>MDTD01041050.1_pt1 | contig 190104 bp, 230 predicted proteins | sample 811221 | NCBI WGS metagenome assembly MDTD01 (sample SAMN05326646, study PRJNA326480) | marine metagenome | isolation source: seawater | place: Pacific Ocean: South West | collected 2011
ATTATAACATACTTTTAAAAAAGATAACCCCCCTTTCGGGGGGTTTATAAAAAAGATCTTACTCTTCTTCTTTCTTTTCTTCGGTCTTTTCAACCTTCGGTTCTTCAACCTTCTTTGGTGCTGCTTTTTTAGGAGCAGGTTTTTTAGGGGCGGGTTTATCAGGCACTTCTTCATATACCCTTTTATACACCTTTACCTTGCCGCCTTCGCGTTCTTCGATCAGCACTTTTTTAACTAATTTCTTCATAATTATCGCTCCTGGCAAATTCGCACATAGTCACAGAAGAAATCATCGCCGCCGCCGTTGTCGCGAGTAGAAGCACTAATTGTTGGAAATAGCACTGTTCCATCATTTGGAAGACCAGATGTGATAGTAGCTTTCAAAGTACCGTTAACATATGCTTCAACCGAAGTGCCGTTAAAATGTAAACTTAAAACAACATAAGCGTTTCCAAGGTCAGTCGATAGAGAAGTTGTAGTCTCTGTATCACCTGATGCTCCAAGAACTACGATATCTTGCGATGCCGCACCTTCAACGATATAAAATCCAAGTGCGTCTTCCCAGTTCTGTCCTGCAGCATCAGTTTCAATTGCGCCGTTAGCTGATGCTAGTCCTACAAATATAGACAGATCTGTTATATCGTTAGCTTTAATTCTTGTTTCAAACCAAAGTTTTCTAGCGCTTGCTGCATCAATAGCAAAGGATGCATTGGCCGCTGTTAAAGTTGTGGTGTCGTTGTCGGTATCGCCAGTATGAATCTTAACTACACCCGCTGTCTCGCTGCTAACCAAGGTAATGGTATCATTAGTACCACCAACGTCGGCCAACCAGACTTGACCACCATGAGTGCTTGCCATGTCACCATCTACGGTGACACCAGTACCAGCACTTAACGATACAAAGTCATCAAAAAGACCGTAATATTTTGATGGTTGCAATTCGAAAGCGGGTATTTCAACACCTCTAAGTCCAGATCTAGACCCTGTTGAATCTGGAGTTGTTCCATTTAAATTCTTAAGAGCGTGTTCGAGTCTTTTTCGCCCTATTCTTCTATTACCCATAATTTATTTCCTCCTTTATTATGCGGTTAACGTTAACCTGAATTTCCACGAAGTACAACCAGCCGCTTCGGTTGCACATCTTCAAGGGACAGCGGCCTCGTCCCAGGAGGATATTCAAAGTTATAATAATTAGATTCCAAAAAAGAGAAAACCCCCGCCAAATTAATGACGGGGGTTAAATCTTTTGCTATGATTGACTTAAGTCAGATCTTAGCTAGCGCCTTCTTCACCAAGGAGACCACGTACGATAACGATACCATACATATCTGGTCTAACCATCTTCTTGGCGTAACGGGTCATGACACCCTTACGAGGCACGAAGTCCTCTTGCCCGAAGATAGTAGGCGTTACCTGGAGCGGTACATAAGGTGCATATACATAACCACTTTCTAGGAAAGAGTTACCTCTGCGACCTACAAGAACCACATTACGTGGGAAGTATGGATCAACCATAACATCAAATTTCTTGCTCAATGAACCAACCTTAACGGCGCCGATGTCGCCACGGTCTGCGTCTGCCGTAACAGATGCACGGAAACCAGCGGTAAACTCAAGAATATTAGCAACCTCCGGAGAGCAAACAACAAAGTTTGCGCCGCCGCGAAGTGTCTTTCTGTGAATCTGAGCGCTTACGTCATTGATTGTCTCAATGAGAGTCTCATACCACTCGCTAACAGTACCAGTGAAATCAGGAGCAGCCGAAGATGCACCCAACTCAGAACCACTGCTGTCTACGAAAAGACCTGGAGCACGTGACCAGTAACGAGTACCAGCGGTAGCACCCTTTACAAGATCTCCAAGGATCTCACGGTCAATTTCGAGAGCAATCTGCTCTGAAAGGATACCAGTCAACTCAACCTCTGCGTCCAAGTTGTGATAGGCGTTAAGATCCTGACCGAGTTCAGGAGTCCATTTTGCCTTCAGTTTCTTGGTTACAGCGGTTACTGCAATACTGTCAACCTTAATGTCGATCTCTGGGATGACATCGTTAGTTGTAAGTGATGTTGCAGACGCTCCGTTACCTGCACCTTCAAGCAAAAATTCTGCGCCTTGCACAGCGCCAAGTGCATCAGCTGCCAAAATGGAGTCTGCCGCAGGGAAACTCAAGAATCCCTTATTTTCTGTGGCAGCTGCAACATTGGCGATAGTCATATCGGTATCACCATGGTAGAATAGAGTAAGGATAGTATCCTTGTTTGTTACTGCAGTTCTGTCACCACTTGCTGGCAACTTACCACGTATTGTTAAGCGACGAATAATACGCGTGTTAGTATCTAGCAATTCACCCACAGTACTGGTACCAGCACCCAAACGAACTGCATGTAGCTGTTCAGTATTGATCTTTAGCATGTCAGCTGCATCAATCGTAACTTCCAAAGCACCAATCTTATCGGTAGATGGAGCGCCTAAAATATCAGGATCAAAGTTAAGTGCCTTCTTTTGTGCGTCTGTAAGGGCGCTAACTGCCACCTCAGTGCCGAGAATGTTTGTAGCTACCACAACTGCATGTTGAGTTTCATCAAGAGATCCTGATGGAGAACTTACTGCGTTGCCGAAATTGTAGAAACCACCAGGACCTGAACGTCCACCAGTCTCTGCGGCACCAGCGTTGGAAAGACCTTCAAGATTAACACCGCCAGTGATTTCGCTTGCAACACGGTTACCACCGTAAAGTGACCTAGTTCCTTCAGCGTCGAGTCTAGATGCGCTATGCACGAAATCCAAGAAGAAAATCAGTCCACTTGGAAGACTCATTGGTTGCACACTAACTAAATCGTTTGCGATAAGTCCACCGAATACACGACGAACAATCGGGAAAGCAACAGACGCGAAACCTTCGACGTCACCTGCTGCCATTGAGGATGCCTCACGAAGAAGCTCCTTTGCTTGGTTCTCAAGGAGAACCGCCATACCGTTTCGGTGCTGCTCTGAGGTGATACCTTCAAGGAGACCGGTCTTTTCCCACTTCTCTAAAAGTGCTTGACCTTCCTTAGAAACATCACGTCGAACAATACCTTCGGTTAATTTTTCTAATACAGACATTGTATTGTAAACCTCCTAAATTATTGTTTTTTAATACCAGCTAAACGCTGCATTCTGTCAGCAAATATATCTGCTGAAGTTGTTCGCTTCTCTTCACGAGCACGAACTAATAAGCTAGACCCTCTATTAACTGCCTCACTCAGCGATTCTGGACCTTTTTCTTCTTTTTTGGTCTCCACTGTGTTTTGTAGGGTTTCATAGATAACCTTTGCCTCTCTTGCATCGTCGGCATTTGCGATTGCTTCAACAATTTTCTTTTTCTGTCGCTCATTCAGGGAGCCACAATCCAAAGTCCGATTAATGTATAGTAATTTTGCGTTTGACGTATTAACGACATCAAACTTCTCTTTAAGCTGTTGGACTGCGCCCTTGTACATTTCCAATTCTTCTTCCAACTGCTTATTTTCATTAGTAATATTTTTATTGTGCCTGGATAGACTATTGTTATTTTCTTCCAATTTATTTAATGCACTTTTTAAATCTTTTAAATCTTCTTTTACTTGGTCGTCTTGTACTCTGGCAAGTTCCATCTCAACTGCAAGGTCCAATTCCTCGTTAGAAACTCCCATCCATCCACGCTTTTGAGGTTTAATATCTACCTTTAGCGCCTCTGAAATCTCTGCAAAGAGCGACTCTTCAAGTTCTTCTTCTGTCATAAGGGAATCTGCGTCGGCGGAAGCGACAATATCATCAGACATCGATGCAGCAAGGTCTTCATGATCAACCATGTCATCCTCTAATTCCTCAAGGGCGTCTGGACCTTCTTCTGATTCAATTTCTGCAATCTTTTTCTCGATGGCATCCAAATCCAATTCAATTGTGCCAACATCTGAAGCAGGAACGCCATCAAGCATTGCTTCATCGGACGCATCCAACTCTGATTCTTCGCCTTCTTCTGCATCGTCCATAGCGAGTGGATCTTCTTCGGCAGGTTCTGCCATTGGATCTGCATCCATGCCCATATCCATTGGTTCTTCTTCTGCTGCCAACTCTTCTTCTTCTGGTTCTTGCTCCAAAAGAGTTGCGACGGCGTCTTTGATTTGGTCAGAATATTTTTCTACGACCATTTGTTCGGCATTCTTAAGAGCGGCGTCTCTTAACGCTTTTGCGTCCACTATTGCCTGTTCTAAAAGTGAAGACATTGGTTACCCCTTATACAAAATAATGTTCAATAATAAATAGTAAATGTAATTCATAAACACCTTAAATTTATTCGAACTACATTTGACTACTTTTATTTAGTCTCTTATAGGATTGGTTCTAAGAGAAGATAGTCCCGGAACAACCATTCTTAGCGGGGCGGCAGGTATTGTTTCTTTTCTTGTAGAAAATTGCACATCGTTATTAATATCACCGATATTGTCAATTACAAAATCGGGTTTTATTTTATGCTTTCTCTTCACAACAATCTCCTAAAACGTGGAACAAGCGGCGACCACAGTTGGTTCTCGATTCGCGTGGGCCCACTCACCGGCATCCCTTACAAATGCAACCCTATCAACACCATTGATATCAATCTGAAAGGTTTTTGACGTACCAGCGGTGAGTGAGTCAACATCTAGTGTTTCTTTAAATGCCCAAACACCGGCAGCATGCATATACCACCAAACCTCAACGTCTCTACCGGGTGTGCCATTAGCGGTAGCAGTGACCGTAACAAACAAGAATCTTTGATTTTCCGTTGCATATCCCGTAGTGCCATTGTTTGCTGGTGTATTAGCTGAGATTCCAGTAGTTACAGGCGTGGCGTCGTGACCCAAAACAGTTACTGCCCCCGTACGAGTGCCTGTTAGATTTTTGGGACTTCGAGTTCTGCCCCAACTGCTATGTGTATGAAAACTTGACATTCTTAATCTCCGTAATTAATTGTAATTAGTCCTTGAATTTTTCAAGATACTTTCTAGTTGCTTCTTGTGCAAGTCTTTTCTTTCTTGCTTTCTTGAGTTTTCTTTTTTCAGAATTGGAAATAAAGCGACTGCGCTTTCTAACCATCTCTATTAACCCTTCTTTCTTTGTCTTTTTAACAAACCTTCGGATCATTCTCATTTGATCTTCATTGTTTCTTCTTTTCACTTCAAAATTAACTGGTTTACTCATTTTGCCTTCCTTATTTTAGTGCATTCCATTTTTTACCAAACGCCCCCATCAACCCATCAATATTAATACCCTGGTCGTTCGGGTCAACGCCCGAAAGTGGACCGGACGGATTTGTGACACCTGGGGTTCCAGCGGATGATAACGGGGCAGTACCCTCAAAAATATCTACGCCGCCGTATGCATCCTTGCCTATTGCCTCTAGCATCTTATTTTTTGATTCTTGAAGTCTCTTTGTAACCTTTTCAGTTCTTTCTGTCGACATAGTAGCAGCAAATCCTGTCTTTGGTGAAGATTCCACTATGGTGTTTTGATTTAACCCTGTTGCGACTTCAGCAACAAGGGTAGAGAGGACGCCCTCTTCAAAAATTGCTTCCTTAATACACTCCATTATGATTGGTTTAAGTATTGCTTTTAGTTTATTGGTTTCTTGTAATTTCATTTTTCCCTCAAAATATCATTCAATAATACATTTACTCTGTCAACCCTGTTCAAAGGGGAAGACATATCTTTTGATTCATTCACTTGAGACATGATCGCTCCTGGTGTGGATGGGTCAGAAACCATATCAAAACATATCAATTGAAAATCATCTTCTACTAAAGTAATCCCGTTCTGCTCTCTGACCGAACCCATGCCTCTTGATGATATACCACAAGGGACGCCCGATTTAACTAAAGTTTCCAAAATTCTACCGGATGGAGTTGACAACACTTCAATTTTACCCATAACTTTTTTACCTTCCATCCATATGTCGGTAACTAGGTGAGAGCAATTCTGCAGGTTAATCACAGATGACTCTGGATGATCTAACTCTCCCAGTGCTCTTCTTTGTTCGACCAGATTCTTATACTTTTGCACTTCTCTTTCCAGCAAATTCATTGGATACACTCTGCCATTATGGTTCTTTGTCTCCGCCATTTGCATAACTCCAGTCAATATAGTTGTCCCTTCTGCGACTCTACGCTTCTCGTCTTCTGTCAAAAGGTCTTGGCATATACCACCTTCGCATAATTCAAAATACTCTCTTAAAAGTTTCATAGCACTCCTCTTTCAGCGGGGACCACCCGCGTCATCTACTTTCCGCTGCAGCAGCGCCTCACTGGTTGCATCATCCATCTAGATTTTATTAACGAATTCATTTTTTATTCCTCAGTGTTTAAATCTATTCTCAATCCATCATCGCCAATCAACATGCTACCAAAGTAACACACTATTGAAGAATAGCACCCCATAACGAATGCAGTAGACACAGAATAGTCAAATGTAAATAGGTCAGTTGTTGGGCTTATTGCCCACAAAAACACGCCGGTCCAGAAACCAGTGCACATAGGGCAGGATAAAAGTTTTCCCATCCACCCTTTAGTTGGTCGAATTTTATCAAATATGCTTCCGTAAATTAGAATTTGCGTCATACCTATACAGGCAATAGTATAAACGAGCATCAGTTCTCCGACATTTCTCGTAAAATAGAATACATGTACTGGTATCCATATGGGCGAACCTGGTGGTCCATCGACCCTTTCTTTTCCTTGTGCGGGACTTCGCCAAGTTCAGTGCTGTCTTTTTCTTCCGGATCCAAAAAGAAATCTTGCAATTTATCTTTATAGTTCTCTCTAGATTTGATATTTGGCATCTCTTCCTGCAGGAAGTTAAAAACCTCTAAAAGTGCCATCTGAAATGAAGAAATTCCATCTAACTTTGATTTAATTATAAACCCCTCAAGCGATGAATGAACTGACCCAAATCGAATAGAAGATCTTTCAAGCACTCCCCTAGTTGCCAAAGATTCTAGTATCTTTGTTTGAGTATGGTATGCTTCTTCATTGATTGATTTTTTTGGAAAGGTTGATATTTTTGACTTACTCTTTGAAACAACTATATCAATTAGATCATGATCTAATATCATCACATCGCCATTAAGTGCTTTTTTTGCTTCTTTAAAGAATATTTCCTTTTTAACCACAGGATCTTTTTCGCCCTTGATAATATTGATCTTAAGCATTTCCGATCTCCCTAATTAACTCTTGTATCATCAACACTTCTGTAATCACGACCTCGTCAATTTCTTTATCTTTAAAGGAGTGCAACTTTTCGTGAACCTTTTCGTACTTTTCTTTTATCTCTTGATTTTCAAAAATCTCATCTTCTTTAATGTTCTCAATCTTCTCTTTCATCTCAGCAATTTGCTCATTTAGTTGATGCTTCAACTCAACATCATTATCAGAAAATGAAACAATGTAAGTAGTTAAAAGATTTCTCTGATCTTCTGGAAGGTCTCCGTATTTATCATTAAACTTTTTGACAAACGTTTTATATGTTAAATTGTCAACGTGACTCTTGTTATCATTATTGTTTTCGGTTGTTAGCATCTCTACCACTCTATTTTCCAGCAACATCTTCTCTTTCATAGACGTCTTATTATTAAAGATATTATATATGGTTGCAATGCTTTTATAGTTAGGCACAAAATTAGTAAATACGTTTGGGGACAGGGTATAGTTGATTTCTTTAATCAATCTATTTTGATGTGAAAATACCTGTTTTCTGTCCAAAGAATTATATCTGTGCTTTGCCTCTTCCAACACCGAATGTGCTGCGATGTCTTTCATTCCTTTGGATTCTAATAGTTCTCTGTAGATTAGCAATTCCTCTTTAAGAATCCCTTCACAAAAGTGATCTTTTATAATATTTTTAATAGAATTTTGCCGAGATGCATTCTTTCGAACGACAGACTTGACGTATTCCCTAATCAGAACCTCAAACAAAAACGCTGTATTTCTTTTTTTATTGTGCTTTAGTCTCATTTTTAGTATTCCTATTTTGCAATCCATCTAAAAGGTCAGTTACTTCCTTACTTAGATTAAAAATTTTGTCCTCTTCTTCAATGTAATTAGTCTGGACAGACTCTGAAATCCTATCGTTATCTTCTCCGACGACACCCCTGGAAAGGGATTTTAGTTTCTTGTACCCGGAGAACGTCTTAACGGATTGGTTGCGGCCGCCTGTGTCGCGCTTGTCCCTCTCTCCTGTCATTGATTTTGTAATGTGTATTTTACCTTTTGATTTTTCGTGCTTTTCATTGTACGAATCCTCTCTTGACCCCGGTGCAGCAAGTAGATTCGTGTCTTCGCCGCCACCAGGAGCATCGCCGCCTTCAGGTGGTGGTGCTGCAGCATCTCCGCCAGCTAAGTCAATGCCGGTGCCGCCTTCGCCACCAGTGCCGAGATCCCCACCAAGACCAGCAGCAGGATCAACGCCCTCTGGGGCAGTTCCTGCAACGCTAGTTTGTTCTGCTGCCTCTGCCTGTGCCTCTTCCGCCACTGCTTCTAGTTTAGCGTCATATTGCCTATCGTAGTACATCTGACGCTGATTCTTTACAAATTCCTCTTCAGTCATATTAAACAAATTGGATGCAATCCACTGTCTACTGAAATATCCCTCTGTTGCTGCGGAGGCGACCTCGAACTTAATTTTCCAATGTTCCAGTTCTTGTATTTCTGATATTTTAGAAGGATTGTTTAATTTTAATTTAAACCCAATTAAATCTTCCCCCCTAAAACCCAAAGTATACAAGTGCACAATCCCTATTTTTTCGAGTTCTGTTACAACAGATCTTTGTAGTCTTAAAACAGTACGTGCAAACCTTATATCCTTTTGTGCTAAAGTTGTTGCATCCTCCCCACCGGCACCAGATTCAGCATTTGTGCTGGTTAGGTAAGACCCTGGAATCTTCAAAGCTGCGAACAACTTGTCCCTCAGATACTTGACGTCATCTATATCTCCAGTCATTGTACCACCGGCAAGAGATTCGATTCTGGAGCTAGAGTTAGCGCGAGTTGGGACAAAATAATCCTCATCGACTGACATTGGATTATATCTTAGGTCAACTCGTCCGGTGGATGGATCAACCACCTGATTTCTCTTCATAGACGTCATAACCTTTTGCATATATTGTTCTATGTCTTGGGGTGGTATGTTTCCAACGTCAATGTAAAAAACCCTTCTTTCTGGAGATCTAACAATCCTGTACGCCATCATGGCGTCCTCTAAAAGTGTTAACTGCCTCCATATTCTTCTAGCGGGTTCCAAAACTGACGTGCCATACGGTGCATATTTATCATTTCCTAAAATTCTAAAATGACCAATTTGCCAACTTTCAAAAGTCAACCCGGCAGAATTCCACTGAAACTGTGCATAATTGGGGTTTGTCTTATCCTCACCCTCCAATCTCTCAATTTCCTGACCCGGTAACCCTATGACACTCTTTACTCCCAAAACCTCGTCTATATCTAAATATAAAAAGAAATCACCGTACTTGCACATCGTTCGGCACCATCCAAATAGATTATACTCTATATTCATTATATTAAAATAAAGTGCATTTAGTATACCCTTTATCTCTTCATTGTTGCAATCAATTGACATAAGGGGGGATAAAAAACTATGGTTTGTCATTTCATCAGCATAGATATCTAGCGCTGATGCGATCTCTGGGGTATATTCCATCTGATCAAAGTCAACGTATCTTTCTAATCTATTTTGACTGTTTTGTGTATTACCGTACAGTCCTGCAAATGGATTATAGTCCATCCTTTTAAACTGCTTACCACTAGCAGAAGTGAATCTTTTCGCATACATGTCCAACTGTCGTCTTTTTAATCGGCGAGCAGTTTGGGTTCTGTAATTTACTATTGGTCCTGAAAGCAGTCTAGTTAATTTTTTAAATAGAGTGCTTTGAGCATTTTTAGGATTTTGCTTATTTCTTACCGATCTTGGCATTCATTTACCCCTTATATAACCATGGATACTTATTGTAAGTTTCGGCGTGTGCTCTTTTCTTGTCAAACATGTCCTTACCTTCGTATCCCTGCATTCCTTTTATTGTTGTGTTAATTTTTGTATTTGTAGAAACCATTGTAGCAAGAAATGCCTTATTATATTCTATATTTTTTTTGTTATCAATCAAAGCGGTTTCCCTTACCCAACAACCAATTGCACACGCCATTATTAAATCATCATTATAGGATCGCATTGCTTCAGGGCGTCCATTGTTCCAAACAAAAGTTTTCATCTCACTGTAAAGTCGCGATGAATTTATCTTAATTAGTCCATTTCTTACAAATTCTTCCAACTTTGCCACAATTAAAGGTCTAGTTCTTTGTGTTGTGGTGAACCCAGGCACAGAATTCGATACCGACTCGGCCGTTACCTCATCAACATATTCGTGAGTAGACTTTATTGAGTGGTAGATGTTTGGACATCCCATATCCTTCAGTTTTGTTAACACGCTGAATCCTACAGTATTGTTTTCGACGACCACCATACAATCACCATACTCGCTGGCAGCGCTTCGGATTATACCTGAAAATATATCAGGTGCCACTTTTCCCTGATATTCTGCTACTATTTCCATGTTTAGCGTGTCGAATACATGAAAAACAGAATAATCACGTCCGTCGCCTCGGGCAACATCAGCGCTTAAAAGATATGGTATCTCTGGAGAGTATTCTTTCCAGATCCAATAATTGCGGTCAAATCCTGTCTTATGTTTTGGATCTTTTACGTTTTCGTATATGACCTGCATTTGTTCTGGATGAAAAACCGTTTCACCTGACATGTTAAAATTACACTCAAGTTCCTGGGCAATCTGTCTCCTCGACATGTTTTTTGTCTCTTTTTCAAACCACTCCTGGTCCCTATCTGGGTGTACTTGCCATGGCAGGGTCATGGGATAAAAGTCATTCAATCCGTTAGATGAATTTACAAAGGTTTTGTGAAACCAATTTCCAACACCGTTTGGTGTTGATAGTGCAATACAGCGGCCGCCAGTAGATAGGGTTGGATATAGACCCGTCCACAATTCCGCAAGTCCTTCGACGTGTGCTGCCTCATCGATAACCAGCAATGACAGTGCCTCTGATCGACCTGCGTCGCCAGAGGTTGAAGATGCCTTTATTTGTGATCCATTTGTAAGTTCAAACGACGTTCTATTATCAACTGATACTTTCGCTATTTTGATCCACTCTGGACAACTCTTAAGAATACTTTTAACTTTCTTTACAAGATTAGCAGCTGTGCCAAACTTTGTTGCCAACACAAGAACATTCTTCTCTCTATGAAAGAGCATCATCCAAACAATATATGCAGCAGTAACTGTCGACAACCCCAACTGACGTGCCTTTAGAACAATATTGAACCGATGGTCTTCAAAATTTTTCAATGCATCTTTTTGAAAAGAGTAAGTCTTGAAGGGTATTAAACCATGCATAGGGTGAGTAATCTTTGCATAATTATTAATAAAATAGTTAGGATCCTTACCACACCTAACAATTTCTCTCATCACTTCTTTTTTAGAGAGTGGTGATTTCATTTAAATTCATATTCCCTACACAAATCAAGTGTCGATTCGGTATTTGCTTCACGACACTGATCAACATCAAACATCCAACAGAACGTGGAATTATTTCCTGGTTCTAGGCAATCTTCTGTGCAGATTTTGCGATGATTCGCAGAGTTTGGATTATGGCAAATCCACAACAAACTGCTTTCGTGACTTTGCAATGTATTCTCAATGCCACCATCTGTGTCTGAATCAATGCTAGTATTACATGAAATTAGAATTAAAGCAAGAAATAAAAAAGCACACTTCATTACTTCCCCCTGTTGGAAAAGTTATATGCTTTAAAAACCTCATAGGGATCAGATTTTCTCTTATCGTTTGGTGTTTTCTTTGCTTCTGGAGTTTTTGGAATATCTAAACTTGGTCTGTCAGGTTTTTGTTCTTCAATACCACCGATGGCAAATCTCTGTTTTGCAGTAACCAAGGTTCGAACTCTAGATATGGGTTGCACAAGAACATCCACTTCGCCTTCAGAGGTTAGCGAAAGACTAGATTTAGTTAATGCTCGATACTCCTTCTTTAAAAATTTTGCGACGTCAGATATTTTTGAAGATACGTCATTTTCTAGAGAACCGCCATAAACCTCTTTTAGTTTTATTTCACTAGAATAGGTTATGCAAATCTTGTTTCCCTCAAACTTCACGCCGAACCCATCAATAACCCTTCTATCAACAAGAGGATCCCCCTCCTCCCTTTTAAGTCCGATCTTTAATGGTTCATCATTTTCGTCAAGTGCTCCATCATACTTTTTTGCTAAAACTTGTGATATGCCATTAATAATTTCAAGTGTTGTCGCCATTTATTTGCTCCTTTTCTGGTCGCCATCCCGATTGCCACCTTTCCTCTCTGCCTTCCACCCACTGCACATAACATTTGAAACAACACTCAAATCTTGTCATGTATAAGTCGTCTTGCGCAGAAAAAGAATAAGAATCACAAACTGGGCAATGCCTATTATTTTCTTTAGTAAGTAGTTTTTTACTGATTAAAAATCCTTTGTACTTTTCCTTTGAGTTTTTTGCCTGCCTGAAGAACGTCTTTTTATAAAAACTTTTAATTTGCTGAAGGTATTTTTCTTCCTTGTCTGGGGTCCAAAAACTTTTAGGGTTTTGTATCGATTCTTCACCCCAACGCTCTGATATTGCCTTTTCCAATCGTGCTATAAAATTTAAATCCTTCTTCATTACAGCACCAACAATACAATACCCACCGCTGTTAAAACACCCGCAACAAAACCACCACCCGCAAACAAATACCAATTATTGTTGGGTTTCTTTAAAGCAATGCCCTCAAGTTTCAATATTTCCTGGTCCTTTATTTCAACAATTTTTTTGTATTCTTCTTCTAAAGATTTTATTTGTATCTGTAAGTTTCCTATGTCTAACCCATACTTAGCATGAAGAGAGTCTTTCTGCTTTTGCAACCTAAGACCACACCTCGCTTCCGATTGCTCCTTATCTGCGATGATTATGCCCATTGCTCGATCAGTCAAGCACCACCCGTCGAATGGTGCGGGGTTACCCTTTTCTACCCGCTGGACCTGTTCTTGAGCAAACGAGGTCGCAGTAAAACTAATCAGTATCAGGTATGTTAAAAAGACTTTTGATTTTTTCCTTAACAACATCTGGACTATCCTTTGAATCCTGTATGATTTTCTTAATTGATAACTTTTCTGCTTTTGTTAGTTTAACATGTTTTTCTTTATATTTTTTCTCAATTGCTTCAACGGTTTCATAATATTCTTTTAATATCTTATCTCTTTCGCTTAACTGCTTTTTGTGTGACTTTTTTATCTCTATCAATTGCCGCTCATAAGATTCCTTCCTCACTTCCAAGGTCTTAATGGCATATTCTGCATTTCTCCTAGATACAGTCCAAACAATTATAGTCCAGAGAATTAAAAGGGGTACCTTCCAATTCTCCTTTAACCAAAGCGCTGCCACCTTTAGATAATACATTTTAATTTGATTTTCCGTGCTTCCATTGCACTGCGAGATCTACTAGTGCTTGAGATCCAATATAAGCGAGCGTCACTGCGACCCAATCACCAGAAGTGAGTGCGCCAGCGATGGCTAACCCAGTAGCGGTCAACCACGCTAAAAACTTTCGAGATATAAATTTTTCCACATGTCTGTCAGCAAATGCCTTCAATGCTGTCATAACTGTTTCCTCCTTAGACGCTGATATGTGCAAACCCCTCTCTCTTGTCAATTGAGATCTGCATGTCCACTGCGTCTTTAAGAGTATCTAGATGTGAAATCAAAATAACTGTCCTAAAATAAGACTTGACCATGTCCATGATACGCACAAATCCCTCCATATTATCCTCATCTAAAGCAGTGCCTGGTTCGTCAAGAATGAAAATATCAGGTTTAGGCAAACTAGAAACCGTCAAAAGAGCAAGTCGAATCGCCATAGAAGCGATTGTCTTTTCTGCTCCGGATCCCATCTCAAGTGGGCGAGGTTCAAACCTATGATGTTTAATAAAAATATCAAGCTTTTTGTCTTCATTTAAAATAAAAACCTCAAAGTCAACAACACCAGTTAAGATCTTGGCTATTTCTTCGTTAATTACTGGCAGTCTATTTTTAATAATATCATATGATATTCCATTTGGGTGACAACACCTCATAAACAATTCATATGCTGCAAATTCTGATCTTAGTGATTCAAGCTCTGCTACGCTTTCTTTTAAGTTTTTAATTTTCTGCTCTGACGACCCAACATCTCTAAAAAGATTGTTTGTCTTTACCTTGCACGTATCACACTCCTTCTCTGCCTCTGCGACCTTTTTTACAAATTTGGCGCGTCGGTCGACCAACTCCTCCAAGTTTTCAATCGCTTCTTTATTGTCCTCATATTGTTTAAGTTTTGAATCTAACTTTTCAAGAATTGTGCGATGCTTAAACAAGTCTCCTTCATTTTTATCAATAGAAAGTTGCAAAGTGGCAATACTTTCTGACACTTCATTCTTCTTTTCTGTCAACTGATTGAACTTATCGACATACGAAAGTATTTTATCCTGGTCGAAGGTAGACAATTCTTTACCCAAGTCGTTTATTTCTTTTGATAAATTTGACATTACCTTGTCTTTTGCTTCAACAACCGTCCCGATTACTTCAACACAGTCTTCGCAAAGCAAATCATTTTTCTCAACAAGGAGCGTTCTTTCCTCAGACGCCTTTTTCATTTCAGAAAGAAGAAATTCTAACCTACCCCTATTCTCAACAATCTTGCTCTTCTTTTCTTCATACCCCCCAATATCAAACTCTGATAAAAATTTCGCGATCTTTTGAAATTTTGTTTTTGCCTCTTCCAGATCTGTGGTATATGAAATTATATTGTTTTCGATGTTATTGATCTTGGAAAATATTGTCTCCTTTTCCATCTTCACTTTAATGGGGTCAATAATTTCAGTTGGAGCAGACTCTATCTTCTCCGTTAGATCATCTACAGTTTCTTGATTTTCAAGGATAATTTTTTCAAGATTCTTGCACTTTGCAACATTCTTTTTCAATTCAGAGTTTTTTAATTCCAAATCAGATATCGCCTCCTCTATCTGCTCTTTGAAATCTATACCCTCCAGACGCCGAAGAGCGCCCCTTATATCGGTACACTCCTCTTTTGCCATCTTAAACTTTCTATCAAAAATCTCTAAATCTAAAAACTTTGCTAGTATCTCTTTTCTTTTAGTCGATCCTTCGTTTATAAATGCTAAGGAGTCCAACTGTGATGCCATAGATGTCATCAAAAAATCATCTAGAGTGCCAAAGTATTTCCTTATGATCTTATCAGTATCTTGTCGAGATGTGCCATTTAATATCTCCTGATTTCCTATTAAATCTTCTGACAGAAACTCGACATCCGTCTTTGCCTCTTCTGTTTCTACTCCCTTTAGTTTTTTGACATACTTTTCTGATGTTCTGGTAATTTCAAAATTCTTATCTCCAACCTTGATTTTTGCCTTAGCAGAACCTAGATCAAGATTTTGGTTTATTATGTTTAAATTTTTTCTTACGGACTTTGAAGTAGAATTATATATTGCATACAAAAGACTATCAATAACAGAAGACTTCCCTGAGAAGTTTTTACCGAAAATGCCGACAATGCCTTCTAGTTTTGAAAAATCAATCTTATTACCTTCGCCATAGTTAAACAACCCATCCCACTCTAACGACTGCATACTCCAATTAACATTTCGATATATCTCTTCAGATTCCTCAATTGCTTTATTTAACCTAGAGTTTAAGGAGAGAACTTTTTCCATAACCTGTTCTGAGACTTCATAATCTTTTAGATACCCTTCTATTAAGCGGTTTTGGATCTTTATATTTCTTAAATCCTCCTGCTCTACTGAAGGAGTATTAACATCCAATGCCTTGCTGGATGCCCTGTTTAAGTAAGTTATGCTTTCTGGCTTATATTTAAACTTTGCAATATCGACGCTCTTTCTCATAACATCTAGAGAAATATTTGAATCAGATACCAACCTGACTCTTGAACCCGGAATCACGTCCACCTCTGGTAGTGTGCCATCCTTATTTAATTCAATTGTTACAAAGGGTTTGGGGTTGTCAAAGGTTATTAACTTATTAGTAAACTTGTTCTTACTCTTAATGTCCCAAAGCAAATAACCTTTATCCAAAGATTCGCCAAAGTTCTGCTGAACTGTTGAACCTGCATACCATATTCTCCCCTCTTTGTCTAACTTCTGCGTTTTGTGAATATCTCCAAGAAAAGCAAAGTCAAAGTTATCAAAGATGCCAATATCATGATCACCTCCTAAAGTCCAGTTCAGATCCGTTTTGGACCTGTCAATTGCACCATGATATAGTGCAATATTAATCATACGTTTATTACTAGGTTGAATCCAGTTTTCCTCATCAAACACAGACAACACGTTTAAGCAAAATTTATTATCAATCTTATGTTCTCCCGAGTTTTTGAGAAGAATAATATTGTCATTATCCAATGCTTTAATTATTGGAGTAATTGCATCCTGCCGACTAGCATTCTTCAAATTGCCATCATGATTCCCAAGGATTATGTATGTTGGGGCGATTTTAGCAAGATTTTCAAAAAAATCCCTTGCCATATCAACAAACTCGGGAGATATCTGTGTTTTCGTATGGGCAATGTCACCGCAGTGTATTATGCAATCTACGCCCTCTTCCTTTAAAGAATCATATAATTGTTTAAAAACTTCCTTGTATTCATAGTGATATTTTAAATTTCGAATGTGCGTATCCGCTATGTGTGCAAACTTCATTAACCCTCCGTTTTGTTACTTGATGTTTGTATTTTCATTAATGTGATTAATAAATTTCTCTAAAAAATTAAGTTTCTGAGATTCGTTTAGGGTTTCAAATTTTTCAATTATCTCGTCCGCCATAACAAACCCGTCCTGACTCTGGTCAAAGGATCTGTCAATCTCTTCACTGATGATGTTTTTGAGAAGTTTCTTTTCAATAATCATATCTTACCTCCAAAATTAAGTTTTCGTAATAAATAGTCGTCCCTTGTAATAATAGAAGCACGTTTCTTATACTCGTCAAGTAGAGAGTTTGGCACTTCAGCAAGATCGGAATAATCATATATTTCTATTTTATATACTTCTACGCCAAAGTCAAGAAGATTTTTAATTATTTTTAATTCTTTCTGCTTGGCATCTTTGTCTAAGCAAACATAGACAAACTTACTGTTTTCAACAATTTTTGAAAACAGTTGGGACTTTGTATTCAGGGTTGATCCTAGTATTGGGATACTGTTTTGATACTTTAATGAATCAAAAAACCCCTCTACTAAAACTATTGGACTATCCCAATCAATCATTAAATCATTAAAGACCACGTCCCTCGTGCATGGGGGATTCTTGTACTTCAATCCACTACCATCGAACGATCTTGCTATAAAATAATTTAGTTCACCATCCTGGTTAAATGACGGAATTATTACTCGATTCTTGTACGGTCCATGAAAACAAAATCCCATTTTATACATAAAAATCTGTTCATTCGTAACCCCTCGGTCTAGCAAATATCTTTTTGCCTTTTTGCCTATACTGGATAGATTTGCACTGGTTAGCGTTGAAAAATGCTTTGGCAAATCAAGGTGTGTCTGCGTGTCCTTGTCACCAGTGGCAGCAGTGTTAAACATATCATCAAATCTTGATATATCAACCTGACTAGTAAGCGACCTCCACTGCTCCTTCAGTCTTCTATCTTTAATGAGTGGGGCGATATTGTTTCCCCTATAGTCACAAATCCAGCATTTAAAAACATTTTTTTCTACGTTTACAGAAAGTTTTCTCTTGTGGTGATTGCATTTGGGGCAATAAAACAACAATTCATTATTTGATTCATAGTATCCGCCCAAACTTTGCTTAACTATTTTAAGTTTTTCGTTGTACAAATTACATAACCCGCTTTCGCTATAACCCAACTGTCGGAGCGATCCATCGTTCCTGGTTTGGGATTTCCATGTTTTGTATATTCTACAACAAAAGTTGGTTCATTTGCAAGAACAAAATCAAAACTTTTTTGTTTTGCGTTTTCTCCTCTGGAAACCTTTATGCCAACTTGCTTTCTCGCAGAGGTTGCTGCTATCATTTCAGGTTTTATTCCAAAGATTTTATAACAGTGCCACGAAACAATGCCATTAAACCTAGAGAGTGTTGACAGGGTTTGCGCCGAAGAAAACCCTGATCTAAAAGAATGCAATGATTGCTCTACAAATATGTCACTTATATTATATTCCATAGACAGCGACATTAGATTGTTATGCACAAACATTGCTTTTTCATATATCGAAGGAAACTTTTTCTTGTTTCTCGTGTCCCAAGATTGATTAAGTATACAGGTGCCGTCGTTATCAAGTAGAGTTATACCTGTTATGCTGGTCGAAATGTCTAAACCTAATATCATGTGCTCGAAAGTAAATACTCAACGTATTTTTGTATAAGCACTTCTTGTGCTTCACTATCTATATGATACCATTCCCAGGCAACACTTTTAGTTAAAACTTTAATTTCTTTTTTGGTTTTTTCAATTTTCTCATCAATGGATTCCGTATTCAGTGGTATTTCATCCGGTATTTCAATATCCAACATCATTGCGTATTCTACCAGTTTAAAATAGTTCTCTTCTTCGATTGCGTTATTTAAATCCTTAAATATATCACTTCTGACCTCGCTACCATCAGAAGACTTGTCAGGATGAGTTGCGCTAGCTATCTTCCTGTACAAACTCTTATACTCTTTTGGAATTTCTTTTTTTGATGATTCCGGTGGTTTTACAAAAACCTGTTCTTGTTCTTGTTGTACTTTGTTTTTGCCTTTGCGATATTGTGCTTGCTGTTTTGCATTCTTGGCGTTTTTTGTCATGGGTTTTTCATCTGCGCCAGCTAACCCTGCAAGTTTTTTTAATTTGTGTTTTTTTGATTTATCTGGTACTGAATCGACAAATTGTATAAAAGACTTAGAGAACATCATGGCAGCTTTGGCATGAATCTTTTGATGTATTTCATACTTCTTTACTAAAAACTTTAATTCATGCAGTTTTAATTCGTACAACTCGCTCCCATGTTTCATTAGATATCCAACCTAAGTTTAAAGGTGTATTCTCTATCCTCTGTTTTTCTTACGGGGTTGGCAAGTTTAGCAACACCGATAAGTCTCTTTTTGTCATCGTATATACCAATCTTAGAAATATAGGTTTGCTTAACATAAGATGAAGTCGTTGCGTACTCACTATGCTCCATTTTAGAAAAAGATAAGTCTTTATGCTCTCTATAAGAAACACCGGAATTTACAGGGTCCTTAACACTATCCTTACTATAAGATGTCGGATTTGTTGAATTGTTTAATTCCCCTTTGGGTGCATGTGCAAACATTGTTATTGTTGGAACATAGTTTACGCCTTCAAAATCCATAACAAACATAGAGTTAACCAATGTTCCTGCAGATGTTCCATCGTTTGCTCCGACTCCAAAATATTTCCACTTAGGATTATAGTTGTCGTTGCCAATATATTTATCTGAATGGTTTGCGTTTAGATCCCATGAACCTGTCAAGCACACAAACCCCTCATTATATAAAACAACACCCGCGACCTTGCCGTTGTTGGTAGCGGCATTGATTGTCCCCGAGACCTGCACCAATTCTCCATTTTTCTTTGTGTCGCGCAATTCCGCTGCAAGAGCGCCTGTTATATAGAATTTTAATGATACTGACCCTTTCTTTATCGAAGATCCATAAAATATTGAGGGTATTTCTATTAATGATATTTCTTGTTTAGACTTATCCCACCCACTTAGTCCCATGTCATTAGTTCCACCTGAATATGGATTTGTTGTATCATCAAAACAATGATGGTGACTTTGATGAACATACTCGTTAAAGGTATTCTTTAATGCATTGATAAACCTTTTATTACTTGTCAGTTTCAAATAACTGCCATGAAATCTTTCTTCATTATTGACTGTTATAAAAGTATCTGTTGTCTGTGCGAAGCGGGTTCTCTTAATACTTGAAGTTAAGGGATAATCGCCCTTTATATAGTCACCATACTGAAACTGCGAAGTGGTGTCAAATTCTGAAGTGCTTATTGTTTTAAAAGCAATTCGTGCACTGTCCTTACTTATAAACGGATATATAGATTTACCATCAGGTGGAGCGCCTGTGCCTTTATCGATAGGTCTATCGACATTCAACTCATATAAAGAAACAAACCCCTGAGACGTCCCGTGTAGGTTATTTAATTTTCCTTTGGTATTTTTAAGTCCGTTAAAATATACCTTAGAATCATTTATTATGAATTCGCATTTTGGAAAAGTTTTAATTCGATTATAAAATAAATCGTTTCTTTTAAATTCTCTAAAGGGCATATCGATTTGCCCCCCTTAGTAATCCAACCTTACTCTCAATGTAAGTTCATTAGTTGGGTCTTTTCTGAGTGGTTCAGATAGTTTTGCAACTGCCATCAGCTCATTATCTGGAGAGTAAAGTCCCACAGAAGTCACATAAGATATTGGCATATCCTGGGCGACATCCTTAACCACTATCTTCGATGAACTTAAATATGTTGGATTCGCACTATAATTAAATTCATTATGATTTGCTCTACAGAAATAAACAGTTGAGTTAAGTTCCGTAGTGTTGTTAAAAGAAATATTGTGAATTCTTCTACGAATGTTATTTGCAATGTGCTGAATCTTAGATCCGGTCATCATAGTATCGATACTAGCACTAAATGGTGCACCACCATCTGCACCATACGCAGAACCACCAGGAGCAATGAAAAGACGACCATCGCCGTGGTGTCCGTCGATACTCATGGAGACTGACGTCATCAGCATGCCAAGTCCGTTTGCAGTGTCGTCTCCGTCAGCGCCTGCGAAAACAGAAGCAGTGACGACTGCTATACCTGCTTGATAAAATATTAATCCTGCGTGGGCGCCGATTGAATGACTGCCTGTAACACGTCCAGTGATATCTTGACCGCCGTCAGCTGACCCGATCGATGCAGATAGAATCCCATACTCTCCTGCAGGGGAATTTATCCTAAAATCATTTTGAGCATTCGTATCTTTAAGGGTTAAAATATTTCTTACTCTCGATCTCAATCCCTTTTTAATCATAACAGGATCAACACCCAAGTCCAGTTGAAATGATCCCTTCTTAATTTCATCCTTAACAAGAAGTCTAGAAAAATTGAGAAATATAACTTCCCTCATTTTACCGAAAGCGTTGCCACGGGCGCCGTCAACTGGGGACGCTACGTTGCCGTCTGCATCGAAAACTCGAATGTTCCCATTAGTGTCATGCCCCATAAGAACCTGTGCCATCTGATTGTACATTGCTATCTTCTTTGCTTGCTGTCGGAAATTGCCTGCATGTATATTGCCAGATAGCGAACTGCCACTACCAATACCTACAGATATATCAAAAAGATGATTGGCGGATGAACTCAGAAAAGGATAATCATACACCGACTGAAACATTCCGTGTGAATAATTTTTAATATTCAATTCTGCAAGTCCACCTATATCACCTTTATTATAGGTGCCTGAAACGATTGCGCCAGTAATTGGAATCGCCTCATGCAGTAGAGTTTTTGTTGTTGTTACATCATTGTTTAAAAAGGGTTTGAATGTTGTTGCCATGCTTTTTTTAATCCTTAAATCATATTATTGTTTTTTAATATAACGTATAGGTATATCAATAGAATAGGCAGTTGTGGCCGAAGTCACTCTAACTAAAGTATCTATAATCTTATACGTTGCCGCCTTGAAACCATTCAATTCGTTATCAGACGTAGTTGTTATTGTAGATCCCAACTTGTCAAACAAAAAGTTTGAACTTATTAGGTTAATACTTGGTTGAAGCTTAAATTGCAAAATGCGATCACGAGGACCTCTTATATTGTGCATCGACTTCTCTCCAAGCTCCACCCTATCACTTCTTAAAGAGTCTAGAGGTGGTGCAACGACAGGTTGCCCAGAGTCGTTAGTTCCCTCACTAACGTAATAAGATGCAATCTGATCGTCGTCTATAAAAGAAACTGGTAATGGACTAGCGGCGGCGCCGATATCAACCAACGAACCCAGTCTATAATCTGCCTCGATTATAAATTGAGTTTCCTGAAGGGTTGCTGGCATTCGCACTTGAGGACTTATCTCTGTTGTGTCGAGACCTCTCTCCAGTGCAACAAAGTTAACACTGCCGCCGACGCGTTCGGTGTTGCTGCCTAATATGATTCCTTTTTGGGCTAGGTCATTGTTAACCAACCCAGTGCCAACCAATTCAGTATCTGAATCGCACGTAATCAGGAATCCGCCCGTCGCTGAGTGGGTTTTAGAGTTTTTGTATCTTGCTTGTGCAATACCAGTGCCGCCAGTATTTCCACCGTTTAATAGTTTTAACACAGGCAGATGAAGCACGTTCGAAGCATTAATCGAAAGCAACTTGCTCTTCATTGTGGAGGTGTTGTTTGTGAACGCCTCAAGAAGTGGGGTTCTCAAAACCTCCAAATCGTAATATGCTGAACCACTAGGGTGATTCTTATTAAATAGAGAGTAATCTATCTCATCGTCGCCAAGAGCAAACTTAGAAATCCTAAAGTCTCCTCTTGCCATTCTAAAACGACCGGTGTCGGTCAAAACTGCGTCTAATATAATATCGCCAGAATTATCAAGAAATGCCATGTACTATAACTCCTCAAACTTCAATTGTAAATAGATTTTAACATATTAAATTCACTTTTTTATTTTCTTCGTGTTTATGCACTTTTAGATTAAACCTAAAATTTATATCTATCTCCTTGCCAGTGTTCTTACTTCTCAGTCTTAATTTAAATCTTTTGTTCCAAACTTTATCCAAATTTTCATCGCCAAGGATGTCCTCGGTGTTCATTCGCTCAAGATCTGAAAACTTACCAGTGGGTGGTGTATTTAGCGTTCTTTGAGCGAGTGCTGGTATCAAATAAATAAACTGTTTACCATCAAGCGCTGGTTCGATTGGATCAGACTTAAATGGAACTATTTCAACCTTTAATCTTGTGGCATCATTTATTGTAACCATTTCAATCATGTATACTTCTGACGGGTTTGATCTGTGACCATGTATGTCGATTGTTCTAAAAATATAATAATATTTCTTGTTTGGCACTATTCTGTCCAATATCGATACATTATCAGTATACCCCAACCTTCTAGATCTTAAAGAGTTGTAAAAATCATCATAAGATCCCGGATGCTCCTCCACTCTGAAAGTCTCAAACCCGACGACGGCGTCATCATGACGATGCTTAAGAAGACTGCCCGGTGACAACACATTCTGCAATGAAAAATTTGCATCTAAATTTATCTCTGTGCCTGGAGTGATTAAGTTTTGTGAAATACACGTTGCATAAAAATGTTGATTGTCTGTCTGTAATAGTGTTACAGGACGTGCTGAATATTCTCCAGTTGCGGCGGATAGGTTTATTAGAACTTGATTCTTTACACCCTTATATGGCACAAAATCAACATTTGGAAATACAGGTGGTTTATCAGTAACAGACACCCTTCTTACTGTTGAGGGCACCACTGCTATGTTTAAAAAGGGCATGTTGACTATACCTACTCCCTTTCGAAAGTCATTATCTTCATAGTTATCAAATTTAGAATTTATATCAACATATGCGTACCTGTTTCCGACTATGGCAACTACTCTATTGATTTCATAATCATACACCCTACTGTACTTAACCTGAGTGTCTACAAACTTCTCAACTTCTCTATCGTTATTTGACATAATATGAAAAGTACTAATATATGTGCGAGAATTGTCTACTCTATTGATCAAGTATTTATCGATACTAAAACCAATGACTTCATTTTTTGCGGGGACTCCAGACATTATTTGAGAATATGTTCTTGATCTAGAATTTATAAATCTTGATATTCTTATCTTTATCAACAACATTCGAAAAATATTAGAAAACTTTTCCATTGGAGACATTTGCGAAGCCATCTGGCCTGTGTAAAACTTAAACTGCTGATCAAACCATCTAGCAAAATCAAACGATCTATACGGTGTCAAACTTCTAGTGTCTCCGGTTGAAAGCTCAACTCCAAGCGTTTCTTCTCCTTGTATTGCGTCAAATCCACTTTGTACTATCTGATCTACATAACTAACTCCATCCATATCCAACCTTTCATCCAAGTCTTCATTCATCGCAACTTGATTATCAGTATATTGTGATTCTTGATCCGGTTCTAATAGAATACCTTCCACTGCGACATCTGGATTTATATTCGTCCTGTCTGTTCTTAAATTAGAAAAAAGATTTTTCATAAGCGTGTCGTCACCATTAAGAGTCATTGCTTCAGATAATTGAGATTTTTGTACACTACCCAATTCCATCTCTACAAACATAGGATTCATAAACCTGCGGTCGTAAAACATATCCAACTCTTCTCGTGTGTATGAACTTAAATAAAGATTATTCTTCTCATTATCTATATTAAAACCATAATAATCAGACATATATACTGCCAGCGCACGTTCTGAGTCTTCATTCCTCTCTGCGGCGCCTCGCAAAGTTGAAACAAAATCATTTTGACTTCTGGCATAAGTCCCCATAATTGGATTTGAATTTTCAGAAAAATAATTCATTTGATAAAATGAATCTGCAACTTGTAATTTGTTTGACAGACTTTCAATAAAATCTTCTTTTATCGGAGAACTCAATCCCTCTTTTCTTCTGGATGATGTTTCATAGGATAATTCAGACACCCTAATATAAGGAGATGGTAATTCAATTTCATCCAATACATCACTAAATATCTTTTCATACATACAATCATAATATGAATAAACCGGTCTAATATCAAAATAAGATTTATTGCCTATATCTAAGACATCCGCCTCTTCTTTTGAAAGTACATCTACAACGTTTGTTACGATATCTTCATAAAAGTTTCTTCCAACGTGAGGCATTCGACCAGGTCCAGTTGGGTTGAGTGGGTGTGTATTAAATTCTCGTGGAAACTTTTCCCCATAAAAAGGTATAACCGGAAACGGATTAAGGTTTACCTTTCGAAGTTCTGGAGAAGCAGAAAAGAGTATTATGTTCCAAGAAGTTGGAGACTGCGGTCTAGATGCCAAAGCTCTAAAGTTTCTAATTATTTCGCCAGATGGTGTTCTAGGTCCGGGTCTAACATATTCTGCTGCATGGTTTGTTTTCACATTGCCTGCAAAATAGTCAACCCAAGACCATTGCTGCGAGTCAGGACCATAAGACACGGCATATAACTCATGCACTTCATATCCGATCTTGAGATCTAAAAAGTTTTGCTCACTAAGGGTATCAACAATTTCTTCTAGATTCTCCCACTTGTCTCTTGCAAACACAGATCCAAGACGACCAGGATCTGCCGCCCTGATAGTCGCATTTTTACCAGGATCAATATATAATATGCCCCAATGAATTGCTCCGCCTGATGCCTTATTTATAAAATAAAAATCCGAACTTCCTTTTGTTTTCCCATGCTCGATCTTCATCGTATCAGGACTTGTATACTCTTGGGGTCCCGATAAATCACTAGCGTTAACCCACAATTTATCTGCAAACCATCTGAAAGAATCTGCTGTATACGTAGCGTCGTACACATTTGAAGGCGCCCTAATCGATGTTAATGGTGCCGCCTGAATTGCTAAAATATGTTTTGGTTTTGAAGTAAAGAGTTCCCCTAGTCGACCAGAATAGGCGGATGCATTATTGTTAAATAACCAGGTGCTGCGACCAGCTGCAAGATAATTTTGATATCGAGGTGTCAAAACTGCGTCTTCTAAATTTTCATTTAATAAGTTTTGTCGATCTTCTGCGATGGTCGCTTGAGCATTTGCCTGCAAGGATGCAAGAAATTCATTATTGTTGAATCCGCCCATTCGATTTATGGTATCTGTAAAGACTTCAGCTGGATCAGGGCTCGTAAAGACCGTAACTTCTGGTTCGTCTTCCTGGAACTGCAAAACAGATTCCGCAACACTGGGTACGCCAGGAAACCCAGGCATATTGGGAAAGGGTACATTTTGAAATTCAGGTGGCACCTCTTCATCTTCCAATTCCACAACTACCACATCAGGATATCTTTGACATGGGTCTCTCTCATCCGCCATTGTTAATAACCTCCTCCCCCACTAAATCCACTAAATGCTGCGGCGACAGCTGCCATTGCCGCACTGGAGTTTGATGAACTCGATGAATCTGAATCATCAGTATTTCCAGTGCCAGTAATAGCAGAAATTGCTGCGGCCGCCTGTGCTGCGCCTGTATTTGCTGCGGCGCTGATAGCGGATGCTGCTGATGCAACACTTTCTCTACCATCCATTATGGATGACGCCCTAAAAAACCCATGCGAGGATGGCAATCTTTGCCTGCGTCGACGTCGGGGCATGCGCCCTGGTCCGGATCCTTGACCAATTGCTGCAGCTGTAGCAGCAAGGTCTTCATTTAGTGACCCGCCCGTTAACACATCCAATGATCCTATATCGATTCTAGATGTCGACGTTAATGATGTCAAACTATTATATGTCAAAGCATTCACACCATTAAATAGCACCGCAGGTGAAGTATCATATATGCCGCCGCTTGGAAAATCCGCAGATGCTATTTGTGGGGCGAGATTAGCGATCTGGGCGGACGGAGATAAACTCCCTAGCAATACCCCTATCTGACTATATCCAAGGGCGGCAAACCCCTCTAATTCAGGAAAAAAGATACTTCTCTCTTGCCTGTTCTGCTGAACCGGTGTATTGTCTACCAGTCCACACTGATTCGAATTAATTCTAAAATTAATTTCTGGCGGGATAGCAGTAAGAGGTGAAACGTCTTCTCCGTAAACCACCGTGTTTGGTGACATGTGATCAATCAACCCAAGAATTCCAGAGTATAAATTTCCTTGCTCCAATTGTTCAAATGATGACATATACGCCAACATCTCATTAAAATTTTCTTCTTCTTGCAATCTTAATAATTCTTCTATAAAAATACCCAACGCATTCTGCGTGTCTGCATCTTCAGGATCTATTTCAAAGCTTTGCCCATACGGATTTGAATCGTCAGAAGTAGCATCAGGAACACCACCCATACCACCACCAAAATGCACTATAGTGTCTCCAATAACAACTGAAGATGGGGTTAGCACTATCGGAGCATCAGGTGAAATGTTATAGTTGTCTATTTCTACCTTCACCCTATTCAAAAGTGCAGCATAGTCTATGACTCTAGGTAAGAATGAAAATGATCTGCCAAGACCATAGTCGAAAAAAATTGATGGTCTTAAAGTGATATAGTTATCTTGATCGACACCGTAGACGGTATTGTTAAACCACTTTTGAACTTTAATTGTCTTGTCCCCTTTGGATGTATACCCGGACCCCTCATTGTTTATTGTTGATCTATAGTCTACATCCAGGTAATCCTCCATCTCTAATACCAAGTCTTCAAAAGATCTTATAAAAGCGCTAATAGTTTCTGGTCGTGCATTAGACGGGTCTATCATATTAATCAAACTCTGCCTGTCTGCAGTGCCGCCGCCTTGACCGTCAGGCAAATCAAAAACGCCGTCGTCCTTTAATGATTTTAAAGCACTTAGTGGACTTTGCAATCGATCATCTCTCTGCACACTGTTAACTGCGCTGCGAGTTAAAGAAACACTAGTTTTACCAAATGAAAATTGAGTTAGTATTAAAAATGTATCAACGTAATATGCGAACCCATTATAGTTTGCCCCGAATTCTTGTCTTGCTTCTCTCTTGAATTTATTAGTAAATGATTTTGTTCTAGTGTTATAGTTTCCATGCTGAATCCTATCAGCGTACTCTGGATATTCATCTGCGCCGAGACCGATCGGTAGTCCATCTTGTTCCTTTTTTATATAATGTGTATCACACATTGGGATTGAGCATTTTTGCTCATATCTTTTCAAATCATTCACGGCGAGGCGGCCGCGCTCTAGAAAGAGTAAAAGAAAATCTTTTGTTGTATCATTGATGGTTATCTCGACTCCATATTGATGTGTTGTATTACTATTATGATAGTTTGATATTTCATAGTCTTTAACAAAGAAAGATCTCATATTGGAAGTTCTGCCAGTCTGTTTTATGTAACCAAAATCATCCTGCTTTTCGATAATTTCCAGAGAGTCGCGAGCATCCGATGTACTGACAACAACATGGTCCATTTGATTGTACCTATCAAATTTTATTCTTTTAGGGGCACCAAACTTATTATGCCCAATTGCGGCGTTTGACACCCTTCTTCTCACAATCCTTATGCCTACAATCTTCATAAGATAGTTTAGCGGCAAGACATCATAAATTGGAATATTGTGCAACAAGTCATAATACCTAGAATTATTCTTGAATATGTCCTTAAAATCAACAGTAAATTCTATATTAGTATTTCTTGCTCCATGGTCATAGTCAACAATGACGTTTTCCGTATGAAAAAAATTTTTGTTTCTTTTTTCCAAATAAGATAATTCCGGTTTTAAAGATCTGAATCCTTCTAATTGCGCCGGGTAATAATTAACTAATTTTGCTCTTTGTAGTTTTCGAAAATCTTGCACCTTTGTTACCGGCACCTGAATCGCTTTTAGTCGGGGTCCCATATCCTTTCCAGGGAACCCGGCCATATACCCAACATACCCATTAGGTCCAGGATTGTCACTTGAATGATAATGAACTGGTCCGTAATATGGACTATTCGTTTCTGTGTCTCTGTATATTCTTGCCGTTGAAACAACGTTGCCACCAACAAAAATAGAGTCGTATGTCAGGTCCCCAACCATATAACCAAGCTTGTTTGCATTTTCATTAGAAAATCCATCTATTGATAGTCCTAATTCTGTAAAATCAAAAAAAGTAAAACACACCAATGATAAATTGGAACAATTATCCCACTCTTCATTGTTTATTTCGTAAGATCTACTATATGGTATGACGTTTATTACGTTATTATTTTGATCATAAGTTTCATATATTGTGTTTCTAAATTCAAACCCCAACTCTTGTGGGCGACCATCCTGTATGTATAACTCATTAGTTTTGCCATTTAAGGTATATCCCATGGATAAAAACCTTATAGCAAGAGCAAAAGATATATCCTCAGTCCAATGACCTTCTGATAGTTTGTAAACATCTCTTACAAATTCTGTCGCATCTTGCGAATTATTTAAGAGAACTGTTGCAACCTTTAAAGACTGCAATATTTTACCCTGTAAATCGGACCCGTCTTCACCTTCTCTGGTTTGTGTTATTACACCCAAACCATTTTGATCCAAGACATCTTTTATATGATAGTCAACCGTGATTTTAGTTTGTCCAGGGCGCTCTGCAGAATACACCCCCAGATCCTCAACTGTTATCCTGTTTGTATAAATTTTAGGCAGGAATTGTCCAACTATTTGATTTGTGTCGGTGTATCGATTAATGGCCATCAGTCTTCACACTCCCCTTCTGCATTTGATAATTGAGAGTCGATGGCAGCTGCCTCTGGATTTCGAGCGTGTTCTGCATATTTAGCTGCTGCGTGTACAGTGTTGTTGATATCTTCCTGTATCGCCAAAAGTCTCTTAAACGGGTTTGCGCCATTTAAGTCTGTACCAAAAACACTCTCAACTGTTTCATCCGATCCCACAGTAAAATAATGTTCTATGCTTTTTTTGTTTGGCATCAACGCAGGATCGTCTGACCCAAAAGGTCCAGCAATAGGTGAAAAATTTGATAACCTTCTCAACCTCTCAACTGATGCATTGTTTGCTCTCTCGTTTTGTTCAACCTTTTCTATTTCATAAAACTCATACTCAAAATTTTCTAAATCAAACTGTACGTTATCCTCTATAATACTTAAAACAACTGGTGAGTTTGGAACATTCGCCTTGACAGAATCAACAAACAAGATGCTTCTTGGCAGGGGTGAATCCATGTCAAACTCCCACTGTGCAAGTTGCCCATCTGGTCCAACCTCTAAATAAAACCCATCAAGACTTGCAGGGTCAACTTCCGTTGGGGAAATGTACTCGCCAACAATATCGTAATCAACCTCTAAATTTAAAACTGGTCTTTTTATTCCAACGTTTGGAGATGAAGAACTTATGTTTATACTTTCTATTACACCATTGTAAAGGGAATCGATGCGCCATGATGGAGATCTTTGTTCGCCAATCTTAGAATTTCCCAACATGTTTCTAACCAAATTTCTATCGTCTGCCCCCATCTTTTCTTCTGTAAACGTATCAATACCATATGCTTGATTGAATGGCATCTCTTCTGTTCTATTTTTAATTCTAGCTTGCCATCCGAACCCTCTAACTTTTTCAACTTCGTGCCCATTTAAGGATTTAATTCTTGTCTCGACACCATCATGCTCATACAATGCTCGCAAACGCTGAGTGTCTTTCTGTATTCTGTTTGATGCTTCTTTTGCAGTTTCTTTATTTTCAACACCAGCGTAGGAGGGGTCATAAAGTATTTCATCATCCGAAAACGCATAAAATGTCGGTTTTAATTTTCCCTTTGAAAGCAAGTATTTGCCCAATTGAGTCAATTGAACATCTAGAACTTCCTCTTTTTTATTGAAAAAAGTCAATCGTCTTCTCTCCTATTTAAAAATGTTCTAGCAGTTCTGCCATCAAACCGATGCTCTTTGTCTCCAAAAGAGACAGATGACTTCAGATTAACTAGTTCAACTAAAGAAAAATAATCATACGGCCAATTAAAACCATATCTAAATATATCGTTTTCAACACTAATGATTTTTTCAGGATGACCATCAGGCAGTTTGTCCAGTTCTTTCTTTCGAAAATAGTTTGATTCTGCTTTTTGTTTGACCTTAAAAACCATCCACTGCAAATCTTCATGAAAACCGCCAGTCCAATTTCTAACACCATACCGATCATCCTCGCCCGGAAGAGGGTACATATCAGGAATTGGATTAAGTAAATCATCCGTATCATACAAATCATGCTCAACAACCCTAGAACTTAAAATCTGTCTTGATCCATTTGTTGAACCAAAATCGTTTAATCCAAAGTCTGGGGTGACGTTTTGCCAAATCCTAGCAATATCTTCCTTGTTCAAAGATACTGAAAAATCAAATATGTACATTGCAAATGGTTTTATGTATTTTCCATTAGGGTTGTTATACTTTAAAAAGTTAAATTGCGGCGGAATATTGTAGTGCATCATAGATCGAACCATCTTCTGAATCGAAGGACGAACCAAGGGTACACTACTTTGGTCGTCAAGTATTCTTCTTGTAATATCTAGACCCGGTATGCCGCCACCGCCGGCAAGACCAGGAGGATTATCAATACGATTTGCAAACTCTTCGAACTGCCTCCTCTCCTCTTCTGTCTTTAATTTATAATCAGAGTACCCAAGATTTCTAACCGCCTGATATACCTCATGATGCGGTAAATTGTAAAACCTTCTAACGTTATTCCTAGTACGGAAAGGAATCGCGACCACACCCTCCCTAACGGTTCTGGATTCTGGAAGTTCTCCTACAACGTTCTGTTCGTCCTCAATTTGCATTCCCAATAACCTACTGAGGTCGCCGACATTTGTTGTTGCTCGCGGAGTAATAATTCTAACGTTTGGTCTTTTTGCATCCGCACCAAAGGAACCCGTCTGGTGCCATATTCCCTTTATTCTTGGAAGGTGCTGTAAAGTTTCGCTGGTTCTGGGTTGGTCAGCGTCAACTTCGGAGAAGTCAAAAGTTGGACACTCGAACTTAGTTTGAATAACCAGTGACTTCTCTCCCTCAATCGGATCCCCAGCTGGAGTGTATCTTTGCACCAGGTTTTCTTCTTGCCCCAACGATAACCCGTTAAAACTTTCAGTAATATGCATTGCAAACCTTCTATTGTACGAGGACACAACCGTGTCTGCCGCAGGTCTTTCATTGCTGGCAAAACCGCTGCCACCCCTCGTTGAAATAGATCCTGTTGAATTGATGCTTCTAAAATATTCTACTGTTGTATCTTCCAGTATTTGAGGCACCGTTGTATACACAATATTTGAATCCGGAGTAAACGTATATACTGCTCGGGAGAATCCGTCGTAATGAGATGGCAAATATGGTGCGAACCCATATCCATGAGACTGCAAAGACCTAGAAAAGTGTGTACCGTCAATATGCTGTCTTCTGTGTATGCCAGCATCAACCGGTGGACCGAAGGCGGCCGGGTTGTTGTAAAGTGGATTATCTTTGTTTCTTGCCGGATTTCGTCCAGAGTTTAGTTCGATAGTCATCCTGTATTGTTGTATGTTAGGATCAACAGGGAGTCCAGGTCTACTCTTAGACCTGATCGTTACACCCTTTCTATTTGCAATAAAAAAGTTTAAGCATTCTGCATAAAAATTATTTGCTGCAAATGTGTATAGTGCCGACCTTCTTCGTGCACTAGCTAAATCAAATTGACTCATCACTGATGCCGAATTCATAGCAACACCAAAATGAAAGTTCTCATCTGTCTTATAATCAACGTTTGTGTCTTTATCAGTCCACTCGTAAACCTGCTGATTGTGAGAATTCTGCTGGACATATCTTCGCTTGTTTGTCATTGCGCCATGCAAGCTTGCACTGTAATGTGGTTCGTTATCATAATAAAGAGCAAATGGGGAATCACCGTCGTCCTTACTTTCAGGTGTAAATGCAGCAGGAAATATTATTGCCTCAAAAGGAATTCTGTTCACTTTGCGCACACCCGTATTCTTTTGATAATCGTTTATCCAACCTTGTGAGTAAACCTCCTCTGCTCCGACAGCGGACGATCCAGTAAAGTGATACGTACCATAACTTGCAGATCCAATTCTTGGCACCGAACTATCTTCAGTAAAATTACGATTTGTGCCAACAATAAATGATGGAATCTTAACAGACCCTGTGCAAACCATATATGACCCTGTTAAGTTTGGATTGTTCTCAATAAGCAGTTTTTCAGTATACGCTCTTGAATTTTCAAACCAATAATCACTTCCTATATTTGCATACCAAGTTTTAAAAGGTGCATCCGGATTATCAGCAATCGATGCAGATGGAAAACTATAGACATATGTATACTGAGCGGGGTTTGATAAGTCTGCTATTCCGTTCCACCGCTGTCTGTATCTAGGTGAAAACTTAAGGTCACGTGCGACAGATCCTGTCCAATTTGTAAATCCATATAAAGTTGCCGACATGTGATTGTATTTTGAAGGCATACTATGTATGTCATATTGCAATACGCTTCCAGTTGTGTCACCTGGAATTTTACCACTAAATAAATTTTGTGCATGGTTAAACACATGCAAACCATTCGTACGCCCTGCAGGAACATACCCAGTATCGTTTCCTGGTCTGTACCATGCAATTAGATTTTTATGATATTGTTTCTCTAAACAGGTGTACGGGTGTCTTGCACCAAGCGTATTTCCTACCGTATTGAAAACAGTTAAATTATCAACGTCTTCGAGAGATGGATCGTTTGTAAAAGATGCGAAATCTGGTGTTCCATTGACATATCCAGAAAGTCTTTTCGCCATTTCTTCCGTGCTCGAAGCTGCAACAGCATTGAAGATCATCACCTCGGAAATCATCATTTCCGAAGGTTGCAACCAATCCAACATTGTATGTTCGTCTGCACCTGTCGAGGTAAGACAATTGTCTCTTGATTGAAGTGTGAACTTGTTGCTTGCAGAACTGAATAAAGTGATTTTTTCAGTTTCTTTTTCGTATGTACCAGGTCTTAAGTTTAACTGTGGGAGCGCATTGATTCTCTTTACACTTCCCAAGTGAGTGCCAATAAAGCAGTTTCTATCACCATCCAAAAGCGGTTTGGCAGACCCAGAGTTAGTTACAATACCTTGCGGCGTACTCTCGGTTTGATTAGCTGGTTCAGTTGAACCTCCGTCATAAAACCCGGAGCTTGCAGTTAGGTGAACATCTGTGTGCCACTCTTGCCCATTAACATACGCGTCAAACCCAATATGACTAAAATTACTATCATACCCTATTCCATTTGGATCTAAAGTTAGAAGAATGTGATTCCACCCTGGTGACATACTAAGCTCAGGTTTGGAGCAGACCGCTGTCGGGCCCGCCAGAGTTTGTATTGTTGGTGCAGCGCCGATTTTAGATAAGGCAAAAAAGTCCTTGCCATTGCCACCAAAACACGTAAAACCTATAGTATAATTTGGGTCGTTATCGTCAAAGGCGCCTCCGGTGTCGGGAAGATCCACACCCATATCGTTGTCTGTCGATGCGATCATTGCCTGTGTCCAATATCCAAAATGAATTCCCTTTTTCCACGCTGAGTCAGTTGTATCCTCACCACTACCAAAACTAGCAATAGTTCCGCGCTGACGGAACGAACCGTAAGAATTGATTGATTGACCAAACGGATCAGCAACTCTGTGCTTCTTGGGCAAATATATCCAACATGAAACTGTTAATTTTTTATTTTCTGCTGATGGGGACAAACTACCAGTTATTAACTTTGCCCAGTCAGATCCGCCACCTATTTCAATTCTATTAAGTGAGAGTTTCGCAGACCCACTTAATCCTGATCCGCCCTCGCCTGCGATCCAAGGGCGTCCGGTATCAGCACTAACAGCATTACCGCCATCGTGATCTATTGCTAAACTAGCAGATTGAAATATTATTCCGTACTGATTGTAGATTCTATCTTCATGTGGTTCAAAAATGGGATAATCTACAGCAATACCCGACTTTATGGTATTGAACCCAATCCCTGGTGCGTAATAGGGTGCTAATACATTCCTCCAGTGTCCACCTGTAACAAACTGACTATAAGAAGAACTGAACTCGCTTGCTATCTGAGTCATTCGGTCTGCAGGATAGAAACCCTTGTATGGCAAAAACTTTTTAAAAGCCTTGCATTCTAAAGACAGTTTAGTCGGGGTTGCACCCTTTATAGCATTCATCCTACTCTCAACAACGTCAAAATGCTTTATAAAGTCGGTATGACTGTAAATTTCATAAAAACCATCCTGCGAACTGTTTTGAAGTGTTTTAGATCCCGTCAGAGTTAACATCGTATCATTACAACTAAAAAATGGGTCGGCACCGCCAATCTCATTTATATACCGATTCATATGCTCACTTATTCTAAATTCAGGAACAACAGAAAAATCTTTTGCTAATAATTTTGACTGATATGCGAAATCTTCGTAATTATCATAATTAAACGGACTTCTAGCAGCGTGTTCTGGTGTTCTAAAAAACTGAGATCCGTACAGATGATTGGTAACCTCATTATTCTTTGGGTACACCATCACGCTGGCGGAATCAAAATCTTGCCTAAATTTAACATCAAAAGTCTTGTTTACCTCCAAAGATATGCTAGAGGAAAAATATGCACCCAATGGAGACAATGTGTTTGCTGCGCCTGTCCAATTCTTAAACGCTTCGTCACCGTAGTCATCAATTGCAGCATACGACAAGAATCCTATGTTAGACTGAGGCGTAAAATAGTCTCTCTTTGCGGGAAGACGATTTGCAACTGTGAATGAAGACGACACGTGATTTCCAGCAACTCCCACAAAATCATTATCGGACTCAGCAGATAAGTTAAAAGATTGCACAGTCTGTGCTTCATAAATATTTGGTAGCGCTAAATTCCAATTGCCCGTCCCCGGATCATCGGTGCTCGGGGCAATCCACCTAACCTCTCGTGCAGTTCCTGCAGAGGCAGTTACAAGCACACTATGAAATGCAAACCTGTTATTAACCTTGTGTTTGTCTTCTGGATCTATCTTTGCTACAGTCAACCACCCGTTTGCATCTGATCCAACCTGAACATACATAGGAAGTGTGCTCGCTTTAATGCCATAGTGGTCTGCGTTCGATCCGTTTCCGCCCGTTCTTAAATGAAAGTTTATTAACAATGATCTTGAATTTATTACACTGCCTGTAGTTTGTAAAAACCTATAAAAAGAATATCCACCAGGTTCTCCGGTAATGCCTGCTGCGCCAGTTCGAGTGCCTTGAAATGTTATCGGTTGAAAACCCGAATTTCCCTGGGCGTTACCGCATCTCACGCCTTTGGTGTCTGATGTGGTGGAAGATACTCCTGCATCGTTCACATACCCATCAGGCACCGATCCGGATGTGGTGACTTGGGCGGGTACATGATTTGCATTCGCTCTGGCTACCTTAAGAATCACAGACATCTGTCCAAGACTTGCAAGCGCTTTTCTAGCATCGGCAGTAAAATCACCAAACAATTGTGCTTTTCTACTGATTGTATGTGCTAAAAAGAATTTAAACAACTTATTTGTCGCTGGTAAACTGGACGTGGATTGCATTGGAAATGGTCTAGCATATAGTGCACTTGCACTAGGGTGCGTCATTCCATTATGAAAAACAGCATAGTTTGCAAACAATTCACCTGATCCGTCGCCTGTCAACTTTTGCACCGTTGTATTGATTGCGTTTGATCCAAAATTAGTAGGTCCATCTAGTGGCCATACTGATAGTTCTGGAATTGTGTTTCCTTGTGAGTTGGTTATATTTGTTAAAACTCTTTCTGCCTGGGTTGTCTTCCAAAAATCATCTGTCTTAAACCTTGTTCTTTCTCTTGATTGTTCGAGAAAAGTATTCTTTTCTTTTGGAAAAATATTCATTGAATATTCTACGGTTGATCCCGGAACAGTAAAGTCATAAGTTAAAAGGTCGTCCTGCAACAATGCATCTTCCTTAAAGGGTAAGGACTGTCGAATATTTAAGACTTTTGATAATTCGTCATCTGCAAATTGGGTCAACTTATTACTAAAAGAATATTTCTTAGACGCAGGTTGAAAAGAACTTAATGCGTTAAACCTATTACCAGGGGTTGCTTCTGGCACTCTGTCAAAACTACGTCTATTCTGGGTTGGTGGAATTCCAAAACGAGGAAGTCTCGGAATACGATCTTCTGACGGTGGAGTGTTTGATTCCCCAAAACCAATATAAGGAACATTTGGATAAAATGTCCTCAATGCTATCGGATGCCTGTTTGAAGTAACAGGCGGATCAGTAAATCTATAATCCTGATGGTCAATTCTCCTATCAGGTCCCCCTACTCTATGGTCTATATTATCTGGCCAGGAATAATTACCTAAAGTTCTAAAGTCAATCGTAGGTTCTAATCCACCTCCCTGGTCCCTCACTGGAAGTGAGTATATGTTATTTCTTCTAAAGTATCTGGCTAATGCAGTCTCCCCAACCCTAATCTGTTTCCAGGTTGGCCAACCGTATGGACCGTGCCTATAATTTATTGTTCCAGATATCATACCATGCGCATGGGCAGAAGATATGGTATTTATAGAAGACGTCAAGTGATCTTGAACATTCACACCTGGAATGTTTATATTTGCAAAATTTAAATCATATAAATCCTGTCCGCGCATTGGCAATTGTCGACCGAAGCGCCCAAAGTTTCCGCTAACAAATTCATAAGTTCTTTCATACCTTAACGACCCAGTAGCATCACCGATCGACGCTTGACTAAATGAGTGCAAGTGCCCAGAGATTGCAGCTGCGTCGACATGTTCTGATATTGAAGAAGTAAACCAAGCATACTGATAATCATTTTGGGGAATTTCATGTTGAACAAATCGATTGTCCATATTGCGGTCAAATTCGCCGCTATACATCCCACCGTCCATCTTTCTTCTATATCTTGGATTTGAATTAATTTTGTGATCAGTTACAAGACTATTAGAATCAGTGCTCCCTGTCTGGGGCACACTGTTCAAATAATCTCTCGGACCCCTTACCGATAAATTTCTATAATTTAAAGAGTTATACACAGAATATTGATTTGTCTCTCTATCAATACTATGTCCGCCGCGACTGTCGCCAGCGACTTCGGTGCCGCCCGGTGCTGAAAATCTCGCTTTAAATACGGATTTTCGTGCTGGACGAGGGAATTTAGAAAATTCCTTAACTCCTGGTATGGCAGTAGAGTTAGAAGACGTCATCTGCTCCAAATTATCTACTACAAAGTCTTTTCTCTGATCTTCAGTTGTGTATTGCACAACATCATATATGTGATTATAGTTTCCAAGTGCAATGCTTCCAGTTGTTGTTGCTATGTTTTTAATATTAACCGGTCGCTTGGCTAGTCCATCTCTCAAAACCTGTGCAGTCTGTAGTGTATGGTCTATAATGGGTATCTTGCTTGCGTCAATGCCAGATGCATTCGGGGGAAGAATATACAATATGCCGCCCTCTGCTAGTAACTTAAACGCTTCTACTCGGTCATGTCCTTGCTTTTTAGCGTCTATTTGACCCAACAAAGATCCTGAAAGATCTTGACGACGGTGCGCGTTACCTCCGACCCACTTTTCAGTGAATGGAGACTGGAGAGTTACCTCCCTATCATCACCGTATTCGTCTGCGTGAAGATTGGAGATCTCCACGCCTTTCTTAAACCCGCTAAACACCTGGGTGTGGTAATCTCTTACGTCGTCCAAAGAACTGCTGTACAGAGTAAAGGGGGCGACATCGTTGATATCTCGGTCCTTCTGAGAGAACGCGACGTCTGCTGTTGCTCGGATTTTCTTCTTTTTACTAGGGTTGATTGTGTCTTTACACATCAATGGCGCTGCATCCGATCCTGTAACCGAAATGTGTGAGGTTCCATGAGCTGTAGAAACGCCAGTGTAAAATCTTTTCTTTTTATTACCAAACGTGTTGTCGCCACCCTTAGCATGTCTTTGATCTTCAACCGAAAGTCTGTAGGGTCGGGATAAACGCCGAGTTGCATATGTTGATCCAGACACGGAAGTGTTTATAACTCTTCTAATTATCTCACGATCAGGATCTGTTTCTGTGGATCCTGAAACCAATATGTCGGTGCTTCTTTGTGCCCTTTCCTTTGTCCAAAGGCAGTTAACGTTATCATCAGTCTGGGTGCCAAGCGGGGCATGCCCGTGCTGCCAATCATACAAAAGTTCATTAACTCCTCGGATTTGACCCTCTGGGTCTGACTGTTTAAATTCCATTGTTGGAAATTTGTTGAAATATTTACTTCTTTCCAAGATATGACTTTCAATCATATTTCTTATATCTTCTGATGAATCAACAGAAGCGGGAATCAATTGATCGATCATAATTGATAGAGAGGAATCCAACCACTTATAATATTCTGTATATCTCTCTATGTCTGGTGCATTCTGTATTCTCCGGAAAAAGACCTGTCTTAATTTTGCTAAACCTTTATAATTTTGACGATATCTTTCAACAGGTGCACCGATTAAAGTACTAAACTCACTGACGCCAGCAAAAAAGTTTATCATTTCATCAGATATCGCAGCGTACATGCTTTTTTCAAACGAATAAAAGTAATCAGTTGGTTTTGTTTCTCTCGTAAATGTTATGTCGTCGTTAGATACAATCTGAACCATATCTGATGCTTTTACATTCTCAAAAGGTTGCAATCTTGTTGCTTGATCAAACTCAACGTCAACACTGCTAGTTGTTGATGATGGGAAGAAAAGTCCTTTACCTGGGTGGATTCGACCCACAATTGGATGAATCTTTCCATGATGCAATTTACTTGGTGCGTGTGACCCAGACGAAACATCATTTATCCACATTTGACCATTTGAGTCGGATCCCGTCAGGTCAGAAAAATCCCAGTTAATTGCGAGTAAATCTATTTGAGGAATCTGTGCTCCACCGATGTCTGATAACGGGAAAGACTTTTTTGATGGCGAAGACAGTCCATATGATCGTGGATCGAAAGCGTGAGAGTTTATCTCATCATCTGTCAAGGATTTATTCCACACTCTAAAGTTTGTAATTTTTACATCTGTAGTAGTTATCACTCCGCCTGTATAATTCGTGCGATGGGCGCCGACATAGAATCTTCTTGAATTCTTTATAAAGTTTGCTGCATTGGCAGAAGATATTGTGCTACTTAAAGAAAATTTATCATTTATTGAGTCCGCGATTACGTTCACACCATATAATTCAAATTTATAATTATTGCCTGATCCGGAAACAGTGTCTCCTTCCGGTGCTGCCGCAACTAGACGGGCAGCAAGATTCCACCTATTAGAATCATATAGGTCAACTATAAAATCACTCTCTACCGGATCAAATATGCCATTTCGACTCTCAAGAACAAACTTTGCAGTTTTTGAAAAAGCATTCTCTTTCACAACATAAACTTGAAAATTAGAATGGTCATCAGCTGAAGATGGCCAAGATATTGTCACTTCGTTCTTTCCGTCAGCATTCTTCTTGACTGAGTGGCACCCAAACAAACTACTACTAACCTCTGAATCAAAATAAAACGGATGATTGATCTGATATAACTTTGGTATAAACACCTGAACTTCAGCAGTCATACCGATTGCTGTCGCGGCGTCGTCTGAAATTAATCCCTCTGATCCTGTAACATATCCACGTGCATCTGCTAGTCTGTAGGATCCTCTCAGTCCGTCTAGAGATTGAAACACGGTTGCATTCTTATTATTAACACTGTTAAAGTTTAGGTACTTGCTCTTTACAACAGAGTTTTGATAACTACTTTCCACCGGATACGTTGAATCGGTAGAGTACATATTTATTTTAATTAACTCGTTATCAACCCCAAAGCATCGGAACAGATTCCTAAAAGACCTAATGGTTCCCTTTGATTTAAAAATGGATTCCAAATTGCCATAAATATTGTTATAAATAAAATTCTTAATATCAGACAGACTCTGTTCGTAGTTTTGATGCTCATCTCTATTAACGAATGTATTAAGAATGTTAGCATCCATAAACAATTCTGGAGATATGAGACCCATAGATTGTAATTTTATTTGATTAAATGGGTGCGGTTTATTCTTGAATCCTGAATATTGAATATGTCTTAAGTTTTTTAAGTCTTTAATTTGTAAAAACAAACTGTCAAAATAACTTGCAACAATTTGTGTCATCTTTTTTAAGTCTTCTGAGGATTCTCCATCCTCGTCGACAATCCAGTCTGGAAAACTATAATACATGCTTGAAGCGTTAGTCAGGTCATACGCATACCCCTGCTCTAACGCAGACTCTCTAAAACTTTTGACTTTCGGATGATCGTAATATATAATTGGATCCTTAAACTCACTTACAGAAGCAGAAGATTCAACTATAGCCGAGTTGTTTGTTCGCCCATAACCAGCATATCCAATCCATTGTCCATTCGATACACGCCCAGAATAATCTAAAACGGTTTTATCAATTCTAACCTGTCCGGTCTCACCTTCATTGAATTTGTAATAAAACCCTAAAGGAGTGTTAGCGATATCTGTATTAGTTCCGGCGCCGACTTGTGTAAACCAAAAGCGACCTACATCTTTTGCAGTTCTTTCTTTTTTCCAAAACCTAAACTCATCCAATGATCCTGATAGTTTACCATACCCCAACCCAGGAATAAAAGACTCCGAGGATGTTCTTGTGACAAGTTGCGAATCCTTTCCGGTGGAAAGAGCGCCTATAGTACCTATTAGAGCAGTATTGAGTGATCCTATTGCACTACCTGTTAAAACAGACTTGTGCAATTCGCCGTCAATATACAATGATGTTCTTATTTTATTAGATTCATTCTTAAAAGATATGGCGTAGTGGTGCCAATTGCCATCAGACGCACTGGTGTATAATTGGGGTGCGCCGACACGAACCTCTTTATACCCAGTTGATCCAGACTGATATGTTAACAAAAATGGCGAAGCATTAGAGTTTCCACTATCCAACTCTATAGTTAGTCGACCATACGCTGAACTACCCTGATGCGACCCTGTGGTTGAGATGTCAAATAATACTTCTCTTTGGGTTTTTGATGTAACATAGTTTGATTTTTTTAACCAAAACTCTACAGTATTCCCGTTTCGACCGTTAATTTCTAAATTGGAGGTTCTTAAAGAACCAGTGTTATAAAAATTTCCAACGTTAGGTCCACCCTTTATAAGAATATATTCCTTGTTTGCTGGATTGCCATATGCGCCCGAAGTTGAGGTAACAGATCCCCACGAATCCGTGTTGTCTGCTGCGCTGTCTGCAAATGTTATATAACCATTTGTTCTTGGATACTCGTTTTCGAAAAGATGCAGATCAAATCCGTTTGAATCGTTGATCCATTCTAACTTTTCTTTGAGTGAACCATCATAAGGATAAGTGTTGATGATCCTATCAATTCCCGCCCTGTAATATTCTTCGAGGGAACCATATACTGCAAAATTTGATCCAGTATAATAATCGGTATGGGATCTAAACTTCTTACGATCCTTTATAAATTGATCAATATAAGATATTGATTCTACATCCTCCAATAACTTATCGGAATTAACCAAAGAAGATATTTTTAGATTTTTTTTATCTTTTCCAAATAAACTTTTAAGACTCATAATTAATCAACTCTAAACTTAAATTCATCCTTATTGACTATGTTCTGCTCATAAGAATCTGTTGAAATTTCGAAAGCATACATGTATCCTGGTTCGAACAACGACATATCAACCTTAAAAAAACTACCACTTGAGTCATAAGACATCTTTGTGTGTGGTATGCTTCCCGATCCGTATGATATCACTTCCTGATGATCGATTACCCTATACGCTCTATAGTATACATTATACAAAACTTCATTTTGCAATTTGTTACTTGCTACTGAATAAATATTAGGTTGATAATCTTTTTTTCTAACATTAAGACGCAACGTTGGACTATCTTTTGTTTTATATTTTGGTTTTAGATTTGGCATGGAAACAATATATTCCTCATCAGCATTATTATGATCCAACGATTTAAATGTTTTAACAGTAATTGCTGAACCGGTATGTAACTGAACTCCTGCTGTAGTGCTCCAAACATCGTATAGTTTTGTAGCAGAACCAGTATAAGCAATCGATGCACTGTAAATTCCAGTCTCTGATAAATATGCTGATGCCCAATTTCTGCTTCCAGCGTTTCTGCCGGATGGTACACCACCACCGACTGCATAAATGTGCGGTTTCGCCGAATCCGAAACAGATTCGAACAATTGTACTTTCATCAAAGTTTCTCCGGTTGACTGATCAGATCCATCTGGTGAAGTTGATAGTGCTGGTATGTTAGAAAGCGTATTTCTAGTGTAATTAAACAAGTACAGTGTATTTAAATTTTCAGCACCAGTGGCAAGAGAACTGCTTTTAAAGAAATTTGCTCGATCGTCTCTAGTAGAATTGTCGAACCTTGCCTCAATGCACGGTCTTTTAAGAAAAAACTCTGTCCCTCTGCCAAAGAATCGTTTCGTATAATAAGATCTTTTTTTAGTTCCATCTTCAAATGATCCGGACATCTTTATCATAACGCCATAATTTTCCCGATCTGGGTCAACCGTTGATTCCGCAGCGATCCACTCCTCTACTAAAGATGTTATGTTTACTTCGACATCCTCTGTTCCATCGATCAGATCGTACTTGTAATGCGGCAAATTCTCTCCAGCTGTGTATCCAACTTCATGAAAGTCTCCACCTGCATTTGTCCACCTTGTTTTACCACCAATTTGAACTTTTGTAAGCGTAAAAACATCAGTATCCAGGATAGATTCAGGAACAATCGATCCAGATGTACCTCCCACAACAGTATTAGTCAATCTCACAGTCGCACCAGAAGAATCTTCAGTATCGTCCGCCGATATAGAAGCGGATAAATTAATAGAAAGTGCATCTACAGCAACCTTAACCTGTCTTGCAAACCTCTTGACTGTATTTTCTGACGCGGCATTTATTTGAACTTCTACTTCGCTACCATCGAGGTTTGGTGCAGTGGCGGACCCGTTGTGATCAAACCAAAAATTATATCTCGCACGACTACCATCATCGCCAATAACCTGAACTATAAAATACTTACCGCTATAATCTGCAGGGGTTGTTGAAACAAATTTTATATCTGTTACGTCTGCAACCCTCGTATTGCTGGAAAATATCCAACTTGACGCATCTTCGTCTGAATAATCTTCCATATCTAAACCCGAACCCTCATTCCAAGAACGAGATATTGGAAGAATCGCTAAGGTAGAATTTCTTGGCAAAGTGTGATGGTGCTCTGCATTAAACAACCTCAACATAAATTTAACACTACCAGATGCAGGTATATCCGTATTGTCTCTTGCTGTTTTTATTTTTGAAACATCAAAGTTAATAAGGGCACGTGATTTTTCTATAGATCCCGTAGTTACCTGTCCATAAATGGAATACACTTCTAGTATATCAGATTGCCCCATATTTGATCCAGTTCTTCTAGTTTGTAGATTTGCACCAAAGGCATTAGTTATGGTGTTATCCGCATTTGAAAAAAATCTTTTTATACTCACAGTGTTGTGCCCCTAATATCCACCAACGGATACTTGATTTCATATATAAAATCTGACGGTAATACCAAAGTACGACCATCAAGACTTAGATTTTCATCTACATCATAAGATATGCTTGAATATCCCGCTCCAGACAAAGACCGAATTGTAACGTCTGTAACATCAACCACAGCATCTAAATCATTTAAAGTTTTGTAAATATCATTAATATAAATTGCTTCCCCAATTTCAGGTTTAATTCTAAAAAATTCTTGAAGTTCTCTTACACATATCGCTGTTGCTTCCGATTTAGTGTAGTTTCTAGCAGGAAGAAACTCAAAATCAATACCAAAGTTTACAATCCTAGCTTCAATTATGTCAAAAGTATCGCCCATCATCTTATAATTTGTTATCCAATTTTTTAAATTATTTTTTAAAGTAATACTGGGATCAGTCAAAAACCCATCTAAATCTTCTGATATTATAAACATGTTTATGTTTCTCTTGAAAGAGTCTTTGTCGACCTCTACCCTTGCTCGCTTGATAGCACCGAACCTACTTGGCATGGAATACGCCATAGATACATAATCCTGTTTTGTGACTGCTCGATTTTGAGCGGAAAAAGAATTTTTTGCTCTAATTCTCACCTCTTCTTCCGACGGCACACTCATATCTCCCACAATCTGAAATTCATTTAGACATTCCAGTGATTCCCTCACGTCTGAAACTTTTGACAACACTAATTGACTTTCGTTTACAAATTGCATCTCTGAAACAACAACACTGTTAATCGAATTTGGTGATGCATTAACATTCTCAACGTCGTCCTTTCTATACCTAATTGAAAGTGTTGTGTTAGATGGCGAAATGCCCATTTTTTCTGTAGAAGTAAAATTAGTGGGGTCCAAATATGTGTTTGAAATATGCTCTCTTCCGAACTGTCTCATCGCCACTTTTGATGGATCTAGATAGGATCCAGATAATATTTCCATATCGCTACCCTGCCCGAACTGTATTTCAACAGATCCCGGAAAGTGGTCTACAGTAAATCTTCTTGGAACAGATAACGGTTTCATAATATTCTTAACGGAATGTTTATCACTGTTTCTGTTTGAAACGTTGACATATATAACGTCTTGAGATAGGTGTTCAACTTCATAATACACGTGACCTTCCTCATCTTCTATTGACACTACTTCTGAAATATTATCGTCTTCCACCTCTACGCTAAGAAACCTTTCAAAGTCCCCAACTTCAACAAGCGACTCCTCTATAAATCCAGACTTTATTTGTCCCGTTGCTTTAATGGCAAAGAAGGTTGGAGAACCAGTGGTATCATCGACCTCAGAGACAACTATAAGGTTGTTTGGATCAGAAAAATCTATATCTTCCAACAACATATAACGTCCGCCGTCGACGCTTGATAACTCCGCCCCATGTTTTAAAACAGGAGCGTAAGCCAAGTCAGGACTACCTGCAGACGCCGGGACGTTAACGTAAAAGTCACACTCTCCATATGCAGTTATGCTTTCACTATATTTGTATCCCATGTTTTTAGATAAATTAATTATGTTTTCCTTCTCTATTGCAGTTTCCAGAAAACTCTCATTCGCATGATAGTCTAAATAAAAAGATAGCACATCACCAATATATGCCGCTGTATCCAACATTAAAGACCCAAAAGACGCTTCATTGAAGTCCCTGTAAGTATCAGGATAGTATCTCCTTGCATGCTCTACTAGTGCTTTTTTTATAGAGTTGAAATCTCTATCTGTATAATTAATCGGAATGTTTTTTTTCATAAACTAAAAACCTCACAGTATTAAATAGTTAAATATTTAATTTAGGATCAAGACTTACGGATAATATTTCTTCTGACGCGATATTTTGTATATTGTATCTTAACTTTATTTCTAGTGAATTTGGATGATTTAAATTTTCAACTACTTGTAGATCTATTATGTTTACAAAAGGCATATATTTATCTACTTGCTCAAATATTCTAGATTCAAGTTGCGCTCTAACAACCGCTGTGTTATTATCGAACAAATAATTTCTCAACCCCACGCCAAAATCCAGATCCATAACTCTTTCACCTGGTGATGTTAGTATAAGATTTTTTAAGTTTTGTTGTGTGTTTTCCTGAATAGTTTTTGTATTCATCGGTGTACTGGATCTACTAACAATAAACGGCAATTTCGGTGCTATGCTACTCATCTGCTACTACCTCCTGGTTTTGTTGTTCTTGGTCTTCGCACTTACCTCTCTGTTCTACTACTTCTTTTGTCTCACAACCCTCTTCACAACCATTATCTTTCTTAAGTTTTGAATGCTTTTCCCCCTTATTTTCGGGTAATCCCGCAGCAGAATACCCGACAGGCGTTATCAAGTATCCATACCTTTTGCTGTTGCCCGGTTGCATTGTACCCTTAAGGTGTTGTGATATTCTATATGTATCCCTAGCAATGTCAGATGGTTCAATGTTTGTCAAAGCTCTTACTAAATCGTTCCCCATCTTATTGATAGGAACAAAGTATTTGCATCCATTCTTGGATCCAAACCCATCCTCCAAAGGTCCGTCGATGTCTGCTAGTCCATACCTCATCAATTCATGAGTTAGTCCAGATGCCATAGAGCAGGGATCTTTTTGATACCCCCTTCTCATATCCCTATAACCAAAATCTACAGTATCTGCGATACCTCTCCAAGCAGCAACAGCTGCTTCTTGTGCTGCTTTTTTAATCATATTCCATATCATTTCCATAATCTCATCTGGGGTTGGAAGAGAAAAACTACCAGCATTATCTCTTAAAACGTTTGTAGAGTTTCCCGTTTCCGTAACATTGTCTTCTTCCTTAGGCGAAGCCAGTCCCTGCATCTGTAGCAATGTTTGAATTATAAAAAGTTTTGTCGCTTTAAGCAGTTGACTTTCCCGACCTCTATTATTGTCATAAACTTCCAGATTATGCAAGAAATGCAAGGAAGCATATCGATCAAGTGGAAAAAGATAATCAAATAAAATCCTATGCGGTTTTAACTGCTCTTCTGTTGAATCTATGTTTTCATTGTTTATCTCTCTTAACCCACCTGTTTTTTCTTCTGTATATGTCGCTGAACCGATTACAGGACTCATAATCGCTGCATATTCCGGACCTAATGATAAAATCTCCGATATTAAATCTTCATGATATTTTTCAAACACTATACCCTTTTTCAAAAAAGATCTTCTTATGTGAGAGATCTTACCTCTCTGTCTTTCAGCATCAGTCTCAAACACATTATAAAAACCTTGAGTATTGTATATTTTTTGTTCTTCTCCCAACCTTGATCGGATCGGATCAAGTAAAGATTCTGTCTCTTCTAGATTTAATTCACCCCTTTCAGCCTGAGCAATTTGCTGATTTCCTAATTCTATAAGATTTTCCAGTCCTCTTATTTCTCTTAGCAACTCTTGTAATCGAGCATCACTTGGTCGAGGGCGGGGGCGTTCAAACCTTCTTGTCACATTACCATCGGCGTCTTTTAATTCTATAACAATGTTGGGGTTTTCATTAAACTCTGCCATGGCACTTTCATACTGCATTCTAGTTATTTCTGCAGAATCCATGAGAACATTGCGTCTTTCTATGAGATCGTTGTTAACCGCTCTTGCTCGATTGGCAATAACCTGGTCGTCTGATCGACTAATATTTTCTATCTGCTCCTGCAAATCAGTTATTCTTTCAAGCACTGATCTCTTTTCTATTTCTTCAAATTCATTAAATATATCCTCAAAACAATCCACCCTTCTCGTAACCTCGTCCACCGGTATACAATACACTAAACCTTCCACTATATCATTGCTCATCAAGTCTATATTAAACCCTTCAGCATCGATGGGGCGCCTCAAAGCAAATTCAGTATTGTGCTTCTCTAGAATCAGTCTTGCATTGTTGTAAAATATTGACTGTTCATTCAAACTATTAAACCCATTATCTCTTCCAGAAACTAGAGAGACCGGATTTTTCTCAACATGCCCTAGAAAAGTTGCTTTAGAAGAAAATGCGTCAACCATATTTATACCTTGGCGATCATTTCTAATACCCATTTGTCCTTTTTTGGTCACATTAAAATCACCGAATATATCACTGGGTCTGATGTAGTTTTCAATATTTCCATATAGATCTGTTTCCCTTCTCTTAACAGCATGACCAAACATCATACGATATCCCACGTGCAAATTGTCTCTGAGATGTGTGTAAAGTTCTAATTGCTTTTCCGCAATTGCGGCCGCATCCACCTCGCGACCGGGAACTATTGACCGCTGTTCAAAACCAGCATCGTCAAAAGAAACATCAACAGCAATTCGGCCGGGATCTATATCACTACCTATATTAAAAATACCAGCACGTGTGGTAGATAAATCGATTGGAGTATCCACCCTAAATACTTCTTGCGTATACCATTCTAATATTTCATTTTGGCGTCTGTTTTGTGTGTGGTATTTTGGTGTTGCTATAATGCTGTCTGGTCTATAATGATTGTACATCATGCTTTCAACCAACATATCGGCGTTTTCCACTGCTCCCTGTGCCGAAAGCGTTCGTCGATATCCACCTATACCATTTGGTGTTGGCATCTCATAAGCGATTGCTGGTAAATTGGCAGAAGAAACTGATCGTAGCGCCTCCTCTTTAAAAGGAGAGAATCCAGAATTAACAATAGAGTTGGTGTCTCTCCAAAGAGGTCTCCAGACTTGAGTGTCACCGACGGCAGGAATTTCACTGTCGGATGGCCAATTGTGGGACAATTCTACAAATTTAGTTAAACAATCTATAATAATCTCTGCCTTTCGTGCTTCACCGATTTGATTTGAATTAGGCATTAAAGCATCTATTGTCCGAATCCATACATAATCACTTGACCGAGAACCGAAAGAGGGACTATTCATGTAGATTGGTGAAATTCTATTCCACGGTGTCTCTGTTGGTTGTAGCGGTGTCAATTGAATTAATTGTCTTATTCTTAATTTCATCCTTTCATATAGCTGCTCTTTTGTGACAGTGCCCCTTCGATACGCCAAATCAATCTCGACGGGGGGCGCATCAAACAAATCGGGAGTCAACATTCCCATATTAGCAAAATCAACACCAGTTCCTTCATACAATATCGCCAACTTTTCTTGATCTGTAAGCGGCGGTGGTACCGGCGCATCAGGTTCTGCAAATCCGCCGAACCCTTGGCGATCCCGAGCGTTGCTTTCCCTCACAGATTCTATTTGAGCGTTTCTAGTGATTATCGCTTGTGATAATCTTTGTGCATTTTCAGCAATCTGTGGCGGGATGCCGCCGACTCGCGCTACATCATAAACAACAAATTTATCTTGAGGTGACCTCTCCGGATTGAAAGAGGTGACATCCGCCATTCCCAAATCCTCCATTACCTTAAATGCAATTGCATTGGAAAGGTCTTCACGATTAAGGAAGAAATCTGATAAAAGTGCTAAATATACAGTTTTTATGTAGTCATATTCCAATTGCTGTTTTTGAAAACCCTCTTCAAGAGTGTTTTGTATTTCATTATAAGTCTCTGTGCTTTCATATCCAAATAATATTCCTTCCAAATCTTCTGATGATATGTACTCGTAGTCATTTGAAAGTGGCACGATTCTGCCTATATATGGATCATTACTGCAGATTTGATATATTTCGTTGTATATTGTCTTAAATTCTGAAAAGTTTTCTATTTTATAGAACTTTTCTATCCAAAAATGTCCAGAGTTTATCTTTTTTTGAATTAATTCTTCTGAATATCCTTTAAACCTAAATCTATCGTATAAATTCGGCAACCTTCCTGATACTGGTATATCAACAAAACCCTGATTGTTTAAATAATCCAAAAACAATTCTGATTCGTTAACTGTTAACTCGCCCTGTTCATACCTACCTGTGTCGCCATCATCTCCCGATCTGCTCAAATATCCTGCAAGGATTTGCGCTGTTGTCTGTTCGTCGAGGGCGTTTTCTGAATTTTTCAAAACAGTTACTTTTGGATAATCTGATTTTGATGGATATTCCTTTATATTGTTAGAAATATCATTATAGACAACTTCTTTAAAAGATTTGTGTCTTGGTTCATAGATTTGATATACAAAATCAGTCAAAGTTTTAAAATCAACATTCTTTAAAACAATACTTCTAATTGCTGCCTTTGGATCCTCCAATCCTGTCATTGTCCTTAAAACTTCGTGTAGTTTGCGATTTAATTGACCGCCAAGAAGATTACTCATTTCGCTAGTGACGTACTCTGCGACATAATCTAAGACAATCTTGTCAGATAAAATATTCTTTGCGCCAATTTCAGATAACATAAAAATATTTTTCAACAAGATCTCCAAACAAGACATATCGATATATAACTTAAACAAAGTCTCAACCATTACCTCTTCATAGGGACCCTTTTTGTTAAAGTCTCTAGTGGTCGGATCATGCCTCGGTTCGGATATCTTTTGTTTAAAGTTTTCCATGAATTTGTCTAATATTGGTTCTAGGTCAATGATTTTATCGCTCTTTTTTAAGCACCCATTTTCGCCGACAGTGTGTTCCTGGGTTAGACTTACCTTAAGGTCTTGCACGTTTTCAACTTCAAAATATTTTGATTTCTTTATCATTTCAGATATTTGATAGTTTAAAGAATCAGAAACTGAACTATACAATGGCATCTGACTAACTTTTACTCTGTATTGTGCTAGTGCTTCCAGAGTTCTAGCGTTTTCACCGTCGGAAGCGAACTGTTCTATTCTCGCCATGTCTGGGCCCGCAATATATCCTTGAATTTTAGGTATTATATTGTCGCCGTCAGAATATACATCAAAAGTGTTTCTTCCAATGTTTCGCCCTCCGGGAAGCAAGTTTCGATATTTATTAATTAAAAATGAAGTAAAGGCGCCGGGTCTCAAAAGTTTATCGCTATGGATGTTACTTATTATATCAATATCACCTATTCTCATTTCAACGTATGGATCTGGTATTGTGTTTGAAAAAGTTCTTGTTACAATTCCATCTCCCTGAGGGACGTTATAACTAACCCTATAGCAATCCTTTATATCGCCAGCGCCCTGGAAGGGCAAGTCCACAACCCCTATAGCATTGTTTGCGGATCTTTCCGTTTCCAACGTTAAATCATACGGAATGGAGTCTAGATTTTGAGGCGTTGTTAATATAGCAACAGACAACTCTCTTGCTCCACCATGGGCATAATTTGGATATTTTCTTGTAATAGTTGCTGCATCGACTAGCAGTTTTTTCAATACGTCCGAAACCGCATAACTAAACTGAATGTATGTTTCAAGATATCTTGTAACGAATCTTTCAATGTGATTATTAAAATCTTCTTGACCTGAATCTTCCAGGTTATATGCTTCACCCTCGACCGGATACATGGTAAGTTTGTTCCACTGCTCTTGGGGGATCCCAAGTGACTGATATATAGCTATTTCTTCAAGAGTTCCTGTCCCTATCTTCATAGCAAACTTTTTGATTTTTTTTGGAGGTATCCTAACCCCGTTTACATCTTCTCCTAAATATTCAATTTGTTTTGTATACCACCTAAACCTTAGATAGTCAACCTCGTTAAAAGATGGGTCGCCGGGTTCTGGAAGCATAGAAAACTCATCAATAATAGTTTGAGGAAATGCTGCTATTTCTAGTTGAAGATAAGATTTAAAAGATGTTAATATTGTTGCAATCGCTCTTTTCATAATCTTGTCGTGATATTCGTTATCATATGGTCCTGGCAAACCAGCTTCTTTTAATTGATCTGCTGTAAACTCTGGTAGTAATTTTGAAAGATCCCCAGAATCTGCTAAATCTTTTAAGATTTTTCTTTTGTCGTTAAGTGCCTGTAATTCGCTTCTTATTTGATCATCAGTTGCGCCTGCATCTTGAAGCAGTCGACGCAAGTCTTCATCATTTTCACACAACTCCTGAGATATAATCACATCACTTAGTTCTAGAATTCTATCGCAAATCATCGGATCCACTACGGTGCCAAGTGTCATGAAAAATTTATTGACATCTTCAATATTGTCCAACACCTCTTTAAGTGAATTGGGGGTTGCTTTTATAATCTTAAGCACAATACCCAAAACATCGTCAGAAGCTTTACCCTGTAAGAGAGCACAAAACTCTGTTGGACTTAAAACAACACTTACAGATTCCAAAAGATTGGTTTCATCATCACCAATAGTATAATCAGTCAACCCCATATTATCAAGAGTTTCAGAAACCTTCTCTGCTGTTGAGGCTTTTTCTGGCGCGTTGGCAAAAGGATTTCCTTCATCTCTTGCATCAATTGCAGAATAAAGTGCTACGCCGGCCCTCAAAACATCAGTACAATCAGGCATATTTACTGTTTTTAGGATGTTCCCAATGAATTCACATATAAAAGACAAAATAATGTCGTTTATTGCAATTTTCAACCTTGGCAAAATAAAAACAAGCGGATCAAAACTAGGGATATCCGGCAAACTTGGTATTGACCAATTGAAATTAAAATTCCAATTTAAATTAAGCGAAGGCACACACTTCCAAAGATCACAAATCAACATGTTCATGTCAAACTGATTTATAAACTCTGACCACATCTTTTTTAAATCACATGGCAATTCGCCAATTTTTGGCCAACGAGTTGGAAGTTCTGGTATTAGCGTTCCCTTGAATTTGATAACATCCTCTATTGATGCAGCTGCAATGTTATTTTTTAGCGCCTTAAGTTCTTTTGCTTCCTGTTGGACAGTCAGTATTGCTTTGTTTTTAATTTCTGAAATACTTTTCAGTGCAGCAGTGTGTATTCCTCTGCCCGAATTAACTTCTTCATTTATTGTAACGTCTATATTTATACCGGATTGATGCTGTTTGTTAAAGTTTATTGACAACGTTGGCCAATGATATCTAGAAAAAAACACCAAAGCAGGCTTACCCTCGTCTAAATCTGAGCAAGGGTTGTCTCTCAATTCTTCATCCAATGTCATGAGCGAGGATAAGAATCCCATTGTTGTTGGGTTTGTAAATGGTCGGCGACCGGGTGTGTTGGCGCTTCTATTAAAAACATCCAGACCAACAAGCAGAGGTTTATCGAGACCTTTTTTAGCATTAGTAAGAGATATTGACTGTACTTTGTATCCGACGATCGTTTTTACATTTGTTGTTGTTACGTTGCCTGCAGTTGCTGACTGTACTGAGGGATCTGATCTGATCGCGTTGTTAACAAAACCACTTACCTTAGTGAATGTTACCCTTAACTTAGTGTCTTTCAAGAATCGGTCAGGACCCTCCCTAAATGGCAATGTATCATTATAATTCAATTGCATGTATTCATTCATTGGTTCAATGACACTTTCCAAATCCGACGCTATAGTATCGGGATTTATGGACGGCACAATGGGCGGGTCGATTCGTTCGAATCTACTCGTCGTTTTTCCAGGTTTTGAATTTTCCTCAACAAAAGTTTTTATATCATCACTAAAATCTCTTATTTTACCCGCAACTCGCCTAACAGTGCTTTCAAAATCTAACATATTTATGTGAAGTATGGGTGGCGGCAAGTTTTGTTTTCTTATAAATTCTGAATTTTCAATATGCTTCATTGCAAGATTTCTTTGAAAATCCTCATCCAACTCGCCGCGGCCTTCAAGTGCTTGAGACCATGCATTTTTTGCTATCTTGGACGCTTTATTTTTTATTTTTCTACCTGCACCATAGATTCCCTTTTCAATCTGGTCTCCTACCTTTTCAAGAGTTAGGTTTTCAAACTCTTCTGCGAGGTCGCCAGCTGCGTTATAGGCACCCTTGGCAGTCGACCAAAGTTCTTCTGCCTTTTCCTTTGCATCATCATACGCTTTGCCAATTCTTTCCAAACTACTTTCGTCGTCAAGATCAAATTCATTTGGTTGAAGTGCGTCACTGCCTCCCGGAACTTCATTGAACATACCTTTTTTAATACGTATAACAAAATTGTATACTGATAACGGTCTTAAAGAGGGGGGTGAAATTTCCTTAATGTATGCAAAATAAACTTTGTCTTTAGTTAAATTCTGTGATAAACTCTGCCTACGCAATACATCTTCAAATCCACCAGCAATTCTATTTTGTGCGTCATTTCGATCATTTGTCGCAGTAACTACAAAATTATATCTTGAGAGAGGGGACATAGACCCCTCTAATCCCCCGTATGCTCTTAAAAGTTTCTCATACTCACTTTTTTGTGGATTCTCGCCAGTAATAGTCCATGCAAGATCTTTTTTGTAAAATCTAAAAACAGCTAAAACAGACTTTCTGAAAATTGTTTTAAGAGTTGAAATATTTTCTTCTTTATAGAAATCATCTATGGATGCAAAATCTTTAGTTGTGTATTTTGATACATACTTATATGTTATGTACTCTTTTCCAACTTTAGGGGGTTTTTGTATATCGTCATTCTCTCCAGGAAAAACAGATGTATTTCCATACTCATCAACCAATATGTTTTCACCAAATGGTTCCTGGGCCTTCTCCAAATTATTGATATAATCATTGTAGTAGCGAGATTCTAAAAACTCTTTTGCGGCGCGAGCGAGTCCGCGACGCATCATAACTCTAAAAGTTATTTCCCCAACGTGACCATTTTCTTTAAATGGTTCGTTAATTCTAATCTCAGGAACAATATCCACGCGTCTGGCAGTATCTTCATTCCAGACTGTAGTCTCCTCTTCCAGTGCTGTTCGATGCTCCGCCTGCCATTGACTTATTCTAACTTGAAGTCTTGTGTCAAAACGATTTGCTGTTGCGGTTTCGCCCGGTTTTGAAATGAGTCCGAAATACAGTTTTAAAATTTCTACTTCGAATGCCTGACTGTCCGAAGTTGGTGGTTTGACAGGGACATTAAACTCAAACAAGTCCGTCCGCATGCCGCCGTCAGGAAGCGTTCTATTGTATTCAAAAATATAACTACTAGCGGACATTGTATAGTACTCTCACTTTAATTAACGTTATTGTGGGAACTTAGTATGGACTGTTCACCACCAGGTTGTAAATATTGTTTGTCTATTTTCTCTATTGAATATTTTTCTGCAAAAGCAGAAAAAGCATCAAGACTTACTAATTTAGATATCGATAACACAGCAGAGGAACAAATTCTTGGATCAATAATGTTTGGAATACCTGCAGGGAATGCTTGTGGATGTATATGTGTTGCTAGTGCCAAATCAAGTGCAGATATGTTTTCAATCAAACTTGCAATTGTTCCGACGATCCTGTCCAACAATACCCCATGCGATGTTAAGCACTCAACCAAATTATTACCCAGAACCATTGGTTGTAAATCTTCGGCATTATTACCAGCAATAATATCAATGCCATTTATTTTAGTTGACCTATTGCCTCTTGAATTTATCAATTGATTGTGCTGAGTTACTAATTTTATTCCGGCATCTCTTGCTATTATTCTAACACCGTCAGCTTTCATACATATGCCAGATCGATCTTTTGGTCGACCGATGCGCCCAGGAGATAACTTGAAATTATGATCCATATCAGTTCTTTGTGAAATGTATATTCTTGCTGCGTCGACAACCTCATCACCTCGATACATTTCAGAATTAAAAATTGGTCCAACTTTCATCGGAGTATTGTCAGGTCTCTTGCTTCTTGGATGTGGAGACATACGCCCGACAACCATATCAATTGCGCCGGCCTGGTTTTCGCCTTGACCGGGACCGTAACCAGAAGTATACCCAGCTGGGCGGTCACGGCAAAATATTATCCATTGATTGTTTTTTCCAGAAAGAGGCACGTCGCCACTGCACAATTTAAATCCAGGAACTTCCTCAATTTTTTGCTTATCAAAATACCCAGAATTTTCTGCTCTTAGTTCAGACTTTTTCTTTTCAGGGCGCGTATTTTCCCTTCCCCTGTTTAAAGGAGATTTTCTATTTTTTAGTTGCCTATCATTTTGATACCGACGAGCCTTATGTTTTGCTTCTTCAAGTTCTTCAGTGATATCAGACGTCTTTTCAGATTCTTCACCTTCAGGTGGTCCGTCTTGCATTTCAAATGTTTCATCACTCATATGTCATACCTTATAGTTTAAGTAGTAGAATTGATAAATTATCATTACGATGTTTCTCAGGTTATCATGCCTGGTATCCGGTACTAGATCTATCATCGGTCATCGGAACTGATTCAGCTGACTCTAGTGACCTTTTTAATTTTTGTTCAGCGTGTGCCTTCATCATCTTTTCCATCTCTTCTTTCGTGTTTATCATTTTTGATGGACCCTGATCAAAAGCAACCCAATCAGCAGACTCCTTAAACTTTTCCATATCTTTAAATATCTTTGTTGATACAACCCTGTTAAATTGATCCGGATTAGTTTGTATCACAACTATTTCTGCTTTGTTGTTCATTTTAGCATACATCATTACTTTTTATCTCCTTATTTCCTTATTATGATCAGCCGGGTACGCAGAACACTGACCCATCCGGGTTATTGCCGCCGACGATTTGACCTGCTGGACACGGGTTCGTTGGTCTGTGAGTAACTTCCGCCCTGAGTTTTGCCGCCATTGAGGCAATAAATTTCCGGTCTCGGCGTCGATGAGGATATGTAGCTATAACCGCTTGTTCTGCTGTTAGTTCTCCTGGTTTATATCTTTTATGACTAATTTCAGACATGCCGCCGCCGAGAGTAACGACGCCCCCATGTTTATACAAAGTTTTAGCTTGACTATAACTACCCACACCTTGTGTGCCCAGACTTTTACCCTTTGCGCCGCCTTTGCGAAATGCAGAAACTGGTGCTGGTTTTCCACAATCTTGAGCAAATCCAGATGCCTGCCTGTCTATTACTTCTATTTCTTGGTCTGGTCTTGGAGCGTATCCATCTTCGCCTTTTTTAAGCAATTTGATACCCGGAATGTTGTTCAATATTAAAACGTTCCAATGCTTTGGTGAGTCGATCTGATCAGGCATCTTTTCAGCACCGAAAGCACGACCATTCCAACTAAGAACCGGCTCGGAGTCTTTTGAAATACCCATGACATGCGCCTTCCACTTTTCAACACCCTTGGGCATATCAAACAATGGAACTCCGTTGGAGTCTCTAACTTGTCCATACCCATGTGTGAGAATTATTTTTTTAACGATATCATAAGACCAAGATGAACTATTTCCCATCAACCTTAATTGTACATATAACTCCATAGGCTTTCCATCAGAATGTCCGCCAAATGCTTGATGAGAAGTTATCCCTGACTTTCTTCCAAGTATATGTTTGCTTCTATCGCCACCGTCACCCTTTTTTCCACGCTTTCTTTTTAAGTCTCCCATGATCCAGTAAAAAACATGTTGGTCACCTTCTACCATTTTTATTTTTCCTACTTTTTCCAACCCTTTCATTCCTGATTTATAGGGTTGGGTGCCTTTGCCTCCAATGCGCTCAACGACTTTGGTTCCATTTCTATATGTTTTTATTTTATGTCGTGATTCATAAGTCGGTTCATCCATAGGGGCATACACTCCAGCGTCTATATCTGATTGCATATCCCTAATTTTAACGCCCATGCGAGATCGAGTGGTATCATCATATAGATCTGTTTCTTTGTGTTTTTTTCTTTTCAATTTATTGCGTCGGCGGCATGCCCTTCCTCGGCGGCCAGGGGGGCACTGCTCTTCAACAAATCCAATATTAGTTGACATTCGAGTAGCTGAAAAAGAATATTTTCCTGATGGTAAATCATCCCTTACAAACCATTGAGAATTTTCAAGTATTCGATATGAAGCAGTTATCTTATCTATAGACGGAATATCCTCACAAACCTTTAAAGAAAGAGCGTATGCAGATTCAAATTGCGCAGCTGGTGGAATTACGTAAGTGTTTTGCACTTTTCTATTTTTAAAACCTCCACACCCATGCCATCTTGTGCGAGAAATCTCTTGTTGATACATATTTTTGTTGTCGAAATTGTGTTTTCTATTGCCTCTTTTTTTGGGTGGGTCCTCCAAATATGGCAAAACAGAAAAAAACGGATTACAAAATTCAACCCCAATACCATTTGAGTTAGCGCCGGGGCAGTGGTACAACTTTTGCTCATAAGGCAAATATTTAAAAATTTTAAACCAATCCTGTTCCGGCATTCTTGAAGTTGATTTTTTGCTGAACTGGAATGACAACCTGCCGCCGTCTTTGCCTTGCTGCTTTGCTCGCAATCCTGGGTGTCCGCCTGACATAAAGTGAACGCCGCCGCCTTTTAAGAGCATACTTTTTTCTGCCTGGATCTCGTTCCATCCGCCTGTTTCATGCAATACAAAATACACTATCGATTCTTTGCCTTTAGGAAATTTACCATTGCTAAAAAATGTTAAATTTGAAGGCCAGTTAGATGGTTTACAATAAAATCCTCTAGGATACTGCACCACTCTAAGAGATGACGCTACAAGGGTTCCACTCTTTGAGATCTTTAGCGGGTTAATAGTAAAGGCAGCTGCGCTGGCAGGACTAAGCGAAGTCCTGCCAGGACGTCTTCTGCCTCCGGGTCCAGTTCTCGATGAAGTTGCCGAGTCGCAAGTTTGTCCTGGTGGGCATTCCGTGTTTTCAGCGTCAGGACTTCCATCTTGGGTTTCATCCATAAACGATTTTATAAGTCCATGCGTAACGCCCTTCATTTCCACTCTGCAAACTTGCCCCGTGCGGTCGGCGGCTGGTGTGGATGAGTAATCATCCAGCAATTCGTAAAACCTAAAGCATTTTGACAAATCCACAGAAGTAGGTTTAATATCCATTATTGCAGACGTCGTTCCAGCTGGAATTCCATAGTGAAGTTTTACAGGAATCGGATCCGATATCCCAGATCCATTTTTTAATACTGATCCTACATCAATTATACCAGGATCTTGAATCTGATACTCTCCTTCAAGTTCGACTGATTTAAGTATAAGAGCGTACCTAAGTCCACTAATTCCGTCATCGATACGGTGAGGTCTTGATGCATCATTGGTCATACTACCAAGATCTGATATGAAACCGCCAATAGTGCTGTTTTTGGGCACTACACTATCATGCATCCTAGTGTTTGCACTGTTAGGACTTCGAAACCTATCAATTAAGTCTTTACTAATCGATGCCATCAATCTTCCTCCATGTCAGAGTTGATCATCTCAAACAATTCGTCCCTTTCTTCTTCTGAAATTGATGTATCTTGTTCGTTTGATGCCTTTTTTTGAACCAGTGCTGCAATTTTTACCAATTGCTCGTTGGATCTTTGGAGGGTTTCTAGATATTTTGCTGCCACTAGACCAACTTCTCGATGGCGGTCGTCAGTTGATTGCATATACTTCATCAAATTCATGAGAAGTACCTTCGTGGCAGCTCTGTCGTCTTGGACATTTGTTGTTGCTGCGTCTATTAGTTCCTGTACTGACTGTTTTGTTTTCATATCCTAATTATGAAAAAACTAAAATTTATCACCCCGTTCATATTTGATAATAAAATATTTATATCTTTCCCTCATTTTATTCAAAGTGTTAACGATTTGTTTTGTTTTTAACCCCGTCATCTCCCTTAGGTATAGATAAACTGCTTTTTTATTTAAAATGTCAATATCCTGAACATTGTCTAAAAGTATTTCAACTGCAGTTATAACCTTTTTCTCGTTATCCTTTGTGAATAAGTTGGACTCTTTCCATCGAGTAACTTCTTTTCTTAGGTTTGTCCAAAACTCATGCTTTTGCCTTTTTTGAATATATGTGACATCATTATAAATAAGTTTTTCATGCGCATGCTCTTTAACAATATCGTTGTAGGAAACCTCCCTCTTAATTTTTGTAGAGTGTTTCTTTAATTGATGAATGAACCAGTGTTTGGTTATAACTGAAAAGTATGAAAATGCTTTAGAACCCCTATTTGGGTCGTACTTGCTTAAAATCGTTGTTAACCAAATTTTACAATCCTCTTTTAAAAAATCTATATTTGGTATATTTGTAAACTTATAAGTGTAGATTATCTTATCCACCATCTCACTAAATGCAGGTTGTATATATTCAATATAAATCTGCTCTCTCTTGGAACGATCCTCTACCGAACAATATTCCACTATTGCATTCTCGTGAACACTTGTGAAATAATAGTTAGTCTTCTTCTTCGGCATACTGCTCTTCTTCCCCTTCTTCTTCTGATACCATCGCCATAAGATCCTCATACTCATCAAGCAAAGTCAAAACATCCTTTGAGTGCTGTATAAGAGACTGTAGAGTTTGATCACCATAAAACATCTCAGCTTCATGTACACTCTCCACATGATTTCTAAACGATAGAAAGGCACCAGAAAGAGCTTCCATGTTTGTACCTACAACAAAAAGTTTTCTAGCAATCCTAATTGAATAAAAAATCAAAAACACATTCAATACAATAGAAAGTGCCAGTATTGTTTCTAAAATCATTTTTTCATCTCTCTTTTCATTCTCTTTTTTTCTTCCTTTATTTCAGTTTTCGCTTGTTCGATGTGCGATTTCACTACATCTCCTGCCTTGTTTATATATTTATTTCCATTTATCGAGTCAGAAATCCTGTTAACTACTTTAGTAATTTCCCTAGAATTGCACTTGGTGCAAACATCTTGCGTTTCCGACATGGATAAAAAAACACTAAACGCTTTATCACATTCTGAACAATGATATTCATAAAGGGGCACTAGTCGCTTCCGACAGTCTTTTGATTTTCTTGCCCGATAGTGGAGTCCAATTCTACCGGTGGTGGATTTAAAACAACCACCTCCTCATTCTCATTCATCATTAAATCAAAGTCTTTTAAAACAGGAACAATGTCTGTTTGATTCATGAGTGAATTTTGTAGTGCCATCATGATGGCACCTAATGCTTGATCAGATAACTTCATTTTACTTCTCCTTTTTTGCTAACTGCTCTTCCTTCTAATTTTTCCCAATCTCTTTCCGGTCTTACATGTAGATTGGTTTTCCATGCTCCCTTTAAAAGCGAAAGGTCTAAACCAATCGAATCTGTAAACGTCATAAATGCGTTTATATCTTTAGGAAAACAAGACCCTCCGAAACCCCTTTTGCCGTCAGGTCCAGGTACCTGCAAATGAGAATCACCTATGCGCCCATCACTGACAAAACCTCTTACTGCTTTGCCCCAATTGATAATCTCCAATTTATCAGAAACCATCTTCATCTCGTTCATAAACGAAACTTTAACAGCAAAAAATAAATTATTAAAATACTTGATCATCTCAGCGGTCTCATAATTCGTAACGATGAAATTGTTTCCAGAAAACCTCTCATTATACAAAGATTGCACAACCTGAACGTCCCTATGTGTGTGCCCATTACCAACATCGATATCATTTTCAAACCCAAGGATAATTCTAGACTGGTTAAGAAAATCAAACCTTGCATGCCTCTCTGTTAAGAACTCGGGATTAAACACAATTCTTAATTTTTTGTGCTTTTCTTTTATCGATCTCGTAGTACCAGGCACAACAGTAGACTTAAGAACAAAGATTACATCTGATTCTTTGTTTTTTGCTTTTTCGATGTCTTTAAAAACACTCTCCACTATCGATAGATCAATAACACCATTTTGACTCATTGGGGTTGGTACAGAAATAAACACAACATCTGAATCGTTTACCACCTCGTCTAAAGTATTAAAAGACTTTTCAGAATCTTTGTCATATATTTTAACTTCCATACACGGTATAAAAGCGTGTGCAATCGCATTACCCACGAAACCATTGCCAATAATACCTAATTTCATAATACCTCTTTTTGAAGAAACCACACTTTCATGAGTGCATTTTCAGACACAGTGTGCGTTATATCTAACTGTTGGAATCGAGAATCACACTCATCGTAATCCATCATACTTAAGTGCCAACCATCCTGTGATAAATCACTTTCTTCAATTCCGCCAAGTTTGGATGGTTCGTATACTAAGACATTCTTAGATACTCTGATGATTTCGTTAATTAATGAACTTTTATTTTCACTTTTCGGCAAGTGCATTAAAAAACCCATAGTAAATGAAAAATCATAATAATTGTCTGGTATTGGCGCCAACTCAGAGTATTGGTTAAAAAGATCTACATTTTTAAAATTACCCGAACACCTCTCCATAGAATCTCTTGATGCATCCAAAGAAGATTCACAGATGTCATACCCATAAACATCTATACCGAGGTGATAAAATGGCATCAAATTTCTACCATTATTGCAACCAAATTCACAAATTTTGCTAAACTTACTGCCAGTGTCAACTTCATACTTTTTTACAATGTCCAACAACGCATCTGTTCTTTCTTGTTTTGGCGCTATTTTAACTTCTGTATAGTGCGTTTTAGGATTACCATATTTTGCATTTTTCCAATGATTGAAATTAATTTCTTTTCCCATTATCAATATCCTCCTTAAGAATTCTATAAATTGAATGTAGTCCAGTTTGTAAATCCACCTTACTCTTCCACCCATGCGCTTCAAGCTTGGACAAATCTGCTTTTGTTAACATGACATCTCCAGAGCGTGATTCGACGTATTTAAATTGTTGCTCTGGAAAATATTGTAACACAATTTCTTTTAGTTCATTTAAAGAAATATTCTGTCCCGAACCAATATCGTACCAGTGACCCCAAAGATCCTCCTTTTCAATGTTTTCTGCGCAGAAAATATTTGCTGACACAATATCATCTACGTGAGTCATGTCCCTTCTTTGTTCGCCATCACCAGTAATATATGGAACGTTGCCATACTTGATGTGCTTCTTCCAATTGCAAACAACTGTGGCGTACTCACTATCGGCAACCTGATCATACGAATAAACATTAAAGTATCTCAACGCCACTGTCTTAAGTCCATACAACTTATTGTACAATAATGTCTCCAACTCACCAACATACTTTGATAAAGCATAAGGACTGGCAGGACCATCACCATTCCCAACTACAGATGAAGAACTGCTGTAAATTACTGGAATGTTTTTTTCTTTTGCGTATTCTAATATGATTGACGTTGATACAATATTGTTTTTCATGACTTCCAACGGATTCTCCACACTATATGCCACCCTTGGAATTGCTGCCAAGTGAAAAATAACATCTGGATTAAAATCTCTTATTCTATCTGGAATTCTCGTTATTCTACATAGATCATCATCAGCATAACCATCCTTAATGTCAATGCCAATCCAATCTATCCCTTTATCATTTAATTTACTAAACAAATTAGTGCCGATATATCCACGGTAACCAGTAATCAGAGGTCTCATCTACATATACTCCAATTCTTGTAAACAACTATCAAACTCTGGACGTTCTATATCAGAGCATAGATCTTTATACGCTTCGAGGTCTTTTCCAACACTTTTATCACTCAATTTTCTCTTACCATAATTTGTTTCGTTTGATTTTCCCTGCCTTCCTAATATTGAAACATTCCATTCAAAAACCCAATCCTCCACATAATCAGGATAATCTGCAAACTGATGAGAAGACTGCATGCCAAATATATCTTCCATCTGCTTTTGTACTTTTTCCGGATTTCTTATCAAGTCCTCATACCTTACTTCCATTTTGATAACGTCTTTGTAGAAATCTCTCTGCTTGATGCTTTCAATCCACCTTTGCGGTTTTACATAATTACCATCAGACAACACTACATCTCTACCATCCCTAACAACATTTATAATCGCAATATTATTTCTTTTAACAACGTCGTACTGATCGTCCAAAGTCTTTGTAAGTACATTACTTAAAAGTGCTGGTGGGTGTCTTTTGCCTATTATAAATTTTTTATCACTAGTGTACTTAACGAATTCATCAAATGGCAATTCGTGTCCATCAAAACCTCGACGATAGAGTATATCGACATCTTCAAATGCATAACACATTCTCAACAATAAAGTGGTGCCTGACTTGGCACATCCTGTAATAAAAATTTTCTTTGTCATTCTTTATATCTCCCAAGTTTCATATTCTGGTTCTTTTGTTTTGTTGGATTCGTGCATTCTATATCTATAAAAAGGAATTCTTAAATGATGAATTTTATAATCGCCGCCTAACCGCTTCCTCAGTTCCTCTTCCTCCCGATGGCGCATCTTGGTATTATATCCACCCATCTGCAAGAAAAGATCCCTACGATACATTATGCCACACGATATGTTTTCATGCTCCGCATACTTTCTCTCTAAGGTGTTTTCATAATTGTCAACCATAATATAATCACAAGAAACACAAAACGCATCATGATTTGCCTCAAGATAAGTTTTCATCATATAACACATGTCTGAATTTACATAATCATCTGCGTCTACACGAATAAAAAACTGTCCCCTACTATGCTTTACGCCAAGATTTGCTGCGACTGCAACTCCAGAATTTGCACCAGTGCTTACCACTTTTATATCATTTTCAAATGTTTGTAAAACCTCTAAAGATCCGTCAGTACTACAATCATCTACAACAATAACCTCGTGATTGACACTTGACTGGTTCAAGCAACTTCGAACGGCGCGAGAAACATACTTTCCATAGTTATAGTTTGTGATTATAACGGAAACATCAGGATTACTTAAACTCACCACATTTCTCCATAATCTCTAACTGTTTGGTTATATTAACAAACTGTCTTAAAGAATTTTGATCAAAAGACCCAAGATGCCCACCCTCAAGTTTTGTTTGCGAATTAATATTATTTGAAAAATGCTTCTCAAGTATCTTAGCGCCGCGAGTATGGGCGCGTAAGGCGGCGCCGATGCCAATTGTATGATCACTATACCCCGAGTACCCCGGACGCTTAAAAAAGGGCATTTTTGCTAATTTTTCATCATCTATAAATGTTGGATATTTTGATACACAAAAAAGATAATCAATCTGATTGCTGTGTCCGTATGGAAATTCTGTAAAATCGTGCATACCGGTTGAGATAATTGTTGGTTTGCCATCAGACAATATCAATTCTGAAAGATGCTTGTCGTGCTTTGAAGTTCTGCTTGCAATCTTGTGTGTGCGAACTCCTAGATCATCCAACCAATAAAACCTATCCTCATCAAATACAGATGCCATGAATTCTATTCCCAAATCATCACAATATTTTGATAATTCATACGCATCTTGAAAATTAATATCTCTATACTTTTTCTCTTTGGTATTGAGCAGTTTTTCAGAATCCATCAACTGTACCTTTACAGCATCTGCTCCTGATAAAAAAGCATTAAGAGACATTCTTTTAAGCTCCTTTAAAGACCCATGATGCTGGTTGCAAAGATCAACTATAATTTTCATTTACGAACTCCTTTAACAATCGAGATGTCTTGTTTCTAATCTTTAACATTGTTCCGTAGCACATATCTTTTTTTTGATAAAGTTTTCCCGGAGGTTTAATTGTTTGTGACTTCACAGTGTTGTTTAATATATCATACATGTTTTTTTCCAAAATGTCAAACCCTGTTGCACAAGTTTTCATAAAAATATTTTCTGGTGAGTCTGTTTCAGATATACCCTTTGTTTTAGACTGGTCTATTACTCCGCCGCCATCAATTGAAGAGTCTATATAATGTAACGTTGCTCCAATTGTTTCCGGTTTTTCTTCGTACAGTGCCCAATAAGGACTGTCGACGCCCCTATGATGTTGTACCAATCCGGTGTGAATATTTATACATCCATGTTTAGGGATTTTAAATATTGATTTTTTTAAAAGTGGTGCGCCAAACACAAAACACACATCCGGACTTAAACCAGCAATCATCTCTATCATCCTTCTAGAGTGAATCTGAATTGAATCGCACTCTACCCAGTTTCCCTTCTGTTCCTTTCTTCCCTTAAAGAATAATCGCTCAGAAGTACAAAACCTAGAGTCTCCGCATTTTTTCTCAACTGAGACTATAAGGTCTAAGTCCACATGTTTTTGCACTCTTTTTACAAACTCTTGGTGTCTAATCTGATTGGAAGTTATTGCTATACATCTCATAGTTTACTTGGAATTCTTCCTATTCTTTTAAAAGACTCTCCACGGTGAGTTCCTATTGCATAACCCCTAACCTTGGTAATACCGTCCATATATCTGTGTATGTCTCCTAATATTTCTGACTGTGAGTGGTAAACATCGAACGCTTTTATCTTTTGTTCATATTGCTCAGTAATATCCACAACATAGTCAGGGTTATCAAAAGGATCCAAAATTTCAAAAGACCATACGGCCCGAACCATGTGTACATTACCCAACTCCTCTAATATATTTTCTGACGCTTTCCAGCAAGATTCCTCCACCACAGCCGAAGTTACCTTGTGATCCCTGTGCTTACAAACTTGATTGTGCGTAATAACCAAGTCTGGCTTCACTTCTCTTATTTTTTGTATTACTTTGTGGAACGTTTTTTGATCATTAACAACACTTTGACATGGGAGTCCTAAATTATGTATTTTATGTACACCAAGAATCTTCCCCGCTTTGTTTGCCTCAAGCATCCTGGTTGTAATTATATCGCGACCGTCTGTGCCCTGCTCTACCCCAGTGGCACCATCTGTGATGAAACAAACGTGTATTTCGCTTCCCAAGTCGGACCATTTTTTTATTGTTCCGCCGCACCCTATAGTCTCATCGTCCTGGTGTGCTGCAAAAATTAAAACTTTACCTGGTGAAGTCAGCATTTCTCTCTTCTATAAACTTTACATCTTCAAGTGTGTGCACATCATGAATGTTACACATGTAAACCCCGCACTTAGTGCTCAAGTCTTTTTGGTGTGCATATCCTCTTTTTAAGATCCTAAATGCTGCATTTTGCATCAGGTCAGGTCCCACACTTATTAATTCATTTCTGTCATTTTCCAAGAACACCTCTATACTATCATCAAGTATACCAGAAGTTATCTCTGGAGAGTTCGCTTGCAAAGAAATATAAACATTTGCTTCAAGTTCATTATCTTCTAAATAAGAAATAGTGTCTCGAATTGCTTCCATCTTGTAAACGTGATCTTTTGAAAGTTTCGCGTCCCTTCTGTGCACTTTTGCACCATTTTTGATTGCAATCCGTGCTATCTCGTCATCCTCAGTAGAAACCCACACATCTGTGATGTATTTGCTTTCCTTTGCTGCTTTTATTGACCAATAGATCAATGGTTTTCCCCATATAGGAAATATATTTTTTCTAGGTAGTCTCTTAGATCCGCCACGGGCGGGTATTATTGCTATCACTTTCATAACGGTATCATATCACATCAAGTAAGTTTTTACAAGCATTTTTGTGATCGTACAACCAATCTTCCTTGCACTGCTTAAAAGAAGAATTTAAATCTCTTGAAAACAAATCTGCAGTCATTAACTCCAATTTAGATGTACTAAACGAGGAATTTAGAGACTTAAGGTTTAGACAAAAGTCATAGTCATATAAATAAGAATGTGTAACTCGGTAAGGTTGTTTCTGCCCATGTCGGATAGAGGGTTTTATATCAAAATTAATTAAAGGAACCTCGTGCATAACACACTCCTCTATTGTTGTTGAACCGCAATTAACAACAAGATTGGACACCTCAAGTAATTCTTGAGATGTGTGAGGGTACCAATCATCATAAAAGATGTGATTTCCTTTTTCTTCCATAGATTTTTTTGTACCCTGAGAGACTGGATCTTTTGCTCTAGCTTTAATCAGAACTCGCCAACCCAATTCGTTAAAATTATTAATAATATCAATAGGAAATTTGTGTAAGTCTCTCGTTTTTGGCCAAACAAAAAGCACCTTTTTTTCATCTTTATTTAATTTGTATTTTTCACAGATCAAAGTTTCGTCCAATTCGATATCATATTTCGGTATACCAACATATAAATTTTTTGAATTATGCAATCCATAAAAATCTGCAATGTTCCTACTAGGCATCAGTATGTTATCTACATGATTAAAATAATTTTTATAAGATTTAATAAAATCTGTTTGATATGTCATTGATATCTTTTTTGCTTTTTTGTTGCGTTTAATAATATCAATCCCCGACTCTTCAGAAGTAAAAAGATAATCTTGACAATTAAGGATTTCATTAATAGACCCAACAGAAACAAGATTTTGTTTGCAGAATGTTTCTAACTTTTTTTGGTGAGTAAATGGACAATTGTATTTTCCAGACGGAACAACGTAAAAAGTAGACTTTGCACCCCTAGCATTACCCTCCCTAATGACAGGGGCATAGTATCTAAGGTGAGTCATTTCTCTAAGAAAAAAATTAAGATTCACTTTCCACCTCACATAACGTATAAAATCTTCTTTTAACACCATCTCTAAAAGTTAATATGTTTTTTATGTTCATCCCACTAGATTTAATGTGCTGTAGCGTAACAATCTGATCTCCATGATTTGAAGATACATCGAATGACCCCTCATACAACTCTTCAAAAAATGGGAGAATTGTTGGACTGCTATTTTTTTTCATGAAACATTCAATACCATTAATCGCAACGGGATTGCCAGTCATAAAATCAAAAATCACCGTATCGTTGTTTGCAGATATATTCTTTAAGTTAGACAGAAGTCTCTCCCTAGAGTCACATAAATATAAAACCCTTAACCCAAGAACCAAATCATATCCGCCTATATCCCACTTTGAGTGGACGTCCCATTTAACTGATCCCTCATATACCTCATTGTTTAAATCGTAGAATGTGTGATATAGATCGTTGTTCACTCCTGACATTATGGAATCATACAAAAGCTTGTCTTGCCCCATTGAAGGGTGCTTTTGTCCCAACCAAGCAACCCTAGAACCAACCGGAAGTTCATTCAAAATACCACTAACAACCGATGAGTACTGTTCCACTATCTGGTTATCTGTCATCCCCATTATATTTCATCTCTCATAAACTTATCTACAACAGATCCGACATATTCAATTTGCTCAGATGTAATAACAGGACTGGTGCCCAAGAAGAAAGTGTCGGTAGTGACCTTTCTAGAGACAGGAAACTTTTTAATTATTTCACTGGTGTCTGCTAAGTGATCATATGCAGGTTGAAGCATGATATTACCCGCAAAATAGTTGCGTGTTTGAATCTTGTGGTCCTCAAGGTAAGATGTGATGTCAGACCTTTTAAAAGGCGCACCATCCTTCACTGTCATAGGAAAAGCAAACCAGCTGGGGTCGGAATGCTCCGTAGGTCTTGGTAAATGAAGGTGATCTTCATACTTTTCAAAAACATCAAAAAGCTTTCTGTAGTTTGACTTTCTTCTTTCAGATATGGTATCAATCTTCTCGATTTGCGCCAACCCCATCGATGCCTGAAGTTCGATTGGTTTGAGGTTGTACCCAATCTCCTCATATACAAACTTGTGATCAAAAATTTCATTAGGTAACGTAGGGATCCAGTTATCAAATCTGTTTTTGCATGTTCCATTTTTTAACAGGTTTGCCGCTTTTCCCACACAATAACATCCCCTACCCCACTCTCTGAAACTCCTTACCACCCTTTCCTGTTCGCAGGTTTTAGTAGAAACAAATCCGCCTTCGCCCATAGTAATATGATGAGCGGGATAAAAAGAACAAGATGCCATCTCCCCATGAGACCCAAGCATTTCGCCTTTGTAGGTACCGCCGAGTGCGTCACAAGTATCCTCCAGTAAAACCAGATCATACTTTTTAACAACATCCATCACCCTATCCATATTTGGAGGATTTCCCAAAACATGGGCAAATGTTAGAATCTTCGCACCTCCCTTTGCTGCTTCCTCCAACTGATCCAAGTCGAGGTTCAAAGTGCCCAATTCAATATCAACAAAAACAGGTTCGAAACCAACCTGATATATTGGATTAATCGTTGTCGGAAATCCAGCAACTGGAGTTATGACTTTCGTGCCTTTCGGAAAGTTGTATAACCTCTTTGAGCGCATCGATGCCATCATTAATAAATTTGCACTTGATCCACTATTTGTCAATATTCCAAATTTCTTGCCAAAAAACTTTGGAAACTTTCTTTCAAACTTGATAGCATCTTGACCAAGAACTAACCACCCACTCAGAAGAGATTTTACGGATCTAACATATTCATCACTATCAAAAAAAGGTCCAGCGTATCTAACCCAATCTTTTCCTGGTGTCCAGGTCTTATTCTTATCCTTTTCATTGATGTATTCTTCCACCATCTTTAAGATAAAAAGTTCTTTACTATCTGTTGATTTTACCACTTTATTCTCCCCAATAAAATATCTTTTGTCATTATCCAATCGCAAGCTTTTGCCCACAAGGGATTTGAAAATGCTGCTGGTTTGTTCTTTTCAAAAAAATAATGCCCACTCCAAGCAAAAGGATATACTATAAATGGCACAAAAGGTATCAATATCCACGTTTGAGTGTAAAGAACTAAAAATAAAAATGCAATTGTGGTCATTTGTCCCATAAAATGCAGGCGCCTGCACCACTTGTTTTGGTGCAATTGTAAATAATGTTGATAATATTCTTTAAAAGTCATTAAAATTTTTCCTTAAAAACTTTAATATTATAATATCTTTTATCATTTAAATCAAGATTATTTTTAACATTTTTTAAAATAGATTTAACAGAATCTTGAGGTGTATATCTAGGTTTAAAGTCTAATTCCATTTGTGCTTTTGTATTTAAAACTTTATAATTTCTGAAATCTTGAACATCTTTTGTTTCTATTTTTACATCATGACCACTATCCACAAGAGTATCCCGAACCAAATCCGCTAGTCGGCCGATGGTATAGTTGTCTTCAGAAATATTATACACTCCTGTTATGTCTAAATTAGATTCTATCGACCTAACATAAGCAGATACCACATCTCGAATATCCACTAACGGTCTCCATATAGACGGATTATTGACGATAATTTTCCCTTCCGTTAATCCTGTTTTAGTCATCGCGTTCACGACCAGATCAAATCTCATTCTTGGCGACCAACCGCCGACGGTGCCCTTTCTAAGAGCAATCGGTCTAAACACATCATCAGTCATATTTATGATCGCTCGCTCCGCTGCCAATTTAGATATACCATATGGATACTGAGGGGATATTGAATCACTGTTTTCGTCTAACAACTGATTTGCTGTATATCCATACACACTACATGTACTAGCATACACAAACCTTCTCACACCTGCCTCTTTAGAAATGAACGCCAAGTAAGAAGGCACAGCAGCGTTTTCTATAAAATTCATCGATGGACTGTATTTTGCCATGGGATCATTTGATAACCCACCAAGGAAAACAACACAATCGAACCCGACTAAATCATTCGTGGTTAGGTCAACTATGTTCTTTTTTTGCAAATTCACATCCCTAGTATAATGAGACCCAAACCATAAAAGATCAATAACATGAACATCATACCCCTTATCTATCAATTCATTGGTTAGGAGGGTGCCAACATACCCTGCTCCACCGGCTATCAAAATCTTTTTCATTGCTTTACTCCTTTGAAATTTCTATTATTTTATCTATTTGATCCCAAAAGTTTTTTTCTGGGGTGAAACCTAGTGACCTAAGTTTTGTCGTGTCCAAATACATATCCTTTACTTGCACTTTCTTATGAAAATCTGGTGGATCCACATCATGAAATACGCTATTTGAATTTGTACGCTCTCTCACATATTTCATGACTTCACCAAATTTTTGTGGGGTGCCTGAACCAATATTTATAATTTCATTTAATGGCGCCTTTTCGATGCAGAGCATCATTGCCCTAGAAACGTCATCGACATGCATAAAGTCCCTCACATCACTGCCAGCATTATAAAGATTTATATCTCTTCCATGAACAACCTCATTTGCAAGATACTGAAGGGCGTTTCTTTTTATTGAGACTTTTGTTGCATTAACTCCGTAAACATTACAAAGTCTTAATATTCGATACTGAATGTTAAAAGTTTCACAATAAGATACCAACAACTGTTCGGCACATCGCTTTGTAATCGAGTAAAACCCCTTCGGGTTACAATTTGTGTCTTCTTTCGCCGGTAATTGATCTGTTTGACCATATACAAACCAAGAACTAACAAAATTAAAAACCACATTCTGATCCTTGCACTGCTCTAGGGTTTCTATTAGAATCTTAAGATTGGTCTCAATATCCACATATGGATTATCAAATACGTTATAGTTGTGGATTGTGCTTATAAGATACAAAACTTGATTTGTGAATGGTTTTCTTATGTTTCTGTCTACCGTAATGGTTTCGTTTTTATACATGTTGCAAAAGTTGCCACCAATAAATCCCGTACCCCCGAAGACAGAAACTCTCTTATCATTTCGATTCATTATCTTCCTTTTTTAAAAGATCTTCACACAAAGAATTCCAATCGTCATACAATACCTTTCCTTGCTTGAAATATTGTTTAAAATTCTTTTCTGATCCTCGACCAAGGTGTGCGTAAATAACCTCTGTATGATTGCTATCCAGCGTCCTATCAACACCACAAGAAGGACCTAAAGACTTCCACGGTTCGTTGCATGACTCAAATAACTCTCTGCTTGAAAATGTGCTATCAAATGCAAAATAAGGTATTTCATTCTCAACACAATGAACAGTTAAAATTTCGCAAACATCCACATCTCGATGAAACTCTGGTGTTACTCCCACTTCCTTGAATAGTTCCGTTTCAACCAACAATCCAGAACTGTGAAGATAGTTGTTTCTTGCAGGAGATCTTAGCGTTCCAACAAGTTTACATCCCTCTAGCACTTTCGACCTCAACTCCTCAAAAAACAACCTGCTCGTAACAATACAGTCGTTGTGACATAAAAACACAAACTCACTTTTGATATCATGCTTTACAAAATCAATCGCAGAACAGTTTGCCCACGAACCCCTATTGTTTGCTGCATTTTCATTCGTGTCAGCATCTGAATTATTATACCACCTAACGTCGTTTGCCCACGTAGTCGACTCATCCTTATAGGATACGTCCGCAGAATTTTCTACCAAATGAAACGTGACCTCCATATCATCAGGTTTAAAATACTCAAAACTTCTTACAAACGACCTAGTTAAATCTCTAGACCTATATGTCGGCACAATTACTTCTATTTTTTTAAGACTACTCACAACAACCCCTCCAAAAAAACAAACTCTTTCTCCTTATCTTTTAAAAAATCTATTAAATCATGAACTTTTTCAGAATTTAAATAATTTCCATCCCACTCACACGCATGATACACTATACCACAAACCTTGTTCACTTTTAGCGGTCTTGATGGGGGAAATTGAGATGAATTTGTAGATGGGTAAAATTTTTCAGAACCATCGTAAGTCTTTAGAGCATACTCCAAATCCGTCAAAGCAAACAACTCAAAACCGCGATCATGTAAGCACCTAAAAGCTTCTGGGTTCATTCTCCATGCTGGTGGTCTAAACATCTTTTTAAATACCTTCTCTAGTCCCGATTTTTTGATCTCTTCTAGCATTAGATCTATCTTGTGGTTGGTCTCATCATATGAAAGATTTTGAAATTCGTCGTTGTCAGACCTACCGGGTATACCGTGATAATATCCATGAAACCCAATTTCATAATTGTTTGGATCAAGATCAGATATCTCTTCACAAAATTCAGGAAAATTAGACAAATTTAACGGTATTTTTGTTGTTGTTCCTGGTTTTATTGTTCTCCAGTACGCTGCTGGAATAAACAATGAAATTTTTATATCGGGGAATTCTTCAATAAGTTCCTCACACTTTTCCAAAACCCGGACAGAAGAATAAGGATGAGGACTGACATCATCAATGCTTATATTAACCTTCATCATACACGCTCCTTATTATATTAAGATATTTTTGTACTACCACATCATTCGTATCAATGTATTGCAAGCACCTTTGCTTGTATATAGAATAATTGTCTCTCACTGTCGTTAGAGACCAAATCATTTCATCAAAATCAGCGTACTCCTCACCCATACTATCGCAATATTCCACTATGCTGCCACCAGAATTCTTATACACAACCGGCAAACCACAAGCAATGCCCTCCAGAACATGATTTGCGCCTGCCTCCTCTTCGGATGCTGTTAGATAAATATCATATTTAGGAAGCATTTCCGTCAGATTTTCAACTGAAATTGGTGGAGTGTACCCACTAAACGATACCCTGTTTGGTAATTGTCCGATATAATGAAATTCAAACATGTTTGTCTCTTCGCAGTATTCTTCAAATTTTTTATACAAGTCAAACCCCTTCTTTGGGTTTGTTGACCAATGGTGCGTAATCACTCTCGGAACGCGGGGAACGTGCTTTCGCTCGTTTCTGTTTTTATAAAATTCTTTCATTGGACAATTATAGATTACACTACTGTTGTCACCAGTAAAATTTACATACCCCTTTGCCCAGGCACTAGGAAATATAAAATAATCAGATTTATCCAAACAATATCTGACCAATTCCGTCAACTCTGGTTTGCTATGAGTCCCAACATCGCCCACTCTCTGTATTATTTTTGCATTAGGAAATATTTTTCGATAAGAGTACATGTGATTTATACTCTCTCCAAATTCATTAGGGCGAGGATCAAAACAGAACAAAATATCAATCCCCTCTTGCATCTGGTATACTACAGTATGACCACTTGCTTTAAGGTGTTCTACTAATTTATTAACAGTTTTTGCGCCGCCACCCCACGGACCTGTTTTGGGTCTTCTATTAACATATACTTTCATTTTAAAAGATTGATGTCGTTTGTTACCATTTTCTTCACCAATTGCTCGAAACCAATCTTGGGCGCCCAATTCAGATGCTCTCTTGCCAAAGAACTATCTCCACGCAAAACATCAACCTCAGCTGGTCTCATAAACCTTGGATCTTGTTTGATGTATTTTGACCAGTCGGAGATCCCAACATGATTAAATGCATGAGTTAAAAAATCTTTAATAGAATGTGTTTCGCCTGTTGCAATAACATAATCATTTGGGTTGTCTTGCTGTAACATCAACCACATTGCCTCAACATAGTCCGGGGCGTACCCCCAATCCCTTTTCGCTTCTAGATTTCCCAATGAAATATGATCGGCAAGACCTAAATATATTCTTGCGACACCGTCAGAAATTTTACGTGTTACAAACTCAACCCCCCTTCGCTCTGATTCATGATTGAAAAGAATTCCGGAACAAGCAAAAATATCATAAGATTCTCTATAGTTTTTTGTTATCCAGTGTCCATACAATTTAGCGACACCATAAGGAGACCTGGGGTAAAACGGCGTTGTTTCTTTGGCGGGGTTCTCTATCATTCTACCAAACATTTCAGAGGAACTTGCTTGGTAGAATTTTACTGGTTTTCCATACTCACGAACTGCTTCTAGCATTCTCAAAACACCAAGTCCTGTGACTTCACTAGTGTATTCTGGAGTGTTCCAACTTTCACCAACAAAGGATTGTGCTGCCAAGTTATAAACCTCATGCGGGTCACTCTCCTTAAGACAACGGACTAGTGAATTTTGATCAGTCATATCACCGTTGACAAATGTCATCTTGCCCTCAAGGTGTTTTGTGTTTGTTCTGTTTTTTGTGGAAGATCTTCTTTCTACTCCCCACACTTGATATCCTTTAGACAAAAGCAGATCTGCCAAATGCGACCCATCCATTCCATTTATTCCTGTTATTAGTGCTCTGCGAGACATCACAAAACCTCCTCAAATATTTTTATATATTGTTTTTTGTGTTTAATAATATCATATTTTTTAACTTTATTAAAGTTATTCTCGACATCCTCTTGTGTTGGGAAGTAAATATTTTTTGTTATATCAAAAACGCAATTTTTACACAAAACTTCCTCTGCCAACCCTACGGGGTTAGATATCACCGGAACCTTCATTGCAGATGCTTCAAATAGCGCCTGTGGACCCCCCTCATGCCTAGAAGATACAACATAAAGGTCACAGGTAGCATACATCTTTTTAATGTCTTCTATGGGCGCAAATTCAACATATTTATACTCTATTCCTGATTTCTTAAGTCTGTTTATCACATACTGCCTGCGCCAGCCGCCTAACAATACTAATGTTTTATCATCTGCAATTTTTTCCACATAATCACAAAAGAGGTCCGGTCCTTTTTCCAATTTTGGTGATACCAGGTCGCCGCCCTCAGTATCTCGCTGAAAAGACCCTATTACAAACTTATCTTGTGAAATACCAAACTCATTTCTGCAGTCAGATTTATCCAAGGGGTTCCAAAGATTTGAATTGTACCAATACCCTACAACGTGAACAGGTTTTTTCGTTAATTGCTTGACAATGTGTGCTGTATGTTTGTTCGGCACATGATATGCGTCAACAAAAGTATCCCTAATTAAAAATTCATTTATATTTTGCTGTTTAAATTTGTTAGGCACAATATGATGAATGGTGCAAATCACCTTCTTAGACTCTAAGTGCTGTCTAGGTATCAAAGACCACTGCCAAGGGGCAACGATCCACAGTACATCACAATCTTCAATGCTTTCAGTAGCAATGTCTTGATTGTTCTCGTACCACTCTTTTCTTATTCGATCAACTATCCAAGACTCTTTTGGATCATTCAAATAAATCTTCACTTCGTAACCACTACAATTCCAGTATCAGAAACTTTCCTATCCTGCTCGAACAAGTGTCCATGAAAACAAACAAGTTCTGCTTTAAATTCACTATTTTCTGTTAACACCTTATCAACAACCTCTTTTACAGCAAATTTTGTTGGATGATAATCATCAAACAGAATGACACCCCCAGATTTTACCAAATTATTAGCAATATTAAAATCATTCATAATGACATTAATATCAGTGTGATTGCCGTCAATAAATGCTAAATCAAACTCACCCTCCATTTCGTCAAGCATCATCGGAACTTCCGAGACATGCTTGAATTTAATTTTTTCCTTCTCTTCAAATGGAATCATGTGATATATATCATCGTTTGAAACAATCGCCTCTCTATACCCGATCGCTTCTTTTTTTTTCTGGAAGTGGGAAATAACATCAACAGTAACTACATCCTTTATTGAATCTTCTAGTGCGACAGAATAACATGCAGTACCACGACCCGTTCCAATTTCGAAGAAGCGCTCGGCGTTCATGTTGCCTGCTACTGCTTTAACCAAAAAGCACTGTTCCGCACCAAAAGACATGTCGCCCTCATTTTTGTTAGGGTTAACTCTGGTTTTTGTAAAATGACAAATAGTGGACAATTTGCTTAAATCTGTCTTCCAATCATACTTAATGCGGTTAAAGTAATCTATCAAGTTAATTGTTTTCATTATTATCTCCTAAAAATTTATTATACTGCGCAGCAACATAAACCATATCTAAATTTGCTGCTGATTGGTTTTCTTTTTTTCTCGTAAAATCTAAACTTGGTGGTTCATATAGAAGCGTTGGTTCAAAACTCCAAGGATCCTCCTCTATAATAATTGCACCTGGTGCGACCTCCTTTGTTCCGCCCGAAGAAGAACATACAATCTGACATCCACATGCGGCGGCGTCAACCACAACATTCGGGCAGTGATCCAAATATGCTAAATGAATAAAGTATTTACTTCTTTTGTACAAAGATGTGAGGGTTTCTATATTCAAGTCTCCAACATAATGAATCCTGTCATTTATAACCATATCGTGGTTGGCAACCTCTCCAGCAACAATAAGACAATCTTTTTCTCCACCATGTTGCAGAAAGTATTTTATATTTTCACCAAGTCTCTTGTGAGGTCTCCATGAGGAAGCACAACTCCAAACATTCTCGTACTTATCCAACCCCACATGATTAAGTGTTTCGACCCTGTTAATATAATCTAGATCTGCTCCATTATGAATAATCCTATAATTACTGTGTTCTCCAAAATACTTGAACGTCAGATCTCGATTGAATTCAGACTGAAAAATAACTCCTTTTGCAATCTTATAGGTTTCTAGGATGTTTTTATTTTGTAAGTTATAATCAAACGCTTTATTGAAATAAATACCGTCAAGTCTTTGATATATTGGCGCTAACTCTCTAATTTTCTGTATGAAAGATATTTGTACATCGAATTTATCAGAAAATGTAAACGTGTCACCCTGTAGGTTCATATATTTTTTAAGTTTTTTGGCAAAATGATTTGGTCCACTTCTCGACCCGACATCTACATTATCCATGTATATGTTCATAACTTTTCCAATCTTTGATATGGAGGCATTTCTCTTATTTTTGCTTCTATTCTTAATTGATTGTGGCGATCAACCCTATCAACAGAAATAGGATTATATCTATTATAAATGTAGAGTACTTTTTTTATCAATCTGACTCTTTTTTCGCCAGACATCTCAACCATAGGGTACATCATTGCGCGATCAAAAGTGCATTTAAAAAATTCCCCATCGTCATCCAAAAGATCATCTCTGTTAATTTTCATGAACAACTCTTTTCTAAAAGTTCTTAAATGAGAAAAAGACCAAGGCATCTTTCTTATGTTAGACCCCCAATAATTGTCACCAACAACTTCTGGTGACACTACTTGATAATTATCATTTTGTAAATATGATCCAACAGTCAACCAGCAGTCTGGATCCTGATAATATTCGTTTAAAAAACTAATAACATCTCGGGTGGCAAGAGTGTCATCACCGTCAAGTGTTACTATTATAGTGTTTTCCTTACTGCCCGATATCTGTTCGTATAAATTACACAGTGCCTTCTTATTAGTTTTGTTAGAAACAATCTTAAACTTCTTATTTGATTTTTCTAAAATATCTTGTGCTATTTCTAAAGTCCTGTCCGTAGAACAATCATCCACATAGATTAGATCATATTTACTATACTGTTGAGATAGTACTGAGTTTATATTCCTCTCTGCCCACTGTTCACAATTATATGCAGGAATAATTACTGTAAAGTGATGATCCATTTATCGAAAAACCTTTTTCCAAAAATATCCAGGGCGAGACTTTAAGTACTTAATCATCTCTTCATACGACTTATTGAACCAAGACTCTTTATGGTGTTGAACTAATTCATTTATATCAAGTTCGCAATCAAGCAGTTTTGCTTCAATCACCATGCGTGGACAAGTATCCAATCCTGTTGGTTTAAAACATAACCCCCTTGCTTCTGCCATCTTCTCTAAAAACTGATCATAGGGAAGATTCCAAAGAACATCGTATTTGTATCCGCTTTCTTTGCAATGTGATTCTGTTTCATTTAACCCCTTGACCCAACTTCTTGACCCCAAAACCACCCACCTATCGCTTTTATTCTTTGCTTTTTCTCTAGCTTTTTCAATAGTTTGAAAAAATTTGTCATCAAAAAGAGAAGAAAGTACAAATAAATTTTCATTCTTAATATTAGGTAAATTTTGCTTATAAATATCCAACTGTTTTTTTGACATAAAAAAACAAGAATCAGAGGAATTTACGAAATCTGTTATAATCTTGCCCCTATCTGTATTCTTATAGTCGCAAGTTGCCCCCTCAACCATCTGATATAAGACCGGGTTTCTATGCTTACAAAACTTATAATCAAATTCAACAAATCCATATTTAATTCCTGAATTTGTGATATGTGCTATTGTCTCATTCGACAATTGCGATATATTTCCAAAAATCCACTTTGCATCTCTATTAAGATCCAGCAACTGTTTCGTTACCTCGGTTGACCTCACTTTCGATATCTTATCAGATGGCGAAGTTTCAATAAGTGTCTGCAAACTTAATTCTGCACCACCTACATAATCTTCTACAAACAAATCATTAACAAAAATATACTCTGGTTTTATCAACCACCTTTCTGGGATTAGGGTATTCAACATTTTTTCTAAGATTCTTGAAAGTGACAGTTCAGATCTTAAGTGTTTCGAAAGTTTATTTGCAAACGATTTGTACATACTATATTGAGAGTGTACTTTTCTTATTTTTGATTTGAAATCTCTTTCACTTGCATAGCACCACATTGCGTCCGGTACTAATATATTATCCCACACCGCCTCTTTCTGTATTGTCCTAAGACTATAATCGACTTTTGCAAACATGGGTTTATTTTTAATCTTGTTAGTCTTTTTATCCCTAACTGGAGCGTACAAAAAGTCCATGTGTCCCGACCAACCAGGAGCAACAACCGGCAGTGCATTATATGCCGCTTCAAATAATGGCAACCCAAAACCTTCCCCGTGAGTGGTAGAAATGATTGCTTTGATTTTTGGATTTTTATAGATTGCATCAATTTCAACGTCAGTCATCTCTCCATGAAGAAGATAAACCGATGCTTTTGATTCTTTGTGCGAAGATATTAATTCTTCAATCTTCTGTATGCACCTTTCTTTATCGGGTGTGGAGTTTCTTGAAAAATTTGTTTTAATAACCAGACCAACTTCTTCTTTAGAAAATTCTGATAAGAACCACTCTATGGTTTTTTCTAAATTTTTTCTAATTCCCCACTGTGCAACACATAGAAAATTAAAATCATATTCCAAATCCAAGTCTATATCATTATTTGTAAACTCACGGACTGGATAACTAACAACCTCTACTGGAGTTCCGCACCCAACTCTAATCTGGCGATTTGTTTCTTGTTCCTGTCCATCATAAAAAGTGTTTTCAAAAACCCATTTTGAGAAATTACTTGGAACTATTATCTTGTCCATTTCATAAGACTTTTTTATCCAAGACATAGAAACCTTAGTTGCCTCGATACCAGCAGTCACACAAACAGAATATGGCGCTTTTCTTTGAAATTCATTTGGGATACCGACATGTATATGTATATCAAAATTCTTTTCATCTTCCGACACCATTTGAAATGCACTAACCTTTTTATGTACCCAAGAAAGAAACGGGTCATTGTCTAGCAACCACCCAGTAGAACCCCAATTTAAAGGATTTACATATATCTCAAATAACTCTTCTCTCTGCCGCAAAGACTCAAGCACTAATCTTGTGTGTACGCCGTATCCAGATCTTGTTAGTGCAGGACCCTCTACTAAAATCTTTACTTTACTCATGATATCTTACTTAAACTCCATAATTTCACTTCTCTATCTTCCCAAGATCCGTGCTTGCTGTTAATATCTGTTAAAACCTTATCCCAAGTGTTGATATAATTATCCATGCTGTAGTTGGTTAAAACATGGCGACGACCTTTTCGACCCATCTCCAACCTTTCTTCTTTTGGCATTTCATACATCTTTACCATAGCATCAACAAAATCATCTTTAGAGATTCTATCTTCATATATCCAAGGAACTTCCTGACTTCCTATCAATGCCTTCGAACAAGGTTCAATCCCAATACCAAACCAGTCGGTACCATCTGTAACCTGTTCTTGTAACCCACCTGTCATATTTACAATAATTGGAGTTTCTGTCGCTAACGACTCTAACGTTGCAAGTCCAAACCCTTCTGCATCAGATATATTAACAGTGCAATCAACAGAATTGTAAAGTAAAGAAAGCTGCTGGATTGTTAATTTACTGCTTGAAATCTTAAACTGATCATCGTCCAAGTTTAGTCTTTCCTTGATTGCAACAAGATCTTGTCCGTTTGGATCTTTGGGTTCCGTGTGCATTATTAATGTGGCTTTGTCTCTTCCGACCTTATCTAGAAAATCATTGTACCAAAACATCAGTGATCCCGACTGTTTTCTTCTTGCATTTCTATTATTCCAAAAGAACACAAATCTCTTATTACCCCTAGAGTCTACCCCAATACTATTCTCTTTCTTAAATTGTTTTACAAGATCTGTATTTTCGATTTTACTAAACACTGTGTCATTGACTGCATGAGGCACATGATGCAGTTCAACCTCAGGTGCTACATTTTTAACTATGCTGTTGGTTACCTTGCTAATTGATGCAATTGCATCATTGGAAAGGTACCATTTTCTATTGAATGTAGGATAAGGGTAGTTATCCCAAACATGATAATAAACCAAAGGACAAACAGAACGTATTTCATTATCAATCTCCCATAACCAACTCCAGAATCTAGGATCTGTCATAATCCAGACTATATCTGGTTTTTGTGCTTTTAAAAGCGCCCTTACTTGCTCAGGATTGCCATACCCATCAACCGGATAGATAACCCAATCTTCCCCGTATTCCTCCGTCTGAATTGGTTTGTAATCTGGGTGCCTTATGGCACCACCAAAACATACAAACTTAAATCTGCCTGTCTTCAATAACCCCTCAATCATATATCGGGTTTGGGTGCCTACGCCAGATGGGGCAAGCGGAGAATCCGCTAGGCAAAATACTTTAATTTTTTTCATATATACTACCTACAGTGTTTTGTTTTGTAAAATTCGCATCTCTTACACGATAATCGATTTTTTAGATAATTCTGTTTGTCGATATTCGTTATTGCCTTTTGTAAAAGTTCAAGGGCATTTTTCATCTTCCTTTGTCCGCTGGAAACTCTGAATATTTCTACCTTTTGTTTTTTTGCTGTTCTCTTAAGAAGGGCAAAATGAGTTTCGACTTTGCTTGCATCAATATTATACTTTAAAGAAAAGAAATTTTTATACAAAGTTAATTGATATGTTGTTAATTTGTCTGATTTTCTTTTCATGTCCCACCCCCAAGAGCAAGATTTCCAATCAATCACGTGATACACACCATCGTCTGTCTGTATCACTAAATCTATAAACCCCTTAAAATTATAATCAGTCTCAAAATCCTCTATTGATTCATATATAGGTTCTTCAACCGAAATCACTTTATATTCACCGAAAACCTTTTTTAGTTGAGGTAAGATATATTTTACCAAATCTTTGCCTTGCGCTCTCATATCTCTAACCAATTTTTTGTTAAATTCAAAACCAGTTTTATGCAAGGATTGCAATTCTTCTAAAAACTTTAGCTCAAAAATATCATGTGCACGTTCCACTGTAGATTCGTCGACTACAACGTTCTCACAAACATAATGAAGCGCTGTTCCGAACGATGTATACTCGTTTCCTTGAAACTTTTTTATCTTTTCTACGTATATCAGTTTATGTTTATAAGCACACTCTGACCAAATCTTAAGTTCAGAGTAGCTTATCTTCTTTTTCTTTTGGTTTAGTGGGTGAGGTTTTTTGTTCCTGCTTTCCTCTTTGGGACTGCTGTCTTCGAGGTTGCTTTTGTCTTCTATTGTTACTAACATTTGTTGATTTCACTTCTTTCATTCTAAAAACCCACTCACCTTCAGTGGGAGAGTTATTTTTATAGTTTGTACACTGATCTTCTTTTTCTATCTTATATTTTTCTACATTATAACCCTCTTTCGTTAAAAGATCAAGTATTTTTTTTGTATCAATACTCTCAATCGGGTCCTTAACTCGATTTCTATGCTTAACTGATGCTTTAACTGTGATCTTGTTTGATTCTTTTTTAATTTCGTATTTCATTGTATTTCTCCTAATTCTAAATCTTCTAATTTTGAAAAAAGTATCGGACTGACATTTTTTAGGTACAGATCCTTATGATAATAGTATGCTTCAAACCCATTTGCAAAATATTCTCTCAAAGAGGTTGCGCCATATGGAGAATAGAATATACCCTGTGATATTGTTGACATTCTTGGATACCCAATTTCATCAGAAAAAAACAAATCCAATGACTGATTGTATTCTGTTTCTCTCATGATTTTTTCAGGTATTTCTATTCCTTCTTTTTTAAATTCAGCGTTTAGCGTTTTTCTTTTTTGTAAAAACTCTTTTTCTAATGTACCATCACCATAAATAACTTCACTTTGCCACTCTTCAACAGAGTGACCTATTTCATGAACAATGTCGTCCAGTACATCATAATTTTTTTCTTGAGAGTTTAAAACATATATAATGCCATCCATGTAAGACGCATTATATCCCTTCTTCCTTAAGAAGTCGAAATTTCCAAACATGATGTAATCGACATTTTTCAAAAAACTGGACGGGAGATCCCTCAGGGTAGATTCAAGATCCGGAAGTTTTAAATCAAACTCAATCTCATCCTTGACTACAATATTAATTGAAGATACGCTTATGAAGTTTCCTTTTTTTAGGTTATTCTTGTTTTGAATGTAGTTTTTCATTTTCCTCTCTTAAAAACTTTTCCCCATCTTCTACGTCAGTCAGTGCCTGGTGGTATCCCCTTACCCAATTCTCTTCCGATACACACAATAGCAATTCTGGAAATTCATCTGAAAGTATGTCGATCACCATCTCCAAAGTCACCTCTTCGTTCTCTGGGTTTATCTTGTTGCCAGTATACTCAACGATCATCTCTTTTAAATCATTGTTTGGATTTACTTTATTTCCTAGTGTGCTTAATTCTTTCATTCTATTTCTCCTTTCTTATATTAAAGTAATTTTGAAGACAGTGTTGCAACTTTTGACCTTTCTCCCTTGATTAGAGTAATGTGACCAGAAACTGTCTGTTCTTTAAACTTCTCAATAACATAAGTCAATCCATTACTTGTCTCATCAAGATAAACATTATCTATTTGTTCAATGTCGCCAGTTAAAATAACTTTGGTTCCTTCTCCAACTCTTGTTAGGACAGTCTTGATCTCATGTTTTGTCATATTTTGTGCTTCATCAATTATAATAAATGCATTTGCTATAGATCGACCTCTTATAAAAGTCATTGCTTCAACTTCTATCTTACCTTCATCCATGTACATATCTAAAGTTAATTTATCATTTCCCATGAGATTCTTCAAATTATCCTGTATGGGTGCTAACCATGGAAGCATTTTATCTTCCATCGTACCTGGAAGGAATCCTATGTCTTTTCCTACTGGTTCTACAGGTTTAGTAACAATAACTCTTGTATATCTCGAATCATTTGCTGTTGTTTCACCAAAACACTGTTGAAGTCCTGCAGCTAGCGCCAGGAGCGTTTTGCCAGAACCTGCTTTTCCAATAATTGAAACTAATGGCACATCGGGATCCATCAACAAATCTAGTGCAAAATTTTGCTCCTTATTTTTTGGTCTTATTCCCCACACACTTTTTTTGAATGAATCAATCTTTTTTAGAGAAGTTTCGTGATTTTTGAATTTTGCTAAGGCAGTCTTTTTATCGTTAGAATTAGATATTAGCATGACAAATTGATTAGGATACACCTCCACCTCTTCTTTCTCCAGAAAAACAGATTCATCCTTGTACAAATTATCTATAACCTGGTCGTCGACTAAATGCTCGCACACACCTGTAAAAAGCGTGTCTATGTTTTCAACAACTTGGTCGCTTGAATAATCCTCGCATTCAATACCCAGAGAGTCACACTTAACTCTCATATTGATATCCCTAGACACTAAAATTACTTTTGATTTTTTATTTTCTTTTTTTACAGTTAGTGCAGTGGCAATAATTTGATTATCTGGATTTTCAGTGTCTAGGTCATCCGGCAATGTAAAGGGGTCATATTTTTTTACAAATATCTTTCCACTAGATTTAGTCTGAGTGGTCTCATCTTCATTGAGATAAACCCCTTCAAAAAGATTGCCTTTTGTTCTAAGTTCATCAAGTTTTCTTATAATACCTCTTGCGTGCACGCCGACAGAGTCCTGCCTTTTTTTATGATTGTCTATTTCATCCAACACCTTTAAAGGTATCACTACATCTGAATTTTCAAAGTTTGAAATAGAATTACTGTCTGTTAAAAACACATTTGTGTCGATGACAAAAATTGTGGTGGTCAATTGTTACCTCTTTATTGAATCTACTAATGATATCATTATAACTAGAATTTTTCTCATTTTTTTTCCATTCTGTAATAGCATGAACAAAAACATTTTCCTGATGTGTGTTTTTTTGTATTTCTACTGTTCTATTGACATCTTTATTGATTTCTGGCATCGGAAAACCTAGAAACATGCCAATAATCACCAATTCTTTCATAAATTAATTTCTCCTTATAAAAAAATATTTATTTATTAGTTATAGTTAGTATATGAGTAAATTTATAAACACCTTTATGTACTACATACTCATTTTCTTCTTTATTACCTGCTCTGGTTGTAATTTAAAAATAACGCACGCTTCAACAAATTTGCCATTTGATTCTTTTGTGAAAGTGATAATGGAGGTAAAATTTGATGTATGTGTGAAAACCAAAACACAATCATTTTGCGAAAAAAGATCATACATGTCAAGTGGATCTGGATTTTTCGTTAAAAAATCGAAAAACTCCTCTTATATAATGACTGCGGCGCATGTATGTATTCCTGATGTAGATAAACACTCTCAAATTCCAATTGCAAATTTAGAGACTTCTTTAAAAATTCAAACCACAAGCAATAAAAAGTATGACGTAGAAGTCTTTAAAGTGTCCAGTGAGTTTGTGCAAAAAAAGAAACCTATTGATCTGTGTTTACTAAAAGTAAACAAAAGACTAGAATACAAAACTGTCAAACTCGCTAAGACTGCGCCCAAAATGGGACAAAAATTATACAACCTTGGTGCACCTGGGGGGTTCTTTTTTCCTCCATCCGTTCCAACATACAGTGGTTATTATTCTGGAAAAATGAGTGAATTGCATTGTCTTATAACAATTCCCGCTAAGGGGGGGAGTTCTGGATCTCCAGTTATGAACAAACAAGGTAATTTGGTAGGGGTTCTTTTTGCTGCCAATCCAAGATTTCATCATATAAGCATCATGATGAGTTACAGTGTTGTAAAATCTTTTCTTGAAAAAAGTTTCAAAATTACATCTTCTCGAAAATAATGTGAACTTTAAATAATAGATTTATGCCATGACTTCCGGCGCCGACCTTAGAAAAAAAGAAAACATCCTCTACCAATGGAATTGATTCTATTTTTCTTAACAACTTCATGCTTAATTTATCCACCACTATCTGATAAATGTATTTGTTTGGATGCACACGACGGACAGAATCCCAATCAATCTTAATACCACTTACACCCTTTAGATGATTTTTTAACAAAATCATTACGTGGTTTTCACTTAATTCTTGTTTTTTTGATGGCATTTTCACTCCCCTCGCTGCTTTAATTATAATTATTGTTTAATGTACGTTATTCTTAAATTTTCACCCGTATCTGGGGCGTTACCACTTTCAAACTCAATTGTAGTACTGTTTGTAACAGTGTAGTCATTTCCAGCGCCAGGAGTCATATAAAGTCCGCCTCTAAATATAGTTTGAGTTCCTATCACCATCGCACTAGCAACCGTAAATGTTGTTCTAGATCCATTTGGAGACTCCTGAAATGTACCGTTGGTTAAATAATTGGTTGTTGTTATCGCGCTACTAGTTGTTGCAATTGTTACAGATCCGTCAGAACCAGTTGTTAAGATTATATTAGTACCTGCTCTCAAATAATCATTACCAGTGGATAACTTTGTTATAGATCCAACGATTGTGCTGGCGGTTAATTCCGAAAACTGCCCAATAGTACCAGAAACATGTCCTCCAGAAGTTGTGACGATCTTATTCCATGCACGAAATTCTCCGTTTTCGCCAAGTCTTAAAGTTCCACCCTCCTGATCTCCGCCAGATCCGGTGGACCAAAAATTGTTACGATGAGCACTTGGGATTCCATGAAGCACTGTGCCATCTTTGATATCCAACATGTGCCATGGATCGGTCAACTTGTTTATGTTATCATCATTCCACTTTCCCTGTTGGTTGTTATAGTACGTAGCAATATTAGGATTTCTAGTAAGTGTCTCTTTTAAAATATATCCTGTAGATGAAGTTTCATACAACAAAACTGCACGATTATTTTCCGCTGACACGCTATCAGTAGCAAGAAACGCAGTGCCAATAGGTCGAGAGACTGCTATAAGATCTCCACTAACCTCCGCACTAACGTTTCTTCCATAATAATTATCTTGTCCTGAAACTGGATTTCTCAATACCTGCAATAATCTTTGTCTATTTGTGCCGGTAGTTCGAAATTTTTCTATATGCACAGACCCCGTCAATCCGGATGCTGAAGCATTCCAACCGTGAGGTTCTCCTACAATGACTGTTTTATCATCAATTAACTGCACCGATGTTCCATAATAAGCACCTGCATACGGATGTGATGAGGTTAATATAGTCACCTCAGACCACCCAGAACTTGATGAGTTAAAAATATAAACCGACCCCTGACCGCTGTCAGTGTTTGGTGCGCCAACTGCAAGATAAGAAGAAGAAAGACTTAAAGAAAATCCAAAATAATCATGGGCAGCTTTATCCGTTGCTTGTATGATCTCTTCTTGACGCCAACCTGAGGCGATTGTTCCACTTCTATACATCCACACCTTACCTTCATTGGACCCTGAAAATGGTGATCCTATTGCTAGTGATGTTCCGTTGTTGGAGAAACTTAAAACGGCGCCGAACCTATCATTAGCAGACCCAGTAACATCAATATCAATTTCTTTGTAGTAAGAGTTTCCAGACTCTCTATAGATGTAAACTTTACCAACTTCAATACCAGAATGTCCTGTACCACCTGCGCCGCGCCCGTCGGGTGCGCCCACTGCAACCCTAGTACCCATTACTGCTAAAGATTTACCAAAACTAGATTCACCAGATGCAAACATACTAGCGTGATCACTGGCAGTAAGTTGAACATTCATATCTTGCACCCAATGTCCACCGTCTGCATCTGGAGATCCTGGAGTATAATTAAATTTATAAACTGCGCCATCACTCTGAAGATGAGATCCGTCTAGCGAAGATGTTAAATATTTTTCTGGCGCTCCAACAAAAACAGTGGTGCTATCTTTCATTGCCAGGGATAACCCAAAATATACGTGAGTCTCTAAGTCTGATCGCACACCATCATCCTTATATGTGTTTAGACTTTCAGAATAGTGCGAGTCAAATGATTGAGTTAGTTTAACCTCATTTGAAAACACCCTATTTAAAACCAATTGATTAGTTGTTATCGTAGAAGCAGATATTCTATGATATATTGCATTTGATCCCGAAATCTGATTTGAAGATATCCTATCTACGTCCAACAGATTGTATGTTCCGGTTGTTCCTGATATGTGATTAAAATCTAAATTTGATCCTGATATTTGATTTGATGTTATCCTATCAACGTTAATTAAATTATAATTTCCAGTAGATCCAGAAACAGTATGTCCAGTTACTGTCGATCCAGATAAAGACAAGGCGCCAAAGGCACCTGCGACGGTAATTTGATTCGCAGTAACCCTATCAGCATCGATTAGGTTGAACGTTCCAGCTGCACCCGATACATTGTGATAAGTTAGCGTAGATCCTGAAATTTGGTTCGCTGTTATTCTATCGGAATTTAATAAATTATAATTACCCGTCGATCCAGATATTATATGGTATGTTGCCGATGATCCCGATATTGTTGTTAGATCAGTAGAACCACCGCCGCCGCCGGCAGGTGTTGCTAATACTGGTTTACCATCGGCATCAATAGCTATAAAACTACCAACACCAGCAGCTGATCCAGATATTATCTGAGTATAATCAATTTGTCCTGGAACAATCTTTCTTATTCCGATACTTGTTAGTCCACGTCCCATAACATAATAATTAGATTACACAAACAAAACTTCTTAATCCTCGACTTTTAAATTGTGTTTTTTGATGTATTTAATGAATTGTGATCGATTTAGTCCTAGCATGCTACATGCTCTTTCTTTTGTATCACAAAAATTTAAAGCAAATTTAACCAGCGCCTCTTTGGTTATGTGTTGAATATTTTTAAAAATAGGGTACCCATATAATTTTTCATTTAATGATCTAGAACTTAATTCTAATTTTGCGTATATCAATTCTTCTAGTGTCAAATTAGCAACAACAAATTCAAAACTTTTATTTTTATATTTTTTATCAATATCTTTCAATATTGATTTATACTTCTTATTCTTCATTGGTACCAAAACTGCCAAACCCAACCACCTCAACTAAAATAGCATAGTTATATATCAATTGCAACAAAATAATTTATGCTGCTGGATCTTCAACACCTGCTAGATCGTCGACCGGTGCAGATGCATCCTCTGAACCTGGTTTGTATGAATCTGATTCTGGTTCGTCCACAATACCCGACAATTCATCTTCAAATTGATCCATCAACATTTTCATATTAGTTAAGAGATAATCATGATACACCTCTCTGTCATTTGGGTTGTGGAGACCTTTATATCCTGTTATAATGGGTTCACTTATTTGTTTGAATACAGGAAATGCCCTGTCTCTACCGGTAAGTTCCTCCCCCTCGATTCCAAACTCTTCTTCTTCTGACTTGTCCTCTGTAGGTTCTTCAGTATCACCCCCTTTGTCACCTACATTTGGGAGAACCTTGTCTTCGTCTGGTATATCGAGGGGGTCCGAATCAGATTTAATGTTTATCTCAACCTCTTCTAACTCTTCTGCGCCCTCTCCTTCTTCAAGACCTAATTTTTTAACTAAATCATATCCAGATTTAGCCCCTTTTCCTAAACCCTTTAATGCGCCCAGTGTTCCACCAACACCAGCTCCAGCAGTTCTAGCTGCAATTTTTGTTATACCTTTAACAACAGGAAAAAGTCCTTTTTCTACAAAATTGTCAATTCCCTTTCCGGGTGAACTACCCAGACTTTTTTCCGCTAAATCTGTAGGGTTTTCTGATGACGCTGCGCTGATATTTGTTTCTTCTGCTTTTAATGCATTGTCGACTGCGTTTAAAAGATGTCTTCGATAAGAATCTCGTTGATCCTTGTCGGTAGTCAACATTTTATATCCATCTTCTATATTTTTCTTTATTTTACCAAACACTTGATCAAGAACGTTAACTGCAGTGCTTCTATGTGGACTCTTCTCTACATCAGATTCAAGTAGCACTAGTTTTGATAAAACTGACCGTAATCTAAAGTTTTCTAAAATGTCATTAATAGAATTTTTTACGTATCTTCTTTTTTGCAAATCTAGCATTTTGCTTACTACTTTTCTTGTTCGCATCTCTTTTACTATTTCTTCTCTAGATTGCATATCAACATCCTCTTGTTTAATTTTCTTTTTTTTCTTCTTAACAGGTTTGTTGCTACCAACATGACCAGCGACCGCACCGGCACCCATGGCAGAAATTTCTTCGATATCCTCAACATCTGCAGAGTGTTCCTCTTTTGCTAAAAACGCATTTGATGTGTCAACTGGTCGCGCATTGCTAAACGGTGCACCGTATTTGGTAAGGTCTTTTCTACCCCCATCCAAAAGTCCTTTGTGACCTTTACTGGTTCTGGGTTTTGCTACTTTTGATTGAAAGGTAGAATCACTCATTACTTAATCAACCTTTCCATGAGTGCTTTATTGACGTTCAATAGTCGTGTCTCATTTAGTTTGTTGATAGATCCCTGACTTTTCTTGACATCTCTTAATTCGTTGTGCTCTTTAACCTTCTTGGCGACGTGCTTTCGAAGTTGGGGTGGTACTTTGTCTAGGTTTTTTTTCTCACCCTTTTCTTCTTTATCATCGTCGTCTTCTACGGGAGGGACTGGTTTCTTTTCCTTTTCTTTGGATGCTTTGGAAATAGGTTCTTTTCTGTCTCCATCACCATCTACGTCAGGGAAATCAGGTTTTGAATTTTTTTTTTCGTCTAGATTATCCGTGTCTTCCTCGTTCAATAGGGCATTAAGAAAACCTCGAAGGTTCTCTGTAAGATCTTCCCCAAATTCCTCTTCAAGACTTCCGCCACCAACTTTGTTCGTAACCTTTCCAGTCTTCTTGGAAGTTCGAGTGAACGCACCTGGATTCATAAAATCTTTCTTTTCTCGGCGGACATCGTTTGCAGACATCTTGCTTTGCATTTTCTTTAAAGAAGGGAATATTGCTTTAGCAGATGCTCCAGTTGGGTCTAGTTGTGCACCCAGGACGATAAAAGAGAGTACTTCTGCCATCGCTGATTGTGCAGCTGCAAAACCTGCTTTAATTCTAGCTGCAGTTGTTGGATCAAGTTTTGATAATTCTTGAAAACCAGGTCGTTTTGCGATTTGATTATATCTACCACCAATATCAATGAAAGCATATTGTAAGTCAGATCCAGCTGCAACCATCTTTCTTACCTGTTTTGGATCTGCTGCAGCAATAACAATCGCCTTGTTTTTAGCAGGAACACCAGTTAGTGCCTGTTTGAGTCCTCGACCTCTTACCGTTGCACTAGCCTTTGCTCTCGACCCCATACCCGAAAGTGCTGCCTTGCCACCAGCGACGGCACCCTTAACGGATGATTGTGCACCGCGAATCATATCAAGTAAACCTTCATCTAACTCTTTTGGATCGTAACCCTCTGCAATGAGATTCGATCGAACCTTCTCAATAACCAATTGTCTTAACATTTCTTCATTACTCATTTTTTGTTCTCCTAGACTGTTAATATTATAAGTACTGTGTTTTTTACAATGATCCGACCAGTCTCGGAACATCATGTTACCTTTTAAATATGCTTCTTTTTCCATTTTTCTCATATGAATGTCATCTTGTGCGTACCCTTCTTCAAATTTGCCACCAGACAACTTCCCTTGAACATTCTGATTATGATGAACTAATTCATGCGCAAGAGACCTTAAGGCATCTTTTGGATGACGTTTTGTTATAAACACAGTGACAATTTTTTTATCTGGTTGATAGTGCGCAGTTAATCCAAGTAAGTTTGAAGCATTTTCTTTGTCTGTAACAAAGTGTACATCAGGGTCCTTATCATAACCCATGTGTTTCTTACAATAAGACATCAAGGATCCAACTGCTTCTTTAAAATTATCATCATACATACTAAAAACACCCTTAGTACTTTAATTAGTTAAATTTTTTCCTTATTTCCTGAAAAGAATACTTCCATTTGAGGCATATTAGTTTTTAGGGTATGCTCTATATGACCTTGCATATCTTTACGATTTCGAAACTCTAAGGCATGTGGACCTTCATACATCTTCCAAAAATCTATTTTTTCTAAAACATCCACCTTGTTAATAACCATTTTATTAACTCCGTTGATTTTTGATGCCTTTATTAAAAGGTCCAAATCTAACCAGTTTGTTTGTCTTGGTCGACCAGTGGTTGCACCAAATTCTTGACCAATTTCTCTAATCTCATCCAACTCTGGGTCTCTTCCTTGAAAATCTTTTGCTCCCACATAAGTTTCATAAATTTTTGCAACGCCCCAGACATCTCGTACGCACTGGGGTGGGACTCCGTTCAATATAGCGGAACCCACCGTGCAATGAGATGATGTCACAAACGGATAATCTCCCCAATCAATATCCAATCCAAAACCCTGAGCGCCTTCGAACAAAACCTTCACTTCGTCAAATTCTGAATTTTGATGCAGTTCATCATAAATATCGATTATATATTCTGCCAACATTGGCATTTCCAATGCTAACATTCCTTTCCTATAATACTTATCTCTATAGGCCGGACCATTTCCTCGTTTGGTTGTTCCTATTTCTGTGTCTTTTGAGTCTTGAATAAGATGAAAATCTGTAATGATGTGCACATTGCTCGCAATTTTTATAAGATTTTTTGTATTTATTCCAATAGATTCTAATTCATTTATTTCTTTAAAAAATTGGTCAACATTAAGCACACATCCAGGACCGATAATTGACTTTATTCCATGAAGCACCCCGCAAGGTATGTGGTGTGTAATTATTTTTTCACCATTGTGATAAATGGTATGTCCAGCATTGCATCCGCCGTTATAACGTATTACGTGTGTATAATCATTAATATTGCAAAGGTGACTAGCAATCTTGCCCTTTCCACAATCTCCGTACTGTAAATCTACAATAATATCTGCTAACATTTTTACTCCTTGTTAGATCAGATATTATTATACTTTATTTTTATCAATTTTATTTCTCAAACCTTTCTCTAAATTTGTCAAACCCACTTCATTTTCAATATACCTATTAATACTAGTTGCGAGTGAGGAATATTCATTGGAGTCTGCAAGTTTTTTGGCGGCGTTTTGAAACTCTCGACCTGGATAATAAGTTATTTCATCATTACTATATTGTCTTTTCAATTCTTCCTGTATTTCAATTAACCTCATTGCCATTTCTTGCACTTCGTCAAGAACTTCTCTCAAGGTTTCTACAGTTTGGTTAACGCCTGGTGCTGATTTGTTGTCTGCTGTTTCTATGTCTTTTCTAGATGCAGACGCCAAAGCAAGATCCGTCTCTTCTTTTAGGTATTTTTTCCATTTTTTTACTAAATTCATGTTATTCATCCTTTTTTTCCTGCTTTTGATTTTTTGCCATAATTGCCTTTTTTGCCACATGCTGAAGGGGTCGGTCTACAGGAGGGGTACTTTGCCCTTTTTTCTCCGGTACCTCTACCGCATGCAGAGCAGGTTTTGCGTCCGGTTTTTTTATCTTTACGACAGGTGTTGCAATCAACCCAACCACCTTTTTTGCCCTTTGCTCCCTTTCTGCCAAACCAATCACGAAGACTAGTTTCGGAAGATGGTTTGGATGTTAGTTTTCTTTTTTTCTCATCTAAATTTGTGTTTTTAAGTTTTTTAATGTGCGCGACAGCGTCTTCTCTTTTATCAAAAATTTCGAGTACCTCACCAGATCCGGATATTACAACAAATTTTCCATCGCCAAGCAACCCAATTCTCATTCCTTGAGTGGTCATCTCTTTTAGATTTGTGTTCTCATTCTTTTTTTTTGATTTGTTTCCCCAATTGCTTGCACCCACCTTGCGGCACTTTGAAAGAGCGCCTGATGCATATGCAGATGGCCACACCCGATATCTTGCTTTAACTTTGTGATAGCAAGCATCTTTTTTACCTTTCTTTTCTTCAATAGCGGACTCTTCTGACATCGATGCTTTGGCATCTTCAGCTCTATTTTTTAATGATGCTAAATCATATTTGCCCATCTTAGACATTTTAGTTAATTCTTTATATGCGGGGAGAGCATATCCAGACGCCAATACAGCTTTTATAACTTGATCTTCAAGTTTTTTGATCTTTGTGTTTTCTTTTAAGAATTTATCAACCTCTTCATCGATAATTTGATTCATGTCTTCATCAGTCATTTTTTCTCATCCTTTTTGTTTTTTGTTTGGATGCCTCTTTTCTTTTCTTGGCATAATCAAATGCTTTTTTTAACCTCGCCTTAGTTTCTGGGTCTTTTGCATTGTTATACGCTGCTCTTACTCTTTGGTGTACTAAATTAATTATTTGCGACTGGCGCTTATGTGACTTATTTTTAAAACTCGGTTTAGAAAATGTGTCTTGGATATCAGAAACAGAACTGAACCTTACAGAAACAGTGTCACTTGGATCTTCATCTGTGTATAGTCTACGCCCAGAACCTTTTGGTTTTTTACCTGTCCCTTTCGCGGGGTCTTTGTTTTCTTCTGCTTTTACGCAATTTCTATATGTTTTGCCAAACATTTTTTTTGTTTTTCTTTTTGGGTGAGTTTTATATCCCTTTTGGCACCTTTCGTTAAGGAATTTTTCAACTTCTTCATCAACAATTTGATCTATCTGTTCATTGGTCATTATCTAAATCCTCAAGAAATTGTTTTAGCATTTCTTCAATTTCCATTTTCGAAAGCATTTCTTCAACCTCTTTTGCATGTTCACCCAAAGTGGGTGACATTTCTCCAAAGTTTCTTCTTGCCTCCTTGAGCGTTAACGCCTCTCTTTCAATATCAACACATATAATACACATTATTTATTTCCTAATTTTTACTATTCCACTGTCTGTAGTACGATTTATCGCCTTTCTTAATGTCATTCAACCAAACATCTGGTGGTACAAACCTTCCGTCTGCTTTTTGGAATTTTATTGAAAATTTCCAATATTTTCTTAAAAGATTTTTAATTGGTTTATCTAAAAACCCTTCGCCATCTTTGTCCAATATTACATATGCATTGTAGTACTTCTCTCTCAACATTCGGTCAAAAACTCTACTAATACCTTTGTCAGTTGGAGAGGTGTCACCCATAGTTAAGTTAATCTCATTTATATGTTTTCTCCAACTTTCCATTATCAATTTCATCTTACCATTTCCTGCAGGACCAATACCTTGCTTTTGTTTTGGGACCTGGGTTGTCACAATTGTGTCTTGCTCTAAAAGACTTTCTACGCTTTGGGTTGGATTTTTTAATTCTCATGTTTGGATCACCAAAATTAACCTTTTTTACATTACCGGTTTTTGGATCCTTTACAAAAACCTTAAATTTCTTAACGTCACCACGCATGGGTTTATTTAAAGAAACTTTTCTTCCTTGATATTCTGCCTCCATAACAGTATCTTCCCAGAATTCTAAATCCTCCTCCACAATTGACCCATCCTCGTATATTGCATCATCAATATACATATATCTTTCTTCTCCTTCTCTCAATTGATACTCAAAAATGTCACGAAAAAAGATGTGGTTGTTAACCTTATCTTCCATGAGTCCATTTTGTTGTCGAACAATTTCGCCACCAATGTATTTCCTAACAGAATTAAGATAGTCTGCTGCTTTTGTGATTTTAGATTCGACCCATTCTGGTAAATCTGCATCATCTCCAAACATATTCATTAGTTCGTGAGCGTCTTTGGCGATTGTTACGAGGTCTGTTCTTGCCATTTTTCCTTGTTTTGGGTTTTGATCGTGACGTGCATGTTTTTCTTTGGCGTCACATGCATCACACATTTCGTTAACTAAGTCTCTAAGTTTTTCTAAATTCATTTGTTTTTATTTCTCCTTTGCCAATCGTATGAAATATCATTTTTTTCTATTGGTCCGCCTTTTGCCCAAGTCCTACACGCCCTGGCGGAATGGCACTTAAAATGATGCATCCAACAATAACCCAGTTCACCATCCTCATCTGAGGTTTTTCCTGGCATGCACTTTTTCATTCTTGGAGAAATGTCAAATGCAGTGCAGTTGCTACAATTTGATGCTTTTGCTGCTTTAACGGTGGTATTCCAATATTTTGCAATATCTTTCCAGTAATCACCAGGATATTTTACATTTAAGGGTCCATATTGTATGTGTTCTGCACGTATGGCAGAATCTCTATTTTTTGTGTTTAGTTTTAAATCCTGCGTTGCAGATGGGCAATTGTTTGATTTTTGTGACTTTACAATTTTCATTCGAATCTTCATGTTTGTTTGTATCCTGTGTTATATTATTTATTTCTCAGTTTGCATAAGTTGCATAACTTTTTCTTTCGTAACATTAATTTGAACTGACGTAATTTCACAATCTCCAAAAAGAATTATCTCCCTTTCTTGAGACCAATTTGTTGGATTTAGTTTTTTAATACCAAAATCATCTTCATATCTGCCTTTTTGATACCTGTCAAACGCTTGCGTGTGCATAAATGTGCCACTTGAACAATCAGAATGAATAATTATCGGAATTGTGGACTCTGACCATTTTGTTGTAAAGCGTCTTGCTGATTTAAAATTATCAGTCCAAGAACTGGCATTTCCAAATTTACCTGCCGGTTTGTATGTAAAAGGTCTTACAGAGATTGGTGGTTCCCAATCCATGGAATCTTTTTTATTGTCATTCAGGGCATCTACAATTTCCGGAATATATTTTTTGATCCAAGAGGCGGACACTCTCATTCCCCTTTGAACCTCTCCTCCGGATTCACAACGACTAAATATGTTTGAATAATCGCCAGAATTTAATATCTTCTTTATTTCTACAACTGCTTCATCACTTATCGGGGCAATTGCACCAAAGTGGTTATGAAGTTGTTGATATAGCATTTCCTCTACTTTTGTATCAGGTTCAAAGGGTGGGTCATAACTTTTATTGGCGCTTGGCCAAACGTATTTTCCCAAAGAACCCTCGCTGAGAATGTGTTCTTCAAAATCACTGTCCCACGGAGCGGGAAAATTTGGATCCAACCATTCCTTGAGTGTCATCTTTTGAATGTTTTTTTCTAGGGTCGACATTGATTTTTCTGAAAAATACTCCCTAACTTCCTGAAAAACATCATCTTCTGTGTCGTCACCTGCTGGAAGTGCGGTTGGTCGTACTCCTTCTTTGGATTTTCTTATAAAATCCTCAACCGTTTTCACGACAATCTTCTTTATATTATCATATTCGCTGTCAAGAAATTTAACGACTTCAAATATAGAAGTTGCAGATTCTGCGGTAATGTCAACGTCGTCGATCTTTATTCTTATAACGGCAGTAAGGTAGGTGCCAAAATCAACAAACGAGATTTCTAAAATTTCTGGTATTGTTAATTCTTTAAGTTTTGCTTGAGGTATACCAGGCAACGGAAGTTGTTTTTTTAAATAAGAGATTATTTTTTGATTTAGTGCGCCGAGTCTAGACTGAACTAGTTTGTTTATGTTTGGACTAGTAAATTGTCCGTAACTACTAGTAATATCCCTAACTGATTCTAGATCCTGCTTAACAAAATCGGTATTCAATTTGATATAAGAGGATTTAAAAGAAATATCTTCATCGCCAACGTATTCGGTATTGTCGGTAATCGTAAAATTAGTTAGTTGCTTTGACATGTCTTCTACTTTATCAGAAAGAGCATCGATTCCTTCTCTCTTTAAATAACCCAACTCTTGAAGTGATAATGCTACAACTCTCTGTATCCCGGCATACTTTTTATCGATGTCTTGAGTGTCCTGAAGGAATTGTTCGTAACCCTCTACAGTGGGGTTGTATCCATCACCGCTGAATTCAAAATTAAAATACAACATTGCATACCCTTCTTCAAGACCATAAATTTCAATCATTGAGGGGTAAATATTTAAAGAATTGTCAATCTTTTTTTCAATCACTGCTTCTAATTCATCTACCTGCTCTCTTTCTTCAGGAAGACCGAGTAATTTTTCGCGAGATACTTCGACTTGAAATTGTGCACTGAACATTACATAGGTTTCACCATCCATGCCATCAGTATCGACACCAACATCGCCATTTTCAATGGGATATTCTTCAGTAAGTTCCTCAATTCGTGCTTCGACATCCTCACCCTCCGGAGGATTATCCATAATGTTCTCTGTGCCAGCTTTTGTTAGCGCTCTTAACTGCTTATCAACCTCGTCCTGCTCATCTTCTTCTAACTCGTTGTACAACTTTGCTCCGTCTGCAGCAGACCAGTTTCTTGCTACGGCATCTCTTAAATCGTTCCAACTCCCTTGATCATCTTGAGCGTCGTATATTTCTTCAAATCCACCCAGATCATCAAACACAATAGCAATTTTTCTATCGACGTCACGCTCCGGTAGTTTTTTCATTAAAACCATAATAAATGCTTTGCCCCTGCTAGTGTATTCGTCAAAATAGTTTCTAGCCTCAGTTGCGGAAATGCACCATTTGGTATTTTTTCCATAATAGCAAGATGCTTCTTCGGTGTATGGTCTTACTGCAAACATTAAATCGTTTTCGAAGACTATTTCGGAACCTTCTTTGGCGCTTTCATCTTTTTCTTTTGAAGATAGTCCAAGTTGCTTAATGGTGTTCTCAAGATCAGAACTACTGTATTTGTATATATCTTTTTCTTTTATTCTTGCTTGGTTGTCTTCAAATCTTTTAATAAGTCGAACCATATTTTCTGCAATTTCAAGGATATCTTCTTTAGACTCATCTGCGTCTTCGCCTTCATCAGATAATTTTTGAACGTCAAACATGTGTTCTAGTTCTCTGATTAGATAAAGGAGGTATTTCGAAACAGCTTTTTGGTTTATTTCTTTTTCTAGATTTTCTCTACCCCACTGAATCCATCCTAGTTTATTCCAAGCAGGGTATTTTGCTTTAATGTCTTTTATTCGAGCCTCACCTAAAAGGTCAGAAAAATAAGTATTAACTTCAGATTCCGTCTCTTTAAGAGGGTCTGTGCACATCTTCTCTGCTTCTTTCTTCGAAAGACTTGGTTTTCCCTTGAACTTTTTTCTAGATTTTCCGGTCTGGGCACATGCCCACCTTCTCTGCTTTTCTGATTCTGCTCGTTCGTTGATAACAATAGTAGATTCTATGTTTTTTAAGATTTTATCCAGATAACTCATCGCTTACTAATTAGTATTTAAAAAGGTTAAGGTACAAGCAAAGTCGTTATAACGATGTGTCAAAATCTAAAAAGGTTCTAATTCAAAAACGATCGTTAAATTAACATTACCATGATTGTTTGTTGGATTAACAGATAATCCAATTATATCATGGGCAGTAAATGTAGCAGAATTTGAAAATGTTGCCTTAACTACTGTATCGTCTGTAGATAAGTCTACAGTTTGAGTCTCGGTTGCTGTTGAGTTTAAATTCTCTGTCCCATCAGAAGACTTATGGAAACCGATCTCCGTACTTCCAGGTGTGTGCGTTGATCTGATTAGTACGTACTTTAACTTCCCATTGGAAGGTACAACAAATTTGTTATTAACCCCAGGACTTGTGTTTGATCCATTGTCTTTGGGTCTAATCCACACTTTGTTGTTGCTGCTGGTAGCTGTATATTTACAATGAATGAAAAACGGGAGCACTAACGTACTTTCATCTATATCATCACCAGTGACTGAATTGTCAGTTATTTGTTTTCCGTCTATTCCTGCTCTTGCCATATACTAAATAGTGGTTTTTTACTTGTTTTTCTCTTTATAATCTTCAATGGCGGCACGAATAGCATCTTCTGCTAAAACTGAGCAGTGTATTTTGACAGGGGGTAGTGATAGGTGTTCTACAATGTCAGTATTTTTTATTTCTGTCGCTTCTTTTAGGGTTCGACCTTTTATCCATTCTGTAACAAGCGAAGATGATGCAATTGCAGACCCGCACCCATAAGTTTTAAACTTTGCGTCCTCGATCACTCCATCTTTGTTAACTTTTATTTGTAATCTCATTACATCGCCGCAAGAAGGGGCGCCTACCAGTCCCGTACCAACGTTTTCACTGTCTTTATCAAGAGATCCAACATTTCTTGGGTTTTCGTAGTGATCTAAAACTTGTTTTGAATATGCCATAATATTTTATTGTTGATATCTTGTTACCAACCCCTCACTTAATAATAACTTATTAACATTAACTTTGTCAATGTATATTTCTCCTAAACACCTACCATATTTACCAATTCCATGAGATTTTAGTGTAAAAATGCCTTTTGAGGCATTAAATAGCGCCTCTAAGCGACTTTTTGCCCTAAGTCCTGCCCTTTTCTCATGTAAATCTCTAGTTCGAGTCTCAGGGGCATTAATTCCTAAAAATCTCACTCTTTTTTTAACTTTTATACCAAATCCAAGGTCTATTTCTGCGTCTATTGTGTCACCATCAATAATTTTGATTAATTTTGCTTTATATTCATACATTTACCCGATTTTTATTGTAATATTGTCACTTGACATCAACCTATCGTAAGAAATTGTCTTAAGTGTAGCTAAAATTTCCAAAATTCCATTATTTCTTAATATTTTAAACGCTAAATTTTCCGGTGAATAGATTCCCTCTCTTGATAATCCGGTTTTTCTCATGTTTTTAATTTTTGATCTAATTTTTTCGGATAATCCATACACTAATCGATACTTTTTCTTTCGAAACATGCTTTGAAGCATTTCGATTTCGTTGTTGAGGGTGTCTGCCTTCTTCTCAGCAGCAATAATGTCTAGTTTTACATTTTTTTTAGATGGTTTTTGCTCCCATGTACCCATCATTACCGAGTATATGCCGCTTGATTCATGTTTTTCATTAATGTCTTGAAAATATATCTCCACTTCATGATCATTTATCATAATATCGTGATTTTTGTTCCACAAAGTCTTTTGGGCGTCCAAATACTTCTTTACTAATTCAACATTTTTATCCACTTTGCTAAAATCTAGCAATATGTGCAAGTCAATGTCTGAAAAAGAGTGCCAATTATAGCTTGCAATAGATCCAGTGATAATAACATCATCAATAAAATCCATTATTTCAAGTTTTTTTGACACATCCTCGGCGATGGCCATTAATTTTCGTGCAATATCGGGTTTAAGATCCCTATTGAACCAGAAACTAGGATGAAGACGTGATTGAATTTTGATACTACTAGTACTCAACTCACCTTCCTCTAGAAATTTTTTCCAATCTTTAGTAAAATTATGCATTTTTAACAACCTCTTGTGCAATTTTTTCAAATTTTGAAGGATTTTGTATAGTGAGTGGATCTACGAACTTGTGTTCAGAGTGTTCGTTGCTCAATATAATATTACCTTTTTCGTATTTACTTTCAAAAAAGTGCAAATTACCCTGTTTTGTGAAAAGTCTGGCACGTCGAATCGTTAATCCGGTCTCTTCCTCAACCTCTCTGATTAGTCCATCCACCAATGACTCTCCGCTTTTAACATGACCACCCGGTAGATCCCACTCTCCTTTAAATTTATCTGTGTAGTCTGTCCTTTTTAAGAAAAGAACATGATTGTTTTCATTAACAAGTACAATCTTTGCCACCGTTGATGTATCTTCTTCCGTCAAGTACCTTCTCCATGATTCATATATGTATCTCATGTTTTAATTAGTTATAAAACGCAGATCTTCCTCTACGTTATCAGTTACCCTCTTTCCATCCTGCCATAAACTACAGTATGGTCCCGTTGAAGGGTCGATTAATTTTAGAAGATCTAGACCATCTTCCAGTTCAGATAGTAATATAATCATTATTTTATCAAATACAACTTCATGATTATCAAACATTACACCATTTTCTTTGAGTATGCTTATATATTCCGAAGGGTTGTGCACCACAATAACCGTATCCATGTAATAATTTAAAGCAACATACTGATCTATAAGATTGTCCATGTCGATGTGATAGCATAGGTGGTCAAAATGTTTCATTTAGAATGCTTATCCGCTATTGTTTGACCTGCCCAAGCATTTGGTTTGACCTTACACTTTAATCCATAACCAACCACATAACCAGTTAACATCTCTGAAAATCTTGAGGTTCCATTATTTGAGTTTTCGGGGGAGACATCAAGATGTAATTCTATGTTTTCGGGGATTAGGTCGGTAGATTCAAGTAAAACCTCCGCTATTTCTACGGACCTTTTTGCTTCTTCAGTTATTCTAGTAATTAAATTTATATAATGACCTAACTTGATATTCTCTTTAAAGAAAAAATACTTACTGGACTGAGGAGGTCCGTATAAGCAAATTGTTGAGGCAAAAGAAACTTTATTGCGAGAAATGAAAGAATCTGATCCGATATAAATTTTTCCACCTTCTCTAACATATTGGCAGATTGTTGTTTTTATTTCACTAAAACATACAGAACGATTCGAACCAGTGTACCATTCTTTATGCTCGTACATGAAAACTATCCTTTCTCTCTTTTAAATAAAGTGTTCCTTTGGATCTTTTACCGCGAGATTTAATTTCTATGTCATAGTGCATTGGTTTAGGTCTCTTTTTATCTCTAGAGATCATATGATTAACACTCAATATAAGAGTGGTAAGACTTATTAGAGACCCAACAATCATGCCAACAGCAAATTCCATAATCTATGATAACAAACTTGTTACACTTTTTTTACTTTACTGGGGCGCTGCTGGTGGCGTAGGTGCTTGGGATTTGCCGGTGGTACCACCGCCTTGCTTGGCATATTGTTTTGTACGTGCCGTAAACCTTGAAATGTTGCCAGCCAGTTCATCAGGTTTAATGCCCAATAACGCCTCAATTGTTTGAAGTGCTAGATCAACTTTCACTGCAGGGGTTTGCTTTTGAACGAGTGGCGGCATTACCTTAGCAATTCTTTGAAGAGCACCACCTGCTGTAGATACCAGTTTCTTTGATAAAGTATCAGCTCCAGATACGGATGTAACTTTTTCCATCCATACGTCGTACGCTTCGGACATAGGTTCTTCTTCTGGTTCCAATCCTGGTTCTTCTTCGTCTCGTGCCAATTTTTGTATTTTTCCACTTAGTTTGGTTCGGATTGCTTCCAGCTCTGGAATTCCAAAACCAAAATTTTGCAATAGCATCATTGCGATATCGACTTTCTGATCCAGATCACCAGTCGTTGAAATGATATCTTGCAATTGGGGTAGAACTGATTTAAGGGCATTTTGCAATTTTGGATCTAGTTTTGATGCAAATCTTTTAGCGCCGCCTTTAAGATCCGGATTCATACTTTCATTTAATTTTTGTTTAACTTTTCTGCTGATTAGTTTAACAAGGGTCTTTTTTTCTATATTGTTCATACTAATAATCTCCTTCATAATCTCGTATGGATTTTTCTTGGCGCCTAGCGCTAGTAAGTCTATCTGCAATTTCATCTGCTAAATATTCAGATTTGTCTTTATAATAAACGTCTGCATCTTCTTTGTTGAAGACCAAAAACTGTTGCCCTGCGGGATCATACATGACAAACATAGAGTCATCAACCTTGCGTAAAGACCCTGGAGACTCTTCGGCAGAGTCTAGTAGATTCATTACTGATGTATAGATTTCATCATACTCTTGCTCTTCTTCTGGGGATGGATCACCGGGATCTTCTCCTGGGGGCAAATACCTGTCCCTCATTTCAGTAAATTTAGATTGTTTTGGACCTGACAAACCTTCATTGATAAATTTTCGCCAATTTTCTAAAACTAGTTTCATTCTTTAAACCTCGAAGGGTCAAACTTTCTGCTTGGGAGTGGTTTACTGGGGCGGAATTTTGCATCTTCACCACCCTGTATCGTGTCCGGAAGGTCTTTTCCTCTCTTGTCCATTAATTCATAAAATCTTTTTGCGCCACGGGGCGTGGGGGCGTACTTGTTGCCTTTTATAGTAAGTGTGCCACTATCAATCATCCAATATATCATATATCCAGTGAGGTCTAGACCTGGCAGTGGCCACTTTTGACCAGCAGTACCGCCTGGGTCATGCGCTGCCTTGACAGCGTCCAGATCGAGACCAACCTTAGCAGCCAACTGTTGAGCAAACTTTTCAGGAACCAATTTATTACGAAATTCTTTATAACTCATCCCGCTAGTTTTCGCGCTTGGTCCACCATACACTAGATAATCTCTCAATTCCACCAATGTGGGGTGCTTTGATAGATTCATATGCCTCTGTAACATTGGTCCATCCAATTCACTTCTAGCAGGCATAGTATAATAAGACAAAATATCTAATTCAGCATTTTCTCTAACTTTTAAAAAGATAGAACTAGACAGATCTTCGTTGATGTAGCTTCTCCAGTTTTCCATTATTAGTTTCATTTTTTATTTTCCTCTAAGTCAGGTTCCATTCCAGTTTGCATGCGCATTTTTTCCTTTGCTTGGATTTCTTCAGGCGGAAGACTCTTCATCTTCTGCATACCCTCATCATAACCCTGAAAATAATAATCTCTTGCTTTGGCGCTAGTTGGTGGATTCCAATCGCCGTTATGAGCATCAATGTACCCCAAGTCATAAGCATCATCGGCGAGACTTTCGTTTATATATTTTTTCCAACCTTCTAATAGTAATTTCATTTTTTTTGCCCCTTTGGATTTAAAATATTGGAAATTTTCTTATATTTACTGCTAAAAGATCCTTTCCCATTATAAATAGTCTTTATTTTTCTATATTCTTCTTTAGATATTCCACCTGTTGAATTTGCAAACTCTAAATTCTTTAAAAACATCTGTTCCTCTTTTTTAAAATCCTTATTTTGTATCATTTGTGCGGCAATGCCATTTAGGGAATTTAATAAAGCAAATCTAGGGTTTCGAAACTTGGTGTTGACGATATCGCGTTTTGGTCGCCTTCTTTTTTTCTTAAGTGCCTTTGTTGTGGATGAGTCAAGTTTTCTTACTGCTGCGTCGAGCATATCACTGGCATCAATTTCCTTATCTACGCCACTTAGTATACCTTTAGCAATAATGTTTATAATTTCTTTTTCATTTTTTTCTGGAGGTATTGCTTTAGTCAAACGAGATATGGATCTACCTACTTTTTCCACGGAAGGATCAATCTCATTAAATTTTAATGGCAAACCAAATCGGTTCTTTCTTTTTCCAACCTCTTTGTTTAGCACTTTGACCAATTGACTTGTTGCTTGTTTTGGACTTATAGGTTTTGCTTGAGCGGCACTCATACCTCCCAGTGCAGCACCACCAGCAAGAACGTATGGTAAAATTCTGTCCATGAACCCTTCTTCTAACGTGTCTTCGTTTAAAAATTTTAAAATTTCATTCTCTAAATGCTCTACCGCCTCTTGCTCATTTAGAAAATTTTTCCAATTTTTCATATTTTTCATCATAAAATCTCTAAATAAATAGAATTTATATTAGGTTAAATCAGAATTAGTTTTTTCATATACAGAAAAGTATCTCTCGCCCCGGTCGCACAACATTGTGACCACAGCGCCTTTAAGAAAAGTCTGTCTTGAAATCCACCTTTCTGCAGCGAGAATGTTGGCACCAGAACTTATACCAACCAGTAATCCACTTTCTTTTGCAAACTGCTTCGCTCTGTTGATTGCCTCGTCTGTTCTTATGTGTATTATATCATCCATATCTTCTTTTTTTGCTAGGAAATCTCTACCATCAGCAATCCCCTGAATTCCGTGTGGTAACCCCGAAAGGGACTCTTTAGGAGAAACCATACATAATTTTGTATTTAAATCATGATGCTTTACGTATTTTCTAACTCCTTCTATGGTGCCCCCAGTACCAGCGCCATGTATAAATGCAGACCAAGGTTTTCTTAAGGATATGGTTTGCTTATGTATTTCCGGTGCCGTTGTGAGAAAATGACATTCGACATTTTTTCTGTTACTAAATTGCATGGGTGACCAAGCATTTGGGTTGGATGCTAAAAATGCATCACGCATTGCAATTGCGCCAACAAAATCATTATCCGGGGCATCCAGAATATTGGCGCCGTATATTTTCATCATTTGACGTCGCTCTTCTGACATGTTTTTTGGCATAAATATAAGACAAGGAACGTTCAACGCAGCTGCCGCCATACTTAAAGCGATTCCAGTGTTTCCACTGGTTGCTTCGCATAGGACGGTATCTTTTTTTATTTTACCATGCAATTGTGCAGATCTAATAATATAAGATATCATCCTATCTTTGACAGATCCAGCTGGGTTGAACGCTTCTAATTTTCCATATAAGTAATCAGATATTTTAACTAGGGGTGTGTTACCTATAAGTGGTTTCAGGTTGTGCATACTTTATTAACAACAACCTGTAGCGCATGCACAACATCCACAGCAGCAACAGCAGTGCTTAGAGTTGAATAAATTTGCTAATCTATGCAAAAATGATTTCATGATATTACCTCCTTTATCAAGACTCTAACATTAGATATAAATTAAATGCATTATAATTTGTGACGGACCTTGAAATATATAGTTCTTTCCGTTCAATTTTTCCACAATCATAATGGGAATAGGCAATTGTTTCACTCCTATTTTTTTTGCAACCCCATTAGTTGCAATTGCAACCCAAGGATCATCGATATTCAAATACAACACGTGCTCTAAGAGATTTTTTCTTTTTAATTCTTTTTCTAAAAATTTGCAAGGTGCGCACCACTCTGCAGATATTATGATCCTAACAATCTTTTTATCCTGTTTTAATTTACGCAATTTAGACTGAAAGGTTTTAGCATCTAGATATATCCCACCAGCACGATGAACAACCTGCCCTTTATATTTTACAGAAATTTCAGAATTTCTCTTTTCAGGAGCACTAGCACAACTAGTCATAATTCCCAACACCACAAACAAACAAAACAGAACTCTGCTAAATAACTTTATATTACGCATCTAAATGTCCTCCAGTTTAAAGAAACTTTAATAGTTTTTTACTTTTATTAATGTTTCTAAAAATATAATCTATTTCTATATAAAACCCATCCTCATCCCCCACCAATTTTGCTTTTATTATTGTATTTTTTACTTTCCACGTGGTTATTAAAACGCGAGCGTCAAGTCTAAACGAGTCACATTGGTTAAATGGCACAAGATCATCGATTATTGGATCCTTTATATCCTTTATATATTGATAATGACCATACTTTTGATTCAACATGGCAAGGACAATTTTGTATTGCTTCATGCAATTGTCACCATCTAGTCCTGCAGGACCCAGAATAAGCAAGGCGGAGGAGACCTTCTTGTTGTGAAAATTTAAATGTAGTTCTGTTTCAAACCCGGAAATATCTTCGGTACCGGTATAAAATATGGCGCCATACGTCACGTCACCAAACCAATAAAAAAATTTGTCAATTTTTGGCGGGACGTTGTACGATTTGTTTGTATCGATGTTAAAGGGCGCAGCGGAAGTTAATGAAGCAAATAAAGTGAAGATTGTAACGATTAAATACTTCATCTCGTTACTAACTAGTGCAAAAACCAATAGTTTGTCTTAAGTAAGCGCCGTACACATCTTTATTGTCGCATTGCGACCGATTTTTTTTTGCGGAATTTTTATTTTTTTATTGTAATAGATAGTGCCAAGTAGCGATAAGTGAAATGTGATGTAACAATTGATCAATACCTAAAAATATTATAGGAACGTACATATCAACACGCTCGTATAGAGGTTCAGGACCATCTCTAACTTTCAAGTCCCTACTAGATCCAGATATAATTCTACTAGACCCCCAATCAATACAAAGATGAATTGCCCCATTGACTAATGCAAAAGCAAGAGCATTAAGGGGTTCTATAAACATTGCAAGACCGAAAAATAAAATTATAATATAGATTGCAATGTGAAAAATCATCACGACAGCTCGGCGGGATTTTTGTATTTTCATCCAATAGGGTTGTAGTATAAAGTCAGCGATAAAGTGTAAAAAGAAGATTAATATTAAAGTACTCACGAAAACTCCCGACGAACTACAAAGTAACTATGTTACTTTAAAGTATTTAGGAGTGGTAAAATCAAAGAAGGACCATCAATATTAAACCATTGGTGGATAACGTTGCATTTTTGCAATTCGCGAATAATACCCCAGTCGTTTCCACCTTCAAAGCATCGGTCGCCAAAGAATATGATATTACTAAACCCTTTATCAATCAACCAAGGAATAATTTGTCCTTTATCTTTTCCTTTTTCAATAATATCAATTGAAATAGATCCGCCGACGGAAGCTTCCAGCTTCGGATAATTTTTGTTTATATAATCAGCAATTTGTTGGCGCTCCAAATGCTTACTATCCCATTTGTTGTATGCTTTGCGTGTTTTTGTTGAAGCATTACGTCCAACAGTAGAGAAATTCACCATACCAGTGCGAAATTCGATGTGTGTGCCTGTTTTCGGGGTATACTCGGAGTCAACTAAGATTCTTTCTAAATCGTCGCTTAGATCGTCCGGAATTATGAATTTTGATCTTTTTAATATTTTGCCGCTGGAATCCCTGAGTTCATTACCCATACAACAGAATATACCATCAAAAACGTCTAGCACTTCTTGTGGTAGTTGTTGTCTAGTCTTGCTAAAGTCTGAACCGGTTGCAATATAAAAATAATCGCCTCGTGCGCGACGGGTCTGAGACCATTTAACAAATTGCTTCGCAAACTTGGGGTTTATTTTTTCTCGCGGTTCTGTTAGTGTACCGTCTACGTCAAATATATAACACCTATTCACTACTCTTCTTCCCTACTATAGTCATCTTCTAATCTAACAACGTCGTCTAATTCTGGTGTACTAACTTCATATAACTCTACATTACCGTATGGGGCGCAAAATCTATGCACCATATTTGGAGTTACATGCAAACTTTCGCCTTTTCTTAGTATTATATCTTTTTTAAACTCTGCTGCGCCTATCTCTACCAATAAAATACCACTATTTACAATAATTGTTTCTTCTTTTATTCTATGGAATTGCCTGGATAACTTGTGTCCATGCTTTATAAACAGGATTTTGCCTACAAATTTGGCGCAATGTGACCAAATTATCTCATGCCCCCATGGTTTTTGTACTATTTTTTGCTCTACTTTCATGCTTTTCGCTTTTGTGTTAAATCTGTGAAATTTTTTTCTGCGGTTTTTTTTGAACCTTACTTATCTGGTCTTATTGACGTAGCGATTTGCCTAACCATTGCAACCATGGCAGTCATGACTTTTCCTGTAATATCAACCGTACTCTTTGCAATTGGTTCCAATGCTTTATTTTTTTTAGATATAGCAGCTAGATTTCTCGATAGTGCATCAACTGACTGCATTCCTTTTTGTATGTTTTTCAAATCGTTGTATACTTTTTGAAAACTTGCGCGATCGATTATTATTGGACCGGCCGCTGGCGCTGCGCCTGGTTTTGCACCTGCTTGTTGTTGTCTAGTTGTTGCTTGTTGTTGTCCTTTTTTAATCATATCGAGCATAGATTCCACAATTTGATTAATTTCATTTGTGGTTGTTTCGTTAATTGTTTGGTTGTTGCTCCCCTCAGTTGTTTTTTTGAGTGTAAGTTTTGGCATGATGTGATTCCTTGTTCTAAAATTGTGTAGTAATTATGTTTTATATTTCAAATCTGGCAATTTTTCTTGGCGATATAGCGCGTGTATCTGCGCGGTGGGGTCTGTAGACCCCAGTAGCAGACCTACTATGCCGGAGGGTAGGGGGGAGGGGGGGTCTCTTGACCCCACTAAAAAAAGACTTGACAAAATAAAAAACCTTGTTCCGTTAAAAAGTACTTGACAATCTATAGCGCACGTGGTTTGGGTCCACCGTTAAAGGCAACCTTCGCCTTATAGTCACGCAAACCCCAACCTAGCAAGTCGGCCGCGGTGCTGACCTTGCCCATGGTCTCGATTAACTTGGTAGCGCCGGCGACGTCAAGACCGGTGTCTTCTAAAGCGCTGAATACCGCTTCACGAATCGAGTGTTCTAGGTGCTTGTAGTCTGCAAGGTTCATAGGTTTCATGCTTATACCTCTGCCATGTAGAATCGACGCCACGCGACGGCACGAATCGATTGGTCATCAAACCTGACAACAAGTCGGTCGCAGTCCGGGTGACTGCGCAGTACCGTTGCGTATACATTCTCGCGACCCATGCCATTAACACCTAGACCGGTATTAATACGAAAGATACGGTCACCCTTCTTGAGTGACCCGCGACGAATAATGGGGGTTAGTTTGCTACCTTCTGGATTGACGCCGAAAAATACATTGGACACAATAAAGACCCTTTCGAGGTTAGGGGGTTAGGGTGAATCCCTAACCACTCCTAAACTATAGTCAATTGGACCGGACAAGTCAAGGGGTTTTACAAAATAAAACCAATTAAAAAGCACAATCCCATACCGCCAACAATGAAGACGTCCGCCCAAAACATGTGAGACTTGATATTATACATTAAAGTAACTCCTCGCCTTCTGGCATTCCGTTAAGCATATACCACTCTAAGCGCTCGTTTTCGAGTCTAGTACACTCCTCGATTAGTGCGGCATGGTCCATGTCGAGCAGGTCTTGATAGGTTGTAACGTTGTCCATGATTAACCCCCAATAAAACTGAAGCAGGCGGCAATGAAACCGAAGTAGGCGACGACCGGGACGATACCATATAGTGCTTGATACATGTTTAAACCTTTCAAGGTTAGTTGAGGCGGTGACCGGGGAACCATTCCCCTGACCACTCTTATACTATAGTGGACCCCTTGCCGGATTGCAAGGGGTATTTGCAAAAAAGATTAATTAATCCTCGAAAATGTCGCGAGCAGGCATATTACGGACCTTCTCATTCAAGGCGGCAATCTTGGCAAGGTCCGCTGCGCTCGGACCGTCACTCTTAGTCGCCTTAACCTTCTTGGTCTTCTTGGGTGCCGGCGTGTCTTCAACCGCTGGACGTGCTAGGGGTTGCTCACCCTTGCGGGTTAGGGTCGACTCATTCTGAGCGATGAAGTCTGAAAAGACACCCTTTTCAACCAATTCGATAATGCGCTCCCATTGCCCGGCGTACAAGGTAACCGGCATGCGCTGCAAACCGTAGACCGAAATTGCCCCCTTCTGACTCACCTTGAGTCGTGGCGTGTTTTTAACCACTTTCTTAATCTCTGCTGCTTGCGCCTTAAGAGCGGCAATTTGTGCTTCGAGGTCGTTCAGGTCATTCATCTTTTCTGCTACGTTGCTCATGTTCATACCCTTTCAAGGTAGATTGTTGTCACGAGTTGGGGACTCATTCCCTCACTCACATTTACTATTGTACTGATTTGGTTCAGAATGTCAAAACTTTTTTTAATAAATCGTAAAAACCCAATAATTACGCTGCCATAGCGCCGTATTCTGCTTGCTCCACGTACCAATTGGCATGGTCCATGAAGGTTGTCATGCGAACCGTTGGTTCAACCTTGTTGGCGTAGTATTGCGCCGTTGCTCGGTTGTGGCATCGTTCGATAACGTCACCAGCGGCGTTTAGTACCAGATAAGAAATTCCGTCAAATGCAATTGAGCGATTCATGTTGTACCCTTTCGAGGTAGTTTGTTTAGCGCCGGTCAACCTCGCCGACTGAAACCATTAAACCAAAACCGAATAACAAAATCAAATAAAAAATTAATAAATCGTAAAAACCTTTTAATATCAAGCAATTACAACGCAGGACCAATACAATCTCAGTGTCTCAGCGGTCCACGGTAAATACCCTTCTATAATATAGGGTATCACGTCGAGTAACTGTCCGCACGTCATGTTAATCACCTATCATCCACTTGCAGACCTGAATGCCACCCCACAGCACCACCCCACATGTGGCAAGGTATGCATAGAATAGGGTGACAATCTTTATGGCGTCGACTATTAATTGTTCACTGCTCATATCTTTACCCTGTTAATGTCCGCTTCGTTGTGTAATACTATCATTGCCCGGATGGCACGTGATTTAATGTTTATATAATCACTATCGGCGCCTACCCATAGTGCGTCTTCGATTGTTCCGACCACGGCGGTGTATTGTTCGTCACCACTCTTAATTAAACACAAGTAGTCACCCCACTCAATACCCCATGTGTCTTTATCGTACTGTTCAAATACTAACATTATGTCGTTTTACCGTGCATTTTCTAACGGTCGGGGTAGTTAGGATGTTAACACCTGGATGCGCTAGATACCACCCTATAACACTACCCCCCACCGATACACACTTAGAGAATCACTCTCTTTCCTTTCTCTTTACATACACATGATACCATACATTTTACACACATGCAAGCGTTACGTGTGTTTTTTGTGTGTTTTTTTTGCATGCGCTCGCTCTGTGTTTTTTGTGTTAGCGCCCCCTAGTCTTGCTCCATGCTGATGCTAAGGACGTGCGCTTTTTCTGTTTTCGTTTTCTTGCCATTATTTTATTTGCTCTCTGGATTCTTGCCTGTTACGTGATAACACACTATGCTTTTTCTCTTGGTCTTCACACATAGGATGTCGCTATTAATAGTTTGTTTAATCTTGAATGTTTCTCCTGATAATTGAACATAAGTTAATTTGTTTAGGGACGTGCAACCGGTTGTGCTTGCTGCTAACATTACCACCAGTGTTAAAATTTTCATACTATAGACCTTATCCATTTTGCGTGGTACGAATTACTAACCGGACTTTTACCATCATTAAAGTGAACAACAAAGCAATTGCGCTGTGCTGCTCTACCGGTAATGATACCAATCCGGGGGCGCAAATTGTCGTCGGCGAAGAGTACCCGTGCAATATCACCTACTTTCATCTTATTTTTCTTATCTCTTTGCCGTCTGCGATTAAGTGAGCATAAGGGGCAACCCGCCCAACGTGACAGGATGTAGTCTGCGAGTAGTACTGAATGCCGCCTGCTGTGTAGTCAAGCACTAACTTTTCACCGCTTGGCATAGTCTCACCAATGCACAACCTGTAAGAGTAAATCTTTTGTCCGTCTGTCCACAAATTGCCTGTATGTGATTCTGCCGCTCGTCCTGCTGCCCATGCTCTAGGTACTTCGTGATTGCTTACTCGCATTGTAAAACCCTTTCAAGGTTTGTTATATGTTCTCTTGACTTGTGGATCCATTATTACAAATTAATTTTTGTTTGTCAACAAAATAATTTTACATCGGGTCGCCTGGTGCTGTGTCTAACATCTCATCTAATGTCATTTTATTTGCACTGGTGATGCTAATATACGTATCGACTAACTCATGGCAATAGTTAATGGTCATACACATTAAGGTCCATGCTGTAGCATGCTGCTCTTTAGGCAACCCCTTTATAATGTCATGCAAATCCTCAACGCTTGTAGGCGTTGCGAATAGTGCTTGCGGTTGAATTGGGTTTACAAATCGCTTCATGTGTTGTTACCTTTCCTTGACGTTGTGAAACCATTATTTCAAATTAAAATTAATTTGTCAAATGTTTTTTGGTTTCTTTAAAGATTCCAACCACTTATCAATCTATCTGCCGCATAGGTTATATGCTATGCAGTGTCCCATGTGGGTTTCTTCAACCAACCAAGCACTAGAACACCTTGCACGGTTAGCATGCTTTGCTTCCGTTCCACATATGACATACTGCCTATACTCGCCATCGCCACAATCAAATTCGGTTGTAATATAGTCGTCGTCATTTACTGAACATGCTTCGTTAATCATATCTTCGTTATGCTCGACACATCCGGTCAAACCCAACAATAGTACAATAGCAATTTTTAACATCTTAAACAATCCTTGGTTTAGGTCTACCTGTAAAATGCACTTTGTATGTGTAGGATTCTAACCCTTCCATGATACTGTGGAATACATCGCTATGCGCTACACCTTCGCAGACTTGCATCATTACAACCTGTATCGCTTCTTGTCTTGAGTATCCCAAATCTTCGCATGCATCATGCACGGCGTCCCTAATTTGATTCAGTATATATTCTTTGTCTGTGTCGTTAATCATTTCTTACCTCCGATTCGTTTTCTATACTATCAAAGAAAAAAAATTCTCGCAAGAAAAATCGACAATCGTCAATAAAATCAACTATTTGGAATTAAACCTACGACATCAAAAGGATTAACAAATTTATACTTCTCTTTGCCCCCATTGTTGTATCGGTAAACTACCTTGTGAATATCTCTGGGTGTTAAGTGCGAACCGGACTCGCCGTATAATTCACCAAAATCTGTAATTTTGCCCGTGCCGGTACATGGGAACAAGTAGATCTCTGGTATTCTCATGTTGAGGGAGTACGTTGCCAACACATACTCGCCAGTATTGTCATCTCTGTATACAAATTTTGTACCATTTGTGGCAATTGGGCAATGCATCTTAAGCATTTACAACCTCCAAATTAGCGTATGAAGTGCAGATAATTTTGCCAGTATTAAGCACAATGTCATAATACCCGGATCCACCATTGTTACCTATGACAACACCGAGTGCTGGTTCGGATATGAGCATTTTGCCGTGCTTGGTTTGAGCGATATGCGCTCTGCTTGACACCAGGTCTCCGACGTTGATTTTAGTTTTCACTGATATACTCCAAGAACATTCCGGTTAACCACTCGATGCCGCCGTCTGTCCACACAACCTTGCATATACCTTCAGGTTTGTCAACCTCAACAACGACACCCGTACAATCCACGTTTTCTTTATCTCGCACCAAGTTACCAATTTTCATGCTATTTTCTCACAATAACTTGTTACGTACCATTCAATGTCACCAGTGCAATCGAGTACCTTTAGTGTACCACCTTCTTTATTAACATACAATACCAATGCCGGGTATAGGTCCGTATTATCATTAACACAATGTTTGTATCTTACGACGTCGCCGACCTCAAAGCAATTCATAATATGCTCATTTTTCAACCGCCAAGATGTCTGATGGTTTGTCTATTTTACGCAACCATGCTTTGTTTACATGCTGGTATTTGTGGACCCCGTGATCTGTAAAGAACACACACTTGTAAATCTGATGTTCAACGTTGCCATCCTCATCCTTACAGTCAACAAAATCCAGTTTAACACTCTGTCCGTCGCCAGTCTTATACATATCACCAGGGCGGGACGGTGACACAACGTATCCTAATTGACCGTGGTCTGGTAATGTGTCATCAGGGGTGCTACCAACTGTATCCCAAACCTGAATTAAATCACCTGCTTTAAGATTGTTTGACATTGCTCTGTGCCTCGTTTATTTGATATTTACATTGTAGCAAGAAAAAAAATTCTCGCAAGAAAAATCGACAAACCTCAATGATTCTCGATATTTGTAAATCCGCCGTGCGCTAAAAACGCTTGGTGTGTTTCTATTCCCTCAGTCACCATACACGTTAGCAAGTCTTGACAATGAAACCTGTGCTGAACACCCAATGTCTCATGACTATCAGCATCTAATTCATACAGTGTGTCTCTGACTGCGCCCATAATCCTGATCCTGATACGCTCACTGATATAGTCGATTCTTTCATTAATACCGGTATTCATTTGTTGTTTCCCCATAGTGCTTTTGATAAAATTCTAATCTCTCCGCAAGTAGAAATGCAATTCCTATAGTCACCAAGGGAGACAGGCACTGTTTCCCCAATAACCATCCATACCCTGTTATCATATTTAAACAAAACACCTTTCATAAGACAATTCCCCTTCTCACAATCTTGATATTCCCATTTAGGTATGCGTTAATGATAGAGTCTCTAGATGCTTTCTGGTAAGACGACACTGTTTTACCGGCACATTCTTCTATACCGGGACTTGTCAGCAAATATTCCCATTTGTTATTCTTTCTGCCTAGCAACAACCCGATGATAGCGGTGTTCTCTGACTGTATCAACATATCACCCTTTCTTAAATTCATTAGTCTACCACCACTACCCTTTCATTAGTTTTAAAATAACCATATTCAGCACAACTCTGTGTAGTCATCCACATGCGCTGGCACCTACTCGGTTTTGGTTTTGGCGCCTCCATGTCTGTCAGTACAATATGACCGTCAAAATCAAGATTGTTGACGTACTCTGTTGGAGCATTAAAGCATGTCCCGCCAGACAAAACACGTTCAACATTCCTGTTTTGACCCTTGCGCCACACAAACACCTTATCGGGGTCAACCCTTGTGTCGAATGGCACCACCGTAAATGATGCAACGCTGGACAATTGGTTCAATTCTGCGAAGAATTTTGATAACATCTCATCAGACACCGAACCTGACTGATCAATAGAGACTGCAATATTAGCAACCCTATTAGACTTTTTACCTGCATGAACGTATGGATACCTACGATTAATCCTGCGTATGCTGCTGGTCTTGTTTGCTCTCTGTGAAGACTTTACGAAGAATCTTAGAACCTTTCGCCAGTCAATTTTAGTCTTGAGACTTTCCATAATCTCTTTTTTGATACTCTGTGATACAGATCCCCATGAATTACTTCTGGCCGCCTCGCTTGCTGCATTACTAACAATGTCCTTAAGTCGCTCATTTGCTACATCCTTTACTTCTTTTGGACAGTCGCCCCAACCACTATGATCATCAAGGGGTTCAAAATTACCACCTCCAGATGAAGACTCCGAAGACTCACTCGGGTCTCCGGTGGGTGTACCGTCTTCTGCGTTGTTTTTTAGTATTTCTTCTACTCTGGGAACATACCACTCTGCACACTGTCCAGGGGGCAAGTCAACAAAGTGATCCTTGCCTGGGATTAGGGCATCTTTTGGCAAATTATTAATATGTGAGTTAATTGCTAAGTCAGTGGCAATGTTCCATATTTTTGCGCTGGTCTCACTACCCGTTATCCAAGGCGCACGGTCCGTGACATGCTTAAATATAATGTGATAAAATTCATGCATCAGAACAGCACACCTTTCAGGGTCAGTCAAACCCTGAAAGAAGTCTGGATTGTATAACATCTCAAATTGTGCCGTATTTTTATTGACCATGACACCCGCTGTTGGGATCCCATGTGATGCTCGCTTGTTAATTCTACGTGAAATTCCTGCGAAAAATGGTTCCGACATAAGCAATCTTGCTGTATGCATGTTAAGATCAAAATCAGTATTTTGCATATTAGTAACCTCAGTTAAAGCGTATCCAACAAAACCATACTACAACAAAATAATTCTAAAGTCAAATATTATTTCTTATCATCAGATAAGATTTCAACAAGAAAATCAGAGAAAGTCCTATTTGCAACCTTCGCCTTGTGAATTTTTAAAAGATTAACCTGCTCTGCGCCACCTGTTTGTCCAAGGAGTGACCACATTTTCATAACTACTTCACTTGGCATACCGGTCATCATAAACGCAGCGACGTTTACGATCTGCTCATCCGACAATTCATCCGAAAACACTTTCTCAGATTCAAACTTGCTCACCAACGCTGAATAGTCATTAATGTCAAAATCCTTGACCTTCGAGAAGTCACCCCTGTTTAAGATGTCGTCCACTGTAACCTGTTTGTCAAAATTAACAACAAAATCTCTGAACGAGACTGCTGCCTCAAAACCAACAAATGCAGTAGACAAGTGATATAGTGCATTGTGATCCTCGAACAGATCACCGGCAGACAAACACTCATCTAATCTTTCCCAAGAACGCCGGGAAGGGTACACCTTGTTGGGTTCAAAGTCATCCTTATGCTCTAAGTGATCATGGTTTTGGTTAATAAAATTCCACACTTCTGGGGATATATCTCTGTCTTTTGCCCAAGTCAACCAATCATCAACGCTAGGTTCGATGTCAAAAACAGTCCACCTGTCCAATTCTGCAGGGTCCATCTCGCCGACCTGATACTGAGAACCATGCTCACCACCATTGACCGCTGCGAAGATGATTGTATCATCATGCAGTACGTGACCGTTCAGTTTGCGTGAGTCGGTCAATTCAAAGATGCCCTGGCGGACTTCCAGGGTCGCACGGTCCACCTCATCGAGAAAAAGAATGACAGGATAATCACACGCAGACTTAAACCAGTCAGGGGGATTGAAAGTGGTACGATTATCTTCAATCGAGGGCAAACCCACAAGATCACCTTCTGTCATTTGTGATGCACGACGCTCCACTACAGTCATGCCAAGATGTGCTGCATACTGATATACAACAGTAGATTTACCAATACCGTGACGACCACGGAGCAATACTGGTTTGCGTACTGCGGTAACATGCTTGACCATCTTACCAAATGTCTTGAAGTCTACTGCCATGATCCATCTCCTGTTTTAATTAGCAGTTTCAATTACGTTCCCAACGAACAAATACATTAAATCAAATTTAAAAATATAAATCAAGAAAAACAACAATTACAAATAATTTCAATTATTTATGCAAAACAGAAGGCGTTTTCTCTGTGATCTTTGTGACTAACTAAAACATCTACCTTTTGATCACTATAAACCACCTTAAAGACACCGTTGTAAATTTCACTGTCTGGTATGGCGTAAGATTCTACAATTACGCCGACGGGACCGAGGGTCGGATCCCCGACAATGACGGATTTACCAACTAACTCATTATCCTTCATCTTGTTCACCTCACCACTCCACTGTTCGAGAAACATACATACCAAAATCACAGGGCGACCCATAGTATTCTATATCGTTAGTTTCCTCACCTAGTCTTATCATCCCATATTCTTCTTCGGATATTTGTGATATAACATTGTTAAAACTTTTAATTTCTGGATAATTTTCATACCACTTAGTGTTGCTCCATATAAAATTGTTACTATCTTTGCCGCATTCAAATTCCGAGTCTGTCAGCAGACCGTCCAAATGTTTGCAGACTTTTCTTGCTACCTCAAAGACTTTCTTCGTATCATCGGTCACCCTCAAAAATACGTCTGATCTATACCCCATTTTATTCTCCTACTCCGCAAATGTCCTGTACGACGCACCCGCAATCCGAACATGGTTTGTTTTCTGTTACAATATCATAAAAATTCGTCATACTCAAACAATCGTCGCCACGGTCATAGTTATTGTTTTCATCACATTTGACAACAATATTATCATAATAATCACCACACCTAATCGTAGTATGAATATAGTTTTCTTGGTGGGTTTCGCAAGGTTCTTGAGATTGTGGACCCCAATTTGCCTCGCCACAACCGATAGCAACCAGTGCCAATAAAACGATTATAGATCTCATTTTCACTCCTCCACAAAATTCCAACCAAAATGACAATAACCCCACCTGTCCGAAAGGTAATCGCCTATGTCATCTTCTTCAATATCATCAGGTACAGTGACGATTTCTGGTAGGTCGCAATCTAACGGGGCATACCAAATACCAATGTCATCGTCGTTGGTATCCCATATAACTCTAACAAGTCGATGCTTCACTTACAACTCCTGCACACATGACCGCCAAACTCAGGGCGTTTGATGTTGGGGTAATATTCGTGGCAATAAATACATTCAACACCATAGTCTGTATTGCCTCGATAGTATCCAGAATCACGGTCAAAACGTAAATTGTTTTGCCGTGCAATAAACCTCATTCGTGCTTTGCCTGCCATTATCTACCGACCCCTTTCGCTGCTTGCACAGTGCCAACATATTGATATGCACCCTTATTGTATGCTGGTGCAGTACATTTTGCTTTACGTGCTATCTCAATTTTTGCATTGACGTCGCCACACTCTAAACAGGTACGATAACCAAGTGCTTTTCTTTTTGGATTGTATTCTTCCCAACACTCAACACAAACTGCAATCATTGATTTGCTCCTGTCGTTTGATTCTTTTATATTAAATCAAATTCAAAAACAAAAGTCAAAAAAAAATTAAATCGCACCCTCATTAAGTGGACACAGAAACCTCACTTCCTCAATCAGTAATTCCTCTATTGAGTTAGCGTCCAGTCCGGTTGCAAACTCCATCTTCTTTAATGCCCTATCGAAACTAATCTCACGAGCAAGGATAGACTCTGCATATTCCGTTGCCATTTCAGATATTGCGCCAAGAAACAAACTGTCGATTACTCTTGCATGCATTTATATTCCGCCTCTCTCAGCACGTTGTGTAAAGATGATAAGATTGCTTGACGATGGAAACCCCATGTGGGTGCTTCCAGTTTCTCAACACTAACAATCTCAGCAGTGATAATGTCCACCAAATCTGACATCTTTAACATCTTGTCACCGACTTTCACTGATAACCTCCATTTGATTTTTAGGGTTTGAGTTTATCATCTCCTTTGGTGTAATCCACTTTATCACCCTTTTCTCTTGAGTACCTGGTATTTCCCTGATGACGATGCCTACCCAATGACGCCAGGTTTCACCCTTATATCTTACTAGATCACCAACTTTCACCACCAAACCTCCTGCTTTGATATACTAATTTTAATTGATGCTTCCGAAAAGAATACTTATTGTCACCAATCAAAACCCAATAATCCGTGTTTGCTGGACTTGTCTTGACAATCAACCCTATGGCATTATTGGCAGCAACACACCGCACTAAGTCACCTACTTTCACTAACTACCTCGTATTCACTCATTTGATCCCAATAAATGTATCCGTCTTCAAGGATCTTAATTTGAGGGCGACGTGTCTTAATGTATCGAGTTTCAAGCAAAAGACCAATGCCCAGGCGAGGGGCGACCTCAAACTTACTCTTGCGATGTCTCACTAAATCACCGATCTTCATCTTCGACTCTCTTAAGGTCATAGTCCCACACATTTTCTCCGATGGTGCCATTCTGCCACAAAATCTTAAACATGCGATTCAACGCTCTGGATGTATGCTGCTCCTGAATAATGACACCATGCCTAAATCCACCTCCATAAACACCAGCGTTTGCCCATGCATGTGGACTGTTGTCCCTCACCATGTCACCCAACTTGAATCGGTTTATGCGTTCATAATTATTCATTAACTAATCACCTCAATCTGCTTATTATCTTGATGAACATCCTGCATCGTGCCACAACTCCATAGGATCGTGCGACGACCCAAAAGGTGAACCCTGACTACGACACCAACCCAATCAAATCGCCTTACTAAATCACCTACTTGCATCAAGCAACTCCAAATGATAATCCCAAGTCTCGGTGGTGCTACCACTTCGACACCAAAAAACTCTATATTGATTATTATCGTAGCGATTAATTAAAAAGTCAAGACTAAATCCAAGAATCATGCCAACGGGCGGGTTTTTTACGCCCTTTCTGCGAGTGCTTACGACCAAATCACCGGTTTTCACTGACTTTCTCCAGATCGCTTAATAGCATATTAAGTTTTCCACCGGGCCACAGAACAGTGGCAACTCCACCGCACCTAACTCCGGTGGTGGTGTGGGTGGCGACGACGAGACCAATCCCATCCGCTGCCCAACCTACCTGTACAACCAAATCACCGACTTTCACTTATAACCTCCACTGTCATTTCACCTGGAGGGAAGGCATTGGGATCGAAAGAGTCCTTGTGATATGACTCCATTGAACCGTCGGTATATGATATTGTCCAGTGTCCGTAGCATAGTGGACCATATTCCGCACCGCCTGCCAGGGGATTAAAAGGTAGAAGGATTCCAAAAAAATCCTGGTCAAAACCATAGAAATTAACCTTTACCAAGTCACCAATTTTCATACTATTGCCATTGACAGCATCACGGCGAATGCAATAACTATGATTGGAAACATTATGGCAATAATGATCTCCATGATTGCAACTTTATCGTCATCTTTCACTGATAACCTCCAGTGTTTTATATGACCACAGTTTTTTTTGACCAACACCAGTGACAACGTGGATGTCTGGGTTCAAGAAGGGACTCCTATCATAACTCGGACAGTCACCCGCATAACCAATGCCAACCACAATGCCCACATGCCCTTGTCCATTCATCACTAAGTCACCGATTTTCATATCTTGTTCCAAAGTTTTTGATATGATTTATATTATATTGATTTTTTATTTGAAGTCAAGAAATTTTATTTATCGAACATATTTCAAATCCCGGCGGTCAAAATGCTTGTCGGCAGACCAATCAAACGGTGTGCCGTACGTGCTATTCATCCAGTGAATTTCGTAACTTTCCCAATGTGATACTCTTATAGACTTGATAACCCCAATGTCGCCGGGTTTAACCCACCTTGTTCTATGTAATTTTTTACCGGAAGAAGACAGTGTTACTAAATCACCAATTTTCATTTCTCGCATACGCTCTATCCTTACTGATCAGTGTCGCCCCACACAAGGGTTTGTACGGCATCGTCACACTGTCGCAACGCCACCTCCAACCGGGTTTGTTCCATATCATCACAAAAAGCAGACGCCTTCGACGGTTTAAAATCTGGTGTGCACTTACATAACGCTGCACCGGTCAGTAGTCCTACCGCCGATGCAATTGCAATTTGCTTTTTAATCATTACTTTTCTCCTTTTTCTTTTCGGAAAACTTCAATCCTCTTATTAGTGCTTCCCAAAAACCTACTCCAATTAGCATAGTTAATCCTCCATTTTTATTTTCTACAATTCTTTATGTCTTTTTCGCATGCAAACACCGGTTCAACCTCCCCAAAGGGCAGAATCTTATAAACCTTTCCGCCCTTCACTGCACGGTATACTGGTGCAGCGTTGGATTCGATAACAACGGCAGTAACATCCTCTCCCTCCATTGCCCTCTTGTGTGTTTTGTATTGCTTTGAAATGCGGTTGCCCCACCTGTCTTTATACATATCTAGTCTGTTGCTTTTTCTAACCTGAATCAACTGTCCTGTGTGATACTTGGGTTTTGATGTCCAGGATTCAATAACAGAGTATGCATACTTGTTAGCGCACATCTTGTTGAACTCCACTTTCGTCAACACGTGCCCCTCACGATCACTCAACACTTTCTGACTTATGTATTGGTAATAATCACTATTGTGTGCATAATACTCAGCACAAATTATTGCCACCTCTCTTAATTTAGTGTCGTATTTATTTACCCACGAGGTGTGTTCGGCGAGCGTCTCTGGTTCGCACGACTTCTCTATTTTTTCAAAATATGCTACTTGCGCCGGGGTTAGATTCCGGAAGTCAATGTACGAAAGAATGCTTTTTAAAAATGAAGTATAAGTCGCAGAGCGAGATGAATTGAGAAGACCCACCTCTGTTGCTTTTAATACTTGTTGCATGCAATTTCTAATTCGTTTTTTCATATCTTTTTTACTCCCAAAACTTAATTGCAATCTACAATATAATAAATTTTTGAAACTTTCAACTTTTTTTTAATTAAAAATATTGCTTGTTTTTTTGTTATTGGACGACTTACATGCAAAATGCTGTACTGATTAGACTCAGGACTAGAATAGTAACACCACTTTTTAGACAGCATCTTCCCACCCCTATTCTCAATTGTATTTGACGAGTCCCTTTCTAGTTCCTGATACTGTACCATTGCTGAAAATAAATAAATCTTGTTCATGGTGCAGTGACTTAATTGCAGAGTAAATATGTTTCAATTCTACATTAGTATCAAAATGTTTAATATCGTGAAAAACATTATTCACAAGCATATCTAAATCAATCCTATCTTGTGTGATAGAAAGATTTTGCATTATTAGTCTATTCATCCTCAATGATTTACTCCTCAAAACTTAGTCCTCCCCCAAGGAATTGAACCTTGCTCAAAGACGCTTATAAGACGCCTCCTGACTACCAGCCAGCCGAGGAGGGGGCAAATATCGGGATAGCAGGATTTGAACCTGCGACCCTCTGGTCCCAAACCAGATGCGCTACCAGACTGCGCCACATCCCGATATTTAATAGTGGACCCGCACGGATTTGAACCGTGGACCGATCGGTTATGAGCCGACTGCTCTAACCCCTGAGCTACAGGTCCATTTTTAAAAATTCTCTATATTTTTGAGACAAGTTATCATAGTATTTTGTTTTTATCAAGGAGTTTCTCGCTGATTGTAAAACTTCTCTCTTTGCTACATTCACTAAAAAATGTGGCGAAAGGGAACGAGGGTTAAAACCACCAACAGAAGCGTCATCATTTGGGTTAAAGCATATAGTTTTATATCTTTTCATTCCTGCAATTCTAAGTGTTTTGTTCAAAAATGTTTGCATTTTTTTCGTATCTGCTGCTGAGATTTCTACCGGTATGTCTCCCTGATAAACTGCAAAAAGTCCCGAATCATAACCCCGCCTTTCCATATCTAAAACCAAATCTTCAAAGTCAACAGCGCCGGGGTCAAAAACCCCAATCAGCAGACGACCTGACAACCTTTCACTTTTAGCAAAGGGGCAGACCGGCATATTACTAAATTCCGGTCTTCGTGCCTCGATAACATCAGTTAGATAATTTTCGATTCTATTTTTTATCCGCTGATCTGCCATACAAAGCGTCAACCCTTCTTTGCCTTTCTTTGTGTTCTTTTTCTAACCTCTCTCTTTCGAGAGAGATCTCATTTGCTTTAGTAAGAAACTTAACTATCCTAGATATTGAATAGGTAAAGCAAACTAATAACAATAAGTGTTCCCAATTCATTGAAGCACCACCAATCAGGCGACAGCACTAATTGTTGTATTTTGTTGTTTTTGCTGAACATTTCTCCAGTAATTCCTGCAAACCGTCCTGTAATAATTTTGTCCACCCTCGTTGTCATTGTACAACTGGTAGAGATTCTTGTAATCCGAATTGGTTGCTGACTTTACCTGTTCGACCATGCCATATGCGTGATCTCTCACTTCTTCCGGTAACATCATCATCATTTTGTCAAGTCTTCCCTTGATCATGCAATTCATTATATACTTATAACTAAGTTTACTTTTCACCATTTCACCGATGTAGTTTATGTATTTAAACTTAATTTGCTCGCCGTTAAAGTTAGCCACCCAACCCTCGTGATTTGACACCGATCGACTTGACACTTCCTCAATCATCTCATTCAATGTCATCTCACGATTCTCGGGCGAAATAAAAAGATGCGGCATAGCACTACAAATATGTTCCAACTCTGAGAGATTGAGGTTCTCTCCATCGGAGTCATACGCATTCAACAGATAGAGCGCTTCGGCATTGTCATAATCAACAAAGACTTTCGTGTAGGGGTGGACCAATTCCACTACAATCGTCATTAAACTTTTTCCTACTGTCTTTTCTACCTGCTGAAAGTCCGAAAGAGTCAACATATCGCTGGCGATTTCCGCACTTACCGTTCCAAATTTGCCTCGTGTGGAGGAACACAGTTCACCGTTATGGACAAAATACTCAATCATATGCCCATCTGCCTTTTCTCTGACAGTATATTTGTTGTCGCCATATTTCCTGGTCAATTCTGCATAAGAGTTTTCTGGTAACTCGTTATAATTAAAGAATTTTTCAAAACCACGACTAACGAGAACCGGTTCCTCCACACCAAAGTCATAGATCATACCTCGCATATCACGAAGTGGTTGTGACCAACCACGATCTACTTCATGCAGCACATTGTGTGCTTGTCCTGTATAATTAATAAGGATTAATTGCCTATCTTCATCAATATCAAATCCAAACAATTCACCTGGATTTTCAAAGTCTGTATGTTCAAGCAATAGCAGTTTCTTAATTTTTTCTGCGTTTTTTCTCTTAAACGATGCCCACTTCTCTTTTTTATCCTCCAGTGTTCTAATTTCTGAAGTAATGAGTTTGACAATCTTCTGCACATTAGAATGTACTGACATATTCTATGTCCTTTTCTAGTTTGTTGTATTAATATTGTATGTTTTTTTAAATCTATTGTCAAGAATTATTTTAGATTTTTTTGAATTGCTTCAAAAATAACTTTTTCCATGTTTACATTATCATAAACCTTATCTGGTTTCACGTTGTCTGCAACCACGTTTATGTTTTCCTGATTTTCCACCCTGCATGTTACGTTGGCATCGTTTTTGAACATGGTTAAATCCTCGAAGTCAACGACGCCGACTTTTCTTTTACCGGTATCAATGAAGATCATTTTATCAAAAGTCTTCGGAGGGTGACCAAGGTCGCGACCTCTGTGGTTTTTCAGTATAACCTTAGCAGTGTGCGGTGTCCTGGGTTGGAAGATACTATTTTGCATCTTGCACTCATATCGAAGACCGTCTGTACCTTCAAAATCCATACCATCTGCTGTGTCGCCAACATACTTTAGTTTGCCGCCACTATACCTGTCAATTGCCATTTCAACAATCTCTGTACGCAGTGGTAATGTCTGATTTCTTTTCATGGTATTGACCGAATTAATAACACCAAAAACTTTTGACCAATTTACCTCTCTCTTAAGATCAATCATCCCTATTAATCCTCTCATAGTTTGTTATTAACAATTCTTTGCGATCTTTTTGCGCTTCTGTATATACCTTACTGGATCGCATTGTATATGTCAAGTCCCAATCATTAAAATTATAATCCGAAAAGCGTTTTTTTAAAACTTCATTTGAATTGTAAGTTATCATCCATGCGTGAGGGCACCTCACCACATCCTCATAAAATCTCATGTGGTCAAAACCCGAATGCATATTTCCATTTTTACCGTAAAGATCATCCCTTATATCATAGGGAGGATCCAAAAACACAAAACAACGAGTACCTGGGGCGTTCATAACCTGTTCATAGTCTAGATTAGTGATCTTCCAGTTTTGTATAATCTTTGAATAGTCCGAAAGTTTACTGATACCATTCATGCTGAAGTTTTGTTCTGATGCCTGCTCCGAGAAGGAACTGCTCTCGCCTAACCCAGAAAAACTACACTTATTTAAGATAAAAAAGTACACCGCTTTAGTAAAATTGTCAACTGTATCAATATCCTGCTTCGCCTTATTGAATAACTCTCTATGGATTTCAATATTTTCTATGATTGATTTATCCCATTTAGATTTTTCTACTTTCTTCTTACGTAATGGTTTAGAGATATACTCAATCGGTGTTTTGATTCTTGTCAACTCATCCTGCAAGTCCTGTCCACGATCACGCAATTGAACCCAAAAATTATATAAATTATAGTAGGCATCATTAACCCACACTTCTGCATCTTTGCGCTCCTGGGTAATGTGCAGTGCCATAGATCCACCACCCAAGAATGGTTCTCTAAATTCCTTGATGCCTGCGGGGACGTTGACCTTTAATTTATTAATCGCTCTTGATTTGCCACCCGGATAACGAAGTGGTGTTTTTAGTTTTGTCAATCTAATTCTCCGTATAATACATTGCCAATTAGATATAGAGCAATATAAACAATAACAATATACCCAATCATTCTAACTCCAAAAAGCACCCCGGATAGGATTCGAACCTATGACCCACAGATTAGAAGTCTGTTGCTCTATCCATCTGAGCTACCGGGGCAGAGTGGGTCGCCCGAGACTCGAACTCGGAACCAGCGGATTAAAAGTCCGATGCGCTACCATTGCGCCAGCGACCCGTCGATTCACTTATTGGTTCGCCACCAATGAAAAGCAGCGCTACCAATAAAGATTGCTGCCGATAAAACGACAATTTGTACCAAAATATCTAACATTTTTTCTCCTTTTAAAAATCTAAAATCAATATATATTATGTTGTTAAATTAATCAACTATTTTTTTGCACGTGAAATCATTTTTAAGAATTTGGCACGAACCCACTCTGAAGATCCGCCAGGCATGCTGACCAAACAATGATACTCGTCCCTGTGCCAACGATATTCGCCTGCTGGTTGTTCTGTGATTTTTTTACTCTTTGTGATCAATCCAATAGATCCATTCCTGGAATCTTCCGTGCTGTATGGTGTCACCAATTCAACAAGATCACCTATATCAAATTCTTGTCTGATCATAATCAATCGTAGTAGTCGTCGTCCCAGGGATAGTCAAAATCATCATCAATAGTATCACTTGGATCTCCACCATACTTAAGTGGTGGAATTATCACCTTATTATTTTTAATAGTCATCTTTGCGGTGGTTCTGCGCTTCTTTGGTGAGGATGATTTGTGTAAATTCTTGTTCTTTATGTTCTTTACATCTTTGCTTTTTGCAGAGTCGATTTGTTCACTATCGTGCTTTGTTATAATGCCATCCGACATGGCAGGCAAATAACTCGAATCACCGCCGTCAAAAACCCTGATCTTTTCTCCCGACTTTAAAGTCAATACGGGATCGCACTCTTTTATTACGTCATGTTCGATGATTTCTCTAGCAGTTAAATTTTTATAACTAGTTTTAACCCTGCCATTAACAACCTCACTAACAGGAACTCTAAAGGTCCCGTTATTAGCGGAGGGTACTATTACCCTTTCATCTTTGTATAGAAAAGAGATTTTTTTAATAACTTGAGTCACAAGAAACTACCTCCACCAATCCCACTAATAGTGGCAAACATAGACGTCTTCGCAGACATACTCTGTTCTTGATTCTCGCCAACAATACCCATACCTATCACACACACTAACGACCTCATCGTCATAGTAACAATCTTGCTCAACGTGCGAATATCTTGGATGGCGAAAATCACAATCATCATCAATAATGACAAAGCATCCCGTCATCATAATTAAAAAAAATGAAAAAACTATTTTTTTGAACATAAGTAATCCTTTGCCTGCTTAAATGCTGTTTGTGTAGCAAATAAACCGATGGTTAAAACAGATGCTGCTACCAACGGTGCCAACAACACAACCGTATCGACACTCAATAATTTAAATTGTCCGTATTTCAATATGTAATTACCATTGTCTTAATCCTAGCACAAAGTTTAGCATATTTTTTTGGGACATGTCCAGGTTTTTTTTGCTTTAAAATTGAAATGCAAGGTTCTGCCCACTCCTCAGAGATAGGATCTAATACTAGGCATTTATTTTTCATTGTCATTTTGTAAAACATACCCTCTTTGTCCTTCATATCAATGTCAAAAAGATCATAGTGATCCGTAAACACAACCACTTCGCCCTTTGTGAAGTTTGTCATTGTTTTCCTTGCTTCCTTATTTGTATGATTAATGCTAACATACCATTCCACTCAAGTCAAGTAAATTATTTATATGGATCAATTAAATTCCATAACCACACGCAATCTCTCGTACCATTGCAAAACGCAATATCGATCTCTTTGCCTTGCCAACCCATCACAACACCCAACTGATCTGTGTCAATAAAATCAAAATAATTCTTAGGATTCAACTTAACCAATTTACCCCTGTAAAGATCTTTCTTTCTTAGTTTCATTTCTTCTTAAACTTTACCGATAGGCGGCGTGCAAGACTGTGGCACAATTGAAGTCGGTTGGCATCGTCATCTAAACAATAAGACTCAAGACTTTTCAGTCCCTCTCTGATTTCTATAAAAATTCTCTCGAAATCATTACCCGCATCTTCAAAACTTTTAGTGTCCAGATTATCTATGGTGAATCCTTCAACACGATACTCAGTGTAACTTCCGCCAGATATAATGGTCCAATAATAACCATTGCCCTTTCTGGTTTCTACACTTTCTTCTTGCACTTAATTAAACTCCAATACTTAAATTTTATAATCTTACCTTCATTGAGTCCCACATCCATCAAAACATTATAAAAATCGCCGCCCAACGCAGCAACAATTTTACCTGCTGCATTGATTGGGCGGCCGTGTGGAAAGTCGGTGATATAAACGTAATCACCCTTTTTTAAGTCTTCTTCGCTCACACAATAGATAGTGAACAAAAAACATTTTATGTTAGGTTAACTTACCTCAACCAACTCAATTTGAAAATTTAGATCCCTACCTGCCAACGGGTGATTAAAGTCAATAGTGACCGTATCATCGTCGACTTCATTAATAATTCCTCGAACTGGTTGAGTGCCAACCTGACCTTCAACGGTCTGTCCGGGTGCAAAATCAAAATCATCAGGAAAATATTCCTTATTCACCTGCTGGACCCCATCTGGATTTCTTGGTCCATAAGCGTCTGTTGACGTGAGCATGACTGTCTTTGTCTCTCCGACCCTCATGCCTTTGACTGCATTGTCGAATCCAGGAATCATGTCGCCACCACCGACCGTAAACCCGATTGTTTCGCCCCTGTCGTACGAATTGTCAAAAACAGTACCGTCGGCAAACGTACCCTTGTAATGAACCCTAACTTCCCTTCCGACCTTTGCGATTGTTCTCTTACCCATGTTATTCTCCTTTTTTTATATGTTATCTGGTTAAGATTTTATTACGTTACTTTGTAACTTTTATAAATATAGTTTCTCGATATTTTCCATCAATGGAAAAATCATAATTTAAATCTCTAATTTTTTCAAGCAAAAAATCATATTTTAGATTTTGTAAATCTTCGTCGCTTACTGCAATCTGAAACGGCAATCTAACAAACTTTACAAACTCTTCCAATGATCTCTCCCAGTCGTTGACCTTTACATCCGTCAAGTTTAATATACGACCCGACTTCTTTAATCTCCTGTATTTTTTATCTTCTGCGTATTGAATCTTCATCTGTCCCAAATCGACAAGATTCCAAAATTCATCTTTAGACATGCTGCTTTTTCTATTGTTCATCACATAGAACCACTTTTGTCTAGTTTCTCCAATCAGCAGTCCACTACCAATATTAGTCACTACTACATCGCCCACCTTTACGTTATATTTATAAATCAATCCAACAATCCCGACAGATTAACTATATTATTGCCTATTAGTTTATGGGACCACCGTGGGCGCTTCATTACATGCACATGCACATTCGATGGAGGGGTCTTAAATTTTGCCATAAACCTCTTTGCGTTCCTCCAGGGAGAGTCCCCCCTCACCACGAAAACCTCAACAGGTATCTTAGTATTCTTGAGGCACCCACCCCAAGCATGATCCAACCACTCGCCATAAGAAGAATCAGACCAGACAATCTTTGAGGGTTCCAGTTTGCACAAGTCGCCTGTCATAGCAAGACGCTTTATGGTGCTGCCTCCGGCGGAATGACCAACTATGCGATAATCTATTTTTCCTATTCTAAGATCCGAAATCGGAACAGTTTTAGTCTGCATCATCCAATGTTGAATTAATTCCAACTCGACCTGCTTTACAAAACTAATAAATTGACCTGGTTTCATCCACAACTTGCTGTTTCTTTTCACTGGAGTCTTTGTGTGTACAGACCATGGCATCTCTGGTATAATTACAACAAAATTTTTGTCAGCAGCGAGGGGAACAAACTGTTTTAACGTTCTATTTTCAAACGTTCTATGGGGCACGTAACCATAGTGACCATGAAACCAGATAACCACTGTAAATGCCTTAGACAAGTCTGTTGTTCCTGGCACCCAAATTATAACATCTCTATGCCCCACTCTATGTAAACTATCTTTGCCTCCCGATTTCTTTCTTATGTAAGTTACCGAACCAACATCACTAACTTTGTTGAGGGAATCAGACCACTCTTTAACAACCCTTATGTTTACTCCACCTTCCCATTCGACAGAGTGTATTGCCTGTGATAACACCGGCGTTGACACAAATAGCGCAGACAATACTGCGATATAGTACTTTAATGATTTCAAGTCGTGGACTCCTTAAGTTTTTGCAATATCTTCCTGTACTTCAGAAGTGCGGTCTCCTTCATCTTGCACTCCAACATCATATCATACTCAACACCATAATTTTCTACAGGATTGCAAATAAAATCAGAATGAGCCTGGTGTCTAATTTTGGGGTCCCTGTACTCCTCGCGGCGTGATTCTGATAGATGAACAACTGGTTTTATATCTCCCCATGTTGATGCCGCCATCTTTAATGCCTCTTCCTCTGTTTGTCCACCGGTACAAAACTTATAATGATGATAATCAAAAACAATCGGTACTCGCACCACTTTGTAAATATATTCATACAGGTGTTTAACCGACCACATGCTTGCTTTATCATCGTTCTCAAGCGTGATCCTGTTTTGACAATTTGTAGATAACTTCAAAAAATTACGACACCACCTATCAGCAGTGCCGGCAAAGTCCCCTCCATATGTACCACCAACATGAATGTTAATCTTAGCGTATGGCGTTTGGGGCAACCCCATCAGGTCAAAAACTTCCGAATGATTTTCCAACTCTTTAATTGTCTTACGTACCGTGTTTTCGTTGGGAGACCCCAGTACATTGAATGGTCCTGGGTGCGTTGTAATACGATGATCATTCAATTCTGCAAACAATCCTGCCTCGTTAAGATAGTAACAGATGTCTTCATAATCTGGTAAGTCGCTCAAATTGTATTCCGAAGACCAAGGAAACAGATCCGAAGACATGCGATAAAATTTAATATTATTTCGTTCGTTCCATCTAAAAATAGTTAAAAGGTCACGGCAATTTTGCAATGCCAATTCAGATGCATATTCGATTCCACGTTGTTGGAACGTTCTCTTGATCATTGACCGATTAGTGGTTACTCTTTGTGACTTCGGGCGGGTCGACAGATCCATGTTTATACAAGCATACCCAAGATTCATATTTAGTGCCTTTCTTTGTTTTTTTTGATTCTACTATATTGTGATTGTAAAGTCAAATAATATTTCACGATCTACTCAAAACCCATAACCATTTTGTGTAAACCCAACCAGACCTATTCTTGTGAGGAAAGAAATACTCCTCTGTTATCCCTGGAATCATTCTCACAAATGATTTTCCTTTTTTATAGTTTTCGGTTAAGTCCGTTGTTTCTAATATTATCGCCAACCATTCGGTTTTTGGATATATGTAATGACAAACTAGATCACCGACCCTTGGCACCTTGCTGTCATTAAATTCATATACCACACTTTAATTAGGTCGCTTCTTTACACATTCCTCAATGACATTTTCTTTTGATTGATTTTCTGATGCAGGGTCAATATATACATACTTAACATAAAACACTGCGCCGGTTAACACGAGTGCCCAAAAGTGTAGCGATGCGTTTTGAAAAAAATTATTATACATCTTTATAGTTAGTTACTTCTACCACTTTTGTCAAGACATATTCATACCTAGATGCAATATCTGATCTATTTCTAGACTTTGCGTCCTTCAGCAAATATTTCACCCGCTTAAACAGAATTTCACAATTAATATAAAATTGCATCGCCTTACTCAAAACGTTTATTGCAGTCAACCCTATCGAACTTGTCTTACTCTCAAAGAGAGTCTTGTTTTTACTAGCATTTTCAAACTCCAACTTCATCACTGTTTTCGATTTTAACGTTAGAGATCGACCATGGTTAGTATCTATCTGAAAAAAGACGTCACTTAACCTGATGGTTGAAAGCGAAGCATACTCTCTTGCAAAAAACCCAACGAAAGCGTTAAATCCGGCGTCGACCAACCCAACGCCAACACCCTCGATCTCAACAGGTTTGTCGTTAACAGTTAATTTTATGTTGATACTGGTTTGATTAAAGTCTTCGCATGAAGAATAACTATTTAAAATTATCGATATTGGATCTGGTACATACTCTCTGATAAACTTCCAGGCGAGGTCCTTGTTCATACTGTACTCTTTTCAAAACCCTGTGAAACCTTAAATATCCTTCTAACACCCTTTACTCTCTTTATTAATCTCATTATTTTTAATTTGGCGTCTTCGGGTGTGCGAAGAATGCCTGGAAGACTTGGTATAAATTTTATTTTTAGTCCTGCCACATAGTCTTTTTCCGAAATCCTTTGGTTTTTTACCATAATTGTCACCACGGTTACGCTAGGAATTGCTCTTATATCAGCGACAATGTCCTCCAACCCTCGCCATCCGGATTGACCTCTTTGTTCAGCGCTGTATCCCAACATCAAATAAAATTGATATACACCGTGCTGTCTTGATCGATCTTCCTTTTCGGAAACTAAAGAGTCAAAATATCTTTGTATCTCAGAATTGTCCATATTAATACCTTTTCAAGTCTTAACTAATTAGTTTCCTCAAAGTTAAATGAAGATCAATTATTATTGAATGTTAATTGACAATGGTTGCGCATCGGGTCTTTGGGGCACCCTCACAGAAAGCAATCCATTTTCAAAAGATGCATCCGCTTTGGCAAGGTCAAGATTGTTATCATAATTGATATAAGTGCGACTAAAGTTTCTTCTTGCGATGCGAGATCTCTTGTCATTATCCTCTTCTGCAGTGCCTGTAATGGTGATGGTTTTCTCTCCCGGTTTAACGTCTACCTTCAATTCCTCTCGTTTAAAACCCGCAAGGGCAAATTCCAAAACCGTGGAACCATCATCATCCCTGTAAACATCAGCAACAGGGTAACCCTTTGTTGTGGCGGTGATTGCGCCATCCATGAAGTGCTGATCGCCAAACAGATTGTCGAAAACTTCACTTAAATATTTGTGACCTAGAAGTCCTGGTCTATGTAATGCTATTGTATTCATGTTATTATCCTCCTTATTAAGCAAGTTACATTTAAATGGGACATTCCTCAAAAAGCGTTTGTCCCATGATCTATACTATAAACACATATACCCAAAATGTCAATAGTAAATTTGAATAAAAAGTATTAAAAGTGCGAGAGAAAAACAAATCATCGTTTTCCACGTGAACATTGATTCGCCCAACAAGTACCAAGTCAACACCGGAAAGACCATCAATCCAGCGCTGGATCCTATAAATCTTGCTGTCCATGCCGAACCAGTATGTTCAGTGATGATTTTCCAAGCATACCAAAACAACATAGAGCAAGGAATACCAAAAACAATCGCAGAGGCCAGTGGGCGAGTGCTCCACCACTTCGATAGATTTTGGGCGTTTAATTGAAACCATCCCAAGGTCTGCCCCAACAAATAAAGAGAGACCCCAAAAAACAAGTATTTCATTAATGCAATTCCACGCTTATAGATGACTCTAATAATTTTAACTTAGAGTCGGACAATGCTTTGATGCACTTATATATGTTTTCCAATTCGGCATCATTAAGTTCCATCAACTCATCAGGACCTGAAATTACAAACCCCATGATTTTGTCCAAATACTCTTCAAATATATAGGAATTGATTCCTATCCTCGATATCTCTACCAGCACAGGTTCTTCATAAGAAATTTGTTCGTATATAACCATCCTACAAAGGTGGTCACTTATTTTTTTATATTGTGTTGCTTTTTTTTTAAATTCGGCAAGCGCATCGGCGGTAAATTTTATATTAGATGACAATTCCCTTGCCCCAAAAATGCTTACTATTTCTGTTTTCAGTAATCAAAAGGGCAGAAATATAATTGCCCGATGTTGTTCTATGGACTTTAGCACTATGCACCTCAAATTGCCCAAACTTTGGTTTTCTTTTTCTTTTTTCAAACTTTTTCCTTGGTGGGGGCGAGTTAATGTAGTCAACACATTGCATTACCACCTCCTCATCTTCCATATCAAGATCAATATACTCTCCTATATCAATCCTAACTCCTACAACCCACTTTTTGCTGCCAAAATTGGGCACATCCCAAAACATACTGCCGTGATATTTGCCAAATTTTTTCTTTTTGTTCCCTGTTACGATGCTTCCATACTCACCCACGGGTCGTAAATCGCACTTAATCATTTCATATACTCCATTAGGTCAGAATATCCACCTATCTTTCTTGTAAGTCCTGTTTTGATATTGTTAGACAGTATTATGGGCACCGTGTCTTGTTTGTAAAAAGTCTTATAATCCTCCAGAATATCTGTTGAGTCGACATAGTCCAAAAACTCGTGCTGAAAGACCATGTCTTCTAGGAAATCTACTGCCAATTTACAGTAGGGGCAACTTGATCTGCCAATAACTATGTATCTATTTTCATAATTCCTGTTATCCATTCAACAACTCTCTTTTCGAATTGTTTTCACCCCGATTTATCAATTCGACTAGTTTCGTAAACTCTCCAAGCACAATAACCCTTTTGGAATTAGAACCAACAGAATACACTATCTCCGTAAGGGCACCTGGATTGACTGGGGTGTTGTTGACCTCCTTAATAGTCTGCCAAGAATCCAGTGGTCTGATCGATACAATCGTCTTTTCATTTAAGTACAGTGGTGCCGTAACATATCTATCTCGAACCTGTGCGCCATCGTAAATAGATTCCATAGTAACCTCTTTAATTTTAATCATCGCTCTGTTTCCTTTCTTTGGTGTCTTGCAGGGAGGGTTGTTCGACATTCATTGCGGCAGCAGAGTTTAGCAAATACGCCTTTGTGATTCCCTCCGAATCTTCATAAATTTCATCCAACAATGCCACTAAATCAATTGCCTTTAACAATTTATTGTGACATGTTGGACCAAGATCGCCAGATAAAATAAATTCACTGATCTCATTTAATTCATTAAGAGTGTCTTGCGACTTTTGAATGAGTCCCCGAATTACGTTTGGAATGTTCTCAAACTCAACCGTGTGTGAAACTTTAACTCTCATTTTTTTCCCTTTTTAAAAAAGTTTTATAACCAATGCGCTACCAAGACCAATAACTGCCGTAAAGAGCGTCCATATTATTTTAGATGAGGAGTCTTTCCATGCTTCCAGGGCCCTGATCCTAGCATACAACCCCTCGTCTGGATTATACACTGCCTCTTTTATTTTAGCAACATTTTCGAGCATCTCATCCTGGCGTTCCTTTACCGTTTCAATGGTAATACATAACTTATCTATCTTTCTTGACAACTCTATAACTAAATCCTTCGACAATTCTGAATCAGACATGATGAAACCTCCTCGATTACAGACTAACTAGTTCATTAATCTTGCTATTGCTCAATAATAGCGTAATTAGTAGTCAGTAAGGTTCCGGATGCAGAAACCGCATTTCGAAGTGCCTGTATTGTTACTTTTGCAGGGTCAATAACCCCCGACTCATACATGTCAACCTTCTTTCCGCTAAGAAAATCAAACCCTACCGCCTCTTCCTCGTTTGCGAGGTCACAATCAACTTCCTCATAGTCAAATCCAGCGTTGGCGGACATCTGCCTTAACGGCGACTGAAGCACATCTGAGAATATTCCTGCTGCATATTGCTGATGTTCGGTTAAGTCAAGATCTTCTATGATGGTTGGCACCTGCTTTGAAATTCTATAAAGCGTTAACCCACCGCCAGGAACTATGCCTTGCTGCTGCGCTGAACGGACTGCCTCTAGGGCATCTTCAATTCGATGCTTTTTTTCAATCATTTCTATTTCGGTTGGTGCACCAACATTAATTATAGCAACCCCGCTAGACAACCTCGACACCCTTTCTTGAATTTGTTGCGCATCTACTAAAGATTCTGCCTCTTTTACTTGCTGGTTCAAGTCCTCAATCCTCTGAAGCATATTGTCTGGGTCGCCACCGCCGCCAACAAAGATTGTTCCATATTTGGATATCTCTACTGTCTTGCAAACGCCAAGATCGTTAATGTCAATCTGCTTCAGATCATCACCTAACATAGTTTTAAAATACTTTGCACCGGTTGCAATGGCGAGGTCTTCCATAATCGATCTTCGTTCTTCTCCATACTTTGGAGATTTTATTGCGGCGACCTTCATTGACCCCCTAACAGCATTCATAATGAGGGCAGAAAGTGCTTGCCCCTCTATATCATCACAAACCAAAATTATGGGTTTCTGCTCTCGGGCAGCGACCTCTAGAACAGGGAGTATGGTCTGCACTGATTCCACCTGTGCGTCACATAAGAAAATTAAAGGATTTTCATACTTGCAAACATTTCTTCTCTCATCTGTAACAAAATAATTTGATGCGTACCCTGACTGAATCCTAAAACCTTCTACCAAATCAAGGGTTGTCTCCATCGATCGTCCATCCTGGATTGTCACCGACCCCATCTTTCCAACCTTATCCACCGCAGTCGCAACCAGGTCGCCAATTATAGGGTCATTGTTTGCTGAAATTTTTGCCACGAAGGCAATATCCTCAAGACTGGAAACTGGTCTGGAAGAGTTAGATATTTCAGCACAAACCAGTTCGCAAACCTTATCCAACCCCCTCTTTACTTCCACCGGGTCGATTCCGCGCTCAATTAGTTCTACTGATTTGGAGAAAATAGAACGTGCCAAGATGGTTGACGTGGTGGTGCCATCACCAGCATCGGAGTTTGTCTTTTCGGATGCCTGCTTAACTATCTCCACAGCAGCGTTCTCGAATGGATCGTCTAGAGTGACAAACCTTGCGACGGTTACACCATCTTTCGTAATTATTGGTCGCTTATCCAAACCTTTTAAAATGACGTTCCTGCCTTTAGGTCCATAGGTTGACGCTACGTTGTCTGCAAGTTTATTAACCCCCTGCAGCATCAGGTGATGCAGTTCTTCACCATTAGAATATTGTTTCATTTTACCTCGCTTTGTGATGATGATTATATTATAAACAAGTATATGTTGTTTGTCAATTGAATTTTTATATTTTTTTCAAGCGCTTGCTTCTTGCCTTGTTGCTAGGCACGCACTCCAACCTGATTGGTAATTTTGCTGCGATGACGACGTCAGCAACCTCCGGTATCTCGCTTATATTATCTTTAACCGGTTCCATCTTCATAGAAAGTATCTTTTCCTCCATAGATGCAGACACAAGGTTCATATCACCCATCTCAGAAAGGTTGAAATAGAGATCTGCTGCGAGTCCATACTGAAACTTTGTGCCACCTGTGCCATATATACTTTTCAGGACCGGTCTATACTCCTTGTCTGGAATACTAGGTTCCTGGTGCAGTCCGGGACCTGAAATAATTACTGCTTCTTTTTTTCCGTCGTAGTCAAATTTTAAATTTCCTATAACTACAAACTTTATGTCCCCCTTGTATAAAATCTTACTAATGACATCGTCGGGCAGATGCCTTATAAATCCAACCTCGCTTGGTGTGCGACCAGAACGGATCACCTTCTTCCACTCCTCTTTCACATCCTCTATAAAGGACTTCAATTCAAGCAGTTTAATCTGAGATGATAGATTTCTTATGCCTCCATATGACCTAAATACTTGCCCCTTGTGTGAAATACCCGATTCAGGAACAACCTTACCATCCACATCGACGAAAACAAAGTCGGCACCTGGATCGTTTGCACGACCAGGTTTTTTGATGATATTGGCAACGTTGTAAAAGACCTTGCCGCCAACAATAACAGTCCTAGTTCTGGTTCCCAGTCCAACTTTTTGTAACGCCTCCTGAAACTGTTGTAAAAATTCGTCCTCTATCTGGTCGAACCGACGACTAGTTTTAAACATACGCACTGAATCGCCTGGGGTTTTGCCAGAAAGCGATATGATCTCTTCATCAATTTTGTATGCGCTTCCCGACTTTAGAAATTTTGGATTGGTGATACCTTTAGTGTTAACCATTCTCACCACATCAATGCCATCGTACTTGTTCTTTGTTACGTAAAATTCAAATTCCAAACTGTCGTTTTCCTTCGCTATCTGTTTTGCATATATTCTGCCCTTAAGATAGTTAGAAATCTGTCGGTCACTTGCTTTCTTGACGCTTTTGTCTAGGTTTTTTTTTAGATAATCGTATATTTTTCTTAATCTTGTTTTGGATAAGTGCTTCGGTTGCACGTAATACAACAAAATCGATCTCCTGACAACCGAAGTCATCTCATTGATTTCTTCTGGTGTCCTTACTGAACCCATCATGTCAATGATGTTATCAAGAGATTGGGCGGTGTTCATAGATATTCATCTGCAATGCCATACTTAATTGCATCCTCTGCAGATAAATAGGCATCAACGTTGTTTAAAAGTAGTTTTTTAATCTTGGTTCTTGTTAGTTTGGTACAGGAACAAAGATAGTCAAAATACATGTCCTGTAACTCCTTAGTTTCCTTCATTTCATTTTCAATATTGGGGAAGGAACCGTGATGCCCACTGATTACGCTATGTAACATAACCCTGCAATTTTTACCGATCTTTCTACTACCCTTGGTGCCGCTTGCAAGCAACAAAACACCGGCAGACATTACCTTTCCAATTCCGATTGTTTCAATTTCACAGTCCCTCTTTACCATATCCATTACATCAAGTATTGAAAACATATCGGAGACCACGCCGCCATGAGTCGAAATATACATCTTAAATGGTCTAATGTTCTGCTCGGCGCTGCCGTCTTCCTTTTCGACAATCTCTTCCCTGGTGTGGTTAAAGTAAAGCATAGCGTGGATAATTTCTGACGCCATCCTCTCTCCAATATCGCCATAACAATTAATAGTTCTTATTTCATCTTTATCATCCGCACGACTAGCGATGTTATTAATAATATATATCGGTTGTTTGGAATCTATCGTAACTTCTTCTTTTTTTTGCTTCTTCTTCTTTTTTTTGTCAGACGACTTTTTTAGCATTATATGTTCTTTCCTTGTTGTTTGGTGTTTTTTCTACGATTCTACATGGAAATTTTCTTAAAAATCTCTTCCAAAAAACATCGCTTTCAAACTGCTTTTGTAGAATCATTATATTTTCTTTGCTAGTAGGAGAAAATCCTTCTCCACATTTTTCCCAATCCTGCAAAGATCTAAGCAGAGTGCGCATCTTTCTGCCGTCACTATATCTTAACTGAATTCTACACACTACGGTTTTATCTTCATTTCTTTCCTGTCTCCAGGCGGTAACTTTCATATTTCTTTTCCTTTCTCATGATTTTAAATATTTGTGAAATTTTTTAGGTACCGAACCGATCAATATAGTTGTTGCCAACATCTCCCAATTTTCTAACAACTCTCTGTCGTCCTTTAAAGACGCCTCGATATCCTGCTGAGACATTCCAGCATCAATCAAAAATTGTTCTTTAATGGTGATAGATACAGCAATTTGGTTCTTCATGTCCCAAATCAAGGGAATATAGGCACTTACTATATTAATAAAGATTTTTCTTTGTTCATTGAAGTGTAAAAGATTTTTTACGATTAGGCAGGAAATTGCTCCTGCCATAAACCATAACAATGTAATCATCATTTCCATATTTTTAATATATCAGGTCTTAATCGTAATGTAAAGTGAAAAGCAGATAAATTACTTTTTATTTGCTTCGGTGATTCGCTTTGTGATACGGGTAGCTATACGTTCGGCGATCTCTTCCAACCCAGTCTCATCAAGACCTAAAGTATCAGTCTCTTCGAGATCCTCCACATCATCTGCAGGTGGTTCTTCTTCCATATCAATCTCTGGATCTTCGTCACCTCCGCCGCCTTCGACAGCAGAAAGAATCTGGTCCAAAATATCGCGAGCAGTTCTTAGGGAATCGACGTCGCCTTCCGGAACATCAACCTCAACTTCCTGATCTTCTTCAGGGGCAGCATCCATTTCTGGTTCTTCGTCCTCATCGGCCATCATCATGCCTCGCTCTTCTAGATCTTCGACCTCTTCCACCTTTTTGCGGCCGCGACCTTCTTCGTCCTCTTTCTTACCTCGCATGCCTTCGTCAAGGTCATCCTCTTTCTTGCCTCGCATGCCTTCGTCGAGGTCATCCTCTTTCTTGCCTCGCATGCCTTCGTCGAGGTCATCATTCTCATCGATATTTTCGTCAATATCTTCTTCTTCGAAGACATATGCCTTCTCGTGAATTGGTTGTAGTCCGGCCAACTTCCAAAATCTTTTAGTTGTTTGTTCGTTTAGAAGCGCCTTTTTCTTTTTTTCTTGTGACATGTCATTCTCCTTGTGAAAAAAAATTTGTTAACAGTAATAAATAGAATACTGTTTTATAAAAAGAATATTTAAATTACCCTTCGCCTTTGACGGCATTTTTAAGTTCTCTCCTGGTAGAAAGCTTTCTTATTGCATTGATTTCTATTTGCCTAACTTTGAGATAATTGATTTTCAATCTATCCGCCACTTCATGCAAAGTGAGTCCCTTGTCTGACCCATCTTTGCCCTTCTCTTCTATAGAAATCAAGCAGCAGTTTTTATCCTGCCCATAGTCTATCCACATCCTGCAAGAATTGTTTGGACACTCTACATTTAACTTATTACATTTTTGTGCACATTCTGGCAAAAAACTCATTATGCTTCGTCTTCTCCTCGCTCAATTAAATCGAAGACAAAGTCTACATCTTCTTCTGAAAAACCTAGATGATCGAGGACACTTGTCCCCTCTCTGATCTCTTGCGATGTCCTCTTTATCTTCTTTTTGCCGATTCGACCGATTCCCTCTTTTATCTTTTCTATAAATAAAACCACATTCGGATCGTTATTTATATAACCAGTAACCATCGACCTAAAGAATTGCGACTGCGTTAACCCATCTCTTCTCAGTTTTAGTATCAAATCCGCATGACGCTTATCTGTATCTGAGAAGAAAATCGATTTTTGTTGCTTTCCGTAACTCATCTTTTATTAAGTATGTGGGTGCTACTCTCTATCTGCGCTGCATGGGTTTGAAGTATGAATTCTGCTCTAGATTGTAGCTGGGTTATGTTTCTTGCGCCTGTGTAAGACAGACCAGATTTTATATTCTGTATTAGGTTTTCTACAATGGGCACCACCGAACCCTTATAGGGTATCGTCGTAGAAATACCCTCCAGTGATTTTGCCTTTCCTCTCCAGTCCCTCTGTGCTTCAACGCTAGCCATACCCCTATAAACCTTATACTTTCCACCATCAGAACTTTGAAAAACCTGTCCCGGACTTTCGTCTGTGCCTGCCAGCATTGACCCAAGCATGACAAAATCTGCGCCGGCGGCGAGTGCTTTAACAATATCACCAGCAGACTTGATGCCACCGTCAGCAATAATTGTTGCCCCATCCTCGTACCCACATGTAAGCACCGATTCAAATGTTGGAACACCATGACCAGTCTGAACTCTCGTGGAACATATCGATCCTCCACCTATTCCAATCCTTACCGCGTCAGCGCCCCACTCTGATAGCGATACGTAACCCTGGGGGGTCGCGACGTTTCCTGCAATTAACGTGAAATCATCCCCATACTTATCTTTTATAGACTTAAGCGCCCTTTCCATCAACACATGGTGTCCGTGAGCGACATCTAAACAAAATACATTTACGTTCGAAGTTTTATTTAGATAATCAATCCTTTCCATAAAGTCACCATTGATACCAATTGCAGCAGCGCTGGTGGCGGGTGTCATTCTAGATTGCTCTTGCATACTACAATATCTATGAGTTACAGACATGCCACCCAAGGTAGAAAAGGTCTTTGCCATATCCAGTCCCGTTACAGTATCCATAGGACTGGATATGATCGGGATTTCATATGTCTGGGCGCCTAATGTTCTTGATATGTCTATCTCTGTTCTAGATTTGATATCGCTGTGCTGTGGCACTAACAGTACATCATCAAAACTATTGGTCGGTCTTTTCATCATTTAAATCTCTCCTAATTTCATCTAAAAGACTCTTTGCCTTATTCCAGCAGGTAGGACAATAGAGGTTAACCTTCCCTTGCTTCTCCCTGACGGCGACAGACCAAGTCTTAACATGTTCTTTATTATTTTTATCATAAGGTGCATCGCAAGTCAAGCACTTATTTGGTATTTTGTCATAAAGTCCCATAAAAGTTTTTACATCTTTTTTAAACTTTTTTTGTTTTGTTCTCTTTAGTTTTCTTTCGAGTCCCATTACACACCCGTTGAACCAAACCCACCGGACCCTCTAGACGTTTCAGAACCATAAATATTATCTTCCTCTATCAAGTCAAAATCTGGTTTCTCGATACGAATAAAAACTGCCTGGGCGATCTTTTGATACGGTTCAATGTATTGCGTCTCTCTTCCTATGTTTTGTAGGTTCACAAATATTTCACCATTGTATCCCTCGTCGACGACGCAGGCGCCCGTCACCAATTGTGTTTTTGTAGCAATACCAGACTTATTCATAATTTGAAGCATACAACCTGGTGGCACCTGAATTTTCACCCCCGTTTCAAGAAGACTGCTCCTGCCTGGGGTTATGCGCTGAATCGCATCGTCCACAGGACAGAAGTACAGATCGATTCCCGCGTCAGTGTTGTGTGCCCTGGTGGGCATTTTTGCGCTTGGTCTTGTTTTGTAAACTTTAACTTTCTCACTCATTGTTACTCCTTTTTTATTATACAATGTCATATTCTAAACCGTGCTTTTTAACGTCGATCTCATCAAGCAAAGTATAAGTAAATCCGTTACCCCATGCATCGGCCGATTTGTTACAGGTGTCCATAAACTCATAAAAGTCAACACTAGATTGAAAAACTTGACATCCAGCACTAACACCACCCGTATACTCTCTTTCGTCGGAACCCCAGTGACGATGAATGTTGATACCAAACATCCCCCTCTCAATAGGGTTGCCCTCTATATCCGCTTGAGAGTCCCTATCGTTATCACGAATAACCTCTACTGGTCCGCCTCGCTGAACAAGTGCCGTATACTTTCTTTTGCCTCCATGGGTTCCTATCTGATAAACCGACCTGTACTGGTTTGGTTTCAAAATTGCTGTCCCCTTATGTCTCACGCTCTTTAACGGTCTCCTTAAGATACTAGGTCCCGGTTCTGTTGTTGCGGGATATACATCAACAACCCAATCTCCATCTATTTTGTAGAAGACTTTAAGAAAATCATCAAATTTTGACGCGTCTCCTGATTCATTTCTGACACCAACTATGTTTAAGTTATAGTCGCCTTTTTCAAAAAAGGCGTAACCCATGTTAGTCAACACTCTTTTATATTGATCCACCATCATTCTGGCAGAAAGTCCCGTTAATCTAGACATTATGCTTCCTCCTTATGCTAACATTTTAAAAGTCTTTCGAACTGATCTTGTGCTAAATCCCCACTGCGGATCCCAATTAAGTCTTGCCATATATGGTCTATTTACATAGATCCTGTCCCTATCAGGATCGGCACCCCAACATTTGATTTTATTCTCTTCAGAATTAGAATCAATAACTTTAACGAGGTAAAAGGTTTTACCATTCCTTGTCTTTTTAATTAGAACTTCCCTTGGTATAAACCAACAAACCTGCAATTCCTGATCAAACTCGGATATTGGAGGGATCATCAATTCGTCAATCTTGGACTGTAGCGCTTCGTTCATAACAGCACTAATGGGGAAAATACCCACCAAATCCACAAGATACTGCAACTTCTCTTCTTCTGTGAAATCCCCCTCTAATTGATAATTTTCTATATTTTCAATTAGGTTTTTTTCTTTTCTCGGTCTGTCAACAGCAATGGCGGACCAAAAGTGTTTCAATCCAGAAAACCTAGAATCCATCAAGCAGTTAAGTGCCTGACTCCTACAAAGAGCATCGATAGCTTTCTTGTTTAGTTTGGAGTATACTATATCCTCATTGAACAAAAACTCCTCCACCGTGTGAAAAGGTCGATTTTTTATTATTTGCTCAATTGCGGTCGAACCAAGTCCCTTGATTGATGATAGCGGTTGTATTAGTGTTTTGCCATCTTCACTGATTTCCCATCGAACCCCTGAAGTATTTACATTGAGTGGTTCGATCTTGTAACCATAGGACTTTGCGACATTAATCGCCCTTTCTTTTCTCTTATCCGGTTCCTTGTCTAGAAATGCTGCCAACCAGCACTCTGGGTAGTAATTTAGCAAATAAGCACACTGGAAAGACAAGACACAATAAGATACTGCGTGTGACTTATTAAATCCATATCCAGAAAAGTATTCAAACTTCTCCCATAACTCTCGTGCTTCATGGGACCTCATCCCCTTCTCCAGACAACCTCTCTTAAACTTATCATAAATCTTATCTTTTTCTGCCTGCACTGATCCTGTGCCTTTCTTTGTCAACAATTTCCTTAACTTGTTGCCCTCATCTAGAGAAAGATCTTTGCCCAACTTATGTGCCAACATGGCAATCTGTTCTTGAAAAATTAGAAATCCATAGGTTTCCTCAGTAACTTGCCTAACATATTCGTTAGCGTACTCTATATCCTCTGGTTCTTCTTTCGCACCTACATACATCTTGTCTACACCTGCAGATAGGGGTCCTGGTCGATAGATGGATGTGATCGCCGCAAGGTCAGTTATGTTGTTAGGTTTTGCCTGCTTACAAAAAGATTGTGCGCCACCTTCTGTAAACTGAAATATGCCTGCCCACTTCCCTTCATGAAAAATGTTTTTCCAAACATCTTCATCATTTAAGTTAATTTGTTCAGGATGAAGCACCTCGTTATAAAATGCCCTAATATCATTAAAGGTTGGATTTTCATAACCTTTATATCTAACAAGCACGTGCCTGATAGCATCTTCAATCATTCGCAACGATGCAAGACCCAAAATATCAAATTTAATGAACCCCATCGGTTCAAGATGTCTAACGTTTTGCCCCTCCGACCAAGGAGTTTGTCTGACACCGCCGGAATTTATAAGTGGCATCCATTTGTTTAGATCTTCGCCAATAACAACGCCGCCTGCATGTCTAGATGCGGATCGAGTTTGTCCATAAAGCGTATTGACGTGCGTTTTTACTTCCGGGTATTTATCCAAAAACTTTTGCAATGACTCAGAGTACTTCATTAGTTCATCAAAGGTTGGATTATACACGCCAGCGGTAATGCCATGCGCCTTCTTTGCTAGTGGGGTTGCCTCAAAAACCATCTTGCTAGTAACAGAATTGACTTCCGAGAATTCTATATTATAGAATTTTGAAATATCTTTAATTAAGGATCTAAGTTGGAGGGTGTTCCAATTAGTAATTGGTACAACAACATCATCACCCCATTCATCAATCAAATGCTCCTTTAGAACCATGGGGTCCGAAACATCATAATCAATATCAGGATATCCGGTGCCGCCTTTTGTTAAAAATCTTTCAAATTGCAACCCGTAACGGATCGGATCGATCTGAGTAATACCTAAGGCATAAGCAACCAAAGACCCCGCCGCAGAACCCCTTCCTGCGCCTGTAAGTTGCATGTTTGTTGCCTCGTCCGAGATCTTTTTCATAGTGAGAAAATATTTACTGAATCCTCTCTCTTCGATAATGGACACTTCCTTTTTTAATCTCTCAACGTACACGGGATTGTCAACGAAACCCTTCTCTTTTGCACCAGAGATACTCAAAATTGCGAGCGCCTCTCCTGCGGTCTGTCCCTCTGGCACCACAAAATCTGGTAAGCGGACGTTGTTATCTGGCATGAAGTTTTCTATTCTGTTGAATGCAATATCATGAGTCTTCTCAATAGACTTTAATACTAGGTCGTCGTCATATTCAACTCCACACTGTTTTGAATACTTCTTGTAACTTTCCCACATCTGATCGCCGTTTTTTGGATATAGTTCGTATCCAACTTCTTCTACGTCGATTGGTAAATCCTCACTTAACCACTCAACCTTGCGACCGAGAAATCCCAATCTTTTATATAATTCTCTATCCTTCCATGCCTCTGGTGAATAATAGTGCGAGTCAGCGGTTGAAATTAGATCAATACCGAATTCGTAATGCATTTGAATAATAAGTTGATTTAACTTGTGTTGCTCTGGGACGTTATTCCACTGAAGTTCTCCATACCAACGATCTCCAAAAATGCTTTGCATCTTTTGTGTGGTCTCCCTCATAGCATCCAAAATAGCATCTTCACCGGAATCTCTATTCTGCCAATAATTTGAAGCATACACTCCACCAAGACAAGCGGAAGCTGCGATCACACCCTCACTATGCCTCTTAAGCAACGCATAGTCCATTCTCGGGTATCGATAAAAGTTATCACCAGAATAGGATTTCGATATCATTTTGTAAATATTCTGCAGTCCTTTTTGGTTTTGTGCCAATAAAATTAAATGACTGCGACGGTTTAGCGCTGACTTAATCCTCTTTTTAGACGCCTCATTCTCGACGGTGGTTCCTGTTTGAACATCCTTAAGTGATTTTTTGTTCTTTGTTTCCTCCCTCGCCTTTTCGTACTCTTGCTTCCAGTTTGCAATACTGGGTACAAAATACGCCTCACATCCAAATATTGGTTTAAAGTCCTTGCCTTCGGACTTCATCTTTTTAGCATGAAGCACCTGGTATGCTAATCCATTAGCATTACCGTGATCAGTAAGAGCGAGGGCATTCATGCCATTCTGATAAGCAAAATCCATGTGCTGCTGTGGGTAACCCAAAGCATCGAATATAGATCCCGCTACAGAATGCGCATGCAATCCTACAAATGGTATAGAGGGCGCTTCTCTTTCGACATCAATCATTTAATTTCCTTTCTTGTTTTTTAAATGCAACATCAAAACAATACCGATATTGAGGTAATATACTTAAGGGGTTTCGCCACATTTGTACGTACTCATTCCAGTTTTGAATATTGTTGTAATTATCGATTTCTAAAGTTTCAATTTGTTTTTTTACTATATCATTATTTAAGATTTTGTCAACACTAAAATGTGTTTTGGGATCCATTCTTTTAAATAAATAACCAACGTGCTTTACTTGCTCTATCCCTAACGAAAAACCCAAATGGTGACCGGTCAGGGCACTGTTGCCCTCGCATGTTAGGAAAAAAGAGTCGTTGTTAGCGATACATCCTCTTATTTTATTTATTTGTGGTTTGTAAACACCATAAGGACTCGACACATAGTATTTATTTGGCACAATCCATTTTGATATTTTACTACTCGCATGAAAACAAGCGCTGATGCCGTCAACAATTGCTACTCCAAGACCCTTCTTGGTTTGATGCTTGTAAGATAGCGGTACATAAAAAATTGGCACCGTCCTTCTGTTGTCTTTGGGGTACTTCGAATATTTGGCGTGATCATAATCGTGCAGATTTAACACAAAGTCACCACACACACTCTTTATTAGTGGCGCCTCTTTGTCCGTACACACTATCCATATTGTGTCGCAACCTGCGTATGAACACTCAACAACCGACCTCTGTATGCTATAGAACCCGTTCCCTATGGGTAACATGGAGTTTGGAAAAAATGAATCAATATCAGTGCATAGTCCGGATACTGGTATTATACCCGCTACGTGTTTTGACGATGTCGAATGAGTTCTCTCTCCCATAATATTTAACCCTCTTTGTACTCTTGTATATTGTTTGCTTGAGCGGTTCTACAATTCTTTCAGTCACATAAGGTTTTGGTTTCCTTGGTCCTCTAGTTGGAGATATTAGCGGTCTCCTCAACCCACCTTCTGATAACAAAGCTTTTTCTACATGAAATCTTGTCATAGTATCGGAATAGTCAAAACTATTTAATTGTTCCCTGTCTAGATAAGAAATGCAAATTATCTCTTTTTTACCAAAAAACCTCACCTCATCAATATAAGAATCCTCTATTCTAATCGATGTCATGTTCATATCTTCAACACTACAAAAGGGTAACTTCATAATGTCAAGAACCCTATACATGTTCTCATTTTCAATAGAAGACACCTCTAGATCAACTTTTACTTTTTGATCCGTAAAAAGGTGACAGCGGTGGAAATGAACTTCATGTCTGTCAAAGTAAACTCTATCGCCCTGGACTCTTACAGAGAAGGGGGACTCTGGATTTATAACCAACCCTCTCATCGAGATCATGAACTTTATAAAACTCCAGGCGTCCGAAACCCTATGAAAGAACTGCTTTTCTATAATATATTTTTTATCAAAAACATCAACATAATGCGGAGGGTCAAATCTTGTTAAAATTATCTTTTTGTTTTCCGTGTAAGATTTAAGTATAGAGTCGAAACAAGATCCAACTATCACATCACGAACCTTCAAATACAGATACCCACCTTATCATCGTATCTGTAGTGATATGCCTTCGCTGGTAGGTAGTGTCTCGGTACTTCTAGTAGAGCGCCGCGATCCTCTCTGGGTAAGCAAATCTCATCTATAATTGACATCAAATCATTGTACATCCGTTCTGCGTTAGCAACAAGATTAAAATTACTTCCCCCTGACGCGATAGCTAGTTCATCCCAACCATAAAATGCCAAAGCAAAAGTATACATCTTGGTGTTTGGGGCGTTTGTTAGTGCACGTTCCAAATCATTACGATGAAATTCTGGATTCATAAAAGATTGTTCGTCCTCATCTGTAAACACGATGATTATCCTATCTGTGTTCGGTCGCCAATTAACAGTAAAGTTATCTTTCTCAGGGATCGATACAACCCCCCTTACCCACTCACGGTTATTGAGATTCACATCTAAAGGAGCAAGGTTTCTTAGAGACAACATTACTGCATCTAAAAGCATCTCTAACCCACCATCAAATGATTCAGCATCAAGCGCAATAAAGTCAGCGAAAAACTGCTGAAATGGTGAAATGTTAGAAACCAATGTCAACACCTCTAGCTCAGAGCGAGGGTTTTCTGGATCTGGTGTCCTGGTTGGACCAACAATCAACCCCCAATGAATCGCTTCTTCAGCGGCAAAGTGCTGTCCGAACCTTGAAAGTGCCTGGGTGATTGCTCTTATCTCTCCACGCATGGATCCACTGGTGTCCAAAACCAACAATATATCAGTATCACGGACTTCCTCTCCATAGTCAACCTCGCCGTCACAATCGTTGTCCGCTCCGTCACAAACTTCCTCGTTCGGCACCACTTCTCCAACACAAATATCCTGGACCCATCCACCGTTATTGTCATCTCCACCCCAACGTCCTTCAAAGCAAGACTGCTCGCCGGGGGCGCATATACCCACACCCAGTGTATCTCTCGGTCCTGTGTAACATGCTCTAGTCAACCCTTCGTCCAAAAGAGCATCACAGTCCTCATCAAAATTATTACACACTTCCTCTTCCAAGGGTCGACCTAAACCTGGATGGCACTCAGCGCCCTCATCAATTGGTAAAAACGCACACAAGGCCATGCACGGACTCATAAATATGACCTCGCAGTCCACATCTTGACACATGCAAGATTTAAATCCCTGTCCGCACATCAAGGGTTCCTCCGAACACGGAAACAAAGCACCAACTTGGTCGATTGTGCATAAACAATTTATTCCTTCATCCGGAAGTCCATCACAGTCGTTGTCGAGTCCATCACACTCCTCATCAGAAGGTGCTCTGGCGGTGCAAGAAGACCATTGCCCACCCAGACAACTCTCTACACCACGCTCACAAAGAGTTTCACATTCACGTATTAATTCTTCATCAGTACTGCCATCGCAGTCGTTGTCAAACCCGTCACAGACTTCTTGCGGCAACTCGCCGCATTCATCGCAGGCATTTCGCTGACCTTCGTCAACAAGAGTGTCACAGTCGTCATCAATAAAATTACATATCTCTTCGCTAGGTTCTCTATTCACACAGTCAACAATTTGCCCATCCTGACATATACCAATTCCTGGTCCACACTCATCTTCACATATGACGGGGTCTTCATCTATTCTATTATCACAGTCGTTATCCTCACCATCACACACCTCCGGTTCACAAGATGTGCATTCGCCGTGTACTATCCTACCCTTATCACACAAAACACGCTGTCTGCCGGTGCGACCATCCTCCAATTGACATTCAAACCACCTTAGAAAGTCTCTTGTGGACCCAGGGGGACACTCAAATGCCAATTCACATGGACTTTGGTGAAGTATCTGTGGCGGGGGACAATCAGGGTCTTCACCAAAATCACAAGACTCGCCCAAGTCATTACAAGTCTCAATAGTTACTCTCATAGACTCAATTGATGTGCCGGGTCTTGGAGGGCAATACCACTCCTGTATGGTGCAGCACTGCGGAAAACAAGCACAATATGACTCATAGTTATCAGTCGTAACACCATCACAAGGATCTACATAAACATCTGGGTCTGGCGCCGTATAGTCGAAGACCTGTAATCTTTGATCTGAAATTTCAGCATCAGAAGTGATACTTCTGGTGGTCGAATCGATAACTTGTGGAACGACGGTTGCGTCGTCACAAGAAACGAGTAAAAATAAAAAAACTAATAACTTCTTCATGGTGTCCCCTTTTCTAAATCAATATGTCGTGCAGACTTTATCAAATCCCTAAACTTTTTAACCCTCTTGGCGTACCTCATACCCCCCTTACTGGGTCTTTTGCCCCCACAACGGAATCCTGCATTGTACGAACAAAGAGCGCGTGTTAAAACTTCTTGCTTATCTCTTTTTGGGTCTTCGTAGTACTCAATCCACCAGCGCAACACTTTAGTGCCAACCTCTATTGAGGTTCTTGGGTTTTTAAGTTGTTTACAATTATATTTCCTGTCTCCACTCCATGACCCGCCGGTATATTTTGGTATAACCTGAGTCAAACCGCAGGCGCCTGCGGAACTAACTATGGTTTTATAGAATCCGCTCTCAACATATATGACCGCTGCAACTAATTCAGATTCTAGATTATTTACCTTAGAGTGTTGTTCTATAATCGGGGCGTACTCGCATACTTTCTTTTCTTGATATTTGCCCAAAGGCAGAATTGAGATAATCGCTGCACACAAAGATATCGATGCACTCATCTGTTCTCCTTGGATTTTGCAACCAAGTCTGAACTACTTTGGATCTTGCCCCCTCCAACATTCCAAACCATATCAATGCCCAATTGCTCACAAAGACTAACTTCTGGTGTGTTGTTATTCTTTCTGTCTCCGCCATTTGCAAATATGTCTGGTCGGTGCTCTCTTATCGCAGAACAAACCGATCCGTCATCATCGGACACAGGTACCACCTTGTCAACCCCCCTGATTGAGAGAATTATCTCCGCCCTCTCGGTCCATGGCATAAAAACATACCCTTTTTTGCGCATCAACCATTCATCCGAGTTGAGCGCCACTGTAAGACTATCTCCGTGTTCCTGTGCGCCAAGTATCATCCTTACGTGCCCTATGTGGATTGGGTCAAACCCGCCTGAGAGCATAACAGTTTTCTTTTTCATGCTTCCTCCGTCTTTAGTTTTATATATGATTCAACAGAACACGGAAAGTGCTTCTTGGCAATGTCTAAACACGCACGTGCAACCTGCTGTATCTCCCACTGTGCGCCCTTGTGGATCCTCAATGACACAAACTTAAGTAAGTTATGCAAGTTAACCGTGCCGTAATACTGAGTGTAGAGGTTTTGCGGCAAAACGCCCCTGGCCTGTTCTCGGCAGACGCCGGCGGCGATCATTCCATTGTATAAAGAAAGACTTGCCGAATGATGCTTGGATAGTGCAGATGAGGCACTGTCTGTCCCATGTAGCAAATAGGATGAATTTATTGTTGGATCTATAAGATCATTGTTGCTAGCTTGTCTATTGGACTTGTGTTGAGTCCTAAATTTCGATGGAGCATAGAATTGCATATCTACAGAAGTGTATCTACGACTGATTTCGTTATACGCCCAAGTACGATGGCGGTGGTGCTGACTCCTAATAAACAAAGGAACGGTAAAACGCATTGTAATAGCACAATGCTCAAATGGACTTGTGTGATTGTGCTCCATGAGGTAATTAATAAGTTTTTGATCTCTCTCATCTAAATCCTCCTTTTCGGCGCCGAAGCTTACCCTGGCGGCGTTGACCACACTAAGATCGTTACCCATGTGAGATATGTACTCAACGGACCCTATGCCGTCACCAAACAAGTCAACCCTCATATGGTCCTCTGATTATGCCTACGATATAATTTTCCAAAATCATATGATACGTTCTTTTTTTAGTTTTCACTTCCTCAATCATTGTCCGATCAACAATGACCTCCTTTTTGTCCTGCACCGTACCGTGCTTTAATGGTTGAAGAGTTTTTTTGCAATCAGCAGAAACATCAACAACTGTTGCGCGAATATATCGCTCTTTTTCTTCTTTATAATCATCCGGCAATATCACACCCATTTCTTTTTCGCGTTCCTCAAAATGAGGAACTATAAGCACGTGCCGATTTACTGGCACCAACCTCTCAACATTAGGCATCTGGTCCTCCAAAATTCTTTTTCAGATGATTAAAGTAATCAGAAATCATTTCCAAATCATCGCCCTGCTTAAGCATTCGGTAAACCTTGACTGCCATTCTCATATCCTCTTTCGATAACCAGTCGTTCTCAGAATAACTCGCCCTAAGGTCTCTTACTTGTTCTTTGTATGGCGCCATAGCATCTTCAAGTGCCACAAAGGACTTTATAAAATTAGTGATATGCTCGTCTTTAGTTAGTAACTGCTCTTCTGTATTCATCACATCTCCTTTTTTTTGATTATATGAACATATTAACACAACAAAGTATTAATTACAAGTATTTTTTACTCATTATATAAATTTCAAATTGAGAAACTTTCTCCACAACCGCACGTTCTTTTTGCGTTGGGGTTCACAAACTTAAATCCAGACTGATTCAATTCATCAACAAAATCGATCACTGTTCCCATAAGGTACAGATAACTCTTAGAATCAACGTAAATTTCAACGTCTTTGTCTACTATTGTGCGATCGGTCTCTACTTTATTATCAAACAACAACCTGTAAGTAAAACCAGAACATCCGCCGCCTTGAACTGCGGCGCGAACGCCAGTTTTGTCTTCAATGTCAAGAAGCATTGCCTTCATTTTATTGGCGGCAGATTCGGTTAAAGTTATCATTTATACGAATTTAACCTCACAAGCGCCACCAGCGCAGGCAACTTCGCCTTTTAAGTCTGTATTGTCATCAGTTTCTACAACTTGCGTCAAATCAACACCAGTAAGCGAATCCATCATGACGTCATAAGTTTCTTTGGAACAATCTTCAAATGGCGCCTGAGTATAGGTTCCCCCATCATAGGGCAACACTGACAACCCATTGTAACTGTTTCTATTTTCCCACATCCAATCTCCGACGTCAACCCATTCAGCATCTTTTATAGATATTGTAGCAGATATATTGTGAGTATTCTGACCTTTTCTATATCCTGGTTTGACCCACTCGTCTGTAATCTTTTTCACTCTTCGAAGAAGTTGTAGCGCAGACTCCGTTCTAAGTATTGATCCTTCCGGAGCGCATTGGGGCACAGAAATCACTGCGGTATTGTGAGGACTAAAGTATTCATCCTCAACCAAATCAGGGTGATTTTCTTTCAAATAAGAATATATGGGTTCGTTCTTGCCAACCCTAATTCGCCTAATATAATATTCAGCATGCCACGCATGTATTCCAGACGATGTACCCAAAGCGAGACTGGTTGTGCCAGCTGGTTTTACGCAGGTTGTTCTAGCAGCTTTGTTGATTCCAATTAGTTCTGCGACCCGTTCGTTTTCAGATTTTACAACGTTGGCAGCGGCGTTCATATCCATCTCTAAAACCTTGCCTGATGCGATTCCCGTCATCGATACTCCAATAAGTGCATCTCTTTCCGTCGTTCGTCGCCAGACATCACGAAGATAATGAAAATCAGTGTAACTCGCCTGCAACGTCCCTATAAATGCAGCGGCACGAACGCGATCCTCGTAGTCCTGCTGACTGGTGACATCAGATACGTTAACCTCAGTTAAATTGCAAAACTGATACGGTCTCAAACCAATTTCACAACAAGGGTTTGTCCCCCAATCTTTATCGTTTGAAAAATAAAACCCTGGTTCTCCTGCACCTGAGGCTTTTACGCGATCCCAAAGATTCATAAAATATTCTTTTTCTATTTTATGCCTTAAAAGCACAACAGAATTATTAGATCGCCCTCTTTGCGGGTTAGTCTCCCACCAGTTACCAGACTTAGCAGAAATCATCTCTTCATCGTCGGCTGAGAAGAGAGATATAAGTGCTGCTCGACGAATACCACCTGCAAGCACAGCATCTGCAATGTGACACACCATGTCGTGAACCTCAATTGGACTCAACTTGTCGCCATTCTCTTTCTCCGAAAGCATGCCCTCCAATTTCACCAAACACTCTCTTAGTGGTTGCGGTCCAGGAGCTTTACCGCCGGATGTTACTAGGGCGGCACCTTTTGGTCTTATGTCCTTGAAATCAAACCTAAGTCTAGATCCGCCATTAAAATAAGATCTAATTAGTGTCTTTACTGCGTCTGCCCACCCCTCAATTGAGTCATTTATTAGAAATCTTCTGGTTCTGTTAAAATTAGGTTTTTGAATTTCTGGAAGTTTTTCCACGTGATGCTTTTGCACACTATACCCAACACCAGTCCCACCAAGTAGCAAAAACATAGCTTCACCGAAAGATCTCCAGTCATCAATTGGCATGTATGCGCAATTGAAAACTCGATTGGGAGCAACCTCAATCGGTTTACCTCCAAATTGAAGGGATCGCATCGAGGGTAAAACCTTTTTGTCAAAAACCATTTTGTAATTTTTTCTAATTTGCAATTCCAACTCAGGAAACTTCTTTAGGTGCATGTTCATGTTTCTTGTGACTAGTTCATGCCATGTCTCTCTTCTTTGTTTTTCAGGATCATACTTAGCATATTTCATATGCACAGTGATATCAGATAATATTTCACTTGACAACTTCATTTTTAATTACCCCCCTTCATTTTGTTGTATTTTTCTCTAAGTACTTCTTTTTGTCTTTTTGCAGCGTTTTTTACAATATTTTCCATCTCTTCATTTGATATAATCTTTGGTAAAACCTTGATCTTTACGTTGGAAGTATCCATAAAAATCGGATATATCAACCCATCTGGTCCATTTCTGTTTTTAGCAACAAATATGCGGCCGCCATTGACGGATTTATCCTCAACAGTTCTGGACACAGAAAAAATAAAATCTGCAACAAAACATTTATTAAATGCTTCTGATATGGACTCCATGGTTATAACTTCTGCATTTAAACCCGACCTATTAGTCTGTGATGCTGTCCATAAAGGACACCCAATCTCTTGAGATATACCTCTCAACTCTTCATAGATCGCCTCCAGTTGGTGCCTCTTTTCCTCTCTGGAGGAACCTTCCGGTTTGAGAAGGTCTGCATAATCTACAATAATCATGTCTGGAATGAAATCTTGATTTTTCATTTTCTCGATATGATTCTTTATTGTCTGTATACTTGCAGACCTTGTAGGGTACTCTTTTACAATCAACTTACCTGGCAGGTCCCTAAGATGGTCATAAATCTGCTCCTTGTACACCCTCAACTCGTTGAGCTGATATCCGGTAATACAACTGTCATCCCTGCCTGCTACAACTGTATCTGCAAGTTCTAATGTATAATGAACCACGTTCTTTCCCGCCATCAAGGCGGCGGAACCCAAATGCACAAGCACCATAGACTTGCCAGCGCCAGTTGGTGCTATAACAACACCCAACTCACCCTTTCCAAGACCACCCTTGGATATGCCATCTACGGGATCCCACCCGGTTGAAACAGGATCTCTTGACTTCTTTTCAAATCTTCGCTCGAAGTCAACCATGTAGTCGTAACCCAAATCATTTGATGTGCCCAACTTCAGGGCATCGTTTATGATTTTTGCCACTTCATCAAAAGAGGACTTCTGCAAAAGAGGGACCGACTTAATCATCGCTTCTTGAAGTTTTTGCTTTTTGCAAAAATCAAGAGCGGTATCCTTGATATATTCAGACTCTTTTTTATCAACTTCCTGAGATAAAACCCTGGCGTAATAATCTCTTAGCATCTTCTGCACTGAGTCTTGCTCATCTGAGAGTTCAGTGCGCATGATGCTAGTCATTATTTTTCTTGTTGGGTGTATTCCATACTTCTTCTTATATTGTTGAATTTTCTTAACAAATACACGAAGATGAGTCAGTTCTAAAAAATTTACATCAAAGACTTCAAATATCTGATCTGCAAACGGACGATCATCGAGCATTAAGTGGCATAAACTTTCTTGAAAACTTTTTCCAAATTTTGAAAAGTCCCTTTTCTGTTCTTGCATTAAAATCCATTCCAATCGCTGATCATTGAATTAAATGTAGTGGTCATATATTCAATTCTAAGGGATGTCAACCCATCAATTGACATCATTTTGTTGACTTCCGTCCTGTTAAAAAGTGGTTCATATTCTTCGAACTTTCGCTCAACACCGTAAGCACACTTTGCAGAAATAAGCGGTGTACTTAACTGCATTATGGAGTAATTATCGCATACTTTTTTATATTCTTCAATAACTTTCTGATATATCGTTAAATTTGATTCAACACTCTCTGCGTGCTGTTTAATGTCCTTCAAAAAGTAGTCCTTGTTTTCTGACAAAAACGGAAAACATTTTGAAACAGTTTTAAGTCCCACCCCCTTCAACCCCTCTATGTTATCACTCTTGTCACCAACAAGCGCTCTCGCTAAAGCAAAATTCTTAGGATGAATCTTGTGCTCCTCCAAAATCCTGTTGGTATTAAGTATTTCATGCTGAGTTGGTCTAACCAAAACTGTTTTATCATCCAACAATTGTATGAAGTCTTTGTCACTGGATATAATAACTTTTTGATAATCACGAAAAGTTGACATAGACTTTATGTAAGAAATAATATCATCCGCCTCAACCTGAGGTTCTCGAAACTGAATGATTGGTGTTTGATTCAAATACTCCACAATTCTTACTTGCTGGTATATCTGATTTGTCTTTAATTGTTCTCTAGACATATCACCACCCCAACGATTAAGTTTTGGAGGTTTTCTGCCTGCCTTGTAATTTTTGTTCTGTAGTTTACGTCGGGCGGAACCACCCTGACCGTCCCATACAACCACTATGGCGTCGGGGCATATTGTATTACAAAACTTATTCATGCTTTGCAAAAACCCCACAACACCACCACAAGGATCACCATGAGGTGTTAATGTTGGATTAACAATGTAAGATCTCATAAACTGGTTCTGTCCGTCAACAATCATCAATCTTTTCAACTTCTTCTCCTAGTAAAAAAACGCCCCTGGCGTGTGCCAGGGGCGGACCAACTATCTATTCGTCGGTCTGTGGAAGGATCTCTTCATGATCATAGAAATCTGATGCTTTTCCTGTTTTGTTGCTGAATTTCATTATAACATCGTCGTCCATGATTTGCAAGACTCTTTTCTTAAATTTTTCATCTTGCAGTTTTGTTAACCAATGTGCTCTCTGGAACTTTTCTTCTGTGCCGTCCTCATGTACAAGAGAATACCAGGCGCCAGATTGTTTTAAGTTTTCTGATATTTGGATTGCATCAAACCAACTTTCCTGGTCCTGCACTCCGACAATATCTGAATCGCCCCATAAGATTTTAAAATTACACATTCGTCCAGTTGAACCGAAGCGGGATTTTTCTATCTTACATTTTACCTCTGATCCTATTCTGAAACCATTCTCATCTGTCACAAAAGATGCTTTTGCCTTTCGTCCTGTCAACCAAATCCTCAAAGAATAAGAATAAGGCAGAGTCTTGCCGCCTGGTGTCATGTAAGGGGTTGTAAGCGCTTCAGATGGAGATCTTGTAATGTTAGTTTTCAACTGATTTAAGACCAAAAGTGTAGCACCAGCATTTGCAATAGGTTGCACAAGTTTAGGCATACCCTTCGAAAGAACCCTTGCCTTCATTGCCATGGAGGATTGAGGGTTGTAGTCCGATTCCAGATCATGAACAGATGGCGTTAACGCCAAGGAATCCCAGATAAACAACCATCTTTCTGGCATTTTAAGCAAATTTTCTATGGTCTCCATCACCATCTCGACCGAGTGTGCTTGAATATAAATCAGACCCCTCTCTTCATCGTCTACGTTACACCCGGCGCGTCTAAGAAAGTCAGGGTCGATGGCGGATTCAGAATCAAAATATGCAACTCTGAGTCCCATTTTTTGGGCATTTGCTGCAACTTGTGCGGCCATAAAGGATTTGCCGGTTGCCTCCAGACCTGCAATTTCAGAAATCTTGCCTACAGGAATCCCTGCTAGTCTACCTTTGCAGGTTATAGAATCTAACCAACGAGACCCGGTTGGAATCCACTCTTTCACAGATGTTGGATTTTCCTCTCCCAAATTATATGCTATAACGTCTCCGACTGATTTGTTTAAAGATGATATAATATCCTTAGTTGATAAAGCGCCGGTTTTTAATTTTGTCACTTTTTTCCCCATACTGCACCCTACTTAAGCAATTCATCAAAAGCGGCCGTAACGGCATCTTGCTTTTGGTTTGTGTTATTTGTGTTGTTGAAGTCTCCCCGAACAACCTCGCGGTCTTCGCCAGATTCAGATGCCATGTGTCCATCCAAAATCTGTTGGACTTCCTCAGTTGTCTTTCTCTCAAACAGTCCTTCAAACTTTGGAACAGTTTCAAGCAATTCTGCACACCTCTCATCGCCACCGACAGCATCATCGCACAAAACTGATTTTCTTGGTCGCGGACGGATATCAGTAGTGGGATAAGATGCGCCTGGTTGCTTACCATACATCAATTTAAGATCGTTGCCATCTTCAGGATCAGTAATATCACCGTAATCAGGATCAAGAACAATACCAAGTAACTTTTGATAAGCGAGTTTTCCATAACCCCAGACCTTAACACCTTCGGACTCTTCTCCGCGAACTAGAACCGGTGAGAAGAATCTTTGCTTTGCAAACATCCCTTTGGCGAGGTGCTTGCTTTCCTCTGTTCCCTCATTCCAAAGTTGGTTTGCAAAGTTACAAACCGGACAATCATCCCCGAAATTCCTCTTTGGGCACAAAAATGATTGCTCCCCGACACCATAGTGAAAAAATCGCTCCTTAAAGGGATCCCCATCTGCTGTTGGGACGATACGAATGTTGTTCTCTCCATCTTGAGGTCTCCAAAAAGAATTCTTCTTTTTATCCCCCTTGCCATTTAAAGCATCCATCTTCTGCTTCATTAGATCTAAATTAAGTGCCATTTTATTACCTCCTATGGTATGTTATTTTTTTGCACGTTTGGCTATAGCAGGTCGGCAAATCTCCCGACCAACTTTCTATACTATACTAAATGCTTTCTTGTTTGTCAAGTATTATTTTTCTTCCATGAATCCAGAAGAGTTTTGTCCAAAATGCATTCCCTTGTCACTTGGGTGGTTCAGTTGTTGTACCCAAAAACACTCCTTTATTTCTGGAAATTTTTGCGCCTTTAGTTTTTTATTGAGGGCGTCTATTTTTTCAGTTGTGAAATCCTTTCTTTGTTTGTTTAACGCAATCGGATTAGAACTTGGAGAGTTGACTTTCATTAACAACTTAACTCCCTTCGTCATATTAAGGTTGCCATCCAAAAACATTTCAAACAACTCTAGACTAACCTTTTCTTTTAATTTGTTCCCATTTGTTGAAACGGTTGTAATGTTTGTTCCATCGCTTGGGTCAGACCACTCTACAAAACTCATTCTCGACGGTCTCTTTGTGCCAACCTTTACACCCGAAGGCCAACCGATCGAAGTCGCTGCGTGAGTCCAATCACTAAACTGAACAGGTTTTATTATAGATTGTCCCCTACCTGCCTCCTGTCTAATTTTGGTCCTCGTGCCTGGAGATTTAAATTGCTCTGGATGTAAATCATCCATGACTTCATTAAAAGGTCCTTCGTTTTTTTCAAACCATTTTCCTGTCGGATTTAAACCACGGAAAGTTGAATCAATTTGAAACAAATCCTTAATTTGGATAGCGACACTCTTCATGTTATACGGATTGTTTGGTGGTGGACTGTTTGATTTAATCTTTGCAATCACATTTTCAAATCCATCACTTTCGTGCAGCGAATATGTTCCATCCGCATTGCAAAGATAGGGTTTTGAAACTCTCAAAAATGGCAATTTTCTTCCAGGATACAATTCCATCATTACTGGTAACCGGTTATGCCCCGTTTCCAAACTATTCCTCAGATCTATATGAGGAACAAAGTTAAGTCCTTGCGATTCAATTAAGGGTTTAAGTTGTTCCTTGCAGTAAGTGTCATCATAATCCTGATCTCTCACTTGTGCCGTCTTGATTTCTGCAGGATCTAGATAAACAAATTCCGCAATAAACTTTCTGTACTTTTTTCCGTCAAGAGACGTAAATTGTAGACTTTTTACATGATGCACGTCACTCCTTGGGTCCTTATATCCTGCGGATAAAAGTTCATCTATGACTGCCCCCTCTTTGGACTCCATAATTGAAACATTTAAATTTCTTACTGCTTTCAAAATCACATCTCCTTTTGTTTTATTGTTTCTATACTATACTAAATGTTGTTTTGTTTGTCAATTAAAATTCTTGAACTTTTGAAGAATATGTCTTTATGTAACAAAAGTCCGTTTCATATTGCGTCTCGTAAACGCCGTAACTGTATTTGCACAAGTCTTGACTTTTGTCTTTTATCAATCTTATAATGTTTCTCTGTAGGTTTTTATCATTGTTTAAACTATCTTTAGAGATTCCATAGTACAACCTTGTATTCATTGCATCCTCAAATGGCGAAAATAACGACTCTTCACCGCTTTCCATATTCAATATGCCGAGAGTACACACCCTCCTTGCCACATTGATTTTAGAAAAATTACCTACAATACTTTCTCCATGATCGAACACGTTAACCATATGCAGACAAGATGCAATTAAATTATTTATGGTCGGGTAATAATCCCTAACTCCAGCGTCAACAACCATACTATCCATTGTGGAGTTGTTTGTCAAGTACATTTTTTCAAAAAGTCCAGATCTTGTGTATTCCTGCAATACGGAGTAGATCACCCTTTCTTGCAGAGCACTGGTTTGATCCAATAAATCAATTTCCGGTCGAACATAAAGTATTGTTACCTTCTTTCTCTTTAATTCTTGCAAAATACGCAACGCTATAGCAGAAACATCACTGGAACCGCTAAGTACAAATATTATCTCTTCTTTTATTTTTTGCTTTACTTTTTTTGTTAAAGATGTAAAACTTTCTTCATACATCTCTGGGGTTGGCTGCTTCCTTACAACCATCTGATCTTTCCAATCAGAATTAACATCATCAATACATACTATATTGTATTGAGGGTATTCAGAAAAGCATTTTGCTACTCTGCACCCAACTCCACCCAATCCGATGACTGTATACACCTACACCTCCCTCATTTGTCCAAAGTTTTTTCCAATACTAGCGTTAACCAAATATTTGCCCAATCTTGTATTGGAAAATATTTCTTTTGCTTGCAGAAATTTTGACACATCTTTTTTGTCAAAATCAAGTATAACAGAATCGTGTAATAAATAACATATTTTTGTATTTGAGTCTTTAAAAAATTCTCTCAACTTATACGATTGTTCTATGCAAACATCGCTACTAGTGCTTTGCAGCAAATAATTTAATGATCTTCGCTCGTCTGTTTCAAAAAAGCGTAAAAAAGGGGTTTTAACGCGAGTGCCATCCCAACTGCTGTCCAAGACATTGCTTCGGTCATAAAGTCGCTCCAGAAGACCATCAGAGGCGTTAGGATTGTACAACCAAGCAAAGGTTCTTTTCTTCATATCTTCTCTAGTCGTGCTTTCTTTCACTTGCTGCAAATTCCAGTCGTGTATGTCTATTTGCGGTTGCTCTTTACCACTAAGCGCCAGCAAGGTTCTGAGTTCTGCGGCGTTGAAATCAAATTCGACAAAAAGATCATTGCTTGGTTCCAAAAAGACGCGGTCCTCTTTCTTCATTGTTAGTATCGGCAACGACGATTTAGGATTTGACAGTCTTCCTGTTTTGGTACCAAAAATATTATAATTTGTTCTTTTTCGCTCTCCCTTGTACAAATTCAATCGACTATTCATCTCTTCTGTAAGAATGTGTGCCTTTCTCAATATTTCATAATGGTCAGGTTTCGCAAAATTCTCAAAAGCGTTTTTGATAATCAAATCACGAGATTTTAAAAAATCATACAAAAACTTATCTGGTATGTAATCGTATATGCATGAATTTTCAAGATCGCACATCGATGTTTTCACCGACTTTAAAATCGATGATATTTTTTGAAAGTGTTTCGTCCAGATATCTTCGTAAAAACTTGGACATATATTTTGCATATCACCCTCACACATCAAATAAGCGTAATCGAATTGTTCTGGGTTGGATTTTAAGTGTGAAGAGTATTTCCAGGTTTTTTTAAATTTGTCATTTGGAATATAATCACGGACTTTTCCATCTGAAAATACTTTTTCACATTTTTTGTTGCTATCAACAATTTGAAAATACATTAATAGAATCTTTCTAGTCTGGACATTGTCTTCTGCAAGTATGAATAAGACGCATCAAAATCATACCTGTTGTGAATATAATGACAGTTTTTAAGGATTCTGTCAATCTCTTTTTTGGGAACTTGCATATTTTTTTCTGCTAGTATTATTTTCAAGTATTTCTCATACCAATATTCATCGACTATAAATGGCACTGGGTTTATGTCAGCGTGACCATCGTTACGCAACCCCCTGTTAGAGATGTACCTTCCATTACAAATCTCTGGATTTGCAACCGTTGGATACTCACCCATAAACAATTCGTATGTTGTCTCAATCATGTTGATCAGCAAATCAATATCACTATCTTTACATTCGTCATAATATTCTCTATATATGTTATCCTTGTCGGTTATATCATACTGTATCGCATAACTCAACATAATATTTGAATCTAAATTTGCGTAAAGAGTGAATGGTGCCCACTTGGGAACAACAAATCCGTACTCTTTTGCAAGTCTGGTGAACTCTAAATATTCAGGACTTTCCACCATCTCTTTTCTCTGGTCGTCATCATTATGCCCCCCTTCCTGCAAACTTATCATCAACCCGTTTGCCTGAATCGGGCATAGATGCGACCCAACAAAGCTTGAATACAATATTGGATAATTGGGAGCGAAATCGCCTATGAACCTCATAATCTGATCCATTACGTCAAAGAACCCATGTATCTTTTCACGATTTGGGATCAGGTAATTGTCAAAAATAATCGAAATCATGCTGTTCTGATGCTCTCCATATAAAGATTTTGCCTTTATGTAACCCGAGTCAGGACTAAGATCGGCCATACTATTATACTTTTCCATTCCATTGGCGAGTTTTTCTCGGTAGCGCTGCCTTAAATCCTCAAATGCATCAGCTACAAAATCAAAGACCATGCAATTTTCATTAACGTGCCTCATGGTATCTCGATCCATGGGTACAATGATACGTCCTGCAGCGTTTATTCTAGAATTGAAAAATTGATTACTATCCCAATTATCAAATATGTTAGATAGGCGATGGTTGACCAAATACCTATCGTATGAAAGTTTTCTTTCCATATTGTCTTTAATTGACGTCACGTGCTATTTCCCCTTCTTTCCCTTTTTTCCCTTCTTTTTCTTCTTTTTTCTACGACTGTGTGGTCCGGTCGGTGACGCAACATTATAAGCATCTAACTTGGTTGTGAATCCATTTTGACCAATCGTGTGCTCAATTCTTGTTGCCCAATAAACACCGGTGATTCCCAATGTTTCAATAATATTGCCCCTAGCAGCAGGATTAACACCAACAACCGTTGGAACTAAATTAAACGTATATCCAGGAATAAAATTCATGTTGCCAACAATCTCCATGTTGACGTTATACAATTGCGGTAACACCTGCCCTTTGGCGGACCTATATGTAGCAGTTATGTTATCATCTCTATGAGCTTGCATAACCTGACTGTTGCTCTGTGTAAAATTAAGTTTTTTGATTATACTGTTAGTAGATCCTGCAATGTAAGAATCGTATTCAGATGGCACCTCAGGTTTATCAGCGGCGGGCCCCGCCAATACAATAAAGTTTTCCTCTACATTTACCCCTGTCACATTTTTAGCAAATTGACGCACTGCGCCGGGTTTAGTAAGTGAGGTAGGTGTGCACACGACTTGAATGGTTCTCATCGTGCCAGCAGACATCAACCTACCACTGTCAAATACAAAGTCGCCTTCCATGTAATATTTTTTTATATAAAACAACATTTTATTCAAAAAGTTTCCCAAAGTTAACTTATTCTTAACTTTTGAGACGTAAATTTCATTTAGCACCTTATTGATTAAAAAGTAGGTTACCGGAATGTCGCCCAAGCTCATAACTCTTGGACCGGTCATGTCACCTGGTATAAATTTAATTGGACCAAAACAAATATTAATCTTTTTTTGCTTAAATGATGAAACCAAATCTGGGTTTGCTTGTATCAACCCACTTATACATGCGGCAAAAGTCGTTACCTTTAAGAATTTTAATTTAGGCAGTTGATCATCCGCTATGGACTGATTCGCGATGGTGGGGGTCTCCTTAGCAGATGAATTCACCCTACTGGCAATGGTAGCGGGGGCGATGTTGCTCATATTATTTTCTGGATGGAATTCCATAATATTTAATGGTTGCGACCCGTTGTCGCCTGGGGCGCTTGCCGCCGCGATCAGAGCGGTCTCTTTAGACGATCCTCCTTTTTTCGAATCTCTTATCATTCTTTTTGCTGCTTGCTTTAACAGCATAGAATTTCTTTTATAAGTTGAAATCTTAAACGTTCTAAAACTCATTTTTGACAGAATGTTTTTTATTTCTTTTTTGGTAGCTTCTAAATACCTTGTTCGAAACAGGTTGTGAGTCTCCGTTCCAGCGTGAGACAATGTGGAAAATATATTCTTTTTTGATATATCCGACGCACCTGCGTGATTTGTCTCGATATACTTGTGAATTAGGTTCTTTTCTTGAGCTGATACTTTTTTGATCTTGGTGTTGCCGCCATACACTTCTTTTATTAAGGCACTGGTTGACAAAAAATCAGCAGTCGCTACGGTTTTATCTGCTTGTGCCACGTAATCCACACTTAATGTAAAACTACCATCTATATTAAAATTAAATGAATGCTTTGTGTATGATAATTTAAATGCCTGAACCTGGGAATCCAAAGCAGCTAATTGTGGTTTTGTGAAATTTAAATTATTTAAAGTTTGACCAGTTGGCCGTGCCCACCCAATCTGCACAATTATATTGCGCTCATCGTATTCTGCTTTGTTGTGACCCTCTATTACTATCAAATCAGTATACAGTGGATTCTTTTCAAAGACAGATAAATTATTACCATAAAAAGTAATTGTAGCATCAATATCACTTCGAGCTGATTCTGGGTACTGACCAGAAAGTTGAAAGTTCATGTTTTTAAGTCCAAATAGAGCATTCTGCTTGTCTGGACTCTTCAGCACATCCAATTTGTTATGAATATTCTGAAGTGGTATCTCCTCACTATTATATTTCCCACCCGAGCGATTACGCATAAACATTCGAATGTGTGGCACCAAAGCGCTTAATTGGGCATTATTGAAAGTATTCCAAACCTCCTTCTGGGCGGCCGCACCAGGCGGTTGGTAAAGTTTGTTAACCACGTCTTTTGGATCAATATTTGAAAATACACGCTTAACTGGTGCAGATACCGGGAGACCGCCCATCTTGCGGCGGAGATCCTTAAACATTAGACACACCAAATGCTGGTCGTCAGTTGATGCCTTAAGATTTATATAATTTTCTATTAGTTTTGCTTGTTCAGTTTTGGCACTCATGTCTATCCCTACTCAAATCTATCGTCTGGTTCAACCACTGCATTATAGGGAATTTCCCATTGCTTTGGAATAAAGATCATCTCTCCTATTTTTACATGAAAGTCTGTTGGTTTTTTGTTATAAAAGGCAATAACCCACCAAAGCGTTGGATCACCATAATATTCTTCCGCCAACTTATGAAACTTGCTTCCGATGCGCCAATAGACCATATCATATTCAATTTCATCTTCCTCTTCATCCGTTATAGGAAAAAACTTTGGAGGCACATAGTGATTTATGACTCTAACACCCCTAGATTTACGCAATGATTTATATAATTTATGAGAATTCTGCTTTATTTGCCTCAATGTATACCTAGATGTCATTAAACTATTTCCTTTAAATTTTAAACTTTAGGACTGCTCTTAAACAGTCTTCTAACTAGTGATTCGGCTTGTTTTCCTTTTGTTCTGGTTGTTGCCGATTGGTTATTTCCGGTCGTAAAATGCTGCTTACCCGAAAGAGTCTCAATGCCATAAGGAAATGATGCGGCGCCGCCTTCACTGGCGCCCAACCAGCTTTGTCCTTCCCACCCCAATCTATGTTCATGAACAACTTGCAATGTAAAATTAAGAGTTAACACTTTTGGTATAAAAGTGTGACTTGCGCCAGCGCCCTGCTCATGATGACCAGTATATGATCTTTGATCACTTGCGTTCATTCTTGGACTCATGTGATGAAATCCAGAGTTTATATCTGGTGCAAAATTTATATTAGTTATCCACCCAGACAACCCACCAGTTGCAGCGTTAACGGCGTTCTTTTTTATTTTTGCATTTTTAATTAAGTTGCCAAACTTGACCTTAACCATTGGAGATCCTGTCATAGTAAATGTCCCACCATGCTTACTATATGAGGGATACAGGTGAGCAATAATATGCTCCATTTGGTGAAGATTTTCTCTTGCCTCCACAAGACTAAAAGAAGGTATGTTCATAGCAACACTAACGGTTCTAGTAGTGCCCTGAAAGACACCTATTTGGTCGTTTCTCCCAAATATGGTTTCTGTGTTCCACGTGCTTTGGAAATTATCACTAAGATCCGTTATCCACGATGGAAATACTGCAGTCTTCCCAGAGGCAATATGCACTATCTCTACAATATATCCTGCCTCTTCAAGTGCTAAAATCGCAGGGTCGACGTCTGAGATACCGTCTTTTGGTTTCCCGAAACTTTGATAAAATCCCATTTATAAACTCCTGTTTTTTAGGGCGGCAAAAGCAGAGTCAACGGTTTGAGCCAAATCCCTCTCACTAATATCTAGGTTCAAGTCTGGTTTTTGTTCTGCCAGAATATTTAACGCTTTTACAAGTTCGTCTAGTGCATTGGTTATTATGCCACCTTCTTTGGCGGCAATAAACGTATCTTTTTTGTTAAAAACAGGTTGAACATAGTTTTGTGGCATATCCATGGGTGAAACAAGGGCGTCGTCAAACTTTTTCACTTTTGGTTTCTTTTTTGGTTTTTTGACTTTTTCAGCTTTTATATCTGCCGAGTCTATGAATTTGCCTATGTCTCCTGTATCGGCATCCGCTGTAGAAAACTGTATGCCAGGAACAAATGATCTACCCTTGTTTTTTATTTGATTGTTTAAGATTTTTGCCTGCCTAACTGCGCTTTTGAATGAGTCCCTTGCGTCCATAATATTCTTTGGAATTCCACCTGCCTCCGCACCAATAATATCAATACGCGTACCCATTTTATCCAACACTTTGTTGCTAATTTTTTTCTCTTCCAAAAATGCTTTTTGGTTTTTCTCGAAAAAACTATATGTTTTATGGTCAATGCCACTGGCGAAAATCCGGTGTTTGGTGAGGACGCCCATATCTTTCATGGCTTGATGTAGTTTTGTCGAGTCGCCCTGACTGTCTTCGGCGAGGTCGGCCATGCCAGCGATATGTTTGCTGATTATTCCAAGTTTATTTTCAGCATAATCCTCAATATCCGCTTTTCTTATCTTATAACCCTGATCTGATATGATTCCCTTTTTCTTATCTGCCTCCAACTTCATAAATGCTTGCATGGTTCGCATTCTATTATTAAAGGACTTACTTTGCCCCTTGGTCATAATAACCTGCTGTCCCTGGGCGTTTACGACTCGCTTTATGAGTCCGCCTGCGTCTTTAATTTTTGCTTTTTCTTGCATTTGTTTGGCAAAATTTTCATCCTTTTCGCCCATAAACATCATTGCAATTTTTGTTAATATGTCAGATACATATGAAAGTCCTGCTTCGCCGCCAATCAAAGAGGTTAGTTTGGTTATTAACTTTTCCATCATACCAGCCAATTTATCCATAAGAGACTGGTTGGCGTTAACTGCGGACATATTTTCCACCAAGGTAGACTGTGCGTTATCTAGTTTTGCTTTTTTTGTCTTAAATTTTTTAGTGTCAATATTAAGCGCTCTTTGCAACTCTGCTGCTGACATATTCAGTTCTGAAGACAGTGCACGAAGCATTCTTTGAGATAAAGGTTTTTGTCCAGATCTATCATACGCATCTTTTATTAATTTAAGTTTTTCTGGAACAGATGCATTCAATAAAGCGTGTGCTTGCAAGAATGGTCCACCAAGAGCAATATTGAATGATTGCGCTGCTTTCGCGGCGCCATCAAAAGTATCCATCTGATCTCCCAAGCTAAGAAGTTTAGCGGTATCCATTTCTATTTGTGCTGCCTGAAAGGATGCTTCTTTAAATATTTTCACAGAGTTTTCACCAAATCTTGCAAGAATTGGGGAGTTTGCTGCAAAATCTTTTGTGATTTCTCTCGTTGGGCGCCCAAGGGCATCTGCAATACCTTTAAAATTATTCATAACATCTGCTGCTTGTTTAGGAGTTTTTCCCAACGTTTTAACTAAAAACCCAAACGATTTCACAGTATCTTGATCAGATGCACCCAACAATTTAAGAGTTACCATGGTCGCGCCAAGATGATGGCGGAGTGATTTATTTTCTTTTCCCAAAAGCTCGTCAAAATTCTTATATCCATATATCAATTCTTGAAATGTCTTGGCATATTTTCCTTGAAGATCTTTGACCATCAACCCGCTTTCGGCGGCCATGTCAACAAGACTTCCACCTTCCTTCTTTCTTCCATCCTTGAAGGTTCCGAATTGGACACCCGTGGTTCTATACAAGTCTGCAGACGCTGAATCAGCTGCTAAAATTTGTGAGATAACTTTTTCTGCCAAAGAAACCAACAATCCAACCAAGTTTGCTGACTTAAAGATACCCTTTGCAAACCCTGTGGCCATTCCTTTGGCACCCTTCGCACCGAGCTTGCCCCACTCTGTTTGCAAACCTAAAGATCTTTGTAGGAGATTCTTTGCGGCGGCCTGACCTTTCTCTTGCCCTACCGCGAAGTCTTGTTTTTGTTTGATGGTTTTAGATAAGATCTTGACCCGTTCCTGCGCCTTTAGTACGCCGGCGCCGAAAAGATTACCTGCCTCCGCCTCACTCTTGAGGTAATCCTTCATCATGTTCTTTTCTTGAATCAGGTATCTCAACTGCTCTTGATCAACGTCTATAGATTTTTTTAGATCTCCTTTGTGCTTCTCCAAAAGAGCGTGTATTTCTTGAAACTCTTTTGTTACATCAGAGACAGACTTCTTTTTCTGCTTTTGAGACTTTTTGCTCTGCTGATGTTGTTGAATTTGAGAATTTATTTGCTGTATTTCTTTAACAATAGCAGGCGTAATCGGTCCTTTCCTTAAGGTTTCCAATAACTGCTGTAGTCTCTTTAAATCAATCATGGCGCCACCATCGCTCCGCGAGCGCCTTCAGGCGACATGCCAAGTTGTCCTGCGGTCGCGTTTATCACTTGATCGCTTACTTTAGTTTCTCCGATTGTGCGGCCGCCAACATTAACCTTTACTTTTTGATTTGCAGATGCCTTTGCCGCTCTCTCTACAGCGTCTTTGGCGGCGCGAATTCGCTCTAGCATCGGTTTACCGGCCGTCGATGGATCTTGATTCATAAGCTCATTGGCAATTCGAGTTCTGATCGGTTCAGGTTTTGCTCTTATTACACTATCGTCACTAATATCAATGGCAAAATCTCCTCGAAAAAGTTTCTTTTCCGTTTTTGTCATGTATTTTTCTTTTTTTCTATTTTCTCTATCTCTAAAATAATTTTTGGCAGTTTTAAATAATGCGAAAGCTTTTCCGCTTACCCCCATGGAGCTGGTCATAGCGGTTTTTGCAGATTGGATGGCCATCGCTTCGGCACTCATTTGCGACCCAGGCGCACCTGATTCAGAGAGTCCCTTTCTGTAAACTTTGTTAAATCTTTTTCTAGTTAACTGATCCATTTTATTATAAGATTCTTGGAACTGTTTTGAAAATTCGGCAACGCCCATCTCTTTTCTTTGCTCTGCGGTCGTTTCTGAAAGTTTCTGAAATTTTTCGATAGCTCTAATATCTTTGTCAACTTTCATGACTTTTTTTGTTGCGCTTAGTTTCTCTTCTTTAGTTGCATCTCTTTTCTCTGCCAATTTGGTTATAACGTCTTCTTTCTCTTCCTCCAACTTAAGTTTTCTTTGTTCAAGTGCCTCTATCTTTTCAAAAGAATTCATTTTCCTGTTGCCATCTGCAAGCTCATCAGCTGAAAACATCATTCTTAGTGGCGCAGTCCAGGTCGATGTTGTTGCCCACTTCCAGATCGATGTCGCCATCTTAATAACGCCATATATTAGTCTTGTTAAAGCGCCAAAAACATGTGCTGTGATTGTTGCAAGAATATTCATTGCTTTCTCTTTGGCGCTCATACCTTTCTGTGCTTCCATGTTAAGTTTAATAGAAAGGTCACCCTGTCCTTTTTTATCAAACGCTTCCAGTTTTTTATCATAATCTTCCATTTTGGCGTTCTTAAGGGCCATCAATTTATCCGAACTTATTGAAAACCGCTGCGATAAATCTCTAACAATTCTGGGGTGTATTTTACCCAGGGCCATTTCTGCTGACTTAAGTGCTTCTGATATTATTTTTGCCTTTTCTCCAGGATCTGCCTTCAATAGAGCAATGGGGTCCAAGAAGTTGCCGCCCAAAAGTGCATTAAACTTTGCTACTTGTTTTGTAACATCATCTGATTTATCTAATCTCTCAGTTAGTGACATCATATCCGAAACGCTCATGTTTGCCCGTTTTGCTGCAAGAGCAATACCTGCAAAAACTTGAGGAAAGCGTCGACCATACCTCATCAAGACTGGCATTTGCTCGGCAGCTTCCCTGAAAATCTCTTCTGGCGGTCTTTTTTCGTCCTTTGCAAGATTAAGCAGTTTCATCATTGTCTTTTCTTGTTCATTGATGGTCATCCCATGGGTACCATTCTTCATAATCATGCCGAGCCTCATGTTTTTTGACAAATCCACTAAGGCATTCGTCGATACGCCCATTCTTGCAAATAAAGAAAAGTTTTTCCCCATTCGGTACCGCTCTTTCATAGACAAGTCAGTATACGTTCTAGTACCGGCATTGATTTTCTGCAAGGTTTCCTGTGCGATGCCGACGGCGTTTGGTCCAAGGGCAAGAGACAACTCTGTATTAAGATCAATGAACATGCCCTTCATCCCTTCTTGACCTGTATTTTTAAAAAAGTCAGCAGCTGCCTGATCTATTTTTAAAAACGTGGTAGCCATGTTACCCAAAACAGTCATCAAGATGTTTGCTGCATTGAGACCTTCCTTCATCCCTTTGCCAAACCCTTTTATTGATCCAACAATACCTCTTGGACCCATAAAACTAGTTCTTATGCCCATTGTACTTTGTAGTGCCAATTCTGCCATGTAGGCACCCTTTGCTTCGCCCATCATCAACTGTTCTTGTTGTTTTTTCTGCTTTGCAACTATTTTAAGGTGCTTTTGTTGATCCTTTAATTCCTTGTCAGATATTTTCCCAGACTCTATTTGACTTTTTATCTTTTCTTGAAGTAGAGTCTTTGCAGTGTCCAATGCATTTAGTTTTTGTGTATGGTATTCCTGGCGACCCTCGCTGATCACCATGTTATAAAGCTCTATTGTTTTTAAATCTTCCTGCAGAGCGTCCCTTATGCCCTTTGCATCAACTGTTTCTGAATATACCGCTGTTGCTGCGTTTCTCAGCGCGTTGAACAGTGACTCTGCTTTTTTGAATAACTTAGGATCAGTAGCAGGGGTTGCTTGTGATTGTATTATCTTATTTAGTAGGTCGATTAACTGTTGTTGTGATTTCGGGTCATATGCCACTTACTTAACCCCCTACTTGAAAGGCCAAACAAGTCCAGTGTCTCTTTCAAAGGATGCTATTGATTTGCCTAGAGAATATCTATCTCTGAGAGTTTTTGGATTGTCCAAACCATACTGAGAAAGTGAAGACAAGTACCTTTTTTCACCTGCAAGGGTTCGGATAAAAGAGTCTACCTGAGTTCTGTTTCCTTTAACAGAAACTGGGAAAAACTCGCCCGTAAATAAAGCATTTAATATCAGTCTTAAACGGGCGCCCATGGCAATTAGAAAACTTTCGTCTATTCTGGTAAAGTCAATAACAATTGGTTCTTTCTTCATATTCCTTTGCTCCAAAAGTATATAGTTATCAACCTATCTTCTTGGCGTCTTTTTCCATTTGCTTGTTTCTGTCTTCGAAGTGTTTACTCAGTCTCTCTATAAACCAAGAGCGAATTTTTATTGGTAGGTCGTAAACATCAAAATAATTCCAGCGTCCGTGCTGAACAAGATAAAATATCTGCTCATGCACGTACTTCATATGCGATTCACTCAGGCCAAAAAAACCCCGCTTCGAGCGGGACCTCCAATGCGGTCTCTGTTCCGCAGTAAATGCATTCAAAATTTTCTACCATATCAACTTTTGGTACCAATTTGCCGTAATTCTTTCTCAAGAAAAGCGAATCTCTCGCTGGTAAGTTCATTATCATCTGCTCCAACTCTCCCGCCCTTGTGACTCCATCTATCGAAACAATAAACGTCTTAAGTGTGTCGGTGGTTGGAGATTCTGCCAAATTGTTCTTTGTCTTAGTTTCAGTCAACTTAGTTATTCTTCTTTCATCTTTCGATGTTATCATCCTAACTACCACCTCTTGTTGTGAAAGTGGCAAGATCGCAGAAAACGTGCCGTCCTCTAAAAGAGTGAAGTGTTCACTCTCTCCTGAAGTGTAATATTTTTCATATTCTGAAATGTCAAAAACATTTTCTGACTCGCTATCACACTCTGGACATGTCACCTTTACTTCGTACTCTGGTCCATAACCCGTAATACGTGCTGCAATCATAATTGCTGACTTATCGCCAAGAAGAAGATCATCGACTCTTATGGATTGATCTACCAAGATATTCTGAACAAACTTGTCCAACGCCAAACCCTTTTTAAGTAATGTTGGCGATGTCAATATATCCTCATCTCGGGCGGTCATATATCTTATCTCAACAACCTCCTTACCTTGCAAGGGGTGTCCGACGGGATAATACAACCCCTTCGAAGGGAGTTCTACAAAATCTGTATTTGCTGTGCGGCGAGCAACTTGTTGCGGTTGCTCTGTTTGTGATTCGGGTGGCGGTGCTGCCGCCACCCGTGAAGAATTTCTACTCATAAAACCTCTCTTTTAACTAAATTATAAACTAAAAATCAATTCTTTTTTATTAAACACCTGGTGCTCTATTTTCTCTGTTTGTTACCGGAGATGAGGCAAATCCACCCGCTCTCACAAGATCCCGTTCAGGAACAACCTTAGTTTCAAGATCCGCCCAATCATATCTCATTGTAACTTCCACGTTAACCAGGTCATCGGATGTATAATCCAGATCTCCAAAGTTTACACCCTTGATCCATGGGTTATACAAAGTCCAAGTCTCAACAGGAGAACCGTCCTCATCAATCATGTGAATATACATTCGCCCACCGACAGCGTCAACGGCGCGTTTCTTAGAAAACGTGACAACGTTACTTGCCTTGCCTCGACTCTGAGGGTCATTCAAGAAATTGTGAGGTGCCACGTATCCAGAATTTTCAATTAATTGAAGCATCGTGTGTGATGCATCTGGATCCACCGGATCTACTAAGGAAACCGTGATCTCTGCCCATTCCAATCGCCCAGGATAATAAAACTTATAATTTATGAACGCATGTTCGGATTCAGTCACCGTAAAATTTGGTTTACCTGTCGTTTTGATAATCCACTGCGGTATGCCATTAAACGATAACAAAAATCTATATTTTCTCTTTGGCTCGATTGCAGCATCTGACCAAAATTTCTGTTTTGCCATTACGAAAATCCTCCTAACACTACTAAGTAGTGTCTAATAAATTTTAATCTTCAAATGATGCGCCAGTATTCGAAATAACGAAATCAATTGCAATGAATTCAATTGCTCGCGCTGGCTTCAAGAAGATCTTTGCGTACAAAATATTTCTATCAATCAAATCTGGTGTAGTGGTTGTCTCATCCAGAAGCACTCTAAACTCTGTTAAACCAAACCTGGACTTAACACTGTCAAGGAACGGTTCAACTTGTCCACGGAACCTATCCCAAGTTGACTGAACATTTTGATCAAATAAAAGTCTTGCTGCAATTCTAGAAATCTCTTTCTTTACGAAAATCATCAACCTACGCACGTTGATTCTATCGAGAGCAGATGGCGTTATTTGCAATGTCTTTTGACCAAAGACCACAATGCCCTCTGCCGGGAATTGAGCAATAGGGTTGATGTTCGTTTCATACAATTCGTCACGTTCCTTGGATGAAACTCTCTGAGATACTGCGAGAACTGGCAGTCCGCCTGCTCCGTCACTCAGTCCACCTCTAGTAAATCCTGCAGGTGCAAACCACAACTCAGAATCTCGCTCTGTACTACCAAAAGTACCCAAAGCAACAACAGACGGCGGCACCCAAACCTGATTGTCGCTAATCTGATCGACAACCTTTACCCATGGGTAGAAGCAGCAAGCATAACTGCTGTCCAAACTTCTTGCCTCCAAAGAATTAACAGCGTTAAGAACCTTAGAGTTCTGGATTCTTCTCTTGAAGGTGTCTGTATTTTCAGTTGTTGGTATATAACCGCCATTTTCTATATCAATGATCGCCAATGCGTCTGCACGATCTTCACATGTCTTTATTGCATGATTCGTCACTCTAGAGTTTGTAATGCCGGGAAGCACCAAAGAGTTCATTTCAATAACCTCTGGGTCCGACACAGAATCAACTGCTCTCTTGAGGGAGGCAATCTCATAACTTGTCGCCTCATCTTTGCTTGTCATCTTTGAGTTTCTAAACGGTTCCTTCTCGGTGATGTCCAGACCGTCGAAACCACCATACAAAGGCATGGTAAATTTAACAAACCCTGACTTGACCAACTCCTGATATCCACTAGCGCCTGCAGTGTGTGAAACGCCTGCGCGACGTGAACCGGATGCGTATACGGCAGAACCGATGTTGGATGCGGATAGGTGCGCCTGGGACATACCCAAGTGCTTTTCTAACGACCCCGTTTTGTGGACTGCTATAAGATCATCACAACTAAAGTAGAAAGATGTTTGTGACTTACCTGAAACAACTCCGGATTCTGTATCTCCAACATAGGAATTACCAAGACGACGAACAACATCAATATATGATGGATCAAACCTGGTGTCTGTTGGTGATCTATAAGTTGACACACCGAAGAAAGACTTCTTTGCGTCTGAGAGACCTTCCTCAGAGGCGGAAATTCTTAATGGCAGAGTTGGATAAATCAAAGATGCTGTTGCTTCAACTGGCATGCCAACAATGCCAAACTTAGACGGGTCGCCGACAACTGAATATGACTTTGCTCCATCGTTAAGAGCAACAAGAGGATCCGAGGCGTTTCCTGCCAATTCTGCTGCGGATGTTCCGGTTTGACCATTAACAGAGTGCTTAAATCGCTGCGTGGCCAATATACCTGTGGCGTATCGGATTGGACCGTCAAAACCAAATGGTAAGAACTTTGGATCAGTCACACCAGCATCAACATCTTGGTCCGGTTTTACACGGACAAATCTAGATTGATTTGCATAATTTCCATATATTCTATATCTCTTATCTGCCTCGTCCCATTCTCTATATTGATCCCCGATCTTTCTTGCAATGTAATTGGAGGAGTTTGGATCCAAACTACACTGAGCGAATCTCTCCAGAACCAAAGGTCGGGCATCACTATCTGAGACTCTTCTAACCAAGACGGTAAAAGATCCGTATGGATTTACATCATTCCCCAACTTAAGATCCGTGATTGAAATCTTAATACCTCTAGCATGGGCGCCGCCGTCGGCGATGCCAATAAATTTGAAGAGTTTTTGCATCTGGGATGGGTCGTACCCATCATTAGAAGTGTTTATATCCTGTGATCGCACCCAACCGGTAACAGAATCTCTGTTTGGCTCTCTGTGGTCATACTGAGGAACAGTCTCCTTTAACAATGGTGCCACAAATGCACACAAGGAGGCATCTGCTGTAAGGACGCCCTTGTGAAGAGATCCGGAAGTACCTGTGTGTCCATGACTATCCTTTGCCCATCTGTCGAAAGTCTCACCCAGAAAGTATTTTTCTAAGTTATCACCTGTGGTAATATCAGAATTTGTTAGTGTTGGGTTGGTATTAAACACCTTTCTGATGTACTTATCGGAATCTCTATCAAAATTAAAAACAACTTTCTTGAAACCGTTTGTAGTCCCCTTGTTATACAGGTGGGCAATAAATTCCATCTTTGTTGAGTCAGAAGAATTGATAAGAGCATAACTACCCGTAATTCCGGTACGATGGTTGGCGCCGACGGTGCCGGAAAGGTGTGCCAATTCGGTGTTTGTTGACAAATTCCCTAGAGCCCCAGATAGCGCAATCGCACCCTGCTGGAAATACCAGATTGCTGCGAGTGTTCCTGTTAGTGCATTCTTTGGAGGTACAGTATTTGCGTTGCCCTTCCAACCGTCGCGACGATCGACGCCGCCCGTTGAAAAAAGATACAAACCATATGCAGAAGATTTATCTGAATCTCCTGGATCGCTACCATCAATAGATGTGCCATCAAGTGTCCATCCGGCTTCTCCGCCTGTTGCTGCTTGGGAGTCTTGTACACCCAACAACCTTACAACATTGACTGGTCCACTGTTTCTTAAAAATGCTTGTGCTGCATACGCTGCATAGGTTGGAGCGGTGTAATTTCCGTCCCTCCAAATGTCACCGCCTTGTCCTCCTGGGATTGGGTTGCCAAAGACCTCCACAAACTGTTGAAAAGAATCAACGGTTAGTGGGATCATCCCTGGTCCTTTTTCCAAGCGACCAATAATGGTTGGTCCTATTGCATTCGGAAGTTTTGGTAACTGTGAATTATCTATCTCATTTAGAAAGATACCTGGTGATACAAACTTAAATCTCTTTACAGACATACTGGAAATCTCCTCATCATAACGTCATTTGCCAAATACGGATATTTGTTTTCTCTAATAAATAGGGGTTGAAAAGTCCAAAAGTTGGTAAAAGAAAAAAGAAAGTTGGAAGGAGAGAATAAACTCCCCTTCCAACTTGTTTTATTAGGCGGGATTCGCTCCTGAAAGGTATTGAACGACCACAACGTCATCACTGTCCATTGTAAGTGATTCATGCAAGAAGATATTTACTGGTCCATTTGTGCTGTTATAATCTATGTTATAATCGGCATCTCTAGGATTACCAGCAGTGCTATTTCCATTTGTTAACAATAGACCGTTAAAGTATACCCTCTCTGAACCGGAAGCAATAATAATTCCCGATGGCAAAGAGCAGGTGGTATAAAGCGAACCAGATCCTTGGGTTGGTTGATCTCTGTTGACCAGATTCTTGGAAGATCTGCTAAAGATTCTTCTGTGCCACCCAATGGTAAACTGCCCAGCTGCAAAGGTCAAACCACCATGTCCATTATCAACATCCCTAACAATGTCTGGATTTAAGTGGACCTTCTTAATGGTGTCATTACCAGTGTATTGACTTACCGTTATCTTATCAATATCAGCAACATGAATCTCTGATTTAGAACCAGAAAGCACATCTGACTGAACTTGATGCAAAGTAGAAGTCCCGGAACCTGATATTGACGTCACATCCACATCATTCAGTGTGCCCTTGTCTGCATCCACAGTATGTGCGTTTACAGTAGTACCGGAAACTGTAGTCGTCAAAGTAGCAGAGTTACCTGACGCATCATTTACCGTTATCTTATCTGCATCCACAGTATGTGCCTGCACTGTAGTACCAGAAACCGTTGTAAACACAGCACTGGTTCCGTCAAGGTCATTGACATTCATTCTATCAATATTGCCGTCAAAAAGATTAACAAGCGTACCGGAAATTGTGTGAGTGGTAAGTTTAGAACCACTAAGCGTACTTCGCTCAACGTCGGTATTAACTGTTAAAGTATTAAATACACCTATTGATGCAGAAAGTCCACCCGTAATACTGAATCGCGCCATTGTTCCACCGCCCAAGGTCACTCTTAGTGAACCTGCCTGGGTTGATCCAAGTTTAAACAAGAGATCTTGTCCAATGCCGGATCCAGCGTCTCCAATAACAACACTAGCAATACCTGCAGATCCAGTGCCAGCAGATCCACCAATCTGCAATCCCGCTCCTTCCGCTGAAGGTCCATTGGAAGAACTTACTGCAGGGATAAACTGCTTGGCGACCACCTCAAAATGCTCTTCTGTTGTAACATTTGAGTTAATCTTTCTTGCATCTACGTGATCGGCAACAATCTTATGCATTGTGGCAACCGAACCAGAAAATGTGGAAGATTGCACATTGTGAAGTTGCGTTGTACCAGAAGACGTAATATTCGTTGATATCAACTTATTAAGCGCAGCTGGTAATCCTGTGCCTGTCACTTTATGGAAACTAGACGCTCCCGAACCAGATATTCGAGTTGTGGTTACCTGTCCCACCGTTGCCTTGTCTGCATCCACAGTATGCGACTGTACGGTAGTACCAGAAACAACTGTGCCGATCAACCGATTAAATGTACCTTCATCAACATCCACCTTGTGAATTTGAGAAGTTCCGGAACCAGAAACCGAAGTAACATCAACGTCATTCAGGGTGCCCTTGTCAGCATCAACAGTGTGTGCTTGAACAGTGGTACCTGAAACAACCGTCGCAATTGCCCTGTTAAAAGTACCTTCGTCTACATCAATCTTATGAAATTGCGATGTACCTGAACCAGAGACCGAAGTAACATCAATATCCCCCAAGGTTGCTTTGTCGGCATCAATAGTATGTGCCTGAACGGTAGTGCCGGAGACCTGAGTGCCGAATATGTTGTTAAACAACTTGGAAGATGACCCAAGGTCCAACCCATTACTAACTTCAGGTTCGAGTTTTGATGCATCCAACACAAGTTCGTTTGCACCATTAATTGCAAGTTCAATCTTTGCCTTACTGTCCAACCGAAAAGCAGTCTTAGAACTCGCAGACATCGCTGCCGTTGACCCACTAATGCCAGTGTAAGCAAAAACTAATTTAGAACCCGCTGAAGCGGTTAAATTAACACCATCAGAAGTAATCTTGGCGATGCCGTCGAAACCGTCATTAGACCACTGAAGTGCTCCTGCATTACCTGCTGCTTGTGCAGATAGTGAAAGTGCTGTCTCAAGTTGAGTGAAGGTAAACGCCCTGGCATTATTGTTGGTTGCATCACCTGCAATAAACCGATCATCAGCAAGCAAGTCAACATGATCGTTTCTACCCTGTGCGGATAAGTCCAAGTGCGTTACTTGTACAGATGACGACGCGAAGTCATCTCTATGGGCAGCGTTTGTGGCAACCTTTACTGTTGTAACTCCTGTATCTGCCAGTAATTTAGAACCTATTCTTGTTATTGGCACCGCTCCACCTCCTACTGCCATGTAGTCACTAAATGTACTTGAGGTAACATGTACTTTACCTCCGTTAAAACTATAATCTTCTGCATCTACTACTGACCAAGCACTAGAAGCATTCGCTCTTCTAAATATCTTAATACTACTAGTACTTCCCGTAATATTCCAAGAAAGAATAACAGGTTTACTAAAAGTTTGCCCATGTGGCAAGAATCTGATAACATCAGATCTAGTTTTTGCGCCATCTGGTGCGTCTGCCAACGACTTAACATCGGATGCAGCGGCGGAGACCACCGCACTCTGAGAAAGAATTGTAACAACAATAGATGTGTTACCTCCCAGAGAACTGTCTGGAATGTTGACTTGTGCAGAGGGGTTATTGACAGTATTGCCTGCCTGCACGAGACCACCGGATGTGCCGATAGTACCCGTAACTTCTCCGTCCAAGTCTGAAGGTGCGCCACCGGCCATGCCAACAACAGTTATGTTGTTATCTGCCTTAGTGATAGAAACATCACCAGTGCCACCATCCACCGTATGAGTCAAGAGTACGTTTGCACCGCTAAATGAAGCAGAAATTCTTATCGGCGAGGCGTTAATAACCTTACCCACATAAGTTGCCAACTCAGTATTGCTTAGTGCATCTGTGCCGCCCGTTCTGTATCCGCCTCTATTTGCATACACCACTTCGTTTGAAGCAGTCACTGCTGCTTGTCTAATGTTAGCTGCCTGGGAGTTGAGTGGCACAACCGTCATAAAAGTACTGTTAGCAGTCGTCCAAGCAGAAGCACCACCACTAACCTCTACTGCAAGACTCATTACGTTTGCAGCATTTGTTTTGCGGTCTTCCATAATTCTTTGATAGTTGCTAGTAGTACTTGGGTTCGCCGATTGATTCTTAACATCAATTTCGCCTGCTGTAGATGCAGCATTTAAAATTGCCCTAATCGTATTCAAAGGACTAACCAAATTAGCAGCAGAGTTTATATTGACAGAATAATCCCCTGCAGCGTTTTTTCTACCTGAGGACCCCAATCCAGAAGTTGAGGTAAATCCCGATGACAGATTTTGAAAGTCAATAGTCAAATCATTAAATCCTGGTTGCCTAAAAACCAAAACCGCTGGTTTATCGCCATCTGCGGCGAAGTTACTTCTAAAAGTGCCAACATCCTCGTCGCCGTGACCACCTAGTTTAAAATCAAAAAATGCCGCCTGTGCGGTATTGCCTGTTAGATAAAGTGTAACAAGATTTGAAGCATTACCTGCTCTTATCTTGTGTCCAGTTCCGGATGAGTGTCCGGACGAAACTTGCCCCTCAATAATACCGGACACGAAAGCATTAGCTGTGTGTCCACTACTTGATATTGCTGGCAAAAAACCAATCTGCAACTTACTGCCTACTGCGCCCTGTCCATCATTCAATGTAATAATAGAACTATTACCTGGTACTGGTGCTGCTTTAAAATTAATAGATCCTGTAGCAAAAGCCATTTATATATTCCTCCTTTTTGAGATCCCAAAAAGTATAACAAAAGAGGGGGGTAGAACCCCCCCTCGAACATAAACTTAAGAAATTGTGCCTGACAAGTACGATACAATCAAAATGTCATCTGAATCCATTGATAGACTTTCGTGCAACTCTACAGTGCATACACCATTTGCGCTATTATAATCAATATTATAGTCACCATCGACTGGTGGTCTTTGGTTTAGTGGTGCTTTCACCAAGAGGACACCGTTTAAGTATACCATCTCAGATCCAGAAAGGATAATTGTTGGATTGCCTGCTGCATCATTCGCCAATGAAGCAGTAGTGAAAAGCGATCCAGAACCTGCTGACAGGTTGTTTGAGTTTGCTACGGCAGTGTCTCTGGAGAAGACTTGTCTTCTCGTTCCAACACTTAACACGCCATTAGCGAAACTTAGTCCACCGTGCCCATTATCTATATCATAAACTATATCTCTGTTTAGACTTGCTGCCTTGATTGTGTCGTTACCGGTGTATTGATTAACTGTTAGTTTATCAAAATCCGCTACGTGACCTTCTAGTTTTGAACCGGAAAGTACGTCCGACTGCAGTTGGTGTAAAATAGATGTGCCAGAACCAGATATGGTAGTGACATCCAAATCACCTATTGTTCCCTTGTCTGCGTCAACAGTATGTGCTTGTACAGTAGTACCAGAAACTGTTGTAAATGTAGCAGTGGTGCCGTCCAAATCTTGTACGGTTACCTTGTCCGCATCTACAGTGTGAGACTGGACAGTTGTACCAGAAACTGTTGTAAATGTAGCGGAAGTACCGTCTAGATCGTTTACATTTGCCCGATCTGCATTGACGTCAAACGCGGTCAAGAGCGTACCGGAAAGCGTATGGAAAGTACCGGTAGATCCTGAAAAGTTGGGTGCATTAAGGTCATGATTTACGATAATTTCTTGGAACACCGCAATTGATGCGGACAGTGTACCAGAAACACCAAACAACACTGCGTCATTCTTGCGTCCACCATTGGTTGACAGCGAGGCGCCTTGTGTAGATCCCAAATTGAACAGGAGATCCTTACCTGCGCCGCCGCCGGCGTCTCCAAGAATAACACTTGCAATGCCGGATGACCCTGAACCTGCAGTGCCACCAATTTGGAGACCTGCACCCTCTACTGCGGGTCCAGCAGATTGAGATACTGCTGCAATAATTTGCTTGTTAACAATTTCAAAATGTTCTGAAGTTGTCACGGAAGACTTATAAGTTCTTGCCTCCAACTTATCAACAGTAACCTTGTGAAAGTTACCAACTGCGCCAGTCAATGTCGACACAGAAGTGTTGTGAAGTTGAGTGGTGCCAGAAGAAGTGATGTTGGTTACAACAACCTTGTTAAAAGTACCTTCGTCAACATCAAGTTTGTGCAATTCTGCCGTCGAAGAACCAGACAAAGAAACAACGTCCAAATCACCAATTGTTCCCTTATCAGCATCGACTGTGTGTGCCTGCACAGTTGTACCAGATACCACAGTCGCTATTGCTCTGTTAAATGTACCCTCATCAACATCAACTTTGTGAAATTGTGAAGTTCCAGAACCAGAAACAGTAGTAACATCAAGGTCACCAATGGTTGCTTTATCAGCGTCAACAGTGTGTGCTTGGACTGTAGTACCGGATACCACAGTTGCAATTGCTCTGTTAAAAGTACCTTCATCAACATCCACCTTGTGGAACTGGGAAGTGCCAGAACCGGAAACCGTGGTGGCATCTATGTCATTAAGAGTTGCCTTATCGGCATCGACTGTGTGTGCTTGCACTGTGGTACCAGAAACCTGTGTACCATATATGTTATTGAATAGTTTAGAGGATGAACCTAAGTCCAAACCGTTACTAACCTCTGGTGCTAACCTTGAGGCATTCAATATAAGCTCATTTGCGCCATTAATAGCTAATTCTAGGGTAGTCTTCGTGTCCAGTCTAAAAGCAGTCTTAGTACTAGCAGACATTGCTGCAGTTGAACCAGATATACCGGTAAATGCGAACACAACCTTGCCGCCATCTGACGCAGTTAGGTGGACGCCGTCTGTTCTAATTTTTGAAATGCCACCCAAAGCGTTAGATGGACCCTGGTGAAACTGTACAGCGCCTGTGTCACCAGCTGCCGAATCGGATGCTGAGACAGCTGCCTTCAAATGAGCAAAGGTAATAGTTCTCATACCGCCGTCTTTGCCCTTAGATGCAGAAACAACTAAGACATCAGCATCCTCTATGTGTGCTATATCATTCCTTGCTTGAAATAGGTCTAGGTGACCAACTTGAACCGAACCGGATGCGATCTTATCGCGGGTAATTGCAGAAGTATTCAACTTCGCAGTGGTAACAGCGCTATTTGCTATTAGTTTTGTACCAATTTTAGTTTTTGCCATTTTTCATATGCTCCTTTAGTATTTTTTTTCAACAAAAACAAACTATGAAGCAAACTTATGAAAATAATATTTTTTTTAAATTTCTGACGTTGTTGTCAAACTTACAAAACTCCGAATTAAGAAACTCCAACGAAAGAGCTTGGCATTCACCTAACCTATCATCAAACTCAAAATGAAATTTACCGGACTCTAAGCGTTTACATCGGATTAAATTTATACCCTTAAGTTGTAAATAAGCGGCGATTCCAATGTCTGATGTTACAAAATTCATTTATACTTTTTCCTCTATTTATCTTGGTGTTCTGTAACTAAGTAGTGATTAGTCTTTTACAAAAACTAGATTTCCATCATTTCGATCAGTTATTTGTATTGAATACTCTGCGGAACCATCTAATCTGTACTTTTCCTTAAGATCTTCCAACAATAATTCATTTCTTTCTCTAATCTCTTCAATTTTTTCTAGCATTATATTTTCTTTGACCGCGTGATCTCTCATATAAACACCATAATCATATATTTTTTTATCCAACTTATTCCTTAAATGAAAATACTCATTAGTGTCCTCTTTTGAAACCTCTACATACGAATCATCATACTCTTCTTCCTCAACCGTTTCTTCTTCAGTTTCAAGTCCAGATCTTAGTGTCTCTGCTGCCAAAAGCGCCTTATTTGCAAGTTCTGGGTTCTCTTCTTTGACCTGGTTTAACATATCTAACAATTTGGTTAAAGTCGACATAGTTACATCTCTCTCCTTTTTTTTCTAGTACTTAATTATATAGGTGAAAAAACAATGTTTATAGTCCAAATTTTGATAATTCGTCAGGATCAACAATTGTACGCTCTCTTGGTATTTTAACTTCTACTACTGTTTCATTAATTACTTGATGTGGCGTCTCCTGATTGTCTCCTGATCCAATTAAGTGTCCCAACACTTTAATATTAAATTTTGTTTCAAACTTTCTTGCTTCGGAGGTAAAATTATTAATGTTATTACTCTGAGCAAAACTTTCTTGGATAAACGCTTCGTACCTATGGACGCCGTCTCTTATTATAATGTAATTTATAGCGCCTGGAGTTGTCACAAATGGTATGACCAACTCATTCATCTGTTGTTGATACTCTGTTCTAAGTGTAATTTCGTACTCTACTGAAATATACACTGGTAGTGGTATTGTCGCGACTTGATAAACTGTTTTGTCAACTTTTGTTGGAAAGTTTAACTGCCCTGTTGTTCTTAGGGCGTGGGCATTTTTATAATTTGCCGTCTTAGTTTGCATAATTTTCCTAAAAGTTGGTATACTGCCTCCCTTGGTCTTATCAGTCGGAGGAATATTTGCGTAAACGGTGCCCTTTTCGTTAGGATTTTTGTTTATCGCTGTTCTTTCAATTGTTATGAGCGGAAGAACAATGGCACCGTCAGCATCCCTAATTTGAGATTTGCTTAATCTAGACCTTTCAGCTGAGGTCATGATAACTGGCACCTTTTTAAACCCCGTATTTGTGTTAACGGAAAGATCCATCTGATCATTGATAAAATTAAACATCGCTGTATCAATATTATCTATTCTAGAATCAAATTTCTTATCACCTTCATAACTATTAAGTCTGGGACTAAAAGGTTTTGATCGATCAACCATTGAATACGCCCTCTCTTGCTCTTATGCACTCTGCTGATATTTCCATCATGTGCTCTCTCTGTCCAAAAATCTCCTTTGGTTCGTTGAGGGTTGCAATTTCATAAAACGTCTCTCCATACAGTATAAAATCGCCCTCTCTTACAAACAGGTTCTGATCCTCAGTCAATCTTCGCTTGTGAAAATGCACTACAATTTTAGATAATCGGTCAACGCCAAGATTGGTAGTTTGAGTTTCATATCCCTGCCATTCAACACGGGCATATACTCTAATAGGGTTTAAAAACACCTTATTTAAAGCTTCCCCATAAACTGGGTGGAAATTTGTCTCTTCAATTGAAATTGGATAATAAAGTATTGGTTGACCAACAACACGCTCAATGAGTTCGTCATTAACTTGCTTTATTAAATCTCTTTCTTTTTGCCCAGTAAACAGCGGCGGTGGCGGAGCATCCGGTTGATCCCATTTATTACTATCTGACATCGTTTATTACCCCACATACACCAAGTTTGGTATTCTCTGAACGGTTCTTTCTGTACTCTCAATCATTGCAGCGTCCTTCTCTGCCAGCGCTGTATATGTCATCTCTGCAAGGGTAGTCTTCAACTCCTCTCTCAAAGCATCCTGTTCTGCCTTACCTTGCGATACAAGGTCTCCACCGTTTAGGGTCACACTTTCGCCGGGAATAGGGATAGAAGCAAATTTAGATCTAACCAATCCCAACATCTCTTTTGCCACGGCGAGGGCAAATCTACGAATCCACTGTTTACCAATAGAATTAATGGTATCGTATGGTAAATTTGAAAACGGCAATGTGTTCATATTGTTCACGCCATGGAGCGTTGACCGACCATTACCATTGTCTTCAATCGGAGAGTCGGGGACAGAAAATTCAACCCACATTTCTTTTGGTCCGCCAGTATATGGAATTGGAAATAATCTTAATTTATTATTCCTTAACTCATACGACCAATGCGACATTCTGGTGTAGATCGCATCTTCATATGCTAATGCTTGTGACTTATTTTGCCAAGTGGGAATCAATTGAAACGTAGAATCGTCTGAAAATTGACCATAATTGTGAAAATTACCCACAACATTTAATCCACCATAATACCCATAAAATCTCCACATTGCTTGCGGAGTTTTGTAATAAACTTTTTTAATTAAAATTCTTTTGCCATCAATCTTACCAGTATAGGGGGTTCCGGAGTGTCCGGTTATTATATCCTGTAGGTCATAATCTTGCACTCCAGACGCTACTTCAAAAGATGCAGAATACTGTATGGAATCTTTTAATCCAATTTCGGCGCCGACCCTCTCTGTGACATTTCTTGCAAATCCATAATCAAATTTAGGATACTTCAAACTAGCAGAAACGGGTCCTGATGTTAACTCTCCCTTGTGATCAAACGTCCCTGTGGTGTGCCCAAGAAAACTCGGCAAAGCATTGTTTGCTTGATGTACGTTTATAAGATAAGAGTATTCTAAAACCGCTTCCTCATAGGCAGCATACACATTACCCTCAGATAATTCAATATCTAAAACGTCGCCGCCTAATTTCTTGTAGGTGTAGGCAACCTGATCCACAGCGCCAGAAATAAAGTTAGCTGAGTAAAGTACTGTGCTGCTCGCCGAATATATTTTATAAGGGAGTGCGGTATTAACGTCACCATGACTACCAGTAGCAGATAGTATACTTTTACTAGAAGTACTTGACGGTGTTAACGTTGGTAAAGACATTCATAAATTCCTCCGTGCTTTATTAATTAGTCTCGAACTGAACAAAACACTAGGTCTTCAAAAATCTTTACTTTTCTGTCGCCTTCTTTGTTGTCTTTCTGCGAGTGGTTGTCTTTCTTTTTGTCGCAGTTGTTTTCTTAGGTGTGGTGGGAGTCTTCTTTGGTGTAGATGACTTTCTTTTTCTTGTAGGAGTCTTACTTTTTGCCTCCTCAACCTGAACCGTTTGAAGTTGTGGTTCCGGGTCTGGAGGTAGCGATTCGCGAAACTCTTCCACTTTTGGAGTGTCGACAACAACCTGCACTTCTGCTTCCTCGTTTATGTCTTCGCCTGTCACCATATCAATTTCAATCAACTTGTTTTCTGTTTTCGTATCAGTAAACCCAAGAGCTGCTCGTTTTATTGCATACTTCTTGGCATACTTGCCTTTTGTCATTCTTTTTTTTCGCTTTCCCATTATATCTCCTATAAACTTAAACTATTATAACATACTTTTAAAAAAGATAACCCCCCTTTCGGGGGGTTTATAAAAAGGATCTTACTCTTCTTCTTTCTTTTCTTCGGTCTTTTCAACCTTCGGTTCTTCAACCTTCTTTGGTGCTGCTTTTTTAGG
>MDTD01079178.1_pt1 | contig 188499 bp, 168 predicted proteins | sample 811221 | NCBI WGS metagenome assembly MDTD01 (sample SAMN05326646, study PRJNA326480) | marine metagenome | isolation source: seawater | place: Pacific Ocean: South West | collected 2011
GATGTGAGCCTGACGACGACCGGGAGCGGGACCGTGCTCCTCGGCAGTGTCTCCGCCGCCGCCGACACCGTCTCCGTTTCCGGTGCCGCAGCCATTTCGGACAATAACGGCGCCGCGAACAACGTCACCGCGCTCCGGTGGAACGCGACGGCGGACAGCGGAATGGGCTTCGGTGACGCGATCGAAACCACCATCGGCGAGCTGAACGCGACCAACGCAACCAGTAACACCATCGAGGTGACCGAGGCCGATGGGTTCACCGTCCTGCAGGCGGCAAACACCAACGGCGACGTCACACTGATCAGCACGACCGGGAATGTCGCTGTGGACAGTACCGGCGGCGGCGTGAGCGCGGACGTCGCAACGGGAACGGCGACGGTGACGGCCACCGCCGGGACCATCACCGCAACCAACGCGACGGCGGCAAACGAAGTCGTTGCCGCAACGATCAACCTGAACGCCGTGAACGGAACGATCGGCGCGGGGAATCAGCTGGATGTGAACGCCGTGACGGCGCTGAATGCGGATACCAGCACCGGCAACGGGACGATCACCGTGACGGACACCGCCGGCGATCTTCCGCTTGGCGTTGTCACCACCGGTGCGGTCGGGGCGGGAACGGTCACGCTGAACGCGGCGGCGGGATCGATCGCGGACACAAACGGCGCGACGGTGAATGTCACGGCGGGTTCCACGGTGCTGCGGGCGCTCACCGATATCGGCGCGCTGGCATCGGCGGCGGATGTGACGGTGGCGCTAAATGCCAACGCGATCGAGACGCAGACCGCCGCGGTGGACGTTGCCACGACAAACGCAGGGAGCGAGGCGGCGATCGCAAACAGCGGGGCCGCGCTCGATGTCGCGGCGCTGGGCGTCGGCGGCGCGAACGGCGGCTTCGTACGCATCGAGAACGACGGCAACAATCTGACGGTGGACACAGGAGCCTCGGGCGCGGTTCTTACCAACGGAGCCGGCGAGGGGCTCGAGGGGAACGACGATATCGCGCTGGTGACGACGACCTCCGGCACGATTACCGTACACGACGAGGGGGCCGTTGGCGTTCAGGACATCGCGACCACCGGAACTGTGTATCTGGACGCGATCGGGGCGATCGACGACAGCCAGGGAGCCACAGATCTCTACATCGCCGCGGGAACGCTCTATCTGAACAGCGACGCCGCGACGGACACCACCGCGCGAACGGCGGTCACCACACTCAACTCCGACCTGAGCGGCGGAAGTGGCGCGCTGGTGATCAACGAGGACAGCGGGATCACGCTTGCAACGATCGCCACGGCGAACGCGAACGTAACGGTGACCGACACCGGCGGCGACATCATCGTTGGATCGGTGAACGCGGGTTCGGGGACGGTGGCGCTCACGGCGAGTTCGGGGAGCATCTACGACGACGGCGACGCCGGTGTGGACATCACCGCCGCGACGGGAACGGCAAACCTCAACGCCAACGGGGTGATCGGAACCGGTGGAAACGACCTGGAAACGACGGTCGCGAATCTGGTGGTCAATACCGGCACCGGCAACGCGGTGATGACCGAGACCGACGACCTGGTGGTCAGCGGCGCGAGCTCCGTCGCCGGGAATCTGGTGTTGGGGCTCAATGCCGGCAACCTGACGCAGAGCAACACCCTGGCGGTGACGGGTACCACGCAGATCACGACGACCGGTTCGATAACCCTGAACAACGCCGGGAACGATTTCGGCGGCGCGGTCTCCACGGCCGGAAACCCGACGACGGTGACGCTGCGGGACGCAAACGCGATTCAGCTCGGCGGGATCACGACCACCGGCGGCGGTGGCGGTACGGCGATCGACGTGGCGACGGTGAACGGCGGGATTACGGTCGGCAATACGCTGGACGCGAGCGGCGCCGCAACGGCGGCGGTGTCGCTGGTCGCGGCGGGGCAGGACAGCGACGTGACGGTGAACGCAGCGGTCACGACGGACACGGCGGATATCACGATCACCGCCGACGACAGTGTCAGCATCGCGGCGGCGACGACGCTGAGCACCGGGGCGGGTGTGGCAGGCGACATCGTGGTGACGGCCAACAACGCCACGACTGCCGGCGACAGCGGTGACCAGGTGACGATGGCGGCGGACAGCGTGCTGGAGGCGGGCGGCGCCGTGGCGACCGGTGTGGTCACCGTGACGGCCAACGGCGCAAACGCCGGGAGTGTGGCCCTGGGCGACCTGCGGGGTTCGGCGGTGACGGTGAGCGCGGATCAGGCGGCGATCACGGACGCCGGGGCCGGCGCGACCAACGTGACCACGGCGGGGACGTTCACCGCCGACAGTGCGAGCGGCATCGGAACGTCGGTCAACCCGATCGAGACGACGATCGCGACGCTGGACGCGCAGGTCACGGGAGCCGGCGGCGTGTACGTGACCGAGACGGACGACGTCACGGTGACGCAGGCGCAGACCGGCAACGGTGATGTGACGCTGGTGTCGAGCGGGGGCAGCCTCACGGTCGACACGGTGGTGACCGATACGACCAACGATGTCGTGACGCTGACCGCGGCGAACGCGATCGTTGACGGGAACGGCGCCACGAACAACGTCACCGCTTTCCGGTTGAACGCGACGGCGGACAGCGGGATCGGCTCCGGCGACGCGATCGAAACCGCGGTGGGCGAGCTTGATCTGACCAACACCACCGGCAACGCGATCGAGGTGACGGAGGCGGACGCCGTCACCGTGACCGGAATCGTCCAGAGCGGTGCCGGGTCCGTTCTGGTGAGCGCCGGCGCCACGATGACGCTTACGGATGACGTGACCAGTGTCGGTGGAGCGATAACGCTCTCGGCGACGACGATCGATCTCGACGATACGACGGACGACGCGCTGGCGATCTCATCCGGTGGCGGTGGCGGTGACGTTACGCTGAACGCGCCGGTGGACGCCGTGGGAGCCACCGCGGACTCGCTGACGCTCACCGCCGGATCGGGCAATGTCGTCATTCCCTCGGCGGTTGGCGGCGGGGCGCGCCTGGGCGCACTCACGATCGCAAGCGCCGCGAACGTGGCCGGGGACGCCGGAGCGACGGCGGACACGGGGACGATCACCGCGGCGACGGTGACGCAGACGGCGGGGACGGGTACGAGCCGCTTCGCGCAGATCGACACGAACGCCGCCGGCGGTGTGGACCTCAACGGTGCCGCGTTTGCGCTCAACGGCGGGGTGACGACGACGGCGGGCGGAGCGCTGACGGTCACCAACAGCGGGACGCTGACGATCGCGGACACGACGGGACCCGCGGACACCGCCACGGTGGATATCAATCTTGACGGTGCGTTTACCCAGGACGGTGCCGGCGGGGTGAGCGTTGCCGGAGACATCGCAACCACGAACGATGCGGTCTCGTTCGCGGCGCCGGTCACGGTCTTCGGCGACACGGGTGTGGACGCCGGCAGTGCCACGATCACCTTCGGCAACACCGTCTCCGGAACCTCCGGTGGCGAGATCGAGGACCTGACGATCAACAGCGTCGGGGATACCGGCAGCGTGGTGTTCAACGGGGTCATCGGCGTGGGACAGGCGCTGGAAGGGAACCTCGACGTTGTGGCGGCGACGGACGTGGACCTCGTGGGCATCGAGGAAACCGGTGCGTCGGCCGCCGGCGTGAGTGGAACGGTTTCCGTCGCAGCCGCCGGGACGATCACGCTCGCCGGGACTGCGGACTTCCGCACCGCAGGGGCCCAGGACTACCGTGCCACCGGCGGGTCGGCGATCGGTGCGATCATGGCGCAAACCGGCGCCTCAACCGTGGCAGCAGGCGGAAACGGCATCACCTTCGAGGATCTCTACATCGACGCCAATGGCGTAACGATTACGATCCCCGACGGCGAGACGGTGACCGCCAACGATATCGTGGTCTACCGTGGCACGATCGCGCTGACCACCACTCCGGGGAACGCCGGCAGCGGGGCGACGGTGCAGACGACCGCCTCCGGTGGCGGTGACTTCGTGGTGTTTGGTCCATCCTACAGCGCCGACGACACGGACCGCGGCGCGAGTGCCAACGAGTTTGCGTATCCCCCCGCCGATGCCGGACCGGGCCTCGCGTACACCCTCGGCGGGTCATACACCCAGGCGACCGGTGCGTGGGGTACGGCGCCGAACGCGGCGTTTGCGGACCTCTCCGGCGCGACCATTACGGTGGGCAGCGGCGGCACCGGCGACTTCTACGTCAACGGCGCCGACCTTCCGGCGACGGCAAACTGGACGCTGAACGTGCAGGACAACAGCGCCGCGAACCCCCTGGCCAACCCGCCGTTCGGGCAGCCCTACGCCGTCGCGTTCTACAAAGCGAGTGTCGGCGTGGAGTACTCCCAGGTCACCGGCGGCAGCATCTCCGCCGCCGAGCCGCTCCCTCCCGGCGCCAACAACAGCGCCCACCAGAACAACGACTACCGCGACGGCGGTAATAACCTCGTCTACGTTCCCGACCCCGACGGGAGCGGCCCCGGCACCGCCACGCCGGGGTGGGACTTCGACCCGCTGATGCTAATATCGGCGGAGACGGTGAAGGACAACTGGATCCGCCTGACGTTCAACGAGCCGGTGGAGAACACCGCGGGACTGATCGAAACAGCGGTGGCTTCCGGCGTGGCCGCCAACGGTGACCCGTACTTTGACACCGGTGGCACGGCGGCGGCGTTCGACGCCACCGGTGTGGACGCCGACGACGCGCTTCCGTTCAGCTTCACGACGACCAACACCGGCATCGACCTGACCACGTTCTACGTGCGCGCCCCGGCGACGCGGAGCTGGAACACCGACGCCACCGGAAGCGCAGCGTCCGCCTCGGGCACCGGCACGGACCGCACCGGGGCGTCGCAGACGACCGTCCCGAACCTCTCGTGGCTCAAGGGCGTGTTCTTTGACGCCGGCGGTCACAACCCGGTGATCAACTACACCGAGAACGCCACGACCACGTTTGCCGCCACCACCGACGAGGCCGGTCCGGTCCTCTACCGCGTGGAGTACGGCCGTGCCGCCCACGACGAACCGCTCACCACGCCCTACGACGGCCACAACTACTACCACCTGTTCTGGTCGGAGCCGGTGAGCATCGGCTCCGATCCGGGGATGCAGTCAGGCGCCGCCACGCCGTCGCAGAACCTCCGCGCCGAGGACGCGGTCGGCGACTCCACCGGCCAGGGCGGTGACATCGTCATGAGCGGGGCGGATCTCCTGGTGGACGGGTTCTTCCGCTACGACGATCCCCAGGGCGTGGGGACCGGGTTCAACCGCGGCTGGCGCACGGGCACGGCTCCGGCAAACGCGCTCTACCGCCGCGATACGTTCTCCGGCGGTCAGTTCACCAATTCGGATCAGGAACTGCGGATCTACCTCTCCGGCTACAACGAGGACTGGACGGCGCCGTCCACCTGGGGCGGTTCCGACCTCTTTCCGGGCTGGCATACCGGCGTGCCGGATCCCAAGGACGCCACCACCGTGACGGTTGAGAACAACGCCCAGATCGTCGACGACGCCGGCAATCAGATCGACTACCAGCTCGCCCCGGTCGGCGGACTCACCGCGGAGCCGGCGGGTGCGACCCCGGATCCCGGCGACACGGCCTCGCCGTGGCTCAACGCCTGGGACGTGGACGTGCCCACGTTCTCCTCGTACACGATTGCGGACGCCGATCCCAACGTCGGTACCAGCTTTGAGATCGTCACCGGTGTCAACGCCACCACCCAGCTGATCGAGCGCTTTGAGTTTCACATCCTCGACAACAGCGCCCTGGACCTGTCCAACGTGTCCGACGCCAACTACTTCAACACACCACAGCAGCCGATGGTCGACGGCGTGTGGGATCCGCAGGCGCTCACGGACACCGGAAACGTGGACTATACCACCGACCTGATTCACACCGACACGCGGGCCAACGAGGGTGTTCGCGACACGACCCTCGCCTATCCGAGCGACGGGCTCACCGAGACCGACGCCTTCGCCATCGAACAGGTCGGTGTGACGCCGTTGCGGACCGATGTGAACCAGGCGTTCAACACGGAAGTCAACAACACGCTGTACGGCGTCACCAACGTGAACGTCGCCAACGACTCGTACTTCCGCCTCCAGATCGACGGGACCGCCGGGGCACATCCCTGGGGCCTGCTCACGGAGATGTACGTGCAGTACGACGCCACCGTGGCGCGGATCACCGACCTGGCCGGGAACCTCCTTCCGTCCACCGCCGTTCCGATCCGGGCGATCGAGCGCACGCCGCCGACGATCGACCTGGCCCTGGCGATCGCCGGAGAGTCCCGCATTTACATGAAGTTCTCCGAGCCGGTGTTCGGCTCCGCTGACCGCACCCAGACGATCGCGTACGACGACTTCAGGATCGTGGACCAGAGTGGTACCGATATCACCGCTCCGGTCTCGCTGGATGTGATCGCGACCAGCCAGGCCGGTGTGGCGGCCGGCGGCTACGAGGAAGTGTTTCTGAACCTCGCGGACCCGCTTTCGGCGACGGACATCCTCCGCGCGCGGATCAAACCGGTGGATCAGGCGCCGATCGACGGAAGCTCGAGCATCTACGACAAGGCGGAGAACGTCCTCCCGGTGGCCGACGAACGGCGCGTGTCGGACGTGGCGATCGGGCTCGTGGAACCGGTGTGGGCGACGGACTCCTTCGGGATTAACGACGCCGGTGCCGGCAATTTCCGCACGATCCGCACCTTCGACGGCAGCGAGACGCTGTCCCGGTCGGACATCACGATCCAGGCGCGCGTCGACGCCTCCGCCACGTCGCTCCCGAGCTCGATTCTGTACGGGTTCGATATCGAGTCCGATCTCACCTCGTCCGGGTACTGGTCCCCGACCGCCCTGGCGGGGCTGGTGGAAGTCGATGAGACCACCGACGTCCGGGAGGCACTGCCGTTCGAGACCGACGCCCAGCTTCGGACGTTCATGGTACCGGGGGACGCGTCGGGCATGAATCAGGCGGATATGCTGGAGTTCCAGTTCCGCCTGGGACCGCTCAACGCCGCCCGGGTGACCGACCCCACGGATCCGCGGACTGTTGCACCCTGGAAGATCGGACTGGGAGACGGATTCATCGTTCAGCGGAACAACGTGACGATCCTCAACAACGTGATCTACCCGGAGAACGGCGAGCGCACCGTCCTGACCTACGAACTCTCGCGGCCGGGCATGGTGTCGGTGATCGTATTCGATCTCGCCGGCAACGTGGTGCGGACGATCCACCGGGGTCGGCAGGGCACCGGAACCTTCCGCTACACCTGGGATGGCCGCAACAACAGCAACCAGATCGTGGCGCGGGGCATCTACTTCATCAGGGTCGTGGCACCGGGGGTCGACGAGTACCGCAAGGTGATCGTGGCCAAGGACTGACGCTGCACCCTACAGGCTGTAGGGACTCCACTCCAGTTCGACCGCTCCAATCAGGATCGACCCGGCGTCGCGGAAGGCCGCACTCGAGGAGTCACCGATCTCGATCGTGAGGTCAAACACGGTCGTGGCGCTGGTCATCGACGTGTCGGTCTGGATCGCGGCGCCGCTCAGTTGAATGGTGAGTTCCTTCCACCCGTTGAGATCCCCGACAAACCTCCGAGCCGAGGCTCCCGTGGACCGCGTTTTCGTTACCGGAACCGCGGTGTTGGTTCGGGGGTCGATGCCCACGGAGATGAAGCGGGCGGGAATCCTGTTCGGGGTCCCCACCGACTCGGCGGTGGGGTCGTCGCGGACCCACAGTCGAACGGTGTACGATCCGCCGCCACGCAGCTCCGGGCGCGTCCCGGCCGGGTCGGCGTAGGGCACCGGGAGGCGCAGCAGGTGGTTCTGATCGGCGCGGACGAAGCGAATGTTGTCGACGACGGCTTCCACGCGATCACCCTGAACCGAAGGATCGATGCCGCCGAAGGAGAACCAGGTCAGGCCGGGCTCGATGGTAATCAGGTTGGTGCCAATGGAATCTGCGACCTCGGTCAGAGTGTTTTCTCCGCCGGTGGAGGGAAAGGAATAGACCAGCGTATCACTGATTGTCCCGCCCCGCGCAATCGAATAGTCGTAGTTCACACTTCCCACGCTGACATTGTCGTTCAGTTCGATACCAAGACTCTGAATCGCCATCCTGAAATCCAGGGAAAACGCGTAGGCATCATTGGCGCTGGCGCCGCCATCAAGAATTACGCTCGACTGTGAAAGATCGATTGCGTACCGCTGCTGGGCATCCTCGAAATTGAGATTGAGCGACAGCCCATCAATCGCGGGTTTGAGGGGATCGGTTGCGGTGCCGTCGACGATCGTGGCGTTGACAAACCCGCTGCCCTGTTCGGCCCAGCCGTTCACGCCATCGTGGTTGTCGACGACATTCGCTGAGGCAACCCCCGAGTTCTCAAACGTCCCGTCCGCGAACAGGTTCTTGACCTCCAGCCGGTAGACCGGACCGCTCACCCCGCTGGGCAGCGAGCCGTACACCTCCGATGAGACCTCTTCGAACTGCACGTAGTCGTACGGTAGCGATGAGTCTGTGTCCTTGTCGAGACCGTCGGCGAAGTACCAGAGGCTGCCCCCGTTGGCGTCGGTACTCCCGAACTGCCGGTTCGCCACCAGGTTGACGCCCTGGTAGTCGCTCCAGTCCACCCCGCTGGGGCAGGCTGTCAGGGCCAGGAGCGCGCCGGTCACGACGGCGACGCCGGCGGCGCGGGCGAGAAACGGTCGGACGGTGCCGGTACAGGTGCGTGTCACGATATGCCCAAATATAGCATCGGAAGGGGGCGCTTTCCAGCACGGGCGCATCGTGACGGTTCCAACGTGTCGCTACCCGGTGGTTCGCGGGTTTCACTGTGCTGATGGGGAGTGCGAAATCCAGTGAGGTCTGTTTTGCTCCAACTGCGCCGGAAACAAGCGGCATCGGCGGTCCAGGGACAGAAGCCCGGCGACGAGCGGATGGTCGGAAACGGCGTGCCCCCCAACGATTGCGCGAGCTCCCTCCGGTTACCTTGGCTTTCTTGTTCGTGCTTCCACGGAGTCTGCCGACGCGACCGTGAACATGCACACGATCAGGTCGTCGAGATGTACAATGCCAGGCCGAGCCACTGCACGGCAATCTGTGTGCCGTGTCGCCTTGCGATGTCAGATGGCGTCGTCATGCGCACACAAGCGTCCCGTTGCGGCGTCGTTTGATTAAAGTTGAAATACATAAGAAAAAATTCAAGTATTTCATTTTGATTGATTAGTGATTATAATGGATTAAACCAGATGAATACTATGAAAGTGAAAGGATTCCCAAACTACCTCACCAATGACCTTCGCTTGAAGCGCCTCATCAAATTCGCCGAAAGTGTAGCGGATACGCCTCACCCCCTTCTACTGCTCGGCGAAACGGGAACGGGAAAAGACCTATTTGCCGAGGAGTTTCACCGCGCAAGCGGGAGTAGCGGCCCCCTGGTTGCGGAAAACGTTGCTGGACTGGATGAACAGCTGTTCGCCGATGCTCTCTTCGGGCACACGACTGGAGCGTACACTGGGGCGGTGTCGGACCGCCAAGGTCTGATAGAGAAAGCAGAAGGCGGAACGCTATTTCTGGACGAAATCGGTGATCTCAGTGTGGCGTCTCAGATTAAGCTGCTCCGCGTCATCGAAAACCGTACATACTTCCGGCTCGGTAGTGATGAACCGCTTCGTGTGAATGCGCGATTCGTATTTGCGACGAGTTCGAATCTTCTTACGCGCATTAAAAATGGTCTTTTTAGACCTGATCTCTATTTTCGATTGTCGGCGTATGAAGTGCATCTGCCGCCTCTCAGAGAGCGCAAGGAGGATCTGAGGCTGTTGATCCGCCATTTTGTCGCCAGCGCCGCCGAGTCGATCGGGCGCGAAAACCCGACGATCAAGCCTGGTTTTGTCGCCCAGATGGAAAAGCACTCTTTTCCGGGGAACGTGCGGGAACTGAAAATGCTGGTATTGAAGGCAGTCACGTTTGCCCAGGACGGTGTTCTCGACGAAGAAACCGGCGCAATGGTGCTGGACAACCACCTAATGACTGGCAAGAACGCCCATATTCTGATCGATCATGATCCAATAGAGCTCTCGGACGATATCATTCGGTTTCCGAGCCAGCTTCCGACGATGCTTGAAACCAGAAAGGCCCTGGTGGCGGAAGCGCTTCGGCGGACGGGAGGGAACCAGAGCAAGGCGGCCAAATTGCTCGGACTGACTCCCGCCGCTGTGAACAAGTTCCTGTCAAAATACCAGCTGTGAACATAGAGCGCATCCTACCATCACAGGAGCGTCAGCAGCGCTGCAACGATCGTCAGTTCGATAGCTGCGACGTAGGTCGCGTCCAAAATTTGTTTCTTCAATGGAACCTCACCTGGAGATGTTCTGAATAAGGGCGTACGTCGACAGTACCGTTGAGACGACGGTAAAAACCGGTCCAACGTGGTACCAGGGGTGGTTGCTGGTAAAGTGGATTGTATCTCCCGGTTCGATCATCGCGTGATCCGGGCGTTTTTCCCCGTCCGCGCCAAGAATCCGCGGGTTCCTGCCGATTCGCCGCTGTCCGTCAATCCCGCCGGCTAGCCGGAGGTAGTACTCGTATCCTCGATTCGGAACGAACTGGAATGATCCTGGGTTCGATACGGCACCACTTACAACAACCTGAGGCTGGCGGAACGGAATCATGATACGATCCTCCGGTCTGACGGAGATCGTCGCAGCGCGTGAGCTTGGGCCGATGGACGTCAGATCCACGGGGATGGTTTCGATTGATGTCTCCCGCCGCAGTACGGCGTTGCGCAGATCGGCGTTCGGCGAAAGCCAGTGATCATAGCGGCGTACAAGCGTTGCAACGGTTTCGCCTTCGTACCACCTGACCGATTTCTGAACGTAGTTGAACGTTTGCCCTGCCTGTCCCTGCGGGACCTCGACGTCGGGGGGGACGATGGCACCCTCGATGTGGACGCGCGCTTCCACGTCGGATTCGGCGGGCACATAGATTGAGTCCACGTCCAGAGCTGCGATAGAGGCGCTCTGATCGAGTGTCACGATGCGTCCTTCGTCCGGGAGGAACGTTCCGCGAACCTGAATCCCCGAAAGGTCCGCCCCCTCCAGCGTGCCACCGCCGAATGTTTCGACAATATCCCGCACCGTTTCATTGGGGATTACCTGAAACCGACCGGTGCGAACCGCTTGCCCCGAGAGTTCAACGCTGTGACCGGGCGCCGAGAGTGAGATTTTGTCTCCAGGGCGCAGTCTTTTCTCCCGGTCTGCCGCTGGATTCAGGAGACGCATTTGCACATCCACGCGGAATGCCTCGTTCTCGCGGTGCAGAAAAACGTTGCGTGTATCGACGCGTTCACTGTCAAGATTCGCCACCAGGGAGGAGACGGTCGACAGACCCCAGGCGCGGACCGCTTGGTTTTCCAGATACGCCCCCGAAATATCCACGAGAAATGTACCGACCTGTTGGATTGTCAGTTCAGGGAAACTTCCCGGATAGGCACTGGAGAAATCGCTCAGAACGCGTGACCTGAGATCCACGAATGCCTCGTTGCCGGCGTCATAGGGTCCCAGGAACCCGATCGTCACTGAAGCATCCGCCTGTACCGCCAGTTCGATCGTCTCAGGACGTCCCTGACTGTTCTGGAAGCGAAGCGTGTACACGTCCCCCGGAGTGACGGGGTAGTCATTTGAAGAGCGCGCGATCATGACTCGGGTATCGATTGGCAGTCCCACACTGTCGCGCGGCGGTTCGCTCGACGGCGAGGTTTCCGGCGTCGGCGACGTGGACTGGCCGGTCACTGGAAGCGGGGCAATCGCCGCAATCAGGATGAAGTAGAGCGTTAATCGGATATTCATTCGTGGGCCTTTCTTACCCGCAGAGTTGACTTGAGATGCTCTTTGACCGAGGCAAGTTTCCGGCCCTCTTCCGGATCGGTGCGCGCACGGTCCAGATATTCGAGGACAAACGCAAGAAACACGGAGAGGAAAAACGCGGTAATGGTCGCGATGACCGAGATCATCGAGCGCGACGGACCGCTCCGTTTCTGCGGAACCTCTGGGGCTTCAAGAACCTGGAATACGGGTGATTCACTGTCCACGGACAAGCGGGTCACCTCCCGTTCCTGGACCAGCGATCGATAGATTGCCGTCTGGACGTCAAGTTCACGTTGCAGGCGCTCAAAGGCGAACATCAAGGCGGGGAGATCTTGTTGGCTTGGCCCAAGACTCTCCGGCCGGTTCTGTCCTGACTGCATCTGTTGCAGAAGCTGGGCGTAGCTATCCCGCTGGGCCTGGAGTCGTCGAATCTCAGGAGAACCGGGCATGGCGAACTCGGAGCTGTAGTCCAGTTCGAGTTGGGTGAGTACGAGTTTGGACCTCAGTTCACCCATCAATTGAGCTCGCTCTTGGGCGAGGGAATCGGCGCTCATAATTCCGTGGTCCCGCTGAAACTGCTCAGTGCGCTGCTCGAGATCGTCGATCCGCTGGTTGACCTCAGCGATTTTGGTGTCGAGGAGCTGCAGTTTCCGCCGGTTCTGATCCACCCCCAGCTCCCCGAGGCGCTGTCGCAGATTGTCCATGATTGACGACACGGCGACAGCGGCAAATTGCGGATCTGTATCGGTGAACTGAATCTGGATAGTGCCGGTCGCCGAATCGGCCTCAGTAGCCATTTTCCCGCGCAGCATCTCACGAGCTTGGACCTGGACCGGTTCCTCAATGCTGTATCGCGCGGCAAGATTGAGATCACGTGCGACTGCATCCAGCACCGACCGGCTTTGGAGCAGCCGCAGTGCAAGTTCACGATTGTTCGGTCCACCCTGTCCAAGATCGATGTTGCCCACGAGCCCGGACAGTTGAGACGGCAACTGCGACAACGGTGAGGATTGCCCCGAGTCGATGAGAAGCGTCCCTTCCGCGGTATACGTGTTGGGCAACGGACTCCGGTCCGGAGGCAGATATTTGGAAGCGAGGAGGTATCCTACGGTCCCAATGGCCGTCAGGCTGGTGAGCAACACAATCAGACGGGCGTGCTTGGCAACAACGAGAACGAGATCCAAAAGACTAATCGTATCGTCTTCCGGTACGTAGACCTGCCCCGAATTTGGGGCAGGATGCTGAGAGCGAAATTGTTCGACGGATCCTGTCATCAGGATCCTGAATGCAAAAATGATGCCAGGAAACCGTTTTTGATACTGTTTTCTAACTCTCTGTGGTGTCGTGCGTTATCACCACGGAGTCTCCCGAACCGCAATCAAGTGAAATTATGGATTAAATTAATTCCAATATATGGTTGATGTTTGTGATCGTCTTCACACCGCGACCAGCACCTCCTCCGCGTGAATCTCCGTCCGCGGGCGCTTGAACACCTTGATCACGGTACCGTCGCCGTCGATCACAAAGGTGTAGCGCAGGATGCTTTCGAACTTCTTGCCGTACATGTTCTTCATGCCCCAGGCGCCGTAGGCCTGAATCGTGTTCATCTCCGGATCCGACAGGATCGGAAAGGGCAGGTTGTGCTTGTCGGCGAAGGACCGGTGGCTTTCCACGTCGTCGGCGCTGATCCCGAACACGGCGATGCCGGCGTCCTGCAGCGCCTGCCAGTTGTCGCGAAAACTGCACGCCTCCTTCGTGCACCCGGGGGTGTCGTCCTTGGGGTAAAAATAGACGACCGCCGGCGAGCCGCGGTGGTCGGAGAGCCGGTGAATCGCTCCGTGCTGATCGGGGAGCGCAAAATCCGGTGCTGTCTGTCCTGCTTCAATCATGCCCGAAATATACGGCGGCGGCGGCACCGGGGGCGAGTCGCGCGCCGAGGGCGAGTCGTGGCTCCGGGGGCGGGGCGCGTGCCGGGGGCGAGTCGCGCGCCATCCCGCCGCGGCCCGCTACCCGCTGGGTTTTCCGCTGTGGTATCCTTGTGACCGTGCAGATACTCGTTGTGGAAGACGACGCCAAGATCGCCCAGTACCTCCGAAAAGGTCTGAGCGAGGCCGGCTATCACGTGGATCACCTGGAGAGCGCCGAGGAGGCGCTGGGAGCGGCGAGTCTCAAACGCTACGACGCCCTGGTCGTCGATATCATGCTTCCCGGCAAGGACGGGCTCTGGCTTATCGAAGAGCTGCGGGGTCGGGGGATGACGGCACCGATCCTGATTCTCAGCGCACGGCAGTCGGTGGATGACCGCGTGACAGGGCTCCGTGCCGGTGGCGACGACTACCTCACCAAGCCGTTCTCCTTCTCGGAGCTGCAGGTTCGTATCGAGGCGCTGATCCGCCGCAGTCGGATGAGCACGGACGGTGGCGGCGAGACGTCCGGTGGGGCCGGCGGCGCCGCGCACGCGGTGACGCACCTGTCGGTAGGGGATCTCGAGATGGATCTCCTCGCGCGGGAGGTTCATCGTCAGGGAACCACGCTGGACCTGCAGCCGCGGGAGTTCTCGCTGCTGGAGCTCTTTCTCCGCCACCCGGGGCAGGTGCTGACCAAGACGATGATCCTGGAGCACGTCTGGAGCTACGACTTCGATCCGCAGACCAACGTGGTCGACGTACTGGTATCGCGGTTGCGATCCAAGGTGGACCGGGAGTTCGAACCAAAGGTGATCCACACGGTCCGCGGCGTGGGTTACGTGTACCGCCCGGAGGGCGTGAAGGAGCGCGACGGCGAGGGAGGTCGACGGTGAGCGACGGCGACGCGACTCCCCGGGGGGCCCGATTCGGCCTGACCACCCGACTGCGGCTCACGGTCCTGTACACCAGCATTTCGATTCTCAGCGTGGTCGCGATTTTCGGGCTCACGTTTCTCTCCCTGTACCGCACGCTGCAGCAGGACGACCTCCGCGACATGCAGAGCCGGCTGCTGGGCTACTGGGCCCAGTTTCAGACCGGCGGTCTGGATCTCCTGCGGGAGGAGATCGGCGTCGACAACCTGCTGGTGGGGGAACGCCCGTTTTTCGTTCGCGTGGCGGACAAGGACAACAACACCGTCTTTTTCAGCTATCCGCGCATCTGGGAGAACTTCGACATCGGCCGGCTCGAACAGATGGATATGGAGCCCAACGCGCTGCACGTCCTGCACTCGGACCAGTTCGAGTACCAGCTGGAGGTCGCGGGGCTGTGGCTCTCGGACCAGTACTACCTGCAGCTCGGGCTGTCGGATCAGAACCGGGCGCGCCTGCTCGGGCTCTTCCAGCGGAACTTCCTGCTCATCGGCGTGGTGGTCGTGGTGGTGGGGTTTGTCGCGGGCCTGCTGACGGCGACGCGGGCACTTCGGCCGATTTCGCGGGTAACGGTGGTGGCCCGACGGATCGTCGATACGGGACGCCTCGGCGCTCGGGTGGAACAGGGCACCGGTGGCCGTGAGCTGACGCAGCTGGTGGATGTGATCAACGAGATGCTCGGGACGATCGAGCGGCTCGTGGACGGCATGCGCAACACGGTGGACATGGTGGCCCATGACCTGCGCACGCCGATTACCCGTCTGCGGGCGCGGGCGGAACTGGCGCTGCGCAGCCGCGACGCCGAGGAGACGGAGGCCGCCCTGGCGGAGACGGTCGAGCAGAGCGACGAGATTCTGCGCATGGTGAACACGCTCCTGGACATTACCGAGGCCGAGAGCGGTGTCATGCGCCTGTCGCCGGAGGTGATTCGTGTGTCACAGCTCGCCACCGAGGTCCGCGACCTGTACGAGATGGTGGCGGAGGAGCGCGGCATCACGATGCGGCTTGATGTTCCCGACGATCTCGAGGTTGTCGCCGACCGGTTGCGTCTGCGGCAGGTGGTGGCCAACCTCGTGGACAACGCGGTGAAGTACTGCCGAGAGGATGGGCTGGTGACGATCGCCGCCCGCGCCATCGGCGGCGACTCCCACGGGGGCGCCCACGGTGAGGACGGTCACGGGCACGGCGATCAGGAACACGGCGTCATCGAGATTTCGGTGAGCGACACCGGCCCGGGGCTCGGCGACGACGAACGCGATCGGGTCTGGGAACGCATGTACCGCGGGCCGATTCAGCCCGACCAGCGCGGCCTCGGGCTCGGCCTCAGCCTGGTGCGGGCGGTGGTGAGTGCCCACGACGGGAGTGTGGCGGTGGAGTCGGAAAAGGGTCGCGGCGCCCGGTTTCTGGTGCACCTTCCGGCCCGGTAGCCTCCGGTTCCCCTGTCGCGGTACAGTAGCGACATATGAGCATTTTCGAAGCCATCATGCTGATCTGTTTCGGCATGGCATGGCCCTTCTCGATCTACAAATCGTGGAAGACCCGCGAGGTGGGTTCCAAGAGTCTGGTGTTCCTCGTTGCGCTCCTCGTCGGCTACGTCGCCGGCATTCTGCACAAGGTGTTCTATCTCATGGACGGCGTGATCGTTCTGTACGTTCTGAACGGCACGATGGTCAGCATCGATATCGCATTGTACCTGCGCAACCGCATGTACCAGACACGGGCAAGTTTCGCCGCGGCGGAGCGTGCGGACCGGGAGGAGGTCGCGGGATGATCGCGTACATCAGCAAACACGGTGCCGTTCAGGAGTTTGTGGAACGCGCGGCGGCGGAGACCGGCACACAGCTGTTCGACCTCTCCAGCGACGCCGCCGCCGCGCGCGACGCTGTCGGCGGGCTGCCGTCGGATGGACGAATCGTCGTGGCGGCGCCGATCTACGCGGGATCCATTCCGAAACCGATGCTGCGCTTTCTCGAGTCGGTCCGGGAGGACCTGCTCTCGCGGCGTGTGGCGATCGTTCTCTCCTGTCTGTATCAGGGGGAAGAGGCGCGTATTCAGCTGGCGGAGACGGTGCCCCCGTGGCTTGTGGGACACGCCGAGCGGCAGTTCATGATCGGCGGTCGCGTGATCATGAACGAACTGAAACGTCCGGTTCGGTTTCTGGTGCGCAAGATCCTGGGGCACGATACCGACGTCGACACGATGGCGTGGGACGAGGTACCGCTCCTCGCGGCGTGGCTTCGCGGCGAGTCGTAGGCCGGGGGCTATCGGCCGGCGTGGTTCGGGCGCGAACAGTGATGGGGCGCCGCGCCACAGAGGCGATGGGGGGAGGCTCTCCAGCCCCGTCCCGCTGCGCTACAGCTGCTGGAGCGTGAGCTGCCGGTACGCGCTCAGGGCGGCGCGGGCGCCTTCGCCCAGCGCCACGAGGATCTGTTCCACCCCCACGGTGGTCACGTCTCCGGCGGCAAAGATCCGCGGGTTGCTGGTGACGTTGGTGGCGTCGATCTGGATCGCACCGCGGGTGGTGCGGTGCACGAGGTGTTCCACCATGCCGCTGTTGGCCACCGGTTCCCGTTCGATGAAGAACGCGTCCGCTTCGATCTGTCGGTGTGGTCGGTCCTCGGCGCAGTCGGCGTCGCCGCGGCAGATATCCATGCGTCGGGCGAATCCGTCGCCGTCGAAGCGAACCGCGCGGTACCCGTTGAGCACCTCGATGGTGTCCTGCCGTTCCACAAGCTGAAGGTGTCCATGGGAGTACTCCGCGTGCGGCTCCAGGACCAGCGTCACCTGATCCGCCTGCATCGCACACTCCACGGCGGCCTCAATCGCGCGGTCGGAGTCGCCGATCACCGCCACGCGCCGTTCCCGCAGCAGGTGGGAGTAGCTGATTGCGCTCGACCCCAGGCCCTTACCCATGAACTCGCGCTCGCCGGGCACACCAAGGAGTCGGGGCGTGGTGCCGGTGGCGATGATGAGCCGTTCCGCCCGCAGGATCTCCCCGTCGCTGTGTGTGGTGGCGTCGTCGCCGGCCCGGCGCCCCGTCCCACTCGGGGCGGTCACCGTCACGCTGAATCCGTCGGCGTCTTCTTCGATCTGCGACACGTGGCCGTGGCGCCAGAGGTGCGAAAGGTACTCTACCTGGCCGCGGAACACCTGGACCTGTTCCCGCGCCTTCAGGACGTGGTACTCAGACATGTCCGGGAGGTTGAGGCTGAGGGACGCCTTGCCACCGAGCTGACCGGTGATCATCTGCACGTCCATACCCTTGCGGGCGCAGTACATCGTTGCCGCGAGACCGGCGGGGCCGCCGCCGATGATGATCGCTTCGTACATTAGCGGGCCTCTCCTTCGGATTCCGGTGCCGGCGGAATGACGCCGTGTTCCATCATGATTTCGGTCATCCGGCGGCTGCGGGCGATGCGGGTGCGTGCGGACTCCCGGAGTTCGGCCGCCGAGAGGCTCTTCCCGGCCAGCCCCTGTTCCTGTGCCTTCAGACCCACTGCGGCGGCGATATCACCGAACAGGTCCCACTCCTCCATCGTTGGCATGATGCGTTCCGGGCCGTAGTCGCGATGGTCGCGGGCGCGCATGGCGATCGCGTCGGCGGCGGCGAAGCACATTTCGTCGCTGATAGTTCGGGCCCGCACGTCCAGGGTGCCGCGGAAGATGCCGGGGAAGCAGAGTGAGTTGTTGACCTGGTTGGCGAAATCACTGCGGCCGGTCGCCACGACCGCGGCGCCGGCCTCGTGAGCCTCCCAGGGCCAGATCTCGGGTACCGGATTGGCCTCGGGGAACACGATCGGCGAATCCGCCATCCGACGGATCCACTGCGGGTCGATCGTCCCGGGACCGGGCCGGGAGAGGGAGATCACCACATCGGCGCCCTCGAGTGCCTCGGGGATGCCGCCGGTACGCCCATCGGCGTTCGTTCGTTCGGCCAGCTCCCATTTCTCGGGGTATTCGTTCCGGTTGCGGCGCAGGTCCTCGCGGTCCGTTGTGAGGATTCCCCGGGAGTCGTTTACGGTGCATTTGGCGGGGTCGGCGCCGCGCCCGAAGATGAGGCGCGCGCAGGCCACGTTTGCGGCTCCGGAACCGATAAAGGCGATGCGGACGTCCTCGATCGATTTCCCGACGATGTCGAGGGCGTTGAGAAGCCCCGCCAGGGTGACGGTGGCGGTGCCCTGCTGGTCATCGTGCCAGACGGGGATCTCCGCCTCCGCGCGCAGCGTATCCAGCACCCGAAAGCACTTGGGCTGGGAGATATCTTCCAGGTTGATCCCGCCGAAGCTCGGTTGGAGGTTGAGGACGGTGCGGATGATCTGGTCGGGGTCCTTGTCCTGGAGCATGATCGGCACGCTGTCCACGCCGCCGAGGTACTTGTACAGGAGTGCCTTCCCTTCCATGACCGGGTACCCCGCCCGGGCTCCGATATCGCCGAGGCCCAGAACCCGGCTTCCGTCGGATACGACGGCGACGGTGTTCCAGCGGTTGGTGAGTTCATCCACCAGGTCCGGCTCGTCGCGGATCGCCAGGCAGGCCTCGGCGACCCCCGGGGAATACCACACCGAGAAGTCGTCCATGCCTCGGACGACGCATCGGGGAGTCGTTTCCATCTTGCCGCCGAAGTGGCGGTGCCACGCCACGGCGATGTTCTTCCAGTGGTCCGCCCGGGCGGCTTTATCGGCAGTGTTATCTGACACGGGGCGCCTCGTCTGTCCAGATCGTTGCGTTGGGGTGATGCAGGAGGATACGGCCGGCGGGGTAGTTCTCCGGTCGCCTGCTCAGTTCGTACAGAATGTCACGCTTGCCCTCGCCGGTGGCGAAGAACACCACCTTGCGGAACGAGAGGAGGACCGCGGCGCCGACGGAGACGCGGTCAACGCCTCCGTGGACACCGGTGTGAACGGCAAGCCGCTCCTGCGGGACGGGCAGGAGCGTCCCGGTCCCGACCCCCGGATCCTGTCCGTCGCCGAGCACCTGACCCGGGCTCGAGGCATCCACCGCTGCCGTTGAGAAGAGGCTGGCGGTGTGGCCGTCACCGCCGATCCCCAGTACCGCCAGCGCGAAGATCGCGTCCCGTCCCGCGAGGCCGGCGATACGGCCACCGAAATCGGAGACCGCCTCCGGGAGCGGGCGATCGGCGTCAACGTGGACCACGCGTTCGTCCGGGAGTCCCAGGGCGTGCGCCAGGGGGCGGATGTGGTGATAGTTGGACCGTTCGTCGGTGGCGGGCACGTAGCGGTCGTCGGAGAGCATGAGATGCGCCGCCGGGTGCACCCGTCTCGGGGGCTCAGCTGCCAGTCGCCGGTAGACCTGCATCGGCGTGGAGCCGCCGGCGAGCATGACGACGTACGGTGAGGTGGCGGTGCGTTCCGCCACCGATTCGGTTTCCTCGTCGACGTGATACTCGGTTCCCTCTCCGAGGTACTTCCGAAGCTCGTTGAACAGCGCGTCCCCGGCTTGCTTGCTCGTCGGGAAGCGGGTGAACTCAACTGCCACAGTGCTGTCCTTCCTGGAATCCCGGAACCGCCGGACCGGCGCTTCCGTAGGGGTAGATCTGCGGTTGAATCCGCTCGGTTTCGATCTGATTGAGGGCGGGAGTCACGATCCCCCAGGCGGCGGCGAGTTCTTCGCGTTGGATGAACAGCGACCGGTCGCCGCGCAGCACGTCCAGGAGCAGTCGTTCGTACGCTTCCGGCAGTTCGGCGGCGAACTCCTCCTGATAGAGCATATTCAGGCGTACCGCCGCCGACTCCAGTGCCATGCCGGGAACCTTGTTGTTCACCACCAGCTCGATCGCCTCATTCGGCTGTACCCGGATCCGCAGGCAGTTGCCGACCACCCCCGGAAAAAGGGAGTACGGCAACTCGCGGAACCGGATCACCAGTTCGGTCTTCTGGGTGTCCAGCGCCTTGCCTGCGCTGAGGTAGAACGGAACGCCGTACCAGCGCGGGGTGTTCACGTGGAGTCGCGTTGCCACGAAGGTCTCGGTGATCGAATCCTCGGGGACACCGTCGTCGTCGCGGTACCCCTCGTACTGCCCGGTCACGGTTTCATCGAGACTCATGGGCTGAGTTGCCCGCAGCAACTTGTTTTTCTCTTCCGCGATCTCCTTGGCGTCCAGGCGGATCGGCTGTTCCATCGCCGCCAGCGCCATCGTCTGCAGCAGGTGGTTCTGGAGGACGTCCCGGATGATGCCGAAGCGGTCAAAGTAGCCGGCGCGTCCCTCTACCCCGATTTTCTCGGAGAAGGCGATGGAAATCGATTCGATGTGGTCGCGGTTCCAGATCGGCTCGAAGATTCGGTTGCCAAAGCGCAGGATAAGGAGGTTCTGTATCACCTCCTTGCCCAGATAGTGGTCGATCCGATAGGTCTGCTGCTCGGTGAAGATCTCGCCGAGGGCGGCGGTGAGTTCGGCGGAACTCCGGCTGTCGCGTCCAAAGGGCTTCTCGATAACCACCCGCGACCAGTCACGCGTCTCTTCGTCCGCCAGTCCCGCTTCGCGGATCGACCGCGCGGTTTCCAGAAATACGCTCGGGGGAATCGCCATGTACATGAGCATTGAGGCGTAGGGGCCGTTCAGCGACTCCAGCCGTCGCCCCAGGGCACGGAAGTCGTCGGCGTTGGTATACTGGCCGGTGTGGTAGTGACAGCGCTTGAGAAACTGGCCGACCTTGATGTCGCACTGGCTCGGTTCCGGCTCGTAGCGGCAGGTGAGCGTCTCCGCAACGACCGATCGGAACTCACGATCGGTCATGTGGGACCTGGCAAATCCGACGACGTGAAACCGTTCCGGAAGCAGACCGTTGCAGAACAGGTTGAACAGCGCCGGCAACAGCTTCTTTCGGGTGAGGTCGCCGGATGCCCCGACGATCACGATGTTGGTTGGCTTGGTTGGTGGTGTCACTGCGCGATATAGTATTGGTCTATATGCTGTATGAGCAACCCCGACTGTACGACGCACTCTACGATCGGTTTACCGAAGACATCGAGTTCTATACCGATATCGCCCGTGAGGGTAGCGGCCCTGTATGCGAACTCGCGTGCGGCACGGGGCGGGTAACGGTGCCCCTGGCGGAAACGGGGCTCCAGGTCACCGGCATCGATTCGAGTCCGCAGATGATAGACGCCGCCCGTACCCGTGCCGCAGCCTCCGACGCCGGCGATCGTGTGACGCTGGATGTCGGGGACATGCGCGCGCCGCTCCCCAACGGAGCGTTCACCACGGTCCTCGTTCCTCTCCACAGCCTCTCGCATCTGCTCACCGTTGAGGAGATCCGCGCAGCGTTGACGGCGATTCACGGCGGTCTGCGCACAGGCGGGCGGCTGGCTCTGGCGCTCCACAATCCCGATCCCGCGTATCTCGCCGGCGACGACGATGGAATCCGCCGAATCCACCGCGAGGTGTCCTCGCTGGCGATCTACGAAACGACCCGCTACCACAGCGACCGACAGGTGCTCGACATCAAGTGGTACGTCGAGACCTCGGACGAGACATCGCTGGTGACCTACCCGCTGCGTATGATCTTCCCGGAGGAGTTGCGGCTGCTGCTGGATGTTTCGGGGTTCGAGATGGAAGACCGCTTCGGCTGGTATGACCGGCGCCCCTTTTCCGCCGAAAGCGGCACCCAGGTGGTGGTGGCGCGGCGGCGGTAGCTGGCTATCTCGGTGGCCGCTATCTCTGCGGCAGCCACGACTGCGTCCTCTACTGTGGCATTTCAGCGGCGTGGCGCAGCGCATACTCCCGGTACCGCGCAGCGCTCTCCGCGAAGTTGCGGATTTCGTCCTCCCTCAGTCGTCGGATCACCTTTGCCGGGACCCCCGCCACCAGCGTTTCCGACTCCACCTCCATGCCCGGCGGAACCACCGCCCCGGCGGCCACCATGGCGTGCCGCCGGATCACGGCGCCGTCGAGAACGGTGGCGGCGATACCGACGAGCGTCTCATCCTCGATCGTGCACCCATGGAGACGCGCGGCGTGACCAACCGTGACGCGCTGACCCACCGAGAGGGGGAACGCGTCGTGGGTCACATGGAGGACCGAGTTGTCCTGGATGTTGGTGTCCTCGCCGATACGCACCCAGTGCACATCGCCACGAATCACGGTGTTGTACCAGAGACTGACGCCGTTGGCGAGGGTGACGTCGCCGACTACGCGAACGCCCGCCATGATCACAACGCGATCGCCGACGCGGGGAACGAGGTGTCCGAAGGGGCGGACGGTTGCACAGGACGAAATGGCGGTGGTATCCATGGCGTATCCTACACCGGATGCGGTCACGCCTGAAACATGGCGCTGCAGCTTCGCACGCGGCGGTTCAGTTGCTCCAGGAGCTTCCAGCGGACGATCGGAATGTGCTGCAGAACGGTACAGGGCACCGCGTAGTATCTGGTCTGCGTGCGGGCCCGGTAGGTCATGGCGAAGCGGTCGCGTCCGAGGAGCGCCTGCTCCCCCACCGCCTCGTTGGCGCCGGCCACCGCGATCAGCTTTCCGTTGCAGCGGACCTCAACCGATCCGTCGGCGACCATGACCACGGCATCGGTGGCATCGATGTCGGCGCCGGCGTCTGCACGCTGTTCCACCATGTCCTGGGCGATCGCGTTCCGGGTCTGACCCGCTATCCGATCTCCCAGCAGGAACGTCCCCTCCAGGTAGTGTTTCCGCTCCAGGTACTCCTCCATCGACTGCACCATGTCGTTGCGTTCGATAAAGGCGCGGTAGATATCCCGGGGAATCTCCAGGACCCGGATGAAACTTCCGGCGCGGTATGTGCGCCGCGCCGGCTCGTCAAAGAGGCAGTTCCGCTCACCGATGATCGTGCCGGTGGTCAGGATGTTCTCCGTGGCGGTCTCGGAATCCAGAATCTCGACCAGTCCGTTGATCAGAAGGTAGACGGTCTCCGGTCGTGAGTGCTTCTTGACCAGAATCGAGCCCACACTCACCGTCCGGGCGGGGCAGTTGCCGAGCATCGCGATCTCGTGGGCCGGCGCGCCGGGAAAGTTCTGGCGCAGGAGGTTGACGACCGTAGACTCCGGCGTGACGTCCGTAGCCTTGATCAGGACGTCGGCCATGCCAAAGGAGGTGTCGGCCCCGATCTCCTTCTCCGCGAGCGTCAGGGGAGCCGCCTTGTGACTCAGGACGATCCTGCGCGACTCGTCGTGGCGGAAATCTTCCGCCTCGCCGTGGATCATGCCACCGCCGATGTCCAGTTTCTTTACGTCCGTGGGGGTCAGGTAGTCCTGCCGGACCGTGTCGATCAGGCGGCGGGAGGCGGGGTTTTCGCTGGTGCTGAGCGAGTCCAGTTGCCGGAACGAGGCGATGTCCGCGAAATGGGCGTAGGTCCGGTATCCACCGTCCCACATCGCCCGGAAGAACATGATCGTCGTCTCTACCGGATGCGGTGAGTACACCGGCTTCACCTCGAGGCCGTCGATCATGTTCCACTCGCCCATATCGAGGTCCCGCGGGATGAAGTACCGGTCGAACTGTTCCTCCGGGAACGACATCAGCGCAGAGAGCTTTTTCATCACCGAGGCGCGCACCATGGGGGCGGCGTAGTAGGGAAGCCGGTGATCCGCCCGGACCAGCGAGGTGAGCCCCGCAAAGTGGTCATCGTGGGCGTGGGTGTGAAAGATCCCGTCGATCTCGTTCACGCTCATGCCGAGCGAGTTCAGCGTGTGCATCACACTGGGTCCGGCGTCGATCAGGTACACGCGACCCTGGAATACCAGAATGCTGGCCATGCACGGCCGGTTGATGTCCCATCCGTCGCCCTCACCGGTGTGAACGACTGAAAAATACTCCCGCTTGATCTTGTGCTGACCCAGCACGTACGGGGGCTGGTACTGTTCCCCGGCATCGAGGTTGAGGGAGACTTCCAGGTAGTCCCCGGCGTGGGAAATGCGGTAGGTATTGATCGCCACACGTTCGATATCCACCCCCGGGGCGATCTCCGCCGGCTCGTCAACGACGGTCACGAAATCGATCATCTCCTCGGGGGAACGGATCGTGCCGAAGGCGAACTGTTTTTTGATTCGAACGTACTCCGCCGCGCGGTCCGGCTCCACGCCGGCCGATATCAGTTCCTCTTCGCTGGTGAGTCCGTAGTTGCCCCGGAAAATGTACTCGCGTTGCGCGTGGATCTGGTCGGCCGCGCCGATGATGCGGGGTTTGGTGCCGGTGTTGTTCGGGTGACCGGGGATGATCATGCCCTGCCGGTAGAACATCTGGAGCACCGGAAACTCGGACAGGTTGGCGAACTCGCCGTTCTGGATGCTGACATCCGAGAGCAGGACCGCGTTCGGGCCGGTCTCAAATCGCACGCCGTTTCGTTCCACGCTGGAGATGAAACCCCCGCGCATGAGGTGTTTGACCACGTCGGCGGGGGCCCCGCAGACGATGCGCAGATCGACCTCCGGAATCTCGACCCAGTAGACTCCCGTGGTGACTGTGGACTTTTTCACCGGTCTACCCCCCGACAGGTACTGTACTTCACCGGCGGCGGGCGGTGCAAATCCCCGCCGCATTCCGGTCAGTTCCAGCCGACGGAGAGTTCGAGCAGGTGTTTTTCGGCGTCCAGGCGGATGTCCTCCGGGAGATGCTCGAACGTCTGGAGCCGCTCGTACAGACGGTGGGCCTCGCGGCTGCGGTCGAGGTATCGATACGCCGTCGCCAGCGCATACGTCGTCAGGTAGTCGTTGGGGTTGATCTCGTACGCCTTTTCCAGCGTTTCCAGGCCCAGATGTCCGCGGTCGGTCTGGCTGAACAGGACGCTCAGATTTCGCAGTACGCTGCCGTTGCGCGGGTTGAGGCGTCGTGCTCGCTCCAGGTGTTCCTCGGCCCGGGAATAGTCGTGTTTGCGGAGGTAGGCGCACCCCAGCGCCTCCCACGCCTCATCGTTGGCATCATCGTGGCGTACGTAGTAAGAGAGCGCCTGAATGGCGGAATCGTTGCGGCCACTCTCGGTGTATGCGATGCCCACGTTCAGGAGCGCCGGGAGCGTGTCGGGATCGTCCGCAAGGATCCCGTTCAGCAGATCGATCGCGTCGTCAAACTGACCGGTGCGGATCAGGTCCTCCGCCCGGGCGATATGCTCCCGTACTTCCATGGGGCAAGTGTACGAAAACACGAGCAATACGGTCAACTTTAGCCGGTCGCCCTGCCGTGCCTCGTGCCGTCGCTCCTTGTCGCGTTCGCGACCGCCACCGTATGATGTCGGCATGGTGGCAATTCTGCTCATCGGCGACGAGATCCTGTCCGCCAGCGTTCGCGAGGAAAACCTGCATCTGATGCTGACCTCGCTCACCGGTATCGGCTACCGCGTGGGCGAGGTTCGAATCGTCCGCGACGACATCGACGAGATCGGCGCGGCGTTCAATGCCCTCCGGGAACGGTACGACTTCGTGTTCAGCGCCGGAGGGATCGGCCCCACCCACGACGACATGACGATCGCCGCCGCCGCCCGCGCGTTCGGGACCGCCACGGAAACCAACGACGAGATGCTCGCGTTCCTAAAGGCGCGCTACGGCGAGCCCCTTTCTCCGATGGTCGCGCGCATGGCCGATCTCCCGGTGAACACGCAGGTGCTGGGCTGTGCCGAGGGGCGCTGGCCGGTGATCCGGTGGAAGAACGTCTTCATACTGCCGGGGTTGCCGCGGGCGCTGGAGGACAAGATGGAGCGGATCGTGTCCATGCTGCCTCAGCTGGAGCACGTGTGGACCGGGGAACTGTACCTGTCCGCCGACGAGAGCGCCTTCGCCGACTGGCTGGGCGAGGTCCAGAACCGTCACCCGGCGGTCGCCATCGGGAGCTATCCGGTTGTGGGAGACTACGACTACCATTCCCGCCTGGTGACGAAGGGGCCGGACCGAGAGGCGGTCAGGAACGCCCACGACGAGCTCCGACGGCACGTGACGCAGCGGGGATGGCTGGTCCGGGAAGGCGGTGATGCGTGAGTACCGGACTGGACCACGTGGCGCTCGATCTGGAGACGCTGTCGACACGTACCTCCCCGTGGAGGGACGGATGGACCGGCTGTCTGCTCCACGGATTCGGCGCCAGCGCCCAGGACCTGGTGTCGCTGGCACCGGCGTTGGGGGGTGCCCGTCGCTGGCTGTTTCCCCATGCGCCGATTCCGATCTCTTTCGGGGGTATGGCCTACGGCCGGGCGTGGTTTCCGCGGGACACCGGTGACCTCGAGCGGGCGGTGTACGGCGGGTATTTCCTCTCGCTGCGAGGGCTGGAGCCGGAGGGCCTCGCCGACGCCGCCGCGGCGGTCCGGGACCTGCTGCTGCGACAGGGTGTGGACTGGTCGACCCTCGTGCTCGGCGGGTTCAGCCAGGGGGCAATGGTGACGGCTGAGCTGCTTCGGCAGGGGCTTGTGGACCCCGGGCTGCCGATGCCGCGGGCGGCGCTGCTGTTCTCCGGCGCCCTGGTGGCCGAGTCGTGGTGGCGGGGCGTTGACGCCTCCACGCGCGGGACGCAGCTGCTCCCGTCGGTGTTTCAGAGCCACGGAACGGACGATCCGGTCCTGCCGCTGTCGGAGGGCGAGGCGCTCCGCGATGTCCTCTCCAGCGCCGGTCTCTCCGTGAGCTGGCGGACGTTTCCGGGGCGTCATGAGATCCCCTCGGCAGCCGTGGAGGGCGCCAGAGCCCTCGTCGACGGGGTTTCGACCGCCGATTGACCCCTTCGGAACCGAATTTCCTGATGGAAAGCTGGATTTCTGCCGATTCAGGTAATATATTTGGAAGCAAAGACGCCGTAGGCGTCGCAAAAAAGTACTGTTCAAAATGTGAGGTTCGGTATGAAAAAAGTACTCATGATCCTGATTGTCCTTCTCGCGGTGGTTTCGATGGGCGCCTTTGCGCAGATTACGGACACCGCAACGCTGTTCCTGTCCGGAACGGTGGGTAACTACGTATCCATTACGGTGACTCCCAACGCGAGTGCCACGTCCCTGGCGCTGGCCGCCGGTCAGAGTTCACCGCTCCAGGTTGCCACGGTGACCGAGACGTCCAACACGTCCTACACGGTGACGGCGAGTTCTGCCAACTCGTTCAACTTCACCGACGGCACGGACAACCTGCCCTACACGCTGTACTACGACGGTTCACCGGTGGCGAGTGGTACCCCGGTTGCAAGTGGCTCGAGCGCGAGTGGTGTCAGTCGCCCGGTCTCCGTGACCTTTCCGGCGGCGCCGACGAGCGCGACTACCGGAACCTACTCCGATACGGTGACTTTCACCATTTCCGCGCCGTAACACGGCGTTGAGTGAACACCGGGCCCGGCGGCAGATCGTCGGGCCTTTTTTGTACGTTCCGGAGCGTGTACCTTTATGACCATGACGCGTGTGTTCAGTCGACGGGCGGTGTGTGCAGCGGCGCTTATGATCGTTCCGGCCGTGATGGCGGCGGCGTTTCAGCTGCAGCCGATGTCGGCAACGATCGAGCTGGACGGCTCCACGCCCACCACTACCTTCGAGGTTAGCAACGCCACCGATCAGCCGGTGGCGGTTCAGATGCGCACCACCACCCGGGAGATCCTCCCGGACGGCACAGAGCTCAATGACGACGCCTCGAATGAGCTGCAACTCTTTCCGTCGCAACTCATCCTGCGGCCGGGACAGCAGCAGACGGTCCGCGTCCGCTGGACCGGTCAGGGCACGCCGGAGCGCGAACTGTCGTACCGCGTTGTTGCCGAGCAGCTGCCGATCAATCTGGATCGAACCGCGGATTCGGAGTCCGGCGTTCGCATGATGCTGCGCTATCGCGCGACGCTCTATGTACGCCCCCCCGGAGCCGCCGCGGACCTGGTGGTACGCGATCTGCAGGCCGACGGTGACACCCTCACGCTGACCGTGGAAAACACGGGCACCGCCCATCGCCTGCTGGCGGACGGGGCCCTGGTGCTGATCGCCGACGGCGAGCGCACCGAAATGCGGGCGGAAGAGGTGGATCCACTGGTCACTGTCAACGTTCTCCCCGGTGGCACACGCCGCGTCAGCATTCCGCTCGACGCGCTCCCGGTGGCGCCGGACGAGATCTCCTTCCGCTTTGACCGGTAGGCGTCGCTCAGCACATTCCGTGTCTCCCGTTTCATCCCCGATCGCTCTCCTCGGCGTGGCCGCTTTCGTCGCCGCTTTCGCAGCCCTGGTGGCGCTCGCGCCGCCGCAGGCGACCGCGCAGGTGCAGAGCCAGGACACGCAGAACCAGGACCTCTTCTCACAGGTGTTCGGCGACGTCGGCGACCAGGAACTGGTGCTGCCGGTCATCCGCAGCGGTGAATATCTCGGCGATGTCTCCGCCACCGTGGGGGCCACACGCACGCAGATCGTCCTGGAGGAGTTCATCGCCACGATCCGGGGTCTCCTTAACGAGCGTACCGTAACGGCGCTGGAGGAGCTCGCCGACGGCTCCGGCCACACGCTGGTGGAACTGGGTGCGCTCAATCCGCTGGGCATCACAACCGTGTATCGCGCCTCATCCGTGGAGCTGGAGGTGGACATCGCGCCGGAACGCCTGCGGGAGCAGGTTCTGAATGAATCGTCCCGCGGTGGGTTCTCCAACGTGCAGACACCGGAACCGCTCTCCGGGTACGTGAACCTGCGCTCGGCGGGGACGGTGTCTTCGGTGGACGGACAGAGCAGCCTGCAGGCGGAGTTCGAACCGGTGGTCAACTACCAGTCCTGGGTGGTGGAGGGATCGACAACGGTTGCCGCCGGCGATGATCCCGTTACCCTCAACCACCTGCGCCTGGTTCACGATCTCCGGCAGCGGCAAATCCGGTTGGAAGCGGGGAACGCACGGTACCGGGCCGGCGAGTTTTTCTCGACCCCCGAGGTGTGGGGTGTGTCCGCCACCCGCCGGGGCGACCTGCTGCCCGGCCAGCCGTTGAGCCGCGATGGTCGTGTGGAGTTCGTGGTGCCGCGGAGGGGCCCGGTGGAGGTCTCTCTCAATGGCCGCGTGTTCCGCACCTACACCCTCAGTCCCGGGCCCCACGCGATCGTGGATCTTCCGCTTGGCCGTGGAAGCAACCAGGTCACCGTAACCCAGCCGACGGAGGGTGGCGACGGCGTCGCGGTGCTCACCGACGTGCTGGTGCCCTACGCGCCGGGTCTGCTGCAACCGGGGCGGCACCGCTACTCGTACGCCGCCGGGGTCGTGCGTGACGCACCCGCGACGCCGCTGGTGTCGGCGTCCCACGAGGTGGGACTCCTCCCGCAGGTGACCGTGCGCGGGTCGGGGCAGGCGACGACGGACCGTTTCGGTGTGGGGGCCGGTGCCCTCGCCGCCGGTGACTGGGGGATTACCGCGCTGGATGTCGCCGGCACGGGCCCCGACGGGGCCGGGGTCGCCGCCAATCTCAGCCACGTGATCTCGGTGTTGCACTCGCGCTGGAGTCCCTCGGTGGAGTTTGCCGGTGGCGGGCAGAACGAGGCGTTTCGCGATCCGGTGACCGGACGCGCTGCGGGGGCCTCGGTGCACGCCGGGGTCGCCTACAGTCAGCGCCTGCCGGCGGCGGTGGCCGCGAGTCTCGGTGTGGTACGGCGCTGGGATCTGAACGATGCCGCGCGCTCGGCGACTGAGGTGCGACTGATCGCGTCCCACCAGTCGCCGCGCGGGTTCGCGCTGAACGCGCAGATCGGTCCGACGATCACCGGCGACGGTGTCTCATGGCAGGGAAGCCTCTTCGTGCGAATCTCCGACGACAGCGGTACCGTGAGCTCCTCGGCGGGATACGACCTCACCGGCGGGCCGGCGACGGCGACGGTGCAGTCCATCCCGCGACGGGCGATCGACGCGTACCAGTGGAGCGCGACGTACCAGGGATTCGACCGCAGGCCCGGACAGCCCCAGATCGTGCGCGGGGTCGTAGGCTACGACGGCTACCTGTTCAACGCCACCGTTGAGCCGGGCGTGCAGCAGACGGTCGGCGCCGACGACGGCGACTACCGTCTCGGCGGGCGTTTCGCCTCGGCGGTGGCGTTCGCCGGCGGGGAGGGCGCGGTCTCCCGTCCGATCAGGGACTCCTTTGTACTCCTCTCGCCGCGTTCACAGGTTGCTCCGTACCGGGTTCCGGTTCGCGGCGGAGGCGGGAGCGTCGTGGCCGTCGTTGACGGGAGAGCGGCGGTGATGCCGGACCTCCAGGCGTATCGGCCGTCGTCGCTGTCGCTGGACGGATCCTACCTCCCCGACGGGTTCTCCGTGGGGCAGGAACGCTACGCCTTCTCCCCGGGGTACCGCAGCGGGTATCGCATGGTGGTGGGCAGTTCGGCGGCGGTGTACGTTCGCGGGCGACTTGTGGACGGCAACGGGGAGCCCATCGCCCTGGAGGCCGGAGAAGTGATCGCCGGTGACGGAACCACACTGCCGTTCTTTACAAACCAGGAGGGTGGTTTTGAGATTACCGACCTCTCACCGGGTGAGTATCGGCTTCAGCTGTATGCCGACCCGGCGGCGGAGACGGTGTTCGCCATTCCCGGCGATGCGGTGGGCCGGTACGATCTTGAGGACGTGGTATTCTTGAGGGAGGTGCAGGAATGAAACGCTGGATCACGATCGGTCTGCTGACAGTGGGGCTGCTCGCGCCGGGGGTCGTTGTGGCGCAGGCGCAGCTCGCCATCGACGCGCTTCCCGGAAGCATCTCCGTCGCCAACGGGATCTTCTCCGAAAGTTCCACCTCCCTGCCGATCACCGTGTCCCATCAGGGCGACGCCACGCAGTGGTTTGTCACCGTCTCCCGGGGGAACGCATCCTCCTTCGATCCCCGGGAACTGCAGCGGCGGTTCTTCTTCTTTTTCGTGCTGTCGCTGGACTACAACATCTATACCCCCGACGACGAGATCGCCCGGGATCTCAGCGCACCGGTCACGGCGTCGCAGGTGGCGAGCGGAAGTTTCGCGGCGTCGAGCTCCCTGCAGACCGCGTCGCGGCAGTTCAGCCTGCGCATCCCGCCGGAGCAGTTCGTTCGGCAGGGCACCTACACCGATTCCGTGGACGTCTCGCTGTACCGCGGGAGCGTGGCGGACCCGAACGCCGCCGTCCGGGTTGAGCGCCGCACCGTCGAGATCAGTTCCGTGACCGCGTCGGTGGCTCAGGTGGGGCTGGTCGAAAGCGGCGGTGCCAACAGCTCCGCGCAGCGCGATTTTTCGATGGACTTCGGCGTTCTCACTCCCGGTGCGGTCCGGACGGCGGACCTGCTCTTCCGATCAAACAGCTCGTTTCTGGTGGAGGCCGCCAGTCAGAACGGGGGCGCCCTGCGCAACATCAACCGTCCCGGCAATATCACGATTCCCTACACGTTTCGGTACGACGGTACGACCTACGACCTCAGCAGCAGCCGGGTTGTCGACGTGAGCTTTCTTTCGGGAACGGGCATCGATTTCGAACGGCGCCCGATCGAGGTCCAGATCGGGTCGTTTTCCAATCCTCCCTCGGGTCTCTACGAGGATGTGATTACGTTCACGATTTCGACGTTCTGAGCACCGCGCGGGGTGCATGGCATCGGGCGCGTGGCGTGGAGGCGCGTGGCACCGGGAGCGCGTGGTATCGGACGCGTAGCACAGGGGCGCGACGGCCTCCCGCCACGGCGGGGCCAGCGCGTCAGCCCAGTACCGTCGCGATATGTTGCGCCTGTGCCAGGGTGAGGGCCGCGCGTTTCTCGTAGTAGGCGGCCTCGTTCACGAACACCGGTACCGCGCCGTCGGGGCCGTCGTACGGGACCACCGTTCCATCGAAGGTCAGGTACAGTGGATCGCCGGGGTGCAGCGGTTCGAAGTCGCGGTCCTGACGCTCCGGATGAATCATCCCGGCCAGCGCACCGTCCCGGGATCGCGGAAAGTCCGAGTCCCCGATGTAGCGATACACGGTGATCTCATCCGGAACGTCGATCTCCTCGTCGTGGTTCCAGGCGTCCAGGGTGGCGACGATGCTGTTGATGATCGCTTCGGTCCATCCGAGGACATCGGCACGAACGACGCCCTGCGGCACCGGTCCAACCTCGATTTCGATTCCGTGGGGCGTGATTTCAGCCACGTAGGGGTAGTCTCCGGGGCGGTTCGCGGATCCGGGGCCGCCTCCGGCGGGAGCGTCGTGCCCGCCATCGCTCTCCTCGGCCAGATACGACATGATGCGCACCTCGGGCAGATCCCGCTGGACCGCTGCCGCCACGATTCGCGCCATCGCCTCGTCCTCCCGGATGATCACGGTGGGACCGAGGTTCGCTGTGGTGGTGTGCAGGTCGACCGTGAACTGGTACGCGGGGTCGGCGGCGCCCTTGGGTCCGAGCAGGGCGTTCAGGACCTGAGCGCGCTGGCGCTCGTATCCCGGGGCATCGCGGTCGGCGAGCCCGTCGGAGGAAAAGCAGCGGTTGAGGTCGAAATCCACGTAGCGCCGGTTGAGTTCGATCGCCCGCGGGTTGCCGAAGAGCGCGTCCAGACGGAACGACTTCGCCTCCCGCGGCGCCGGCAGTCCCGGTGCATCGGCGGCGACGCCGGCGAGCCGGCGCTGGATCGCGGTTACGCCCGTTCGCTCGTTGCCGTGGGTTCCGCCGATGAGGGCGGCCGTACGGATCACCGAATCGTTCAGCCGGGGATGATCGCTGCGTTTCACGGAGACACCTCCTTCGCCGTGGTGGGACGTTTTCCAAGTGCCAGCGCGAGTCCCGCGCCAACGATCACGGCACCCAGGTCCATGAGTCCGGCGGTGACCGAGCTCACGCCGGGCCAGATTCCGACGATCGACCCCGCCACGAGTCCAAGAATGACCCAGTAGGTGGCCACGTGAAACCGCGTGAGCAGCAGGTTCATCAGCTTGCTGGCGAGAATCAGGCCCACGGCGGCGCCGACGGCCAGGACCAGCAGGACAGGGATGTTGGCGGTGCGGACCGCGTGCAGAAAGGTGGCGTACATGCCGATGACCAGGAGCACGAAGGAGCCGCTCACGCCGGGAACGATCATCGTGGCGGTGGCCACGACGCCGGCGCCGAGGAGTGGCGCAACCGTCGTTGCCGAGAGCTCGGTGATCGCGTCGCTCATGGGAGGCTCGCCGATTACCGCCTGCACCACCAGCAGTCCTAGGGCCGCGATACCCAGGACAACGTGGTGAGGACGAATCGGATGACCGCGAAGCTGGCTCGCCACGAAGGGCAGGCTGCCCGCGATGAGTCCCACAAAGACAAAGAACGTCTGCTCCGGCGCGTTCACGAGCCCCCATTCGATCACCCAGGCGAAACCGGCGATTCCGAGGACCGCCCCGATGAGAACCGGTGCGACCAGCATCAGGTGTGACCGCCATCGGGGGGAGAAGAAATCGCCGATCGCCGCGACGAGGCGATCGTAGATGCCCGTGACGACCGCGATCGTTCCCCCGCTGACACCGGGAACCGTGTTGGCCGCGCCGATCGCAGCCCCTTTCACCAGATTGCCGGCGAGCTCGCGCCCGCGCTTCGTTTCAGCCATGGGGTGAGCCTACACGATCGGCCTCTCTTGGGCTACGGACGGGTATTCCTGAGTAGTTTTATAATAAATTACAGATGGTTTTTATTCCGCAAACCCATTGTCCTTAACGTGAAATCCGTTGCAAAAAGGTTTTGCTCCGTGTATACTGCAGCCAACGAATCCCACACAGGGCTATACCATGAATCACATACGACGTCAGTGCAGGGTTATCACCCAACCAGGGGTGGTTACCGCCGTGCACGGGACCGAAGCCGATATACAGATCGTTCAGACAAGTGCCTGTTCCTCCTGCCGGATCCGCGGTGTCTGCCAGCCCGGCGACGCCCAGGCGCGCACCATCCGCGTGGCGAACCGTGGCGGCCTGACTCCGGGGGCCCGCGTCGATCTCACGATGCCGGAACGCTACGGCTGGATGGGCGTGGTGTTCGCCTTTGTCGTACCCCTCGCGCTCGTGGTTGGCCTGCTCTTCGCCCTCGCCACCCCCCTGGGCAGCCAGGAGCTGGCGGCGCTGGTGGGACTTGGCGCGCTGGCGCCGTACTACGGCGTTCTGTACCTCACGCGCCACCTTTTTTCCCGAATCGTGCAGTTTGACGCGACCCCGTCGGATGCGATTGCATCGGTGGGCGCATTGAACCTGGTTGATGCTTCAGCGTTTCACAAGGAAGGTGTTCAGTGACGCAGACAATACTATTTTCGGTGCTCGTTCTGGGTGCCGTTGCTGCGATATTCGCGACGATTCTGTACGTCATCGCGAAAAAATTCGCCGTGGAGGAGGACCCGCGGGTCGGTGAGGTCACCGAAATGCTCCCGGGGATCAACTGCGGCGCCTGCGGGTTTCCGGGCTGTCCCGGAATGGCGGCGGCGCTGGTCGATGCCGCCGACGGTGGTGACATCTCGCATCTGAACTGCCCCCCCGGTGGCCAGGAGACGATGACCCGTATCGGAGAGTACTTCGGCCTGGAAGTCGGCAGCGCCAAGGAAACCGTGGCGGTGCTTCGGTGTGGCGGTAGCTGCGAGAAGGCGCCCGCCAGGGCGAGCTACGACGGTCCCCGGAGCTGCGCCGTGGCCCACGGCACGTTCGCCGGTGAGAACGGCTGCGCCTTTGGCTGTCTCGGTCATGGCGACTGCGAGGTGGTCTGTCCCTTTGATGCGATCACCATGAACCCGGATACGGGTCTCCCCGAGGTCGACCAGGAGAAGTGCACGAGCTGCGGCGCCTGCGTGGACGCGTGCCCGCGGAACCTGTTCGAAATCCGTCCGGTCGGTCGGCGTGACCGTCGCGTGTGGATCAACTGCCGCAATACCGAGTCCCCTGTGGCGGCCAAAAAGAACTGTTCGGTCGCCTGCATCGGCTGCGGCCTGTGCAAGAAAACCTGCGACGGGATCGTCCAGGCGATCACGATCGAAAACAACCTCGCCTATATCGATCACGACAAGTGCATCGCCTGTGGCAAGTGCGTCCCGGTCTGTCCGACCAACGCGATCGCCGCCACGTTTGAGCCCCCGAAGCCGAAACCCAAGAAAACGGAAACCGAACCGGCGGCCACCTGAGCCCCGGAGTTGGAGCAGCCTATGAAGACATTTTCCATCGGAGGCATCCATCCTCCGGAGAACAAGCTGACGGCCGACAAGCCGATCGTTGACCTGGCGCCGCCGGCGCAGGTGGCGATTCCGGTCTCTCAGCATATCGGCAAACCCGCCGAGCTGGTCGTGGAGCGCGGAACCGAGGTCAAGGTCGGCACGCTGCTGGCGAAGGCCAGCGGGTTCATCTCGGCGCCGGTGCACTCGAGCGTGTCCGGCAAGGTCAAGAAGATCGACACCGTGGTCGACGCCCAGGGCTACCGGCGCCAGGCCGTGGTTATCGCCGTGGACGGTGATGAATGGGAGCCCGGGATCGACACGACGCCGGACCTCGTCCAGTCCATCCCCATGGACGCGACCTCCATCGTCGCCCGGATCGCCGAGGCGGGGATCGTCGGAGCCGGTGGCGCCACGTTTCCCACGGCGGTGAAATACTCCGTCCCCGAGGGCAAGCACGTGGATACGCTGCTGATCAACGGCGTGGAGTGCGAGCCGTACCTCACGGCTGATCACCGCCTCATGCTGGAGAACGCCGACGAACTGATCGTCGGGACCCGTGTGCTGATGAAAGCCGCCGGCGTGGCCCGCGCATGGATCGGTATCGAGAACAACAAACCGGACGCGATCGCCCACCTGCAGGAGCGACTGCAGACGTTGAGCGCCGCCGGTGAAATTCCCGAGGGGACCCTCCAGGTTCTTCCGCTGGAGGTGAAGTATCCCCAGGGCGGTGAGAAACAGCTGATCGAGGCCGCCACCGGCCGCGAGGTTCCCAGCGGGAAGCTGCCCCTGGATGTGGGGTGCGTGGTGAGCAACGTGAGTACGGCGATCGCGGTCTATCACGCCGTGCAGAAGAACCGCCCCTTCATCGATCGCATCGTCACGGTTACCGGCAAGGAGCTGGTGGCCCGCGGCGACGGCGGCAACTTCCGTGTTCGTATCGGCACCCCGGTCAGCGCGCTCGTGGAAGCGGTCGGGGGCATGCCCGAGGACACCGCCAAGGTGGTGATGGGCGGTCCGATGACGGGGAAGGCGATCACCAGTTTTGACGTTCCGATCACCAAGGGATCGGGCGGCCTGATTTTCATGCGCGCCGCCGACGCCCGGCGCCACGCCGTGGGGAACTGCATTCGGTGTTCCCGGTGCGTTGGCGCGTGTCCCATGGGCCTGGAACCGTACCTGCTGGAAAAGCTGGTACAGGCGGAGATGTGGGAGGATGCCGAACGTGAGGGCATCATGGACTGTATCGAGTGCGGCAGCTGCAACTTTGCGTGTCCGTCAAACCGGCCGATCCTCGACTGGATCCGCCTCGGCAAGGGCCGCGTGGGAGCACTGCGCCGCAGCCGGGCGGCGGCCCGGGCAGGAAAGTGAGTTGATATGAGTACACAGGCAACCGGCCGGTCGTTGGTCGTGGCCCTGCCGCCCCACGAACGGAGCGAAGTATCCGTCGCCCGTATCATGTGGAGCGTCGTATTGGCACTGATGCCCACGACCCTCGTCGGCATCTGGTTCTATGGTATCCGCGCTGCGGTGGTGACACTGACGGCGGTCGGCGCCAGCGTTGTGGTGGAACACGTGATCGTGCGCTACTTTTTCCGCCGCGACACAACCACCGTCACCGACGGATCGGCGGTGGTCACCGGCATGCTGCTGGCCTACAACGTGCCCGCAGGGATTCCGCTCTGGCAGCTCGTGGTGGGCGCGGTCGTCGCGATCGGCGTCGCCAAGATGGCGTTTGGCGGTATCGGCAATAACCCCTTCAATCCCGCGCTGGTGGGGCGTGCATTCATGCTCGTCTCCTTCCCGGTGGACATGACCACGTGGCCGGTCCCCGGTAGCCAGGGGTTCGCCACCTGGAATCTGGACGCCGTGACGGCGGCCACCCCGCTGGGTCTCGTCAAAGAGGCCGGTGCCGGCGGTCTGTCGGCGGTGGCTGACCAGCTGCCGTCCTACGGCAGCCTCTTCCTGGGGAACATCGGTGGGTGTATCGGCGAAGCGAGTGCCCTCGCCGTGGTTCTCGGCGGGCTCTACCTGGTCTGGAAGGGCTTTGTGCCGTGGGTTGTCCCGCTTCTGTACCTGGCCGGACTCGGCCTGGTGACCGGCATCGCCTGGGCGATCGACCCGGGTACCTACATCGATCCGCTGTACCACATTCTCGCCGGCGGCGCCATGCTGGGCGCGTGGTTCATGGTGACCGATATGACCACCAGTCCGATGTCCCTCACCGGGCGTATGGTCTTCGCAGCTTCCGCCGGACTCCTGGCGGGCATCATCCGTCTCTTCGGGGGCTACCCCGAGGGCGTGAGCTACTCGATCCTGATCATGAACGCCCTGGTACCGGTATTCGACCGCCACTTCAAGCCGCGCAAGTTCGGCTACGGGGCGTCCGCGGGAGGTGCAGCGTGAAAAAGCTGGAATCAACGCTCCCGAACATGTTTCTGGTCCTCACGGCGATCGCCCTGATCTCGGCGGCCGGACTGGGATTCACCTACGCCAAAACGAAGCCGATCCTGGACGAACTGGCGCGGCAGCGGCAGATCGCCGCGGTCGCCGAGGTGGTGCCGGAGTTTGACAACACCCCCACGGAGGAGGCGTTCACGGTACAGGACTTCCCCGACCTGGAGCTGTACCCCGCCACCAGAAACGGTGAGCGTGTCGGTACCGCCGTCCGCAGCTATTCCCCGAACGGATACGGCGGCACGATCAGCGTCATGGTGGGATTCGGTCCCGACGGGGCGATTACCGGATCCGCGGTGCTGCACCACGCCGAGACCCCGGGGCTCGGCGCCAAGATGACCGAGGAGCCGTTTAAAGGCCAGTTTGTGGGAATGACGCCACGTGATGGCGATCTCGCCGTGGCGAAGGACGGCGGCTCGGTCGACGCGATTACCGCCGCCACCATCAGTTCCCGCGCGTATGTGGATGCGATCAATCGCGCGTGGCACGCCGTAGCGGCGATGGAGCGCGGCGCACCGACCGTTCCCGCGGGGGAGGCAAGCAATGAGTGAGCGTAACCTGAGACAGGAGTTTCTGAAGGGCTTCTTCACCGAGAACCCGGTGTTCGTGCTGCTGCTGGGCATGTGTCCGACCCTGGGCGTCACATCGAGCGCCGTGAACGGTCTCGGAATGGGGCTGGCGACGGCGGTTGTCCTGCTGGGAAGCAACGTGGTGGTGGCGCTGGTCAAGAACCTGATTCCGGAAAAGGTCCGGATTCCGGCGTTCATCGTGATTATCGCGAGCTTCGTAACGGTCATCGACCTGACGATGGCGGCGTTCGTACCCGACCTCCACGCAAACCTCGGCCTCTTTATTCCGCTGATCGTGGTGAACTGCATCATCCTGGGACGCGCCGAGGCGTTCGCCAGCAAGAACACCGTCGCGTCTTCGACGGTTGACGCCCTGAGCATGGGGCTCGGGTTCTCCTTTGCTCTGACGCTCCTGGGCGGTACCCGCGAGATTCTGGGTGCCGGCGCGATCTTCGGGCTGCCTATCCCCTGGCTGGTCGACAACCCGATCCTGATATTTATCATGCCCCCGGGCGCGTTTATCGCCCTCGGGTTCCTGATTGCGGCGGTGAACACCGCCCGTGAGCGGGTCGAGGTGGCGGCGAAGCGACGCGCCAGGGCGCGGGCGGCGACACAGGCGGCGCTGGTGACGACGCCGACGGTGAAGGGAGAGTAGGCGATGGAATACCTGGTAATTCTGATCAGCGCGCTGCTGGTCAACAACATCGTGCTGTCGCAGTTTCTCGGGATCTGTCCGTTCCTGGGCGTCAGCAGCCGGCTGTCCACTGCGGTGGGTATGGGCGCGGCGGTCGTGTTCGTCATGACGATGGCGACGATCGCGACCCACCTCATCCAGAACCTGATCCTGGTCCCGCTGGGGCTGACGTTCCTGCAGACCGTCGCGTTCATCCTCGTTATCGCGTCGCTGGTGCAGCTGGTGGAAATCGTGCTCAAGAAGGTCAGTCCGGCGCTGTACCAGGCGCTGGGCGTGTTCCTGCCGCTGATCACCACCAACTGCGCGATCCTCGGTGTGGCGATCCTGGTCGTGGGCCGGGGCTACACGTTGGGACAGGGCGTGGTGTTCGCCATCGGCAGCAGCCTTGGGTTCATGCTGGCGCTCTACATCTTCGCCGGTATTCGCGAGAAGCTCGCACTACTGGACATTCCGAAGGCGATGAAAGGCGCACCGATCTCGCTGGTGACCGCGGGACTCCTGGCGCTGGCGTTCGGTGGATTCGCCGGGCTGGTGTAGGGGAGCTGCGCAGCGCCCTCCCCGGCGGGAGCCGGGCTTCGGCAGGGGGCGCGCTTCGGCAGGGGGCGAGCGCCACGGCCGGGTGCCGCCTCCGATGGAGTACGGTACTCCGGCTATGGTCCGGCCGGCGTCAGGCGAGGAGGTCCTCGATGAGAGCGTCCACCTCGTCCTGCGCCACGTTGTCGCGCCGTTCGAAGGCGAGTTCGAGGTTCACCTCCCGGAGTTTCCCGAGGAGATTGTGGACCAGCACGTAGAGAATGCGCAGCCCCGCCTCCGGCTCGTCCCGCAGGACGCCGAGAAAGCGGGAGCGCTCGAAGCACATGAGGCGGCAGCGGTCCTGGGCAACGACGCTGGCGGTGCGCGGAAGATTTGCGAATATCGCCGCCTCTCCCACCACCTGTCCCGCTCCCAGCGCCGCCACGTACGCTTCGGTCCCCTCCTGGTCGACCATGACGGCACACGTTCCCGACAGAATCACGTAGACCGTCGATTCGACCTCGTGTTCGCGGATGAAGTACTCTCCCGGTTCGTATTCCTCGAAGGACGACACGTCGAGCAGGTGGTTGACCGACGCCTCTGAGAGGTGTCGGAAGAGATGAACTTTGTGGAGCTGCGGGAGAAGAGACTCCCGACGGATGCGGATCTGTTTCATGGTGCCCCCATTCGGATCTCCGGGGGAGTGGCGGCGGCCTCAGGCGCGGCGCACGCCCCCGAGAAACTCATCGTACAGTGACGGCGCGGAACAGGCAACGTTTCCGCTGTCGAAGGTGAGGGCCGACCCGTCGGCGGCTGAGATACGGATGCCCGCCTCCTCCGCCACCAGGGATGCGGCGGCGTAGTCCCACGGCCCGAGCTCGTACTCGAAGAATGCGTCGTAGCGGCCCGCGGCGGTCCAGCAGATATCGAGAACCGCGCTCCCGCTTCGCCGGAGGCCGTGAATCTTGCGCAGAAACAGCGCCCGAATGGTAGCGAGTGTCTGTTCCATCATCTCACCGCGGTCGTAGTAGAACCCGGTGCAGACCATGGCGTCGGAAATCCGTTCAGCCCGGTGCACGTTCCCGATCGGCTCGCCGTTGAGCCACGCTCCGCCGCCGCGGACCGCAGTGAACAGTTCGTCGCGCTCCGGATCCAGGCACGCCGCGGCCATCACCGTGCCACGGTACGCGTATCCCACGGCGACGCCGTAGTGCGGCACCCCGTGAATGAAGTTGGCGGTACCGTCGATCGGATCGATGATCCAGAGGTGTTCCGCCCCGCGGTCCTGGCCGGCGACGTTTTCCTCACCGAGAAACGCGTGCTCAGGATACGCCTGGGCGATGAAGGTGGTGATCGCCGTCTCCGATTCACGGTCGACCTCCGTGACGGGATTCCACTCTTCGTGTTCCTTCAGAACCGCCTGACCCGGGTGCACGCGACCGAAGTGGCGGTGGTCCACCGCGCCGCCGACGCGTGCCGCACGGATCGCGGTGGCGAGAATCTCGTGGAGGTCGTTGCCGGCGGGGACGCCTGAGTCCGTGGGGCCGCTGGCGGCTGCGGAACGGTCGGCCATCGGTGTCAGCTCTGCCCCACCAGCGCCTTGATGTACTGCAATCGCTCAAACGTCTCGGGCTGGCTGCTGCGTTTCTGGCTCATCTTGCCGCGGAACTGGTCGATCCGCTCGTAACTGTGTTTGTCCATCCAGGCCAGGAGCTCCGTCTTCATCGTTTCCAGATGATCGAGACCGTTCCGGTACAGGGTGGAACACACCTGCGTCACCTGGGCACCGGCGAGCAGCGCCTTGACCGCGGCCTCGCCGCTGTGTACGCCACCGGACGCCGCCAGCTGTGCCTCCGTCTTGCCGTAGATCATGGTGATCCAGCGAAGCGGAAACGCCAGATCGGCGGGGCTGCTCATGGGGGAGCCGCTGCGGAGCCGGAAATTCTCAACGTCGATATCCAGCTGGTAGAAGCGGTTGAACAGCACCACGGCGGTGGCGCCCGACCAGCGAAGGCGGTCGACGATCGCCGGGATGGACGAAAAATAATGGCCGATCTTTACTGCCACGGGGATCGAGACGAGCCGCTTCACCGACTCCACCGTCTTCACGTAGAACTCGCTGATCGCGGCCTCATCGTCGCGGTAGTCGTAGGGCATCAAAGAAATGTTGAGCTCGATCGCGTCTGCCCCCGCCTGTTCCAGCGCCGGGACGTGCTCCTCCCACCAGTTGCGCGTCACCGCGTTGATGCTGGCGATAACCGGAATATCCACGGCATCCTTGCTCCCGCGAATCAGGTCGACGTAGCGTTTGAGCCCCGCACCGGTCTGGATCTCGCGGATGTAGTCGGCGGCCTCGGTGTGCTCCGCGCCGTCGGCGCTGGCATCGATTTCCGCCTGAATTTCCTCTTCGAACAGCGACTTGAGAACAACCGCGCCGGCCCCGGCGTCGGCGCAGGCACGGACCTTGTCGACCGAGTCCGTAAGACTTGAGCTGGACACGACGAAAGGATTGGACAGGTCGAGTCCCATATACCGTACACGCAAATCTGACATGTGAATTCCTTCTGTAGGATGGATTTGTCCATGGTAGACGGGATGCGACGCGGTGTCAATTCGGAGCAGCGGCGAGGCGGTGGAGGAGCGGCGGACCCAGGACCAGCGCCCCCACCACCACGCTCGCGATCGCCGCGATGAGAACGGCACCGGAGGAGGAGTCCTTGGCGTGTTTGGCGTACCAGTTGAACTCGCGGGTACTGAGGTCCACCGACAGTTCCACCGAGGTGTTCTTGGCCTCAAACGCCAGGACCGTGCCCACGGTGAGCGCGAGGATCGCCCCGTCGCGGGGATCGATGCGCAGCCAGAGACCGAGCCCCAGTACGACAAGCGCGGCCCCGAGTTCGATCCGGAAGTTGCGCTGCGTGATCGCCGTGAGTACGATACCCCTGAGGGCGTTGGTGAGACTGCCGGAAAAGTCGGCGTTTCCCCGGACCCGGGTGGAGTCGTCGTCGTCGCTATGGTCGCTGTCGGGAGGCGGCGTGCCGCCGACAACGAACAGCAGGAGCCGATACTGGAGGGCGCGGATCAGTCGCTTCATCGCTGAACGGTACCCCACCGGTCCGGTATCGACAAGCGCGCAGTTCGGCGGCGGTCGTACGACGGGATGACCGCCGTGGCGCGGCCGACGGCGGGTGGTGGCGACCCCTTGGCGTTTTCTTTTATGGTCGTTATACTATATATAGAAAATCACAACGGCGACGGGGCAACCTGCGCCATACTACCAGACAACTGACTGAACGAGGAGCACATCAATGAGTACGGATATCGAACACGTCATTATCGTCGGCTCGGGGCCGGCGGCGCATACGGCGGCCGTGTACGCTGCCCGGGCGGAACTCAGCCCGTTGCTGTTCGAGGGCTTTATGGCGGGTGGAGTCGCCGCCGGCGGCCAGCTCACCACGACCACCGAGGTGGAGAACTACCCGGGCTTTCCTGAGGGGATCATGGGTCCGGAACTGATGGACCAGATGCGAAAGCAGAGCGTCCGCCTGGGGACGCGAATCAAGACCGAGACGGTCGACTCGATCGACATGTCCCAGCGTCCCTTCGTGGTGCGATCCGGATCATCGGAGTACCGCGCCGAGAGCGTGATCATCGCGACCGGCGCCACCGCGAAACGGCTGGGGCTTCCCGGCGAAGAGGACTACTGGCAGCGCGGCATGAGCGCCTGCGCCGTCTGCGACGGGGCGCTGCCGATCTTTCGCGACAAACCGCTCGTTGTCATCGGCGGCGGTGACTCTGCCTGCGAGGAGGCGAGCTACCTCGCCAAGTTCGGGTCCAGCGTGACGATGCTTGTGCGTCGTGACGAGCTGCGCGCGTCCAAGGCGATGCAGAAGCGCGTCTTCGACAACGAGAAGATCTCAATCATGTGGAACACCAACGCCACGGAGGTCCTCGGCGACGGCAAGCTCCTGACGCAGGTGAAGGTCCGCAACAACAAAAGCGGCGAAGAACAGGTACTGGACGCCGGCGGCCTGTTCTATGCGATCGGTCACACACCCAACACCGCGTTCCTGAACGGGCAGGTGGAGACCGACGAGACCGGGTACATCATCACCCACGGCAAGTCCACGGCGACCAACGTCCCGGGAGTGTTCGCCGCCGGCGACGTTCAGGACAGGACGTACCGCCAGGCGGTCACGGCGGCGGGATCCGGGTGCATGGCGGCGCTGGAGGCGGAGAAGTTTCTGGCCGAGTCGGAATAGCGAGACGGAACAGCGCGGAGTGATGGTCCGACGGGGGCGGGGAACCGTCTCCGTCGGGGCCGGACCGGAGGCCGCGGTACGGCCCGGCACCCTGCGGCCGCCGGCGGACCGGCGGTTACAGGTAGCGCTTGGGTTCCTCGTCGATGATCCCCGCGACCAGTTCGATGTAGGGCTTGGCGGGACTCATGTTCAGCTTGGGGAAGAGCACTTCCTCCACCTGGAAAAACCCCACCGACTGCGACATCTCGATCTCCACGCGAATCGGACGATCCGTGCCGGGGCCGATCGTGATCCGTTCCACCGCCGACGAGGAGTACTTGTGGATGTCTCCGACGCGGGCTTCGGTGTTCAGCAGCATCGGAATGCGGGCGCGGCCTTTTTCCATATCGCAGCCGTCGGCGATGAGAATCAGGCCGGCCTCCAGGGAGTACACCTTGATCATCGCCATGTGGCCGACGATCGCCTCCAGGGCGAGTGACCGGACGATCACCTGTCGCGTGACGTCGGCGGGATAGAACTCCGCCAGGTAGCGTTCGATGATCGGACGCGCAAGCTGCGCAGAGTAGTTTTCGTGATCCTGACGGGTCATGCTCATGCCGACGTCGTGGAGGAGCCCGGCCATGAAGATCGCGAGGACGCTGTCCTCGAACGTGCCGATCCCTTCCTGTTCCAGGCTCATGGGAATCTCCGCCTCGCGGAGCAGATTCGCGAACTTGAGCGCGTTCTTCACGACCTTGCGCATGTGGACCGGGCCGTGGTCGTTGTAGCCGAGGCGCTTGATGCTGACGACGTTGGCGTAGTCCTGCAGCGCCTTGATCTCCTCGTCGTGGAGCATGCGATCGGTGATTTCGTGGAGTGCCGGCGGAACCAGCTGCAGCAACCGACGGTCGAGGCTGATCTCTTTGGGTGACTTCTCAAAACTCATAGTCGTGATGTGATTGTACACGGCGCTTCCATGCCGATACAATGCATATGGGTATGAGCTCCTCCGTTCCGTCTGATCTGGTCCCGGTACTGAGAAGAAAAAGTCTTGCCGTCGGCTCCGGAAAAGGTGGCGTCGGCAAATCAACGACCTCACTCAATGTAGCACTGCTGCTGGCGCGGCGCGGACTCCGGACCGGTCTCGTCGATCTGGACCCGCTGAGCAACGTGTCGGTGATACTCGACGTCCCCGAGGAGAAGGTGGCGCCCGTGCTGGGGGACCCCGACGCGCGGGGTACGTTCAACCGTTTCGTCCTCACCTACAGCGACGGTCTGGACATCGTGTTTCCCCGTGCGGGTGGCCGGCAGGACGGAGGCCAGCGCAAGTTCCAGCTGTTCCAGCGCTTTGCGACGCAGTTGGCCGAACGCTACGACGCACTGCTCTTCGATCTGCCCGCCGGTATCAGCGCCGACGAGAACCTCAGTTTTCTTCCCTATGTCGGGGCGATGCTCCTGGTGACAAATGCCGAACCCACGTCGCACGTCTCCGCCGGCGGATACCTCCGCAGTGTGTTCGAGATCCGGCAGCGCATGCCGGTGCTCGTGTGGCACAACCGGTACCGACCGGCCGGGGAGGGGGGATTCGATCCCCGTGCGGTGGTCGCCAACTACAACCGCTACGTGGATGGCGAGCTGCGCATCACGGAGCAGGAACAGACGCAGATCCGCGATGTCGCGTTCGTGCCGCCGGACCCGGCGCTCAACCTGTTGCAGACCGAGGTGGATCCCACCGTCACAATTTACTCGAAACTCGCCGAGACGCTCTCGCTCGTCCTGGACCAGCGCGTGCGAACGGCGGTGGAGCCCCTCGAAGCCAGTCGCCGCAGTCGCGATCTTGTGGCGTACTACCTGACCCACAATCCCGATTTTGCCGATCCTGCCGAGTGCGTCGGAGAGGTCGACGCGTTTCTGGCGGGCGTGGCCGCCACCGGCGGCGAGAAGATCAAGGATCTCTGGCGCCGACTGGAGCGGTCCGGCGACCATTCGATGCTGTCCGCAGGACAGGCGGAGGCGCTGTCCGGCATCGTTGCCGACCTGGGATCTGACGAGGCGGTCACCGAGCTCGTCCGGGTGCTGCGCATTCTGGACGAGGCGCTGGAGGCGATCGCCGGTGAATCCCGCGGGTTTCTCCAGCGGTCGAGCCTGGACCATCACCGGATCGTCCGGGGGGCGGTGCCCAAGGTGCTGCGGCTGCTGGCTGCGGAGTTCGCCGGTGATACCACCAGGATGCCCGCGTTCGCCCGCCACGCCGCGGCGACGGCGCTCTTCCTGACCGCCGCGGACAAGGAGTTCGCCGACGACGAGACATCGGAACTCCTGCGCCGGCTGGTTCCGACGCGTCCGGATCGCAGCGGTACCCGGCGACGCGATCGCTACCAGCAGATCCTGCGGGTCCTCAGCCGTGACGACGAGTACCACCGACTGTTCTTTCAGGTGGTGCGTACGGTGTTTCCGGGGATCACGCGGCGCATGTCATCGCTGAGTGCGACGTTCGGGCTGGGCCCACTCCTGCTGCGCACCGGCGAGGGAGAGATTAACGCGCCGGCGTACGTGAAGCTGACGACGCATCTGGTGCACGACGTGGTCAACGCGGGGCTCGGCGTCTCGATCAGCGCAACCTACAACGCCGCCAGTCAGGCGATCCGCCACGGCGTAGAACAGGTCGTTCACGACCGTCGCTGGGCGTGACGGCGGCCGGGCGGGCTACCGGCGAATACCGGTCGTCGCCGACGCCTCCACCGGAAACTGAAGAGCCACCTCGAGATGGCCGTTCCCGGTCCGTTCCTCCAGGGACCCGGATATCTGTGCCACCAGTGCCGTTACGATGTCGCGGGTGAGCGCATCGGTGACGAGGGCCGAAGGCGAGGTGTCGTCATCGCCGACGACCATCGAGATCCGAAGCCGTCCGGTCACGGGGGTGTCCAGGCGAATGCGAAGGCGCCCGCGCGCCAGACTCACCGCGGCGGTCATCAGTTCCGCAAGAATGATTGACACCGGTACGGCGAGGTCGATCGAAACGAAAGCAGGCACGGAGGAACCATCGGCGACGGTGATTTCGTCGTCCCCTGTCACCGGCAGATGTTCGTGCACCAGGTACGACAGGAGCTGGTCGAAGGGGACCTCGAGGGTCCCGGAGCTGCGGTCCAGCAGGCGAAATGCACTGCTCATCGCGGTGAGGCGGTCGCCGAAGCGATCGAGCTGCGCGCGGGTCTCCGGGTGCGGACTGTCGTTGCTCTGCAGAAGAACCAGACTGGCCATCAGTTGCAGGTTGTTTTTTACGCGGTGGTCGAGTTCGTGGTTGAGGGCGCGTTCACGCTCGAGACCTCCTGCCAGGCGTGTCATCAGAAAGCGGGACGCAAACACGATGAGTGCAGCGATCACCACGTAGGACCCGACGATGGCGTACCATGCGAAGGGTGGAATCCACCAGGCGAGCGCGTCGAGGTGGAGCAGGATTGCGGTGGCGATCTGCAGCGTCAGGCTGATCGTGAACACGACGACGATCCCGACCGTGTCGAGCAGCAGGTGCGCAACCAGGATCGGTGCGAGCATCCACAGCATCGAGGCGCCGTCGGTTCCGACGGTAAACATCAGCGTGCCACCGACGAGCAGTTGCAGCCCCACGACGATCGCCGCGGATGCCACGTAGTGCCGTCGTCGCAGCAGGTATGCAGGAACAAGCGCCAGATAGGCGGCGACATCCGCGATCAGGATTGCCGGGATACCGCCCTGAAGGGACGCCACGACCCCCGGGGCGAGAGCGACGAGGCCGACTACGGCAAACGTGCGGAGGAGCGCGGTCAGGAGTTCCTGGCGCCATTCCCGGAGCGAGTCCGGTCCGGGAACCGGAGAGAGACCGCCGCCACGCGACGGACCAACCCTCCTGCGAGATCGTATGGGCATCTCATTCCACAATATCCCATGTTGCGGCAATGTGCACGATCTCAGAACGTGTAGCGTACCGCCGTGGTTATCGTCCCGAGGTCGGGATCGGTGCTGCCGGTCCCGTACAGGGACACCGAGAGCCCGGTGATGGGGGTCCAGGTGACCCCGATCGCGCCGTCGCTGGCGGGATCGTCGACGGTACTCCAGCGCCCGGAGTTCAACAGGAGGACCTGTACCCGCACGAACGTCGACAGCAGCTGGCTCGGCGACCAGGTGAGGGCCGGGTAGACGCGGAGGCTGTCGTCGGCGTCACTCCACAGCGTCTCCAGTCGTGCGGACCACGATCCGATCCGGTCGCCGGACCCGTTGTACAGCATGCCGCCGCTGGCCGCCACATCGCCGGACATGTCCCCGGCGGTTGCTCCCTCCCACCGGAGGCCGGCGTACCAGTCAACTCCGAGGTTGCCCTGAACGCTGAGATACGGCTGGTGAAGCGATTCCGCGCCGCGGTACAGGTACCCGGCCTCGGTCTTGAGCGGGCCGATCTGTCCGTGGATGCGGCCCCCAGCCCCGACATCGGTTGCCGCGGGTGCCACACGGCCACCACCGGCGGTCTCCCGGAGCATGGGGACCAGCAGGACCGGCTCCACGAAGGAAAAGCGTCCCAGCGGCAGGTACGCCGCCGCAAGCCACTGCGTTTCGTCGCGCAGGTCATCCGCCGTCAGGTCCACCTGTTGCGGGCGGGCCCCGTTGATCACGTCTCCGGCGTTGTACAGCGCACCGTCTCCCCACGTCAGCCGTGAGCGGCCGACCGTGAATCGCATGAGGTAGTCCTCACCGGCAGTCATACGCCACCGGATCTCCGCCCGCGGCACCTCTACCGTGGAGGTGGCCCGGCCGTTCTCGTCCTCGAAGAGGGTGGTGCGCAGCTGGAACCGGCTGCGCACGTCGCGGTTGCCGCTCGCCTGCAGATCGAGTTCCGCTCTCGCGCTGCCGGCGGCGGCGGGACTCTCCTCCACGGTTGGAGCATCTCCCAGAATCACCGAGTTGAACGCCTCGACAGAGACAGTGCTCACCACCTCCGCCGCCGCCGGGATCGCGGGGACCATTAGGAGCACGGCCAGTCCGAGCCCCACGCCGACGAGTCCCCCGGCACGTCCATCGTCGACCCCACCGCGGCGCGGCCCTACCACGAGAGCTCCTGGAGGCTGAACAGCGTGTCGTCGAGGCGCACCCCGATATCGATCGAATCGATCCGGATCGTGGTGGAGCTGTTACGCTTCAGGGCATCGGAAATCACCGTCCGCATCGGCACCTGGAACCCGTCGATCTCGCGGATGTCCTGCATCACCGCGGTTTTGAGCAGACGGCCGCTCAGGGCGTACTGTTCGCTCCGACGGGCGACGAAGAGTTCGGCGTCCACCCATACCGTCTGCCGGGGGTAGGCCACATTGCGGTCCCGGGCCTCCATCGTGATCCGGTAGGTGCGGTGACCGTCGATCTGCTCGGTTCCATCCAGCGTGACCTCGTAGGTGTCGAGCAGTGTCTTGCCCCCCGTGAGGTCTTCGTAGGACACGTCAGATCCGAGCATGGACTCTCGCAGCGCGGCGCCCTGCAGTCGCACGAGTTCCGCGGCGTCTGGGTAGTACAGGTAGATCTCGTCGGCGGTGCGCAGCACCTTCTGACCACGCTCGGCGGCGCTGGTGAACTCGATCAGCGCCTCGTCGTCGCCACGACTGTACGACACCATCGTGCTCTCGCGTTCTCCGAAACGATCGTCGATGATCATCGTGACCTCGGCGCGACTGGTTTCGTAGGTGCGGTTGGCCTCGAGCCGTCGCACGATCTCCTGCGCCGACGGTTGAGCCTGCGCCGCGAGCGGTACCAGTGTCGCCAGGGTCAGGGCGACCGTCACGCCGGCGACGGTCGCCGCGTGGGCGTACCTGGTGCGCGTTCGTGTGTTGTTCATGTGACTATTCCTCCCTGAGAGCCGCCACCGGCTCGATCCGGGTGATGCGTCGCGTGGGGATATAGCTGGTGCCCCCGCTCACCACAACCGAGAACAGGAACACCACCACGGTGGACCTGAGATTGACGATCGGGTACAGGACCGGTGATATCTCGAAGTCGACCCCCTGCATGGCATCGGAAAAGTTGATGCCCACGCGGCTGAGAACGAGCGCCACGCCGACGCCCATGATGAGTCCGGCGAGCGCCCCCAGGACGCCGATGATCAGCGATTCGGAAAAGAACATGCGGATCAGTTCGCGCGCCTGCATTCCCATCGCTTCCAGCGTTCCGATCTCCCGTCGCCGCTCGAAGATCACCATCATGGTGGTGTTCACGATCACCGTGCTGGCGAGGAGAAAGAAGAACAGCCCGATGATGTTGTACGCCGTGGAGGCCATCTCGATGAAACTGTAGGTCGTCTCCATCTCGGTGAAATGGCGAACCTCGAGGTCGGGCTCAGCCGACCGGATCGCTGACATGACCGCATCCCGCGACGGAGCCCCGCGGTCGTGATCGAGCTTCGCCAGCACTTCTCCGGCCTGGCCCGGCATGCGGGCGAGGTGCTGGATGCGGGCCAACGGCGCCCAGAACGCCATGTCGTTCAGTGTCGGCACCGGAAAGTCCGCAACCGCCACCGCCCGGAAGGTCATGGCGTTGGTGCCGCGCAGGGCGGTGCGCACTACAACGGTGAAGGTGTCGCCGACGCCGATCCCCAGACGGTCCAGAACGCCGTTCCCGACCAGTACCGGGGTGATCGTCGGCCCTGAGGAGCTGGCACCGTCGCCGCTCGTGCCATCCGGAGACGCTCCGCCGGTGACCGCATCGAGGGAGCCGGCGACGAGGTAGTCGCCGATGGCGCTGTAATCCCCCTCGCGGTCGAAGTCGACACCCACGGCCTGCAACCCGATCCGCTCCTCGTTCCGGAACACCGCTCCCGGCACCGAAAGCCGGGCCACGGCGGCGGTCACCCCGTCAACGCCCGCGACGCGGGAACGCACCGCCTCCGCGTCGCTGACCGAGAGGTGCAGCGGGTTGAGGTGTTCGTAGCGTCCGTACTCCGGGTTGCGAAGCTGAACCTCACCGGTATAGAAGTCGATCAGGTTGTTCTCGAGGTCCGTCTTCATGCCCTCCAGAATCGAGAAGAGGAGCACGATGGACATCGTGGCCACGGCGATGGCGGCTCCCGACAGCAGGCTTCGGCGGAGGTTGCGGCCGACGTTGCGCCACGCGATCGTGAAGAGATTCATGACGTCCTCCTGAGACTGTCGATCACCGACATCCTGACTGCTCGTCGAACCGGTACAAACGCGGTGACCACCGAAATGACCACGCCGACGACCAGCGCACGGCCAAAGGTGGGGAGGTTCCAGGCGCCGTAGATCACCTGGGTCACGCGGTACCCGACGTTGGTGTCCCGAATGAGCGAGCCGTAGTCGATGCCGCGTTCCACCATGAGGGCGACGCCCCCCGCGCCGAGAACGATCCCGATGATGCCGCCGAGAAGCCCGATTCCCGCGGCCTCCACGAGCAGTGTGGTCATGACCTCACGGTCGCGCATGCCGATCGCCCGCATCATGCCCAGTTCCTGCGTCCGTTCCAGCGTGGACATCAGCACCGTGTTCGACACTCCCACCGCGGCGATGATAAACACCAGAAGCAGAACGATGCCGGAGCTGGACTCCTTGGCCTCGGCGATCGCCACGGCGTCGGCGGCCAGCGTGCGCCAGTCCGCGACCCGGAGGTTGGGGGCTCCGGCGATCTGCTGCTGCATCTCCCGGGTCAGTTCCGGAAGCGTCCGACCCAGCTCACTGGCGACGGATATCTCGGTGGCGGCGCCCCCCATCTGCAGGTAGTCCGCCGCAACCCCCTCCGGCATGAACACCGCGGTGCGGTTGATCACCGGATTCGGTGTGTTCAGAATTCCCGCCACCTCCAGGTCGATCGTCTGGTAGAACCCCTGACGGGTACGCGTTACGATCGTAATCGGGTAGCCGACCTCGGCGCCGATGTCCTCGGCGAGCCACGCTCCGAGGAGCGCCTCGTTCGTGCCGGGCTCCAGAAAATCGCCCGCCGACACGGTCTGCGGCAGATGGTACACGTCATCGTCGTCCTCCGGATCGATGCCGTACACGGTGACCATGACCGAACCGTCCTCGGGGAAGGGGTCCTTGAAGACGATCAGCTCTCCCGAGAACACGATCCTGCTCGTCGCCGACAGCCCCGCCGATTCGAGCTCCGCCTCCACCTCCGCCGCATCGTCGATCGCGTATTTTAGAGGACGGTCGTTGCGCTCGGCGAGGTAGCCGGTGTGGATTACCTGCGCGGCACCGGTCTCGAACCAAATGAGGTTGCGGTTGCTCTCCTCCTCGATCCCGGTGAGAAGACTGTCGACGAGGATGAACATCAGGAGTCCGACGGCGACGGCGCCGGCGGTAATGATCGTCCGTCGCCGATGGCGCAGCAGGTTTTTGCCCGCAAGCGACACGATCTGTTTGAGTTTCATGTCGCACCCCCCGCAACACGGCCGTCCTGGAGGCGAACGAGTCGGCGCGAAAACTCCATCACCATCGGGTCATGGGTCGAGAAGATGAACGTGGTACCGTGCCGTTCGTTGAGCGTCCGCATCGTCTCGAGGATCGCCTGGCCCGTCTCCGAGTCGAGATTGGCGGTCGGCTCATCGGCGAGGATGATCGCCGGGTTTTTCACCAGTGCCCGGGCGATCGCCACCCGCTGCTGCTGTCCGCCCGAGAGGCGGCTGGGGCGTCGGTGTTCCATGCCCTCCAGCCCGACCTCCCGTAGGATCGCCATCGTCCGGTCGGTGATCTCCTGTTCCGGGATGTTGAGCAGGTTGAGACTGAACGCCACGTTCTCGAACGCAGTGAGGACCGGAATGAGGTTGAAGTTCTGGAACACGAATCCGAGGTTGTGGCGGCGGTAGTCGGCCCGGCCGCGGGAGTCGAGCTGCACCATCTCGCGCCCGTCGACCGAAACGGTGCCCTGGTCGGGGTGGTCCAGGCAGCCCAGGATGTTCAACAGCGTGCTCTTTCCCGAGCCGGATGGACCGGCGATCGCCACGAACTCGCCGGCGTCGATGTCGAGACTCACGCCGCGGAGCGCGTACACCGAGGTGTCGCCGCTGTGGTAGGTTTTGTGGATGTCGGTGACCTGAATCATGCTTCCTTCTCCTGCTTCCCGGCACGCTGTGCGTCCCGGTTAATCGCGCCGAACAGCTCGTCGGCGACGGAACGGTCGACAAGGGTGATCGTACCGGCGGGGAGCCCCAGCAGCCGCGCGATCGACCATTCGAGAAAATCCCAGATACGATGAAGCTCCCTGAGGAGCGTAGGGGAGTCGGCGCTGTCCAGGATCAGTCGACCCGCCTTTTCCGACACCGAGCTGAAACTCCTGATGATGTATTCCCCACAAAGGTCCGGGTCGTCCACGTCGAACTCGGCGGATGCAACGCCGTCGGCGATGATCCGCGCCAGGACGGGCCCCACACGCTCGCTCGTTCGGGCGATCATGCCCACCCGCAGCAGCGTGTTCTCGGGTCGGTATATCGTCCGGAGGGCGACCTCCATCATCTCGGGGCTCTGCGCCTTGAGAATCATGCTCTGGCGGAAGTAGTCCGTCATGCGCTCCGTCGCGCTTCGGCTCCGGTCGACCGCGATCTGTTCCACGCTGTCCATGATCTGGTCCGCCATCACATCGATCATCGCCTCGAGAAGCTCTTCCTTGCTGCGGAAGTAGTGATAGAAGGTGCCCTTGGCGATACCGACCTCATCGATGATGTCGTTGATCGTGCAGTTGTCGTAGCCCCGGGAGAAGAACAGCCCCCGGGCGGTGAGGATAAGCTCGGAACGTCGTTCGTCGTGCGGTTTCGCCATCTCCGTGTGTACTCCTGCCATTGCGAAACGTGAAATCGACCGACCGTCGGTCGGTTCTTATGGTCAGAATAGACCGACCGTCGGTCGGTGTCAAGAGAAACGTTTTGTCTATGCATCGTTTCCGGAAGACATGGTCACCCGGGGATACGGTCACCGCGTGGTGAGCCGACGCCGCCGTTCGGGGCGTCAGGGGTCTATGGCGGTCTCGAGTTCGTCGATGAGTTGCGGGGCTATGGTCAGGAACTCGTCCCGTGGAAGGCGCCGGAGTCCCGGGACCTGCGCCAGGACGCGACGGACCGGCCCGGACACTGCGGGGCGGGCCGCCCACGACCACGGACGCTCGCGCTCCTGCGCCCGGATGTACTCGTCCACCCGAACGAGTATGTCATCCAGTGCGTCCACAATATCCGGCACACCGCGATGGATCGTCGGCGCGTCCTGGAGAATGCGGACCAGGAGTGTGAGATGATTGCCAATCAGGTACTGTTGTTCTTCGTTGCTGCTTGGCGACTGAGGATCAGCGCCAAAGAGCTCATCGCCTGCCTCGGGAATGAACATCCAGCTCCACCCTTCCTTGCTCCAAGTGTAGTCATAACTCGGAGAGAAAATCAAGAAATGTCGAAAAATTCATGCTGTCCAACCTGAAACCAACCCGGTGAGTGCATTCCGGGTTGGTTTTGGCGGTGGAGAAGTGATGTCGTCGCGGTGGATGTCAGTTGCAGCTGCAGGTGCCGCCGCATCCGCATCCGCCCTGCGCCTCCGGCGCCTCATCGGCGATATCCGTAATGCGCACGGAGAAATGGAGCGGAATCCCCGCCAGCGGATGGTTGGCGTCGAGAACGATCTCGTCGTCGGTCACGTCGGTAATGATCATGATCGTTCCGCCGACGTTGACGCGCAGACCCGGCTCGGGCTCGCGTCCCAGGGGCAGCGCGTCCTTGGGCAAACGCCGTACCTTGTCTTCGTCGCGGACGCCGTAGCCGTCTTCCGGCTGAATGACAAACTCCAGTTCGTCGCCGACGTTCGCGCCGTCCACCTCGGTATCCAGACCGGGGACCACGTCGCCGTAGCCCTGGCGAAAGGTGAACGGGCCGCTGTAATCACTGCTCCCGAGCAGCGTGCCGTCGGGGGCGGAAAATGTATACTCAATCGTAATGAACTTGTCTTTGGTGACCACCATGATGCTTACCAAAATACTCAGTCATGGTCGGTGGTGCAAGCCCGTCGTTGACATTCCCGCCGCCATCCCTAAGATCTGAGAGTATGAAACGCATATTCGTTCCAGTCCTGTTCGCGCTGATCGCGGCGGCGCCCGCCATGGCGCAATTCGGTGGCATGCCCTCGGGCTTCGCGTCCTACCAGAGCGAGGAGATGCAGGTGGCGTTCTACTACCCCGACGGGTGGTACGTGGTGGAATCCGACGGGAATCTCGCGATCGTCAACCGCGAGGCGCTGATCGATCAGGTGAATGCGGACCAGCCGGATCTGCAGCCGGGCGATACCGTCGTCGTGGTCGGGGTGCTCCCGACGATGCTGCTGGCGATGATGGGCGTTCCGGCGGACGACGTGTCGGCGATCGTGAACGGGATGTTCGAAAACATGATCTCCTCTTCCGGCGGCGTGGAAAACGGCGAGGCGCAGACGCACAGCTACGGCGACCGGGCGGTTGCATCGATGCTGTTCGACGATTCCGCCGAGGCGTTCTCCGGCATGATCATGGTGGCTCACGAGCAAGAGGAAGTGATCGTCTTTGCGGTGTCCCTCGGGTTTCGCGAGGATCTGCTCCGCGAGCGGGACGATCTGGCGAGGCTGGTGTCGACGGTGGAGTTTACCGGAGACCTGAGCAGCCTGATGGGGCAGTGAGCCGTGGCCGATTCCCGACTGGTGCGTCGCTGGCTGTCGTTCAGTATTGGCGGCCTGATCTGCATCGGCGCAGGGGTATCGATCGTGGGGCAGGCGATCATCGCCAAGGGGGCCGGCGAGGCGTGGTTCTGGATGGGCACCGCCGGTCTCGTGGTCCTGAACGCCGGGGTTTCGGTGTTTGGACAGGGCGTTGTCTACCGCGTTCTTCTGGTGCGCGACGGCCGGTAGTAGCTGCGGGGAGCGGTAGTACCGCTCCCCTGGAGCGTTCGTACCACCACCGACGCTGCCATCTCGTACTGCCGGTAGTCCAGTCGGCTGCGCTCCAGCCGGTCGAGCTCCTGCCGGACCCTCCGTCCCTTGCCGGTGCCGACCAGCGCCAGGACGCGATCGCGTTCGGCGTCGGACATGTACAGCAGCGACAGTGAGAGTTCCCGGTCCGCGAGCTTCATCAGGCGATTCTGACAGTCCACGGCGGGGATTGCCCGCAGGAGGTCGAGAATCTGCTGGTGCGGTGCCGGACCGTTCATCCCCTACATAGTAACAACCTCGGTGACACTTGGGTACGCGAACGGTACCTCCTGAAGCGTCCCGAGGCGAGTACCGGTGTGCATCGCCAGCTGCACCGGCGCAAGGACCTCCGCGGCCAGTTCGCCGAACGCTGCGGCCCCAAGGATCGAACCCGCGTCATCGCTCCAGATCCGTAGTTCCCCTTCGGTACGCCGGTGGGCGTGGGCGCGCATCGATCCGGCGTACGTCTGACGCGTCACGGTCAGATCAGTCCGTTCCGCGAGCTCCAGCACCGGGCCGATCTGGGCTATCTGCGGATCGGTGTACACCGCCTCGATGAAGGCGGCGGTGCGGCCGGCGGTGGCAGTCTCAGGGGCGGTGGTATCCCGGGCAGTGTTGCCGCGCCCTGACGTCCGATCGCCGTCACCGCTGATGAGGTTGGCCACAGCGGTGGCAACGCGGCGACCCTGCAGGACCGCCCGGGTTGCGGTCAGCGGTGGCCCGGTGATGTCGCCGCACGCGAAGATCGAGGGGATGCTGGTTCGGCCTTCATCGTCCACGGCAAGAAACTGTCCGTCGGCGGTGCGCGCGAGGTCCGGCGCTCCGTCGCCGAGGAACGTCAGGTCACCGGCTCGACCGGTGGCAATGAACGCCATCTCCGCCTCAAGGCGACGATCGTCGGCGGTGGTCACGACAACGCCGGACCCGGTGTTCTCAACCGACCGGACCGCAACCCCGGTCTCAGCCGCTACCCCGAGTTCCGCGAGGACGTCGGAAAGGCGCGCCACGTACTCCCGGTCGATCCGGGGCAGCAGCGGCTCCAGGCTGAGCAGGTGTACGCGGGTGCCCATGCGGGCGAAGACGCTGGCGTACTCCACCCCCGTGACGCCACCACCGACCATAACCATCGAGGCGGGGCGGGCTGAGAGGTTCTGGGTGTGACGGGGCGCGATAACGCGGTCGCCGTCGGGGCGCACGCCGGGAAAGAAGATCGGCTCCGATCCCGTCGCCAGAATGATCGCGGACGCCGTGAGCTCGCGGGGCGTGCCCTCCTCGTCGCCGGAGGTCACCACGATGGAGTTGGGGCCGGTGACCGTGCCGTGTCCATGGACGATCTCGACGCCGGCGTTCTCCAGTGCCGCGGTCGTCCACGCGACGCGATCGGCGATCGTTGTGCGTATCGCCGCCGCGGCGTTGAGCACGGCGGCGTCGGCCACGTCGGTGTCGGCGGCCGTGGAGAGGTGCTCCGCGTGGTGGAGCCACCCCTTGCTCGGAAGCAGGCTTCCGACGGTGGCGCGGCCGCCCGGTGGACTGGCGGTGACCAGGGCGGTACGCCGCCCGTTCCGTGCGATGCGTCTGGCTGCCTCGAACCCGGCGGGACCCGAGCCGAGAATCACTGCGTCATAGGTCATATATAAAGATTATTGAATGTTTAGCCCGACGGCAACCGTCAGGCATCAACGAGTTCGGCGGCGGTGGTGGCGTCGGTGATCAGAATGTGGGCCAGGCCACTGCGGAGCGTTGCCGCCATCGCCGTTGACTTGCCGGGTCCGCCGGCGGCCACGATCACGTTGGGGATGCGACGCATGTGGTTCTCCGGCAGGCAGACGATGCGCCCGCTGAGCGGGTGGTCCTGCACGGTGCCCTCGCGGTTGAGAAACAGGAAGTTCGTCGCGGCGACGGCTCCGGCACGCCGGAGCGATTCCAGTTCGTCGGACGAGAAGATGCCGCCCCGGTAGACGCTGGTTTCCTCGTCCAGGGAGCTGGCGCCGAGGATCGCGCAGTCGATTCGCTGCCACAGGTCGTGGACCTGCTCAAAGGTGCTGTCGCGTACCAGCCGCTCGGCGGTTTCCTCGCTGTCCAGGACCGCCGGGGCGTTGACCAGGTAGCTGCTGCCCCCAAGGCGCTCGGCGAAACTCCGGGCGATGCTGTTGGGGTACACACCGGTCTCGATCGTTCCCATCGCCCCGATCACGGGAACCACGTCGCACCGGAGTGACTCGACGCCCTGGAGTTCCTCCCCCAGTGCCTTGAGCGTTTCACCCCAGCTCACGCCGATCAACGCGTTCCGGTGTACCACCCGCGGGAGAATCTCCGCCAGAGCCGAGGCGAAGGCGCGGTAGGTGTTCTCCTGACGCTCGAAGGCCGGAGTCACCACGCACTCCTTGATGCCGTAGCGCTGTTCGATGCGCACTTCCAGATCGTGAAAACTGTCGGGGGCGTCGGCGATGGAGATCTTGACGATTCCCAGTTCCTTGGCCCGCGCCAGCCCGCGGGACACGCTGGCCATGCTGATGTTCAGCTTGTCCGCGATCTGCCGCTGATTGAGGTCCTCGATATAGTATAGCCGTGCGATCTTCTGTAGCTGCGAACGTTCTCGACTCATGACAACCATCCCATTATGCCTTGACCGGTCCCGCGATTGATAGTAACCTCACACTGAAACTATTTCCAGTATTTGGAATATATTTCAACGCACCGCCGGAACCCGCCCCGGGTCCCGGACACCAAACTGGAGGAACCCATGGCTGCCAAGACAGCACGCACAGGCAAGAGCTCCCGCGCCGGTTCGCGTCCCTCGGACTCCCTGACCGCCGAACAGCTCACCGACATGTACACCAAAATGAACCATATCCGCGCGTTCGAAGAGAAGGTCGCGTACTTTTTCTCCCGCGGCATGATCCACGGTACGACCCATCTCTACATTGGAGAAGAGGCCACGGCCGTTGGTGCTTTGGCGCCACTTTCCGACAAGGACCTCATTACCAGCACCCACCGCGGCCACGGTCACACGATCTCCAAGGGGATCGATCTCAACCGGATGATGGCGGAACTCCTCGGTCGTTCCAACGGGTACTGCAAGGGCAAGGGTGGATCGATGCACATCGCCGACCTGAGTCGTGGCAACCTCGGGGCCAACGGTATCGTCGGTGGGGGGATCCCGATCGCGGTGGGGGCGGCACTGACTCTCAAGATGCGCAAACAGGACCAGGTGGTCGTGAGCTTTTTTGGTGACGGTGCCCTGAACGAGGGCAGCTTCCACGAGTCGGTAAACCTGGCGTCGGTGTGGGATCTTCCCGTCGTGTTCGTCTGTGAGGACAACCAGTACGGGATGTCCATGAGCCGCCACAAGAGCATCAACCTCGACGACCTCGCCGACCGGGCCAAGGCGTACGGGATTCCCGGCAAGACGATCGACGGGCAGAACGTGTTTGAGGTCTACGACGCCATGGTCGAGGCGATCGACCAGGCCAAGAAGACCGGGCCGGTGCTGCTGGTCAGCGAAACCTACCGCTATATGGGCCACTCCAAGAGCGACGCCAACCGCTACCGGACCAAGGAAGAGATCAACGAGTGGAAGAAGCGCGATCCGATCGCCATCCTCCGGGCCGAGATTCTACGCCGCGGCACCGCCGACGAGAAGACGCTCGACGGTATCGAAGCCCAGACGCGGGAGGACATCGAAGCGGCGGTCCGGTTTGCCGAGGAAGCCGGTGAGCCGGATGTGAACGACATCATCAACGACGTATACGCGTGACGCGTGGCGCAAGGAGCAGACGATGAGTAGTGCAAAGCAGAAAGACGGAGCCGCGACCGGCGTGCGCGAAATCACCTACGCCGAAGCGATTCGCGAGGCGATGAGCGAGGAGATGCGCAAGAGCGACGACGTGTTCCTCATGGGCGAGGACGTCGGTGTCTACGGCGGAGCCTTCGGTGTCAGCGTCGGCATGGTCGACGAGTTCGGCGAGGACCGCGTTCGGGATACGCCGATCTCGGAGGCGGTGATCGTGGGCGCCGCAACCGGCGCCGCCGTGACCGGCATGCGCCCGATCGCGGAGATCCAGTTCAGTGACTTCATCACGATCGGCATGGACCAGCTGGTGAACCAGGCCGCCAAGATCCGCTACATGTTCGGCGGCGCCGCCAACGTGCCGATGGTGATTCGCGCTCCCGCCGGGAGCGGAACCGGAGCGGCGGCGCAGCATTCTTCCAGCATGGAAGCGTGGTACACCCACGTGCCCGGTCTCAAGGTTGTGACGCCGTCATCCCCCTACGATGCCAAGGGGCTTCTGAAATCCGCGATTGCCGACCCCAATCCGGTTGTATTTCTCGAACAGAAACTGCTGTACCGCGTGAAGGGGCCCGTGCCGGAGGAGGAATACACCATTCCGCTGTCCTCCAGCGAGGTCAAACGCGAGGGCGACGCTGTTACGGTGGTCACCTGGGGGCGCATGGTCAACCGTTGTCTCGAGGTGGCTGATGAACTCTCCAGGGAGGGCATCGAGATGGAAGTCGTTGATCCGCGGACGCTGATGCCGCTGGACGAGGGCCCGATCGTCGCCAGCGCGAAGAAAACCGGCCGGGTACTGATCGTCCACGAGGCGGTGCAGACGGGTGGCTACGGGGGCGAAATTGCCGCCCGCATCGCCGACAGCGAGGCGTTCTACTACCTCGACGCACCGATCAAGCGCCTCGGCGCTCTCGACGTCCCGGTGCCGTACAACCCCGTGCTTGAAGCCAACGTGGTGCCGACCCACGAGAAGATCACCGCCGCCGTGCGTGAGCTGGTCCAGTAGGCCGAGGAGGACACGATGGCGACATCCATCATTATGCCAAAGGCCGGAATGGCAATGGAAACCGGCACGGTCATCGAGTGGAAGGTGTCCATCGGCGACAAAATCGACGTCGGCGACGAGATTCTCGAGATCGAGACCGACAAAGTCGCGATGCCGGTGGAAGCCGAAACGTCGGGTTATCTCCTGGCGATCCTCGCCGAGCCCGGCGACGTGATCCCGGTCACCGAGACGATCGGGTGGATCGGAGAGCAGGGCGAGGCGGTACCGGACGCCCCGGCGGGGGCGGAGTCCTCTGCCGGTGACGCGCCGGCCCCGGCCGCCGCACCGTCCGGCGGCACCGCAGCCGCGGAATCCTCAAACGAGGAACCCTCAGGCGCGGAACCCGCAGCCGCCGTGTCCGGTGGAGCCAGCGCCGAACGCGTCGGGGACCGGGTGAAGGCAACGCCGGCGGCACGACGGCGGGCGGCGGAGCTGGGCGTGAACCTGGCGACGGTTGCCCCCACGGGTCCCGACGGCGACGTCCGGGCCAGAGACGTGGACGCGGCCTCCGACGGTGGAACCGGCGCACCGGCCGTGAGCCCGCTGGCGCGGGAAGAGGCTCGCAGGGCCGGGGTTTCCCTCGACGGGATCCAGGGAACCGGTCCCGGAGGGCGCATCCAGCGTCGCGACGTCGTGGAACAGGCCGGCCGTCCTGCGGCGCCGGCGGGCGGTGTCGAACCGAGTTCGACCCGGGGTGGTCAACTCGCCGGCGATACCCGGACACCGCTGGTCGGCATGCGCAAGGTGATCGCCGAACGCATGCTTGAGAGTCACCGCACGATGCCGCCGGTGACGCTGAACGCTGAGGTCAGCGTCGACGCGCTCCTTGATCTGCGCGGCCAGTTGAACGCGGGCGCCGAATCCGCCGGCAGGCGCAAGGTGTCGATCAATGACATTCTGCTGCTGGCGGCGGCGAAGGCGGTTCGCGCGTGTCCGTGGGTCAACGTCAGTCTCGATGGCACCGATGTGGTGCAGCACGAGGTCGTGAACGTGGGCATGGCGGTGGCCCTGGAACAGGGCCTCGTGGTTCCGGTGATCCACGAAGCCGATCGGCTCTCGCTGTCTGCGGTGTCCGATCGGGCCAGAGAACTCGGCCGTCGGGCCCGGGAACGAAAACTGGAGGTCACCGACCTCGAGGGCGGCACCTTCACGGTGAGCAATCTCGGTATGTACGGAATCACGAGTTTCACGCCGATCATCAATCCGCCGCAGGCGGCGATCCTCGGTGTGGGAACGATTCGACAGGTGCTTGCGATGGACGACGCCGGGGCGGTGAGCCGCCGGTCGTTGATCGACCTGAGTCTGACGGTGGATCACCGCCTGATCGACGGCGCCCAGGGTGCGCTCTTCGTGAAGTATCTGGTCGATCTGCTGGAGAATCCGGCTCGGATCCTGCTGTAGTATACAGAATCGTGTTGCAGAATACGGCCCAGGTCACCTCCCGGTGGTGACTTGGGCCATTTTTGTGCTCTCAACAGGCCCCGGGATCGCCATGTACCGGCTGAGAAGGGAGATAGCTCCGCGGCTGCAACACGCTGCTGTATACAGCCTACTCGACAGGTGGTGCGCCGGCGGCCTCGATGCCCGGCAGCGGCTCAAAGGCGGGGCTGGTCAGGTTGTGGATCCAGCGGTCGGACACCACCCGTCGCCAGGACGCCACCAGGCGCGTCAGTTCCTCGAAGTTGAGGGCCAGATAGACAACCGGCGCCGCCAGCTCCAGTACCAGTCCCGTCACCATCGCCGCCGGAACCCCGATGATCCACAGGGGCGCGATGTCGATAACCAGCGCGAACCGCGTATCACCACCACCGCGCAGTATCCCGACGATCACGTGCAGGTTCACCGTTTTCACGACCATCAGCACCGAAAACAGGCGCAGGAACTGCCGGATGAGGCCGCGTACTTCGGCGGATACCGCGAACAGATGGGGCACCAGCGGTGCAACCACAAAAAACCCCACGATCCCTACCATAGCCGAGACGATCGGCACGGAGCGCATGATCGTATGCCCCATGCGACGCGCATCCTCTTCCCGTCCCGCGCCGATCTCGTTTCCGATCAGCACGGCGGTGGCCTGAGCGGTGCTGATGAAGATCACCAGCAGCAGGCGGCCGACGGTGTCGGCGATGTTGTACGCCGCGAGATAGCTTGTGCCCATTCTCCCGAACACCACCGTGTACATGGTAAAGCCTGTGGACCACAGCAGCTCGTTGAGTACCACCGGACTCGCTCGCCCCAAAAAGCGAACGGCGAATTCCCGGTCCCAGTCGGTGAGCTCCCGGAGCCGCGCCGCAGTCGGACCACGGCGTCGATAGACGACCACCAGAATGATGATCATCTCGATGAGCCGGGCGACGGCGGTGGAGATCGCAGCGCCCGTGACGCCGAGGGCGGGCAGACCGAGTTTTCCGAAAATGAGGATGTAGTTGCCAGCGATGTTCAGGGTGATGGAAATACCGGTGGCATACATCGGAAGGTGCGTATCGCCCGTGCTCCGCAGGGCGTGGGTGTAGCCCATACTCACCGCCGTAAACACGTAGCTCGCCGCCACGATCCGCAGATACGGGACCCCGGTGGCGATGACCCGAGCGTCGTTGGTGAACGCCGACAGCAACAGGCCGGGCACTCCGACTCCACCGGCGGTGAAGACAGCGGCACCGCTCACACCGATCACCAGCGACAGGCCCAGCGCGCGGCGTACTCCCGGAACATCACGGCGCCCCCAGAACTGGGAGGCGAACACCGCGCCGCCGCCGCCCACGCCGAACTGAAACAGCATCAGAAGAAAAAACACCTGATTGCCGAGGGCGATCGCCCCGATCTGGACCTCGCCGAGCTGGCCGACCATAAACGTGTCCGCCAGGTTCAGCGCCGTCATCATTAGCGTCTGGAGCGCGATCGGCAGGGCGAGATGGATCAGTCGTGGAAGAAACGCGTATCGCGTGGCGGTCGTTTGCATCGGTAGCGCAACCGTATCCTGTTGCAGCCGGCGGCTCAAGGGCAGTCGATCGGGGGCAGTCGTTTGGGGGCAGTCGACGGCGGCGAAACGCGGTATGTTGAGTGTATGTGTAAGCAATTGAGCAGGCAGCGGGTGATGGCGCTCGCCGGAGCCTTGCTGGTTCTGATCGCCGTGGTCGTCCCCGCGTCGGGGCAACAGGACACCGCGCCGGCACCGACGCCGGCGGGTACGGGGTCAGGAGCGGAGGCAGCGGTACCCCGGATCGAGTTTCTGGTCGGTGAGGTGTCGGTTGACGGCGCCCCGGCGGCGATCGGCGACGAGGTTCCGGCCGGGTCCCGCGTCGTGACCGGATCCGACGGCCAGGCGGAAATCGTGTTCGGGACGGGGAACATCCTGCAGGTGCGGGAGGACACGGAACTGGTCCTCGATCTCAACAATCGCGACGACGCCATCGACGTTCAGCGGGGCCGGTTTGCCGCGGTGTTCGACGAGCTGCAGAGTGTGGGCAGCGGCGACGGCGACACCTTTGCGATCCGTACGCCCTCCACCGTCGCGGGGGTCCGGGGCACGGTGTTTTTCGTCGCCGTGGAGTCTCCCGAGGAGACCTACGTGTGTACCTGCCACGGGACACTCCAGTTTGGCGACGACGGCGGCGTGGTGGTATCCGCGGCGCGTCACAGCGCGCGGCGATTTGTCAGCGACGGCTCCGAGACGCGTGTTGAGACCGCGCCGGAACTCTATCACACCACCGAGGAACTCAACCGGCTGGCGTCGGTGGTGGACGTGACGATCGCGTGGGGCGAGAACCCGCACTGACGGCGTCAGCACGCAGGGGGGCCCCGCAGCGGGTGCGTCGGGGTGGTGGCACGCCGACCGTGCCGGTTGCTCCGCCCCTCGCTTCCGAACGCTACAGCTCCCGGTGAATGACTTCCCACTCCCACTGATCGGGGGTGGTCTGCGCCGCCTGGCGGTGAAGGCGCAGGTAGTGCCGGGCGATCGTGGCGCCGTCGTAGGGCCCGCCCTCGGTCACAGGTCGGGTGATGGTGACGGTGGCGACGTTGATTCCCTCAGGCTTCAGTTCCTCGTGCAGGTTCTGGACCCAGTTCCGGAGCGCCGCCTTGCCCACCGAGTGCGAAGCGGTAAACTGAGCCGGAAGAATTCCGAATCCGCCGCCGGTGTAGAGCAGCGTTCCCGATCCCCGCGTCCGCATTCCCGGCAGTACCGCCGCGGTTGCATACAGGGCGCCGAAAAACATCGCCGGCAGGGTCTCGATGACTTCCTGTGCCGTGAGTTCGCTCGGCGGCGTCTTGACCATCGTCGCGACGTTGTAGACCACCACCGCCGGAACGCCGGCGCGGGACTGCACCGTCTCCAGTGCACTCCGGATCGAATCCTCGTCGGTGACATCGGCGGTCGCGGTGATCACGGTGCCGGCACCGGCATCCCGCGCCTCCTGCGCAACCGACGCAAGCGTCTCCTCGGTCCGGGCGATCAGCGCCAGGTCGAATCCCTCGGCGGCAAAGACCCGGGCGATCTGGCGACCCATCGTGGGACCGCAGCCGACAATCGTGCATAGTTCTGCCATGTCACCAGTCTACCAGTACACGGCACGCTTGTAGATACCCGAGCCGGGCGGTACGCTGCTGCCATGGACCAGACCCTCGATCTCAACCTCCTCCAGCTCGCCGCGATCCTCGGTGCCGGCGTTATCGCCGGGTTCATCAATACGCTCGCCGGCGGCGGTTCACTGCTGACCATTCCGGCGTTGCTCTTCGCCGGGCTTCCGTCCACGGTGGCCAACGCCACCAACCGCGTCGCCGTGGTGATGCAGAGCGCCGCCGGCGCCGCCCGGTTCCGCCAGCGGGGTGTGTTCACCCTGCGGGAGTCGGCCCCCATGCTCCTGCCGGCGTTTGTCGGCTCCGTCGCCGGAGCCCTGATCGCCGCGGAGATCGATCCCCGGGTGTTCGACATCGTCCTGGGGATCGTTCTGCTTCTGATGCTCGCAACGCTCTTTTTCCGCCCCGCCGACGTCACCGGGGACGCCGACGACGCGAGTGGCTCTGACCGTTCCCGTATCAGGCGCCCTCTTCTCACCGTGGCCTCATTTTTCGCCATCGGGTTCTACGGGGGATTCGTTCAGGCCGGGGTGGGGTTTCTCCTGATCGTTGGAATCCAGGGCCTGTTCGGATTTGACCTCGTCAAGACGAACGCCCTGAAGCTGCTGGTCGTGGCGTTGTACTCGGTGTTCGCCCTGGGAATTTTCGCGTTCTACGGACAGGTGCTGTGGCTCCACGGCGTGGTGCTCGGTCTGGGAAACGTCGCCGGAGCGCTGATCGGCGTGCGATTCGCAATGCGCCGGGGCACCGCGGCGATTCGCTGGGTGATCGTGGCCGCCGTGGTCCTCACCGCACTCAAGCTCTTCGGCGTGGTGGGCTGAGCGGTGGCGGGAGCGGAACACGTCGGGGGGCGCCGCCCAACGCGGGCAGGCACGCGCAAACACGCCGTCGATCCTGGGTCTCAAGGCGCTGCATGGGACGTGGTGGTTGTCGGCGGTGGCCCGGCGGGGATGATCGCCGCCGGACGGGCGGCGGAACGCGGGTGCCGGGTTCTGCTTCTGGAGCGGAACCCGGAGCTGGGGCGAAAACTCCTCATCTCCGGCGGCGGTCGCTGCAACCTCACCAGCAACCTGTCCGACCGCCACGAACTCACCGCCCGCTACGGCGACCGGGGCAAGTATCTCCACAGTCTTTTCGCCCGCTTTGGTCCCGATGACATTCGGTCGCTGCTTCGGCGCTACGGTCTCGAGACGAAGGTGGAGGCGGAGCAGCGGGTGTTTCCCGTCACCGACGCCGCCGCCTCGGTCCGCGACGTGCTGGAGCGCTACATGGACGACGGCGGCGTGACGGTCCGCCGCGACCGTCGGGTAACCGGACTGTTCGTCGAGGACGGTGCGGTCCGCGGCGTGGTGACCCACCGGGGTGAGGAGGTTCGCGCCACGGCGGTGTTTCTGGCAGTGGGCGGCGCGTCTCGGCCGGAGACGGGATCCACCGGCGACGGGTTCGCGTGGCTTTCCGAGCTGGGGCTCCCGGTGCGACGACCGGAGGCGTCGCTGGTGCCGATTCGCGTGTCCGACGCCTGGGTGCGCCGGCTGCAGGGGCTGGCCCTGGGCGACGCCGCACTCCACGCAGAGGTTCTCCCCCGGGAGCAGCATACCAGGGTGCCCGACGCCCGGGACCGATCCGCGTGGGGGAACGCCCGCCGCGTGTACAGCCGCCGTGGAAAGGTCCTGTTCACGCATTTCGGGCTGAGCGGTCCGGCGGTCCTGAACGCCGCCGAGTCGATTCGGGATCTCGCCCGGGACCAGCACCTGCGACTGATCGTCGACCTGCTGCCGGGGTACGACGCGGAGTCGATCGACCGGCGCATTCGCGACGCCGCCAGCGGCGCCGGCGCCCGGTCAGTCCGCAGGGTGCTGGGCGACCTGGTATCGGCGCGCCTCGTCGATGCGGTGTGCGATGTCGCCGACGTGGATCCCGGTGGGCGGGTCGCAGAGCTCTCCCGGGTCCGCCGCCGTCGCCTGGTTGAGGCGCTCCGGGGAATGCCTGCCGCGTACGGCGGGCTCATGGGCCAGGAGAAGGCGGTGGTCTCCAGCGGCGGTCTGGATCCCGCGGCAGTGGATTTCACGACGATGCGCCTCCGGGAGTGGCCCTCCGTGGCGGTCCTCGGCGACCTGCTCGATTTCAACCGCCAGAGCGGCGGGTTCAGCCTGCAGGTGTGCTGGGCAAGCGGGTGGGTCGCCGCCGACGCCTGTGATTGTGAGCGTTCCGTGAGCAAGTGACACCTGCCACCGGAACGGTTGAAACGCGTTTGCAATATTTTGCAAAGCATTTGCATTTTTTCGTTGACAATACGCGGATCGGGTTTACCATGACCTCCAGGAGGCACACATGGAGGCGATTCAGAGTGTTGTCCAGTTCTTTCTGGATCTGGGCGCAAGCGTATTTCTACCGATCGTTATCTTCGTTCTGGCGATCGTGTTTGGCGCCAAACCGGGCAAGGCATTGCGATCCGGTCTCATGGTCGGCGTGGGGTTCGTCGGGATCGGCGTGGTCCTGGGAATCCTGTTCGACAACCTTGGTCCCGCCGCACAGGCGATGGTTGACCGCTTTGGCATCGAACTAAGCATCATCGATGTCGGCTGGCCGGCGGCGGCGGCGATCGCCTTCGGGTCGGACATCGCGGCGCTGATCATACCGACGGTCATCCTGCTCAACCTCGTTCTGCTGTTCTCCCGCGTGACCCGAACGATCAACGTTGACATATGGAATTTCTGGCACTTCGCGTTTGTCGGCGCCATGGTGCAGGCGATCACCGGCAATATCTGGCTCGGGCTCGTCTCGGCGTTGCTCTTTGCCGCCGTGATCCTGTTCTTCGCCGACTGGACGGCGCCGGCGGTGCAGAAACTCATGGGTATGCCGGGCATCTCGCTGCCCCACGGGTTCTCCACCGCCTTCGTGCTTCCGGCGATGGTGGTCAACAAGGCGATCGACGCGATCCCGGGGCTCAACAAGGTGGAAGCCGATCCCGAGGCGATCCGCAAACGCTTCGGCGTCTTCGGCGAGCCGGTCCTTCAGGGGCTGCTCATCGGTGGAATCATCGCGTTGATTGCGTACGCCGGCGACGGTGCCTTCACCAGCTGGATCACCAAGGTGCTGCAGGTGGGCATTTCTCTCGCGGCGGTCATGGTTCTCATGCCGCGGATGGTGTCGCTGCTCATGGAGGGACTGATTCCGCTTTCGGAGGCGGCGCGGTCGTTCCTGCAGAAGCGCGCCGGAAACCGCGAGATCTACATCGGTCTCGATTCCGCCGTGGCGATCGGGCATCCCACGTCGATCGCGACGTCGTTGCTCATGGTTCCGATTACGCTGCTCCTGGCGGTGATTCTGCCTGGCAACCGCGTGCTGCCGTTCGGCGACCTGGCCACGATACCCTTCATGGTGGCGATGATGGTTCCGATCGTTCGCGGAAACGTTGTTCGCGCCACGATTACCAGTACGATCGTCATGATCCCGACGCTCTACATCATGAACGCGATCGCGGCGGTCCACACGCAGGTGGCACAGAGCGCCAACTTCGAGTTCCCGGAGGGCGCCAGCACGATCACCAGCATGGTCGACGGCGGCAACTGGCTCGCCGGACTCTTTACCTGGGCGGCCAACAGTTTCTGGCTCGGAAACGGCATCATCCTGGTGGCTCTCATCGTTGCGTGGACGATGTTCCGTCGAAACCGGCAGAGCTGGGAGCGCATCGCCGGCGCCCAAGAGGATTGAAAGGAGTTTTCATGACGTCCACGTCCCTGCAGTTCAGTGATCTGGTCAAACCGGAATGCATCTTGGACAATCTGCAGGTCGGTTCCCGCGAAGAGGCGTTGACGACAATGGCCCGGCATCTTGTGGATGCCGGGTACTGTCACGACTCGTTCGTGGAGGCGATCCTGGAGCGCGAGCGGATCCATCCCTCGGGTCTGCCCATGCCGGGGCACAAGATTGCGATTCCCCATACCGACGCGGAACACGTGCAGTCGTCAGTCATCCTCTTCGCACGACTGCAGAATCCTGTGCGGTTCCAGTCGATGGGTGATCCTGATGAGGCGATTCCGGTCCAGATGATCTCGATGTTCGCGCTGAAGGAGAAGAAGCTCATCGGCGACATGCTGGAGACGCTGATCACGGTGTACCAGCACAACGAGGTCCTCGACGCGATTCTCAACGCCGACGGTCGCGACGCGATCTTTCATCTCTTGCAGGATGCTGTCCGTACGCATGGGAAGTGAGATCATGACCCTGCGAGGCATTCCGGCGTCGGCAGGGATCGCGCGCGGTACGGCGGTCCTCTTCACCCGTCCGGACCTTCCCGTGGTGGATGGTCCGGCGGCGGGCGTCGACCAGGAGATCGGTCGACTGCGCGTGGCCGCACAGGCGGCGGTCTCAGAGCTGGTGGCGCTCAAGGAGAAGACACGCGCCTCCCTCGGCGACGAGTACGCCCACATCTTCAGGTCGCAGCAGACGGTCGCCGAGGACGACGCGATCCTGGGCGAGGTGGAGGAGGTAATCCGAGAGGCCGGTGTCTGCGCCGAGGCGGCGCTGCGCACCGTGTTCGACAACTACCGGGCGCTGTTCGACGAGCTCGGTGACGACGACTACAACAAGGGGCGCGGCGCCGATATCGATGACGTCCACAAGCGGATCATGCGCAATCTGCTCGGCGTTCCCGAGGTCAGTCTTGCCGACCTGGAGCCGGACAGCATCGTCGTGGCCGAGGAGCTCTACCCGAGCGACACGGTCCTGATGGATGCGCGGCGAGTCGCCGGCCTGATCACGGAGCGTGGCGGGCCGACCTCCCACGTGGCGATTCTGGCGAAGAACCTGGGGATTCCCGCGGCGGTGCGGGTGCCGGGGGCGGTTCGTGAGATCGCGGACCGCGACGAGGTGGTCCTGGACGCATCCGACATCGACGAGGCACGGATTCACATCAACCCCGACGCCGAAACCCAGCGCGCCCTGGACGTGCGAAAGACGGAGCTCGAACGGCACCGAAACCGGGTGGAGCAGTTCCGCGGACAGGACGCCGTCACCCCCGACGGGCTACGGATCGTCATGTCGGCGAACGTGGGCTCCACGGCGGAGCTCGAGCCGGCCCTGCAGGCCGGGGCGGGAAGCATCGGTCTGTACCGCAGCGAGTTTCTCTTTCTCAACGCCGCCAAGCTTCCGGACGAGGACGCCCAGTACCAGGCGTACCGACGGGCGGCGGAGGCGTTCCGCGAGGGGTTCGTGGTCATACGAACGCTCGATGTGGGCGGCGACAAGCAGATTCCGTCCATTCCGCTCGGGAAGGAGGACAACCCCTTTCTTGGCAACCGGGCGCTCCGGTTGAGTCTGTCGCGGCCCAACCTGTTTCGGACGCAACTCCGCGCCATTCTGCGGGCCAGCACCCTCGGGAACGTGAAACTGATGTTTCCTATGGTGGGTGGCGTGCCGGAACTGGACGAGGCGCTCTCGATGGTCGAGCGGGCCAAGGCGGAGCTCGACATGGAGGGCCTCTCCTACGACCCCGACCTGGAGATCGGCATCATGATCGAGATCCCGTCGGCGGTGTGGGTGGCCGACACCCTGGCCCGGCGGGTATCGTTTTTCAGCGTCGGGACCAACGACCTCACCCAGTACCTGATGGCCGCCGACCGTCTCAACGGCGAGATCGAGCAGTACTACCGCACCTTCGATCCCTCGGTGTTCCGGGCGATTCGGGAGGTGAGTGCCGCAGCCGAACGCCACGGACGGTGGGTTGGAATCTGCGGCGAGCTCGGCGGGAACCCGCTGGCCATTCCGGCGCTTGTCGGACTGGGGGTGACCGAACTGAGCATGAGTCCGTCGTTGTTGCCGGAAGCGATCTGGCTCATCCGCAACACGAAAAAATCCGAGGCCGCACAGCTCGCTGAGCGGGTGCTCTCTCTGGACTCGCATACGGAAATAAAAGCATTATTGGAGCAGTACTACGCGTCAAAGGAGTAACCGCTCACATGGCACAGAAAAAACGAATCCTGGTAGCGTGCGGCACGGCGATCGCGACATCGACCGTGGTCGCCCGGAAGATTGAAGAGGAACTCGGCAAGCGGAATATCCCGGTCGAGACGACCCAGTGCAAGGCCGCCGAGGTTCCCTCAAAGGTTGAGGGGCACGACCTCGTGGTGACGACAACGTTCGTGTCGGGAACCGGCGACGTTCCGGTGATCCATTCGGTGTCGTTCCTCACCGGCGTGGGCATCGAGAAGGACATCGAGAAGATCGTCGAATACCTGAAAGACTGAGGGGCCCCGCGCAGCTGGCTATGGCGGAAAACCGCAAGCAACGGCTTACGCGTCTGCTCAACAAGATCAAGGTCGAGAAGCAGGTATCGATCGACCAGTTGTCGCAGTTCTTTGACGTATCCACCGCGACGATCCGCCGCGACATCAAGGAACTGGAAAAGCAGGAGGCCGTGGTCCAGACGGTGGGTGGCGGCGTCCTGTACCAGACCGAGCTCACGGGGGCGGTGGATCCCTCCAGTGCCGGTCAGGCGATCGCGGAAAAGATACGCATCGCCGAGTACTGTACCGAGCTGGTCCGCGACCAGGACGACATCCTGATCGGCCCGGGAACCACCACATTCCTGGCCGGGAAGATCATGAGCGGAATTACCGACCGCCGCTTTCGGATCATCACCAACTCCCTGGAGCTGGCGGTGGAGACGAGCGTGGCGGACAACATCCGCACCGTGATCCTGGGCGGGGAGGTCTGGCACCAGCACACGGTGGGCCCGGACTCCGGCTACGAGTACTTCCGGCACTGTCACCGGAAACACACGCTGGTGATGTCTGCGGACGGGCTCGACCTGGAGCACGGCATTACCGTGTTCGAAACACCGATGGTGGCGGTCGTCCGACAGATGATGGATGTGTCGGACCGGATCATTCTGGCGCTCGATTCGCGCAAGTTCGGGCGGGCACGGTACAACCGTGTCGCCGACATCGGGCGCATGTCGCTGGTGGTGACCGACACCGACGCACCGCGGGACTACGTGGACTTCATCCGGGATCAGGGAATCCCGGTGGCGCTGGTTTGAGCCGCGCGATCCAAGTTACGAGCGAAGGAGTTGACCATGACCGATACGATACTGACCGTGCAGAACGACACCGGGTTGCACAGCCGTCCGGCGGACCTCTTCGTCCGGACCGCCAAGCTGTACGAGAGTACGATCACGGTGCACAAGGGAACCAAATCCGCCGACGCCAAGAACATCATCAAGGTGATTCTGCTGAACGTGTCGCAGGGGCAGGAGGTCCGTATCGAGGCCGACGGTCCCGATGAGGAAGAGGCCCTCAAGGACCTCGAAACGCTGATCACGTCCAACTTCGAGACGGTCAATCCGCAGGTGAAGATCTGAGTTTCGCCGGCGGGGCCATGGCCGCCGACCCCGCCGGTTTTGTATAATCATACGCAATATGAGAGTATCCATGACGGGTGGCGTCGCCGCGGTGGTGGCGATGGTGGTGTTCCTCGGCTCATGCGGTGGCGCAGACGAGGTGACGGTAGAGGAGGCGGCGCAGCAGCGATCTGACAGTCGGAACGCGCTGCTGGACCAGACGGTTTCAAGGCCAGGGCCTCCGGACTTCGAAATCGGTCAGGTGGGCGGCGAGTACATTTCGGCGATCAACAACGATCCCAAGACGTTCAACGATCTCACCGCCCGGGATGCCGATACCCGCACGATCGTGGACTCCCTGACCACCTATCTCGCGAGCTACGATGCCTACACCCGGGAGTTCGAGCCGGAGCTCGCCACCTTCGAGGTTGAGGTCAACGAGGAGGCCGATACCCTTCGGGTGATCTACACACTGCGCGACGATCTCTTCTGGACCACGCCGGACTCGGACCCCGAGAGCTGGGTACCCGTCACCGCCGACGATATCGTGTTCTGGTACGACGAGATCGAGGGCGACCCGGATCTCCAGCTGCCGGGTTACCCGGGCCAGTTTGTCGACATGCCCGACGGATCGCAGGCCCGGGTCACCGTCGAGAAGATCGACAACCGCACGGTGGCGTTCAACTTCCCCCGGATCGTGGCCAACCCGATCCTACAGTCGAACATGACGGTCTGGCCGCAGTACATCTACGAACCGGCAAAGCGCGACGGTGGCGTGGAGGGCGTGCTCAACGTGCACTCGGTGGACACCGACGTCACCACGATTCCCAGCGTCGGTCCGTACCACATCGTGGAGTACACGCCGGGAGTCCGGGTGGTGATGCAGCGCAACCCCAACTACTGGAAGACCGACGACGCCGGCACGGGGCTCCCGTATGTGGAGCGCATCATCTACCGGATCGTCCCCGACGACAACACCGAGTATCTGCTCTTCCGCGAGGGAACCAAGGACGCCCATTCCGTGCGGCCGGAACAGCTGGAGGAGCTTCTCGGAGTCGAGAACCCGGACTACACCGTCTACAACGGCGGAGAGTCCCTGGGATCAGGCTTCTTTGTCTTCAATCAGAACCCTGAGAACCTTGATCCGGTGAAATTCTCGTGGTTTACGCAGACCGAGTTCCGCCAGGCGATGAGCAGCCTGCTCAATCGACCGCGGATCGCGCAACAGGTGTACCGCGGGCTTGCGGCGCCGGCGGAGTACTTCGCCGCCACGGCCAACATGTACTTCGACCCGGACATCAAGCTGGAGTACACCTACGACCCGGAACGGGCGCTGGAGCTTCTGGCCTCCATCGGTATGACCCGCGGGGACGACGGACTCATGTACGACGCCGACGGCAACCAGGTGGAGTTCGACATCAACATGGGGGCGGAGAACCAGACCGGGATCGACGTCGCCACCGTCTTCGCCGACGAACTCTCCGAGGTTGGCATCACCGCCAACGTGCGGCCGATCGACTTCCAGAACCTGGTGGAGCGCCTCACCAGCACCTACGACTGGGAGGTCGCGACGGTGGCACTGGGCGCCAACTACTGGCCCAGCGGCGGCAGCAACGTCTGGCAATCCAGCGGCAACTTCCATATCTGGCACCCGCTGCAGGCTGAGCCGGCGACGGAGTGGGAGGCACGGGTCGACGACCTCTACAACCAGGTCCGCTTCACGATCGATGAGGAACGGGGCCGCGAACTCTACGGCGAGATGCAGCGCATCCTGCTCACGGAGCTCCCGCTGTTCTACATCGTCCATCCGTACTCGTTCCTGGCGATCCGGGACAAGTGGCAGAACGTGTTCTACGACACCCTCGGCGGCCTGGACACCGACTACCTCTACCTCGCACCGTGATGGATCCCGCAGACCACGCCGGACCCGACGCGCCGGCTGAGCGGCCGTCGGCGTTTCGCCGGGGCGCGCAGCAGGTGGCGGCACCCTACCTGCGTTTCCGTGCCGCGCATCCCCTGGCGGCGTTCATCGTCAGCCGTGTCGTGTCCATGGTCACGATCCTCTTCATCCTGGGGTTCGCCGTATTCGGGCTCATGGCGCTCTCGCCGGGCGACATCGTGGACAACTACGTTCGCAGCCAGATGCTCATGAACTCGGAGTTCCGGCAGAACGACAACCAGTACACCGAGGAGGCGATCGCCGTGGCCCGGGAGCGGCTGGGGCTCGACGATCCGTTTTACGTGCAGTATTTCACCTGGCTGCGGCGGGTGTTCGTGGACCACGACCTGGGCCGCAGTCTGATCAGCCGGGCACCGATCCTCTTCCTGATCCGCGACCGTATGATGAACTCTCTGATCCTCAACCTGATCTCGCTGTTTTTTCTCACCGTGATCAGTTTTGCGCTGGGGATCTACTTCAGCTCGAAAGTGGGGACGCGGACCGACGTGGTAGCGACGCTGGTGGCGCTGTTCCTGCACGCCTTTCCCGGGATCCTGCTGCTCATCCTGTTGCAGCTTTTCGGCGCGGTGTCGGGGCTGTTTCCCATCACCGCCTATCCGGACTTCCCCGCCTCCGAGGCACCGGTGCGCTTCGCCTTCAGCTACCTGTACCACATCCTGCTGCCGCTGATCGGCGCGTTTCTCGGCGGGATCGGCGGTACGATGCGCATGATTCGCGCCACGATGCTGGATCAGCTGGGACAGCCCTACATCACCAGCCTGCGGAGCCGTGGTATCAGCGAACGGCGTGTCTACTTCGCCCACGCTTTCCGTAACACGCTCAACCCCTACATCACCTCCAGCGCCAACCTCTTCGCGAGCCTCTTCTCCGGCTCCCTCATCCTGGAGATCATCTTCTCCTACCCCGGGATCGGGCGCCTGATGTACGAGGCGGTGCGGCAGGAGGACATCAACCTGGTGCTGGCGAACATCATGTTCATCAGCTTTCTGGTCCTTTTCGGCATGATCGTGAGCGACATCCTGCTGGCGGTGGTGGATCCCCGGATCCGGTTTGGAGCGGATCGATGAAGCGGTTCTGGAGGGTCCTGTTCCGGCGGCCGGTGGCGGCGGCCTCGCTGGTGGTGTTGGTGCTGCTCTACGGCGGGATGATCTTCGCCGAGGTGCTCTCGCCGTACGCACCGACAACGGTGTTTCGCGAGAGCGCCTACCACCCGCCGAACGTGCGGCTCTGGTCTTCGGAGCTGGGATTGCGCCTGCAGATACAGAAGTACGCTCTGGTCGACGAGATCAACTGGCGCTACGCCCCGATCCGGGGCGAGTACGTCCCGGTGAAGCTCTTTGTGCAGGGGCCGGAGTACCGCATGTGGGGCCTGTTTCCGGCGTCTGTGCACCTCTTCGGTACCGAGGAGGCGTACCCCGGGTACAGCGCCGACTGGAGCGCCGCGGGGCGCACGTACCCGGTGTACCTGATGGGGGCCGACAACCTTGGACGGGACCTCTTTACCCGCATTCTCTACGGGAGCCGGATCTCACTGACGATCGGTTTCATCGGAATCGCGATCTCCCTGACCCTGGCGATCGTCCTTGGCGGTCTGGCGGGATACTTTGGCGGGTTTGCGGACTGGCTGATCATGCGGGTGGCGGAGTTCGTGATTCTGATACCCGGGCTGTATCTGATCCTGTTTCTGCGGAGCCTGCTGTCCCGGGACATGGATTCCGGGCAGTCGTTCATCCTCATTACGGTGATCCTCTCCTTCGTGGGGTGGCCGGGAAGTGCGCGGCTGATTCGCGGACTCGTGCACAGCATCAAGCGCGAGGATTTCGTAATCAACGCGCAACTCGAGAGCATTCCGGCGCTGGTGATCATCTTCCGGCACATCATCCCGCAGATGGCATCGATCCTGATCGTGTCGATCACCCTGGGGATTCCGGGATTCATCCTCGGGGAAACGGTTCTGAGCTACCTGGGGTTGGGGATCGTGGATCCCGCGGTGAGCTGGGGGAGTTTGCTCAATCGGGAGGTGACAACGCTCTCCAACCTGCGCAGCTTTCCGTGGTTTCTGTACCCGGGGCTCTTCCTCCTGCTTACCACCCTGGCGTTCAACTTCCTCGGCGATCTGCTGCGCGACGTCCTGGACCCGTACTACCGCGAACGGAGACTCGGCTCATGATTCTGACCGTGGAGAACCTGTCGGTTGACTTCGCCACCGGTGGAGGCCTGCTGCACGCCGTTCGCGACGTCAGTTTCACGCTGGACGCGGGAGAAGTGGTGGGCATCGTCGGCGAGAGCGGAAGCGGCAAGAGCGTGACGGCGCAGTCGATCCTGCGGATCATCCCGGCGAACGGCCGGATCGCCGCCGGCGACATCCGTTTCCGCGACCGCAGCGTCCTGGCCCTGGACGGGGAGGAGCTGCGGCGGTTCCGCGGTCGCGAGGTGGCGATGATCTTCCAGGAGCCGGGCCGGTCCTTCGACCCGATCTACTCGATCGGAAAGTCCCTGGCGGAGACGATCCGCGCGCATCAGCCGGACCTCGGTGAGGATGAGATTCGTGAACGCTCGATCCGGCTCCTCGAGGAGGTTCACGTTACCAACCCGGAGCGGCGGCTGGAGAACTTTCCGCACCAGTTTTCCGGAGGGCTCCTGCAGCGGATCATGATCGCCCACGCCCTGGCCAGTGATCCCACGGTTCTGATCGCCGATGAACCGACCACGGCGCTGGATGTGACGATTCAGGCGGGGATCGTGGATCTGCTCCTGGAGCTGCGCCGGCGGCGCAACGTGGCGATCCTGTTCATTACCCACAATCTTGCGCTCATCTCATCGTTCGCGGACCGGCTGGTGGTCATGTACGGCGGTCTGGTGATGGAGGAGGGGCGCACCGTGGACGTCCTCCGCTCCCCGCGACACCCGTACACGGCGGGGCTCCTGGCGAGCCTCGTGCCGTTCGGGGCGCACCACAGCCAGCAGTCCCTGTTCATCCTCTCCGGAGCGCCCCCCAACCCGATGGCGCCGGAGCCGGGCTGCCCCTTCGCGCCACGCTGCCCGCTGGCGAAGCCGGGGTGTCGGGAGGCGATCCCGGAGATTCGCACGGACGGAGGAAGCCGGGTGCGATGCATCGTGGAGGGGCCCAAATGATCCACTTTGACAGCATCGTGAAGCACTATCCGCTGGAGGCGGGATTCTTCGCCCGGGAGGAGCACAAGGTGTTCGCGGTCAACGGTGTTGATTTCCGTGTGGAACCCGGAGAGATCTACGGGCTCGTGGGGGAGTCCGGCTGCGGCAAGACGACCACCGCGCGCCTGCTGGTTCGCATGGAGCGCCTTACCGGCGGCAACATTCTGTTTCGCAGTCGCGACGGCCGGGAATTCCGGCTCGCGGGAATCGGCCGGGCCGACCTCGCCGCACTCCGGAGTCGCGTGCGCTACGTGTTCCAGGACCCTGCGCGTTCGCTCAACCCGCGTCTCAGCATCCGGGAGGTGCTGCTGTCGGGATACCGCTACTCTCCCCGCTGGCCCGGCCGAAGCCGCGCCGAGGAGGAGGCGCGGTCGCTCATTCAGGAGGTCGGACTGTCCGTCGGCGACCTGGATCGGCGGCCGGCGGATTTCTCCGGGGGGCAGCGTCAGCGGATATCGATTGCCCGGGCGCTGATCACGCAGCCCGAGGTCCTGATCTGCGACGAGGTGGTGAGCGCGCTGGACGTATCGATTCAGGGGCAGATCCTCAATCTGCTCCTGCGTCTGCGCGAGGAGCGCGGCCTGACGATGATCTTTATCGCCCACGACCTGGCGGTGGTGGGATACGTGAGCGATCGGATCGGGGTGATGTATCGCGGGGTCCTGGTGGAGGAGGCGCCGGCCCGGACGCTCATGGCCAACCGTCGCCACCCGTACACGCAGTATCTGTTTGAATCGCTTCCGGTCCTGCGGACGGACGGAGAGTCGCACCGGCGACGCGGCGACCCGGCCCTGCGCGCGACGTTCTCCCGTCGCGCCGACGCCACCGAAAACCCGGTCTCCGACGCGACGTTCCTGGAGATGGACGAGCCGGAGCCCGGGCACCGGGTGAGTCGAATGTTTTCCGACGCACCCCGCCGTTGAGCTCCCCGCACAGTGCGGTATACTGAAACCTATGGCCCGACGCCGGCCGGCGATGATCTCACTGCTTCTGCTGTTCTCTCTGTGTGCCACGGTCTCCGGCCAGGAGTCCGGGGACCGGTCGCTGCCGTTGCCGGGAGACGGCTCGGCATCACCGGCCCGGGTCCTCGTGATCCATTCGTACGGGACCGACTTTCAGTGGACGCGTGACATGGACGCGGGAATCCGTGAGATTCTCCACGCGGACCCCTTCGACTACGCGGCTGTCTTCAGCGAGTACCTCGACAGCAAATACCACACCACGCCGTCGTACTTTGCGGCCCAGGCCGAGCTCATGGCGGCCAAATACGACGGGTGGACGTTCGACGTGCTGGTGGTAACCGACAACCGGGCCCTGGAGTTTGTGCGACGGTACCGCGACCGGATCTTTGGCGAGGTGCCCACGGTGTTCGCCGGCATCAACGACTACACACCGGAGCTGACCGAGGGACTCACCCAGGTAACCGGCGTACCCGAGGAAGTCCAGATGGATCGCACGCTCAACATGGCGTTCGCGCTCTTTCCCGAAGGGCGGCTGTTCGTTCTCGGAGACGGCACGCTGACCTACCAGCGCAACCGGGCGATCCTGGACCGCACGATCGCGGCGATGGACGATCCACCGGAGACGCGCGTCTACGACGCGATCACGATCCGTGGTCTGGAACGCGTGGCGGCCCAGGTTCGCCCCGGTGACGTCGTGTTTCTCGCGTCCTCCGTCCTCGAGGACGACGGATCCGTGGCGGATTTCTGGCGCGCCGGTGCGATCGTGAGTCGCGCCATGCCGGTGCCCGTGTTCGTGATGTGGGACTTCTTCATCGGGAGCGGCGTAGCCGGCGGGTACCTCGCCAGCGGCCGTGCCCAGGGTATCGCGGCGGCACACATGGTGCGGCGCATCCTGTCGGGCGTTCCGGTGCAGGATATCCCGGTCTCGTCGGAGAGTCCCAATCGCTGGATCTTTGACATGCGACCGCTTGTCGCGGCCGGCGTACCCCGCGGCGGTCTGCCGGCGGGATCGATCATCCTCAATCAGCGCGAGAGCATGTGGGACGAGTACCGGGCCGAGATCATGGTGGTAATCGTCGTGCTCGTTGCCATGGGCCTGCTGATCTCGCTGCTGTTTGTCAACGTTCGCCGGCGTGCGGTGGTGGCGGCGCGACTGCGGGAGTCGCTGTCGGAGAAGGAGATCCTGCTCAAGGAGATCCACCACCGCGTGAAAAACAACCTGCAGGTGATCTCCAGTATTCTCAATATCCAGAGCAGCTTCATTGACGACCGGCAGTCTCTGGACTACTTCAAGGACTGCGAGACGCGGGTGCAGTCGATGGCCCTGGTCCACGAGCAGCTGTACCAGGGGACGTCGCTCGCGCGAATCGATCTGGGACCATACCTCGAAGAGCTCATGACGTCGCTCTACAGCGCCATGACCGCCTCCGCCGACGGGATACGTGTCTCCCGGGAGGTTCGGGACATCTCGCTGCACCTGGACCAGGCGATACCCGTGGGCCTCGTGGTCAACGAACTCGTGTCCAACGCGATCAAGTACGCGTACCCCGACGGTCGCGGCGAAATCAGGCTGGCCGTGGACGCGATCGACGGGACCACGCGTATCCGCGTTCGTGACTGGGGCGTGGGCCTCGGTGCCTCGATCGACCGGACGGAATCGCTGGGTCTTCAGCTGGTGGACGCTCTGGCGGCGCAGCTTCACGGCAGCGTCACCTTCGCCAGCGGAGATCCGGGCCTCGACGTCGAGTTCTCGTTTCCCCGGGGGGAGGACGAATGACGCTCACCGCTGTCTCGCGACACCTGTCGGCGGTCCTGTTCGATACCGCCATGGCCCCGCTGGAGGTACTGCGTCTGCGGCGCATCCGGCGCCGCCTGATATCGACCGCCTCCGGGGCGGTGCTGGAAGTCGGCGCCGGCACCGGTGCCAACCTTCCGTTCTACGATCCCGGTCTTGTGGCGTCGCTGACCACCACCGACGTGGACGATCGGCGGACCGTGCTGGACGCCCGCGCGCTGCGGGTGAACCCCCGCCTGGCACGGCGTATGGACTCCGCCCGAATCGACGCCCAGCGGCTGCCGTTTGCCGACGGCGTCTTCGATACGGTGGTGGCGACGCTGGTATTCTGCTCCGTTCCCTGCGCCCCCTGCGGGTTTGACGAGATCGCCCGGGTGCTCAAACCGGGGGGCCGGTACCTGTTTCTCGAACACGTCCGTCCGGCCCACCCGCGCATGGCGGCTGCGTTCGACGCGATCAACCCCGTCTGGAACGGGATATCCCGCGGCTGCAACCTCAATCGGGACACGTTGGACACGCTTGCGACGGCCGGGTTTCGCACGGAAACCGTTCACCGCGACCGCAACGGCGTGTTTGTCTGGGGATGTGCGACGCCACCCGCGCTCAGCGCTCGTGAATCCAGAAGTCGAGATTGACGGCGTCGCGGGTCGTGGTCGGAGCCCCCGCCGGCGCCACCCAGATGGAGTCGACCTCTTCCCCAACCGCGCGGGAGCGTCCCAGATACGGAAACGCGGTGAGGGGCGAGGGGATCCGCGGTCGGAACTCCGCCGGCGGTTTGGCGCTGTCCTTCGTACTGATCGGCAGCATCGCCTGTCGCCGGGTCACGGCCTCGGCCCGGCCCCACAGCCACCAGAACCACTGGCTGCCGATGCGCTCGCGCTCCGGTACAACCACCACGCTGCACAGTGCGTCGTCCAGTTGGGTGGTATCGGGGCGCGGAGCGCGGTCGTCACCGGCGACAGCCTCGCCGACGGTGTGGCCGGCCCGGCGAAACAGGCCCGCCAGACGATGGACCGTCTCGGCAACGCCGGGCGTTGGTGCGATCAGGACGAGGTCGTAGCGCGAGGAACCGATGCCGCGTCGGGTGACCAGCGCCCCGTCCGGTGCATCGGGGAGCGCTTCTCTGGTAAGCTCAACCATCGTGAGAAGGGTCATAACGGGTCGCAGCATAGCACGAAGGGTCGCGTTCGTTCTCGCGCTCCCCGTGACGACGGTACTGTCCTCGTGTTACCTCGCCGGTCAGGGCTACCACCTGGCGGCGCAGCAGATCGCGGCGCGCCCCGTGGACCGGATTCCCGCGGACGACCTCAGCGCCGGGGAGCGGGAGCTTCTGCAGCGGGTTGCGACGATCCGGACATTTGCCGAGACGCGACTCGGGCTCGCCGCCGGTGACGGATACACGACCTACTACCGCAGCGATCGCGACCACCTCGTGGACGTGGTATCGGCGGCGCGGGAGTTCAGTTTCGTCCGCAAGGAATGGTGGTTTCCGGTCGTCGGGCGCGTACCGTACAAGGGCTTCTACCGGCCCGAACCGGCGCGCCGTCTTGCCCGCCGCCTGGACCGTCGTGGATGGGACGTCATCGTCCGCCCGGTGGAGGCGTTTTCCACGCTGGGGTACCTGCGGGATCCGCTGGTCTCGTACATGCAGAGCTACTCCGACGCGCGTCTCGCGGAGCTGATCATTCACGAGATGGCGCACGCCACGATCTGGGTGCCGGGGCACGCCTCGTTCAACGAGGAGTTTGCCACCTACGTGGGACGCGCCGGCGCGGTCCTGTATCTCGAGGACCGCTACGGTGCCGACTCACCGGAGGTACACTCGGTCCGCGATGATCGCGCCGACGTGGAACGGTTCCGGAGGGATGTGCTGGCACTCCGGGACGAACTGGCGGCGCTGTACGCCCGCCGGGCGGGGGCCCCGGTGGAGACACTGAGGCGGGAAAAGGCGGACACGATCGGGGCGTTTCAGGAACGCTTCGCGGCGCGCTACGACGACCACTACCGGACCGACCGGTACCGCTTTTTCGCCGATACGCGGGTGAACAACGCCTACCTGGACCTCTTTCAGACCTACAGCGGGCGCCAGGAGCGCTTCGCGGCGTTCTCCCGCACCGCGGCCGGCGGCGACCTCCGCGGCACGGTGGCCGAGCTTCAGAGGCGCGTGAACCGGTGGCGCGCGCTGCCGCGGCGGCGCCGGGGTGACCCCTTCGACCTGCTGGGCCCGCGGCTGCCGTCAGGCCGCTGACCGCGACGGTTTGCGCAGTCGCCGGTTGGGCAGCAGAATCAGCATCGCGCCGGTCCCGGCTATCGCCGCGATCAGATACTGATAGTAGAGCAGACTACCCACCGCGAGCGGTACAAGCGCCGCGACGATCTGTACCGCGCCACCGATCAGGAACAGCTCCGGCGTCCACCACAGCGCGTTGATCAGGAACGCCACACCCATCAGCAGCAGCCAGAACACGCCGAGGTACGCCGCCACGATCCCCAGCGCCGGCACCACAAACGCCAGAAAGGACACCGCCATGCCCGCGGCCACCACGATGACCCACAGGAGCAGGATTTTGCGGAGCTTCCGGTTCTTCCAGGGCATGTAGCGCACCATGGGGACGAAGGCGATCACGGACAGCCCCAGCCACAGCCAGTTTGCCCGGGGATCCATAAAAAACAGGTGCGTTGTCAGCCAGCCGATCAGTTCCACGGCGGCCCAGACGGCGAATACGATTCGGGGTTTGGTCCAGTAGGTCGACACGTCGGTACCCTCCGGTGCACAAACTACCGCCGCAGACCCCCCGGGACAAGCGCGCCGGCGGTGAGCGGCCACGCGTTCCGGGGTTCGCCCGCCGCACCGTACTTGCCCCGGCGCCCCGGGGGGCGTATTTTCGCGTGCATGGACACAGATGTCATCGTCGTCGGGAGCGGTCACAATGGCCTGGTCACCGCCGCCTACCTCGCCAAGTGGGGGTATCGCGTCACCGTGCTGGAACGTCGCGATACGATCGGCGGTGCCGTGTGCACCGAGGAGATGTTCGGCGGTTACCAGATGGACGTCGGTGGCTCGGCGCACTTCCTGATCCACCACACGCCGATCGTGCAGGATCTGGAGCTGGCGAAGTACGGCCTGGAGTACATCCCCCTCGATCCGTTCATGACAGCGCCGTTTCCGGACGGCTCGGATCTGCGCTTCTATGTGGACCTGGACCGCACCGTGGACAGCATCGCCCGGCTCAACGAGCACGACGCCGAGGCGTACCGCGCCTTCATCAAGCGGTGGCAGCCCCTCAACGACGCCGTGTTCGACCTGTTTCTCAAGCCTCCCACGGGTCGGTCGATCGCGTCGACCTTCGCATTTCGCAAGCTCCACGACTCGCGTCGGGACCGCACGGACATGCTCCGGCAGCTCTTCCAGAGCTACGGACGCCTGATCAACGACACGTTCGAAGACGATCGCGTCCGGGCGGCGCTGGCATGGTGGGGTGCCCAGTCGGGCCCACCTCCGACGGACGCCGCCAGCGCCGAGTTCATCGGCTGGCACTCGCTGATTCACCGCACGGGACCGGCGCGCCCCCTGGGCGGGTCCGGCATGCTCACGCAGGCTCTGGCGGCGTACATCCGCGACCACGGCGGCGAGGTGCTGCCGAACCAGGAGGTGGACGAAATCCTGGTGGAACGCGGCCGCGCCACCGGTGTCAGGACGGTGCACGGCGACGTATACACCGGCCGCCGGGTGGTGTCCAACGCCCACGTCTGGGTCACCTTCCTCAATCTCCTGCGGAACTGGGTTCCCGCCGACGTGCGCAGCCGCATCGAGCGGATCCACGTAGGAAACGGTTTCGGCATGGTGGTCCGGGCGGCGGTGGACCGGCTGCCGGAGTACACGCTCTCCGACACCTCCGCCGATGAGATGCACAAGGGGATCCAGCTGATCTGCCCGACGCCGCAGTACCTCAACGACGCCTACGCCGACTACCTCCGCGGCGAACCGGCGAAGGACCCCGCGATCGTCGCGATGACGTTCAGCAGGGTGGATCCCAGCCTGGCACCTCCCGGCAAGCACACGCTGTTTCTGTGGGGGCAGTACTATCCCTACCGGCTCCGCGACGGCGGCGACTGGGATGCGATCGCAGAGCGGGAGGCGCGGAAGCTGTTCTCGGTCATGGATCGCTTTGCCCCGGGCACGAGCGACCAGCTCATCGACATGTACATTCAGACGCCGAAGGTGATCGCGGAGAAGCACAGCATGCCCAACGCCAACGTGATGCACGTGGAGATGGTGATCGACCAGATGTTCATGTTTCGGCCGTTGCCGGAGATGTCGAACTATGCGACACCGCTGCCGGGGCTCTACATGGCCAACGCCGGGCAGCACCCCGGCGGCGGTATCTTCGGCGCGCCGGGCTACAACTGCGCCCACGAGGTGCGCCGGTCGCTTCGCCGGCGCATGCGGTAGTCATCGTCGGCGCGGCGGTGGCGCCCGCGGCGACCGGCGCCCGCGGCGATCGGCGCCGACGCGGCGCGACGCCCCGGCGACCCGCTCGCCGTTTTCTGCTACAATGCTTCCCATGCTGCAACAGATCGAGGGCACCATAACCACGACGGTGCCGATTGTTCTCCTGATCGTCCTGGGGGCGGTGATCCGCCGGCTCCGCATCATTTCCGACACGGGCCTCGCCGAGATCAAGGCCCTGATCGTGAACGTGGCGCTTCCGGCGGTGCTCTTCGTGGCATTTCTCACGATCGAGTTCGAAGGACGCTACCTGGGGATATTCGTATTCATGCCGGTGCTGCTCTTCCTGCTGCTTGGGGTCGGGTACGCCGCCGGCCGGCTGCCCGGGTGGCCGCGGCCGGTGCCGTTCCTCATGACCGGTTTCGAGTTCGGCATGCTCGGCATCAGTCTCTTCGGCACCGCCTACGGCATGCAGCAGGTCGGCGTGATCAGCGTGGTCGGGCTGCCCCACGAGCTCTTCATCTGGTTTGTGTTTGTCACGCTCCTGCGGCTGCGCTACGGCGTCGGCGGCAGCATCGGAGAGACCGTGCGGTCCTTTGTGACCTCACCGGTGATCGTGGCGATCCTGGCGGGAACGCTGCTGAACCTGCTCGGGGCGGGGGACTGGGTAACCGGCGCGCTCGCTCCGTCCGCGGTGATCGGTGCGCTCAACATGCTGGGGTCGATCATCGGCCCCCTGATTCTCATCGTCATCGGCTACGGCACCCGTCTGACGCGGCGGGGTGTCGTGCAGGCGGCGCCGACGGTCGTCCTGCGCTTTGCGATCGTGGTGACCGTGGGGCTCACGGTGGTGCCGGCGGTGATCGAGGGGATGCTGGGCCTGCCGCGCATTTTTACGCACGCGGTGTTCACGTTCCTGATTCTCCCGCCGCCGTTCATCGTGCCGCTCTACATTCCCGGGGACCGGTCGGACGACCTGGCGTACTCCAACAACGTGCTGTCGCTGTACACCGTGTTCTCGATCGCGGCGTTTCTGGTGTACTTCGCCCTCAACCCGGCGTAGTCAAGCGGCGCGGGAAGGGCTACACTTCTCCGCCATGAGCGGCGTTTCGATCCGACCCAGCCTCCGGGGGCTGAAGTTTTCGCCGACCCTCCTGATCAACGAGGAGGTGGCGGAGTACCGTCGTCAGGGCCACACGGTCTACCACATGGGCTTCGGCGAGTCGCCGTTTCCGGTTCACCCGGCGATCCAGGACGGGATCTCCGGGTATTCCGGCCGGAACCAGTACATGCCCGCCGCCGGAATGGGCGAACTGCGCACCAGGGCGCGGCAGTACATCCTCAAGAAGCACAGCATCGACAACGACGAGTTCGACGTGATGATCGGCCCCGGGAGCAAGGAGCTGATCTTCGACATTCAGCTCGCCGTGGACGGGGATCTGCTGTTCCCTGCGCCGTCGTGGGTCAGTTACATTCCCCAGACACTCATCACCCGGGACGAGGTGGTCCGAATACCGCTGGGACCGCAGACCTCGTACAAACTGGACGGGGCGGTGCTGGAGCGGCGTATCGTGGAAAGCCGGCGAGAGGGCCGCAATCCGACCAAACTGATTCTCAACTATCCGAACAACCCCACCGGCATGACCTACGGTCCCGCCGAGCTGGAGGAGATCGGCGCGGTGTGTCGCCGGTACAACATCCTGGTGATCTCCGACGAAATCTACGCGCAGGTGGCGTTTCGCAGCTCCCACCGAAGCATCGCCCACTTCTATCCCGAAGGCACCATCGTGACCACCGGACTGAGCAAGCATCTCTCCCTTGGCGGGTTCCGTCTGGGGGTGGCCCTGGTCCCGCGGCGCCTGGAATCGGTGTTCCAGGTCCTGCGGTCGATCGCCAGCGAGACGTTCTCCGCGGTGTCCACGCCGATCCAGTACAGCGTCCTGACGGCGTTCGAGGAAAATCCCGCGATCGAGCGCTACATCGCGGAGTGCACCGAGATCCACGACATCGTCACGCGGTACGTGTGGCGTACGCTGCAGGTGCTGGGTGTCGACTACGCGGAACCCCAGGGTGGGTTCTACATGTACCCGGACTTCGACCGCTACCGCCACAGGCTCGCCGACTCCTTCGGTGTCCACACCAGCGACGAGCTGGCGCGACACCTGTTGCGGACGACCAACGTCGCCACGCTGCCGGGTACGGCGTTCGGTGACGAGCCGGAGGCGCTGCGGTTGCGGCTTTCCACCGTCGATTTCGACGGCCTCACGGCGCTCACCCGGTACCGTGAGGACCCGCCGGGTGCCGCGGGAGAGACGCGGGCGGCGTGTCGATCGGCGGAGAACGCGTTCGTGGAAGCGGCGTGTCCCCGGGTTGCCGAGGGCTGCCAACGTCTGGTGAACTATTTCTCTGGAGGAGCATCATGAGATCCATCCCACTGCATCGGCGGCACCGGCGTGCGATCGCGGTGCTGCTGTTGACCGTTCTGGCCGTTGGAAGCGTTGCGGCGCAGGCGAACTCGCAGGCGCAGGAGCGGGACCGCATCAACCTCGGCCGACTGGCTCAGGGTCCCGCGATCATCGGTGGCGGCTTCGTCATCGGTGAGCCCAGCGGAATCAGCGCCAAGCTCTGGTTTGTTGATACCGGGTTTGCGGTCGACGCCATGGCGGCGTGGTCGTTTCGCACCAACCGCAGCCTCTATCTGCACGCCAGCGGAATCTACCACCTGGCACTCATCGAAACACAGGGCGGGCGCTACATCGTGCCGTCGGTCGGTTTCGGTGTCACCAACACCTACGGTGACGAGGTCGGCGTGGGGCTGCGTCTCCCCGTGGCCCTGTCGCTGATGCCGTTTGTAGAGCTGCCGCTGGAGTTCTACGCCGAACTGGCCCCCGGTATCGGGATCATTCCCGAAACCGATCCTGAGTTCGGCGCCGGAATCGGCGTGCGGTTCTACCTGCCGCTGTAGAGCGGCGGTGGGTGTACACTGAGACGAACCGCACCGGCAACGAAGGAGTACAGACAATGCCATACGCAATACAGATCGATCGCCACGGTGGTCCCGAGGTTCTTGAATCCCGCGACGTTTCCATGCCCACCCCCGGTCCCGGCGAGGTGGTTGTCCGGGTTCACGCGGCGGGGCTCAACTACATCGACACGTACCACAGAACGGGATACTACCCGGTGCCGCAGCTTCCCACGGGACTGGGTGTCGAGGGTGCCGGGGTCGTCGAGGGGACCGGGCGTCGCGTCGCCTTCGTGGTTCCCTCCCCGGGGACGTACCAGCAGTACCGCTGTGTTCCGGAGTCGCAGCTCGTGGACCTGCCCGCGGAGATCGAGTTCGAGCAGGCGGCGGCGATGATGCTCAAGGGCATGACGGCGCGGTTTCTGCTGCGGCAGACCTATCCGGTGAGTTCCGGCGATACGATCCTGGTGCACGCCGCCGCCGGAGGCGTGGGGCTCGTGCTGTGCCAGTGGGCGGCACACCTCGGCGCCACCGTCATCGGCACGGTGGGGAGTCCCGAGAAGGCGGAACTGGCGCGGGCCAACGGCTGTGCACACCCGGTGCTCTACCGCGAGGAATCGGTGGTGGAGCGCGTGCGCGAGATCACCGACGGTGCCGGCGTCGACGTGGTGTACGATTCCGTCGGCAAGGACACCTTCGAACAGAGCCTGCAGTGCCTCAGGCAGCGGGGACTCATGGTCACCTTCGGTCAATCCTCCGGGGCGGTGGCGGCGTTCGACCCGGTCCTCCTGTCGCGGCACGGGTCGCTGTTTCTTACCCGGCCGACGCTGTTTAACTACATCGCCGAACGCGAGGCGTTGGAGGAGAACTCCGCCGAACTCTTCGAGGTCGTCACCGGCGGGCACGTCTCGATCCCGGTACGCCAGCGATTTCCGGTGTCTCAGGCGGCGGACGCCCACCGCGCGCTGGAGGCGCGGGAGACGACGGGGTCCACAGTACTCGTCGTGGACTGATGCCGCGGTCCGTGTTATACCGGACATATGCAGCGCACTGACATCGAGATCGCCCAGGCCGCCGTGGCGCAGCCGATCGCTGAGATCGCCGCCCGCGCAGGATTGAACACCGATCAGTGGCTTCCATGGGGCCGCAATGTCGCCAAGGTTGATCCCGCCGCCGGGCGTCCGGCGCGCCACGCCGACGCCCGCTACGTGGACGTTACGGCGATTACGCCGACCCCGCTGGGAGAGGGCAAGACCACCACCACGGTGGGGCTCACGCAGGGACTCGGCGCGATCGGCAAGCGCGCCATGTGTGCGATCCGGCAGCCGTCCATGGGACCGACCTTCGGGATCAAGGGCGGGGCCGCCGGTGGTGGATACAGTCAGATCATCCCCATGGAGGAGTTCAACCTCCACCTCACCGGCGACATTCACGCCATCTCCGCCGCTCACAATCTGATCGCCGCCGCGATCGACAACCAGCTCTATCACGAATCCCGCTGGTCCGACGCGTTCTTTGAGAAGCGCGGCATGCGGAAGCTTCACATCAACCCATACTCGATCAGCTGGAACCGCGTGGTCGATCTCAACGATCGCGCCCTGCGGAACGTGGTCACCGGACTCGGCGATCTCGCCGACGGGCCGCCGCGGCAGGGTGGATTCGATATCACCGTGGCGAGTGAACTCATGGCGGTCCTCGCCCTGTCCACGGACCTGGCGGACCTGCGGTCCCGCATCGGACGCATCGTCGTTGCCTCAGATCGCACCGGACAACCGGTGACGACCGAGGATCTCGGAGTTGCCGGTGCCGCCACGGTCCTGCTGCGGGACGCGCTGTGGCCGAACCTGCTGCAGACGCTGGAGGGGCAGCCGGCGTTTGTCCACGCCGGCCCCTTTGCCAATATCGCCCACGGCAACTCCTCGGTCATCGCCGACAAGGTTGCCCTGGCCCAGGGCGGATTCCTGGTGACGGAGAGCGGCTTCGGTGCCGATATCGGCATGGAAAAGTTCTTCGACATCAAGTGTCGGGTGAGTGGAACGTTCCCGGACGTGGTCGTACTGGTTGCTACGGTCCGGGCACTCAAGATGCACGGTGGTGGACCGAAGGTCACCCCGGGGCAACCGCTTGCCGAGGAGTACCGCCGCGAAGACCTGGCGCTCCTGGGGGCGGGACTCGAGAATCTGCGCGCGCACCTGCGTATCGCCTCCTCCTTCGGAACGCCGGTGGTGGTGGCGATCAACGCGTTCGATACCGACACCGAGGCGGAGTGGAACCTGATCCGCGACGCCGCCCGTGACGCGGGGGCGTTCGACGCCGTTGTCACCCGCCATCACGCGGAAGGTGGTGAGGGAGCCCGGGAACTGGCAACAGCGGTTGCCGCCGCCGCCGAGCAACCGACGGAGCCCCACTTTCTGTACGATCTCTCCACCGGGATCGAAGACAAGCTCCGCACGGTGGCCACCATGCTCTACGGAGCCCGCGACATCGACGTGAGTCCGCAGGCGCGGAAGCAGATCGAGACGTTCGAGGAACGCGGGTACGGAGACCTGCCCGTGTGCATCGCCAAGACCCATCTGTCGTTGAGCCACGATCCGGCCCTGAAGAACGCCCCGCGGGATTTCGTGTTTCCGATCCGGGAGCTGCGGCCGAGTATCGGGGCGGGGTTCGTCTATGCCCTGGCCGGCGACATTCGCACCATGCCGGGCCTTCCGAGCCAGGCCGCCTACCGCGGCGTGGACATCGACCCGGATACCGGCCGGATTCGCGGATTGTTCTGACCGCCTGCGGCACCGTCCGCTCTGTGGTGCCCTGGGCAATCCCGACCCACATTCTCCGTGCAGGTGGGTCAAAGGGACACACCCGCCGGCATCTCCGGCGGGCGATCCGGCGGCCCTCGGACCCGGTGCCCCAAGTTGTTCTCTGGCAACGGGTTGTGGGGGACACGAAATTCGCATCATGTGAGACATCTGGTACGATGATTGCTTCTCTGTGACCGGAGGGTACGATCATGTCCGCAGAACTGATTCGACAACGACGTCTTCGACTGGCGCAGACCGCGGTGCTCTCCGGCATCGTCGTCTGGCTTGCATCGCGGGCGGCGGCGATCCTCATGGGCCCGGTGGGAGCGTGGGTCGCCCTGGCCCTCGTGGCCGGCGTGACGATTCACAGTCTCTCCAGCCAGAGATTTCTCCTGCCGCAGGGCACGCGCCGCGTCCGCTGGGGGGACGCGCCGGAACTGCACGCGGCGCTGCAGGACCTGGTCACGCGGGCGGGGCTGGAGTCGATTCCGCCGGTCTACGTCGTCCCGAGTCAGCAGCCGATCGCCCTGACCACCGGCTGGGGTGACCACACGATGCTGGTGGTTTCGACCGGACTGCTGCAGACGCTGTCGTGGCGGGAGCTCCGGGCGGTGCTGGCCCACGAGATTTCGCATCTTCGCAACCACGACCTGCCCCTGTTTGCGGTGGTCGGGGCGATGCAGCGTGTCACGCGAATCGTGTCCGGCGTGCTCATGGTGATCGTGCTGATGAGCTTTCCGCTGCTGCTCTTTGGAATGGCGATTCTTCCGCCGCAGGCGATGCTGTACCTGGGGCTGGTGCCGCTGGTCAGCGTGTTCGCCCAGATGGCGCTGCTTCGGACGCGCGAGTTCCAGGCGGACCTCGGCGCTGCGGAACTCACCGGTGACCCGGAGGCGCTGGCGAGTGCCCTGACGCGGATCGAACGGGCTCAGCGCCCGTTCTGGAGCATGATCGCGACCGGGACCGGGGGCGGCGCCGGCGGAGGAGGACTGGGCAATCTCCTTCGAACCCATCCGACGACGCAGGAACGGATCGAACACCTGCGGGCGCTGTAGACCGGCGGACGCGGCGGGTACGATCCGCCGAATGCGAAGGGTGCATGATTTGCCGTTCGGCCGTATACTGCAGCCATGCACATCGACTGGAGCGAACTCAGAGGGGAGATCATCGGCCGGGATGCCACGATCCTGACACCCTACGGTGAGCGGGTCCTGTTGTACGCCGATTTCACCGCCTCCGGACGCGGGCTTCGGAGCATCGAACGGTACGTGGAGCGCATCCTTGAGCTGTACGCCAACACCCACACCGAGGACGATACCACCGGACGCCTCACCTCACAGCGGCTGGCGGCGGCGGAGGCGCTGATTCGACGGCGGTTGAACGCGGGGGAGCACTACAAGCTGATCTCCGTGGGCGCCGGTGCCACCGCGGCGGTTACCCGGCTCCAGCAGATTCTGGGGATATACCTGTCCCCGGCAACGCGGGACCGCCTCGGGGATCGTGCCTCCCTCCCGCCGGAGCGGCTTCCGGTTGTGTTTGTCGGACCCTACGAACACCACTCCAACGAGATATCCTGGCGCGAGGGACTGTGCGAGGTGGTGGAGGTCGAACTGGACGACCACGGGTTCCTGAGCCTCGAGGACCTTGCCACCAAGCTCGGTGATCCGCGCTATCGGGGCCGGCAGAAAATCGGCTCCTTTTCGGCTGCGTCCAACGTGTCCGGCATCCGTACCGATGTCTACGCGGTGGCCCGGGTGCTCCACGCCCACGACGCCCTGGCGTTTTTCGATTTTTCCGCGAGCGCCCCGTACGTCGCCATCGACGTCGAGCACGACGCCGAGTCGTACTTCGACGGTGTGTTTTTCTCGCCACACAAGTACCTCGGCGGGCCCGGTGCGAGCGGGATCCTGGTGATCCGCGACGCGATATACCGTCGCGATCTGCCGCCTTCCGTGGCGGGAGGCGGGACGGTCCGTTTCGTCAACGCCCGGACCCAGGATTACGTGGACGACATAGAGGAGCGCGAGAAAGCCGGCACACCGGCGATCATCCAGACGATCCGGGCGGCGCTGGCGATCGACCTGCAGCATCTTATCGGTGTGGAACGGATCGAGGAGCGGGAGCAGGAGCTCACCCGCCGCGCCTTCGCCCGCCTCGGTCAGGTCCCGGGGGTGGAGATCATCGGCGACGCTCCACCGCAGGACCGACTGGCGATTTTCTCATTCAACATTCGCACCGGTCACAGCTATCTGCATCCGCGGTTCGTGGTTCGGCTGCTGAACGATCTGTTCGGAATCCAGGCGCGCGCCGGCTGTTCCTGTGCCGGTCCCTACGGTCACCGTCTGCTGCACATCGACCTGGAAACCTCTGAGCGCTACCGACGCTACATCACCGAGGGCCACGCGGGGATCAAACCGGGATGGGTGCGGCTCAACTTTCACTACCTGACCAGCGACGCGGAGTTCGATTTTCTGTGCCGGGCGATCGCCTTCGTCGCCTCCCATGGGACCTATTTTCTGGCGGACTACCGGTTTGACTCCCACACGGGCTCGTGGACCCACCTGCGGGAGGCGGAGGAGATCGGCGGCCTTGGTGCGGCCGAGGCGCTCGCGGGCGGTATTGTGGGCGGTATTGCGGGGCAGGAACCCGCCCTCACGGATGAGGAACTCGACGAGGCGCGTCGTCGCGCCCTCGACGAGGCGATGGAGCGGGCGCAGGAACTGGTCGACGCCTTCTCCAGTGCGGAACTCCACGAGACGACCGACGAACTGATTCCGTTCTCGTATATTTCGGAAACGTGACCGGCTCCGGTCCGGCTCCGGCGCCTCGTGCCCGGAGCCCTGTTGCCCCGGCGGCGCAGGGGCGGTACTTTCTCGGCAAGGAACACAGCACATGAAACGCGCGTTGGTTATCGGGAGCGGCTTCGGAGGATTGTCGGCGGCGGCCTTCCTCGCCAGAGACGGTTTTTCGGTCACGGTACTGGAAAAGAACGAATGGGTCGGTGGACGCGCGCGGGTACTCGAACGCGACGGATACCGGTTCGACATGGGACCCAGCTGGTACTGGATGCCGGACCAGCACGACCGCTGGTTCGAGCAGTTCGGGGTTCGTCGCGAGGACTTCTACGCGATCCACCGCGTCGATCCCGCCTACCGGGTGTACTACGGCGACGCGGTGCCGGGCGAAGCGCGGAACGTTGTGGATATGCCGGTCGATCGCTCAGCGGCGCGGGCGGTGTTCGAACGCTACGAGTCCGGGTCGGCGGATGCGCTGGACGGCTACCTGGACGACTGCCGGCGGAAGTACGAGTTCGCCATGCGGTCGTTCATCTACAAGAACTACTACTCCGTTTTCGACTTCGTAAACGGCACGGCGCTCCGCAATCTCCCGCTGCTCAACATCCTCCAGAGCTACGGCGGCCGGGTAAGGCGCCGGTTCCGCCACCCCTACCTGCGTCGCATCCTCGAGTTTCCGGTTGTGTTCCTCGGTGGCAGCCCCACCGGAACGCCGGCGATGTACACCCTCATGAATCATATCGATTTCAACCTGGGAACCTGGTATCCCCAGGGTGGCTTCGGGGCGGTGGTTCGGGCGATGCAGGCGGTTGCCGAGGGGCAGGGCGCCGAGTTCCGCTTCGGGCACGAGGTGGTGGGCATCGATGTGGAGCCCGGGGGGAGCCGGAGGGGAACGGCGTCCGGTGTTCGGGTACGGACTCCCGACGGGAGCGAGTCGCGCATGGAGGCCGACGTGGTGGTCGCCAACGCGGACTATCCCCACGTGGAGATGTCTCTGCTTCCGGAGGAGTACCGGTCCATCGGTCCGAAGCGCTGGGAGCGGGCGGCCCTGGCGCCGGCGGTTCTCAACTTCTACCTTGGTTTCGACCGGCCCCTCGACGAATTCGCCCACCACACGTTTTTCTTCGATGCCGACTGGGAGACGCACTTCGACGCGGTCTACCGGAACCCGCGATGGATAGACGACCCGCTGTTCTACCTGCACGTACCGTCAAAGACAGACCCCGACAGCGCCCCGAAGGGACACGAGGCGGTCTTTCTGCTCATACCGGTCGCGCCCGGGCTGGCGGATTCGCCGGAACGACGACAGGTATACCTGGACCACGCCCTGACGCGGATGGAACAGCGAACCGGTCGCCGCCTGCGGGACCACCTGGTGTTCCAGGAGAGCATGTCCCTCAGTGATTTCGAGGAGGCGTACCACGCCTACCGGGGAAACGCGTTCGGTCTCGGGCAAACGCTGTTTCAGACCGCCTGGTTTCGCGCTGCAAACCGTTCTCGGCGCGTGGGAAACCTGTACTACGCCGGTCAGTACACCGTTCCCGGGACAGGCACGACCATGAGTATGATCAGCGGTGAGGTCGTCGCGGACCGAATCCGTCGGGACGGCGTCTGATGGTGGTTCCAGGTTCCCCGGTGTTCTTGCCGCGCCCGGCCCCGGCACAATAGACTTCGCGCATGAGCTGGTTTGGCAAAATGGTCGGTGGCACGATCGGTCTCATGATCGGTGGCCCCCTTGGAGCGATCGCCGGTGGAGCGATCGGGCATCATCTGTTTGACAAGGAGTCCGGGGCTGCACATCGCGACCGGGTGAACGACGGTGGGTGGCAGGACGGGTTCGGTCAGTCGCGTTCCTCGGCGGGACAGCGACCGTTCGGCGGTGCCGGCGGGGGTCGCGCCGCGGAAGCCGAGAAGCGTCAGATGTCGTACTTTCTGGCGCTGTTCTCGATCCTCGGAAAGCTGGCAAAGGCCGACGGCCACGTATCCCGGGAAGAGGGAGAACAGGTGGTCGCCTTCCTCGACGCCATGGGCGTTCGCGGCGACCAGCGTCAGTTTGCGATTCGCGTGTTCAACGAGGCGCGCAATTCACCGTACTCCGCCGAGGATTTCGCGCGACAGTTTGCGGAGTTCAGTCGCCGACAGCCCGATCTGCGGTCCAGCATGATCGACATGCTCTTCCGGATCGCCCTCGCCGACGGCGAGTTCCATCCCGCCGAAGAGGAGATGATCGGGAACATCGCGCGGATACTGGGTATCTCCGATACGGAGCTGAAGACGATTCGGGAGCGCCACATCGCGCAGACGGATCAGGCCTACTCTGTCCTGGGACTGAGCCCCGACGCGTCGGACGAGGACGTGAAATCGGCGTACCGACGACTGGTTCAGGAGTACCATCCCGACCGAATCGTATCGCAGGGTATGCCGGAGGAGTTTGTGGAGTACGCAACCCAGCGGTTCCAGGAAATCCAGGACGCCTGGGAGACGATTCGCGCCGAGCGGCGGTTGTAGGCGCAGCCGGTCGGCACACACGGGGTTCTGTCGCCGCGCCGTGGCGGCGCCGGGAGCGTTACAGGTCCGCGGACATCATCCCCCGGGGTCGAATTCGCAGTTCCATGACGCTTCCGTCGCCGAATCCGCGCGACATCACGTGGTGATACTCCGGGACCAGTTCCTCCGGAATGACCGCCAGGATCGTTCCCGCGAACCCGCCACCGTGGACGCGGCAGGCTCCGAGCGCCCCGCGAGCGGCCAGGTAGGTCCGCGTGACCTCGAGGGCCAGCGCGACCGGTTGCTCGGTCACGTGGCCTTCGGCGTACACGTTCTGCAGCAACGTCCAGCTGGATACGCCGCTCTCGTTCATCGCCCGCAGCACGCGCTCGTTCAGACGTGAATCCACCGCATCCACCAGCGCCGATACGCGGTCCTGCTCGTCGAAGAAGTGGAACGCTCGCAGCACCGCCCGGTCACCGGTGGCTTCCCGTACCCGATCGAGGTGCGCGAGCAGTTCCCGTCTGTTGGTCCTGCTGAGCGTTTCCACCCCCAGGACCTGCGCCACCGCGTGCATCTCGCGGGGAACCGCGGCGTACTGGTCCGTGAGGTCGGCGTGGCTCCCTCCCGTGTTGACCACCACGAGGCGTTGTCCGTGGCCCCGAAAGTCCAGCTCGAGGCGGTGATACCGCGGGCTCTCGGGGTCCGCAAAATCGATCGCCACGGCGCTGCCGATCGCGCTCGCCATCTGGTCCATCAGTCCGCTCGGTTTGTTCATGAAATGGTTTTCGGCGAACTGCCCGGACCGTGCCGCCACCACGGGGTCCAGCTCCGTTCCCGCCAGCGCCGCGTGGGTCCCGGCGAGGGCCACCTCCAGCGCCGCCGAGGAACTGAGGCCGCTTCCCGGAGTAACGCGACTGTCCATGGCTGCCTGGTACGCCGGGGCGGCCTGGTTGTAGTTCCGCAGCCCGGCGGCAACACCGGCCATGAGTCGCTCGGTGTCGTGGGAACACTCACCGCCGTCTCCCGGCGCGCGAAACGTGGCGTCCCACCCCGCCGAGACCAGATGGGAGTCGTTGTCGGGAGAGGGGCCCGCCACCACCAGAGCGTCCTGGTCGATCGCTGCGGCCACAACCCGCCCATGGTTATGATCCGTGTGGTTTCCGATGATCTCGGTACGTCCCGGGCCACTGGCAACGACCGTGGGGTGAGAACCGTAGGTTTCCGTGAATCGCTCGGTCAGGTGCTGGATTCGCTGGCGCGCGTCCGGAACGTGGCGCACGAACTCGTCGAATGACAGGTGCATGAGTATCCGGTACCACGCCCGAGGGGGGCTGTCAAGCGCCGACTGTGGGGTCCCCTGGCCGGCGGGCGTGACTTACGAGTTGGAGGTGGTGTCCGGCTCGGTGGATGATCCGTCGGCCGTCGGCTGGTCTCCGGTGTCGAGGAGGCCATCCTCCGCCCGGATCGCGTCGATCTGCTCGACCAGCTTCTGCGACAGTACGCGGGGCCACGCGGGGAGCGTCCCGGTGGTATCGGCGTCGTAGTCAGCGAGGATCTCCTCGAACTGCGCCGTGGCGCTGTCGTATTCTTCCTGCTTGTAGGCGATGAACGCGATCTCGTATCGCGCCTCCATCACGGCACCGGGGTCATCCGGATACCGATCGATGAACGCCTCGTAGTAGCGCAGCGCGAGATCGTAGCGGTCCTGGTCCGCGGCTTCCTGTGCCCGCTGGAACATCTCCATCTGACTCAGATCGGCGGGAATTTCCTCGGGCGCCGACTGGCAGGACGCGAGCAGGGCCGCCCCCGCCACGAGAATCGCTGCGATGCGGTAGGATCGTTTCACGGCCTGACGGTAGCACGTTTGCATGGGCGCTGCAAGGCGGCTACAATCGCCCCCATGATTGCAAGCATCGTCAACGCGCTGGCCGTGGTCCTGGGGACAACTGTCGGCCGAATCGTGGGAGGACGGATCGGTGCCCATTTCCGGAGTGTGGTGTTCTCCGGCGTTGGTGTCGTATCGCTGCTGATCGGGATCAGTATGGCGCTGGAGACGCAGCGCTTCCTGTACCTGGTGCTCTCGCTGGTGATCGGCGGGCTGATCGGAACCGCGCTGGGAATCGAGGACCGTGTCTACCAGCTCGGCGAGTGGCTCAAGCGGCGGTTCCAGCCCCGGGGTACCGAGACCGCCATCGGCGAGGACAGTCTCTCGTCGCATTCATTCGCCCAGGGCTTTCTGGTGTCCTCGGTCCTCTTCTGCGTCGGCGCGCTGGCGATCATCGGGTCGTTTCGGGCGGGCGTGGAACACGACTACGAACTCCTGTTCACCAAATCGGTCATGGACGGATTCATGGCGATCCTTCTGACCGCGGCGTACGGGATTGGCGTCGGGTTTTCGGCGCTGTCGGTGCTGGTGTACCAGGGTGCCCTGACGCTTCTGGCGGGCGTGCTGGCTCCATTTGTCAGCGATCTGATGGTGAGCGAAATCTCCGGTGTCGGCGGTGCCATGGTGGTGATGATCGGCCTCAACCTTCTGGAGCTGCGAACGATCAAGACCGCGGATTTTCTTCCCGGCCTGGTGATCGTTGTGCTGTTCGTCATCGCCGATCCCTGGCTGGGGAGTCTCGCACTGTAGCCTGAAAACGGCCCCGGCAGCGATCGTCGCTGCCGGGGCCGCTGTGTTGGGAGGCGTATGTTCAGCGTGGCCCGCGCCGTACCGGCGCGCCGGGTCAAGCCAACGCAGTCCGTGTCCTATAGGTGCCAGCGGACCAGTCCCGGTACGAAGGGGTGCACGAGGTCCGGGTTGCTTGGCAGCACCCGTACCGCAAAGCCCTGGCGTCCTGCGTGACGACAGCGGACTTTCACCTTGAAAATGTGTCCTTCCTCGTCCTGACCGGCGACTTTCATGTCCACGGTCTGCGGATCCTCCAGTTCCCCTTCGGCGTCGATCCGGCCGGTGTATACCTGCACCGTCACCTCGGCGGGATCGATTTTCCCGAGATGGACGTGACACTCCACAGAGAACGAGTCCCCGACCTTGAGACTGCGGCCACCGCCGCCCTCGATCTTGAACACCGACACGTTCTTCCACTCGTGGTGCAATCGCTGGATGTACTCGTTGAGCTGCCGCGCCTGCGCCAGTTCGTTTTTATTGACCTTCTCGTAGTTCTTCAGCGCCGGGAGGTAGAACCGCTCGGAGTACTCCGTGAGCATGCGGCTCGTGGAGAACTGCCCGCCGAGATCGGCCATGGACGCCTTCATCTTGGAGATCCAGCCCCGCGGCAGGCCATCCCGACCACGCTCGTAGTACGTCGGGATGATCTCCCGTTCCAGGAGATCGTACAGCAGTTTGCTCTCGATCTCGTCCTGCATCTCTTCGTCCTCGTACTCCTCGCCGGCGCCGATCGCGTATCCGCATTCGGGGTCGTAGCCCTCGGCCCACCAGCCGTCCAGAATCGAGGTGTTGAGAACGCCGTTGATCGCCGCTTTCATGCCGCTGGTTCCGCTGGCTTCCATCGGTCGCCGCGGGGTGTTCAGCCAGATATCGCTGCCACTCACCAGGTACTTGGCGATTTCCAGATCGTAGTTTTCGAGGAACACGATCTTGCTGCGAATCTCGGGGTCGCTGGCGAAGTGGACAATATCCTTGATGAGGTTCTTTCCGGGGATGTCGTGCGGATGCGCCTTTCCCGCGAAAATGATCTGGACCGGACGATCCGGGTTGGTGAGCAGTCGTCGGAGCCGGTCCGGATCGCGGAAGAGCAGCGTCGCGCGCTTGTATGTGGCAAACCGCCGGGCGAAGCTGATCGTAAATGTGTACGGTGAGAGCACCTCGTCGGCGTGGACCACCTGGGACTGGCTGGCGCCCCGCCGCGTGAGCTGTCGCTTGAGACGATCTCGCGTAAAGGTGACCAGCTGGTTCTTGCGCATCTCATGGATCCGCCACAGTTCCTCGTCGGAGACGCGGTTCATTCGGTCCCAGATGTCGATGTAGGTGGGCTCGTCGTAGAAACGGGGCCCGAAATAGCGATCGAGAAGGTCCTTGAGTTCCGGGGACAGAAACGACCGGGTGTGAACGCCGTTGGTGATATGGGTGATCGGGACCTCCGACACCGGCAGTTCCGGCCAGATCTGCTTCCACATGTCCCGCGACACCGCGCCGTGGAGTTCGCTGACGCCGTTGTTGTAGGCGCTGAGACGAATCGCCAGGACGGTCATGCAGAACGGCTCCTGAACGTCCTCGGGGTTCTCCCGGCCCAGGGCGATGAACTCATCCCACGAGAACCCGGTCCCGTCGGTGATCGCGTGGAAGTACTTGTGCATCAGGTCGATGCCGAAGCGCTCGTTTCCCGCGGGGACCGGTGTGTGGGTCGTGAATATGTTCGTGGGCCAGATCGCCTGGATCGCTTCGTGACGGTTCAGGCCGTGGAGCTGCATGTACTCGCGGATCCGCTCGATTCCCAGAAACGCGGAATGCCCCTCGTTCATGTGGGTCACCGCGGGGTTGATGTCCATCGCCCGTAGCGCCCGCAGTCCGCCGATGCCCAGCAGGATCTCCTGCTTGATGCGCATTTCGCGATCGCCACCGTAGAGGGTCGCGGTGATCGCCCGGTTGGCCTCGCTGTTCTCGTCGAGATTGGCATCGAGGAGATACAGGCTGATCCTGCCGACTTTGACCTCCCAGACGCGGGCAACCACGCGGGACTCCGAAAGCTGGACGCTGATTTTGACTTCGTTGCCGTCCGCGTCGGTGACCTTGCGCACCGGCATGTTGTACCAGTCGTTTTCGGGGTAGCTCTCCTGCTGAAAGCCATCTGCGTTGAGGTACTGCTGAAAGTATCCCTGCTGATAGAGGAGTCCCACGCCCACCAGCGGCAGCCCGAGATCGCTGGCCGATTTGAGGTGGTCTCCGGAGAGGACGCCAAGGCCACCGGAATAGATCGGCAGACTCACATCCAGGCCGTACTCCATGGAGAAGTAGGCGATCGTGTTCTTTTTGCTGCCGCGGTACCACGTGTCCTTGCCGGCCTTGTACTTGCGGAACTTGTCCACCACAGCGTTGAGCGCCGCGAGATACGAGTCGTCCTCGGCGAGTTTCTCGAACCGTTCCTGGGCAACCATGCCCAGCATGCGAACCGGGTTCTGCTGGCTCTGCATCCATGCGTCGAAGTCGAGGCGGGTGAAGAGGGTGAGGGCGTCGTGATTCCAGCTCAGCCACAGATTGTGGGCGAGCTCCTCGAGCGGTTTGAGGGCACGGGGAATCTGCGGATTCACCGTGTATTCAATGTATTTCATATTATGAACCCCTTTGCGGCTGGTTGGGACAGACCGTACAGGCCTGTCCTGTCAGTGTCAATTGGAGAATTCCTCCGGGTGCTCCTCGACGATCGGCATGCACACGGTGCTGCCGTCGGTGGTATCGAGGGCGTCGATCCGGGCGATCGCGTCGCGGATCGCCGGTTCGCGGCAGGAGTGGGTGGTCACGACCACGGGGACGAGCTCGTTCCGTCGTGCCTGCTCGTTCTGCCGCAGGCTCGCGATACTGATCTCATGCCGCCCCAGGATGTCGGAGATCGACGCCAGCACGCCGGGTCGGTCCTGCGCCATGATGCGCACGTAGAAACGGCTCACCGAACCGTCGAGTCCCACCTGCGGGCCGGTGGTATTGCGATCCGGCCAGAAACGGGTGGAGGAGAACACCGCCGGCAGCACGCCGGTACCGATGCCGACCACGTCCGCAACCACGGCGCTCGCGGTGGGAGAGCCGCCGGCGCCGCGACCGTAGTACAGCGTGTGTCCCGTCGCGTGCCCGTAGACACTGATCGCGTTAAAGGGGCCGCCAACCCACGCCAGAGGATGATCGGTGGAGATGAACGCCGGCCGCACCCAGGCGGTGACGTCGTCGCCGATCCGGTGGGCAACCGCCAGCAATTTGACCACGTACCCGAGGTCACGCCCGAAGGCGACGTCCTGCTCGTCCAGATTGTCGATGCCCTCCACGGGGATCGCGTCAAAGTCCACGTCGGTGCCGAACGCCAGCGCCGTCATGATCGCGATCTTGTGCGCCGAATCGGTCCCGTTCACGTCCAGGGACGGGTCGGCCTCGGCCAGTCCGGACTCCTGCGCCGCCGCCAGCGCCTGCTGGTACGTCTCGCCCTTCTGGATCATCTCCGTGAGCAGGAAATTGCTGGTTCCGTTCACGATCCCGTAGATCGCATCGATCTGGTTGGCGATCAAGCCGTCGGTGATGGCGCGGATGATCGGGATACCGCCACCGCAGCTTGCCTCGAAGCCGATGGTGAGTCCGCGCTCGCGGGCGTATCCGAAGAGCTCCTTCCCGTGGTGCGCCAGAAGCGCCTTGTTGGCGGTGACCACGTGCTTGCCGGCGTCCAGCGCGCGGCGGATCAGCTCGCGGGCGAAGGTCAGGCCGCCGACGAGCTCGATCACTACGTCGATCGTGGGGTCCGCGAGAACGGCGTCCAGGTCCGGCTGGAACGTTTCCTCGGGAAGCCCGAGGGCCCGGGCGGAGTCAAACTGCCGGTCAACGATCGCGGCGAGCTCGATGTCGATGCCGCTGCGCTCCGCGATCGTCTGGCGATCCTGAACGAGAACCCGGGCGGTCGCGCCGCCCACCGTACCGCAACCGACCACGGCTGCACGCAGTGAGGTGTATCCACTCATGGCGGGCATGGTATGGACGGGATAGCGCGTTGTCAATGTGACGGACTCCCTGCTACGCTGCCGACATACCTGCTCAGGAGCATACGCGTGGGACGATCTGCCACCACGTCGATGACGCGAACGGGCGCCGAGCTCTCCGCACTCGCCGCCGGCGCCGCCGTCGATGACAGTCTCGAACTCTTTGACCCGCCCCGGGAGGCTTTTCCCGCGATCGCGGCGGTGGTGCGTCCCGCCGTTCTCGCCGGCGATACCGACCTCGTTTGGGGGCACCGGTACCGCCAGCTGTGGGCGGCGGACCCGGACCGCCCGCTGCCTGTTGTGGACATCGGCGCTGCGACGGACGTCGAGCGGCTGACGGTGGCGCTTTCTGCCGAGAATCGTGCCGGCGCGTACCGCCTCTCGGAGCTCGATCGTATCCTTCGGTTCTGCGAACGCGCTGCACCGGAGGAATGGACCCGGATCGCGCCGCTGGTCGCGCCTGACCGCGACGTGCGGCCGCAGGTGGAACGGTTTCGCGCCCTCCCGGCGTCGGTCGCCGCCGCGGTGGACGACGGAACGCTGGACCTGCGGACCGGAGAGGCGATCCCGGAGCGCCTGGCGGACGCCACCGTATCGGTGCTGCCGCTTCTGACCGAGCTCTCGTTCAGCACCCGACGGCAGGCGGTCCGGATGGTCGTTGACCTTCTGCGTACCGGTGTTGACGTCCGGGAACTGGAACGCGACCTCACCTCCAGCGACTCGGCGCAGCTGGCCGCGTACCTGCGCCGGCGTCGCTATCCGACGCTGACGTCGATGGAGGCCCGGCTCGCGGCCGTGCAGCGGCGGTTGACCGGCACCGGGGTCCGGCTGGACGGCCCGGGCAATTTCGAGGGAGACCGCTACACCGTGACGCTCACCTTCGGATCACGACAGGAGCTGAGCAGACGCCTGGCGGCGGCGGCGCGGCTCGAGGACGATGTGGATGAACTGCTGGACCTACTATTCTGAAACGATAGACCGCATCTACTGGACCGGGGACACCATTCAAGACCCGGTCCGCCGACGGGTTGAGGACACGCTTGCCCGGCGACGGGAACTGCGATCGATCGTCAGCGCATCTCTGGTCGATCCTGCCGCGCTCCCGGAGGCCCACAACACGCCGCGTACGATCCTGGTTCGTCGCGGAACGCCACAGGATTTCGGGCGCTGTCCCGGTACGCACGGGCACCTGTGCTGCAACTACCTGACGTTCAACGTCTATGTCGGCTGCACCCTGGGCTGTACCTACTGCATCATGCAGTCGTATCTCCGCAACCGAACGCTGGAGGTTCGGCTTCCGCACCCCGCCGCCGTGGAGCGAGTTCGTGCGACCGCGGCGCAGTCGCCGAACCGGACTGTCCGCGTCGGTACCGGCGAGGTCGGCGACAGTCTTCTGTACGACCCGCTGTTCGGGCTGTCCGGCGACCTGATCGCCTCCCTGGAGGATGTCGAGACGATCCGCTTCGAGATGAAGACCAAAACGGACGCGGTGGACCACCTTCCGCCGCGACATGGCGGCAGCGGGCGAACGATCGTGTCCTTCTCCCTGAATCCGCCGGCGGTGATCGAGGCCGAGGAAGGAGCCGCCGCGACACTCGAACAGCGTCTGGCGGCGGCGCACCGGGCGGTGGACGCCGGGTACGGCGTGGCGTTCCATTTCGACCCCATGATTCGCACAGAATCCTGGCGCCGGGATTACCTTGATGTTGTAGCCCGCCTCGCCGCGTTCCGGGAGGCTGTTCCTGCGTGGATCAGTCTGGGAACGCTGCGTTACCCGCCGACGTTGCGGCCGATGATCGAGGCACGTCCGTACGGAGTTGACGAATTCGTCTCCACGGGGGACGGAAAAATGCGGTATCTTCAGAAGGTGCGATCCGAGATGTATCAGACAATGCGACGTGATATCCAGGCGATTCTTCCTGACACGCCCGTGTACCTGTGTATGGAAAGCACTGCAGTGTGGCGACGCATACAGCGGGTTGCGCCGGACCGTTCCGGTTCCCTCGGTGCGATCATGCGCCCGGTAACGATCGCCACGGCGCCGGGAGGTGCACTGTGAAACGCCCGGCACGACTGCCCGCGGTGTGCGCGGTGTGTCTGTGGCTGGCGGCGGTGGCACTGTCGGCGACGGCACAGACCGCACCCGACGACGGTACCACCGGCAGCGCATCCACCACGGGCGGTGAAGACCTCACCGCGCCCCTGGCCCCGCGAATTCCCGCTGGCCGCGAGCCCCTGGATCTCGTGTTCAGCGTGCCCGACAGCGCGCCGCGCCCCGGCAGCGACCTCGAGATCGTGCGCATGGGGCAGGCAGGACAGCTGCAGGCACCGGCGGCGCTCGATCTGCCGGAACGGGCGCAGGCGGTCGAACTCACCGCCTGGGACTGGATTCGTCCCTCGGGTCGCGATATCGAACTCGCCGCCCGCGATCCGTACCGTATCTGGCTGATGATGCGCGACGGCATGCAGGGAATCCTGGTCTCCGACGGCCAGCTGGAGCTGGTAGCGGGGACGGTGGAGTGGCGTGACCGGTTCCGGAGTGCACCTGAACGGGTGGTTTCTGCGGGACCGGTGGTGGTTCGCGGTCGGGGAACCGCGCGCATCCGCCGCGACGGTGGCGAGATCGAGGTGGCGGTCGCCGCCGGCAGGTTCGAGGTCTCCCGCAGTGGCTCGCTGGTCTCCATCCTTGGTGCGGGACAGCACCGTACCGTGGCACTTGATCCCGGGGCTGCACCGGACGAGAACTTCGTTGTTGTGACCCGCTCGGCGTTTGCCTCGCTCCGGACCGAGCTGGACGCCACGCTGGATATCCTCCTGGAGGGGCAGACACCGGACGGAGCATCCCTCGCTCGTCTGTGGGAGGCCACGTCAAACGCCGCACCGCGATACGCCGACGTCGAACGCGAGCGTGCCTCGTGGGTCAGGGCTCCGGAGTCCCGCATGCGTGATATCGCCACCGCGCTCCGGTTGCTTGCCGCGTTCCGGTTCGTCCCGCCGCCGTCCATGGGGATGTAGCGGCGACACCGATCAGAAGATGGTGACGTCCGGTTGCGGGTGCGCCGGTTTGGGGCGCTGGATCCGCGACAGGTACGCGCGCTCCTCGCGCTGGACCGGTGCCGTCTTCTGCCCGCCGAAGCGTTTCAGCAGCACCCGGGAGCTCGTCACAAAGAAGAGAATCTTGCGCGCGTCGGTTCCGCCGACGTCGCTGCTGGCCACGGGAATGCGTTCCGTTTCCAGGAACTCCAGGGCGAAGGTGATGTTGCTGTCCGGGATGTTTCCTGCGGAGGTGCTCAGCACGTGTCCCCCGCCGAACACCTTGGCGACGAGCCGATCGCGGCGCGCCCCCGCCTTGAGCATGTCGTTGATCAGCAGCTCCATCGCGTACATCCCGTAGCGTCCGGACTCTTCGGTGTAAAAGTCGTGGCCGTGGAGCTCGCCGGGAAGCATGAAGTGGTTGAGCCCGCCCAGACCGGTTGATGCGTCGTGAAGTGCCACTGCGATACAGCTGCCCAGGACCGTGGAGATGATGATGTCCTCGTCGGTGGCAAGGTACTCGCCGGGGTGGATGATGGCGACCTCGCGGTCGAACCGACGATTGTAGTGACGGTACATCGGTTCAGAACAGCGTCACTTCGCCGGCACCAACGCCGGCCTCCACGTCGAATCCCGCGAGCTCGCTGGCGCGCTGTTTGTGCGCGAAGATCGTGAATCGCTGGATGATCTCCTGGAGTCGGTCGTTTCCGATCGTCCAGTCGTCGAGTCCCTGCTGTGCCAGCTCCGTGCGGTAGCGGTCCTCGATCGCCTCCTGCATCGTGTGGAGTTGCCCTTTGAGGTTCCGGAGCGCCTGGCTCAGCTCCGAGAGGCGGGCACCATTGGCTTTGCTCTCGTTGAACACGCGGTGGAACCCGTCGGTGAACAGCGAGAAGTCCCTGACAACCTGCATGACATCGTCACGGCTGGATTCCAGATCCCGGTACCGCGCCCGGATCGATTCACTGAACTGTTCGACAAACCGTTGCTGGGCATGGAAGTGTTGCTGGTGTTCACCAATCACGCTGCTGGTGGTCTTGATGAACACCTGCGTCGCCTCCAGCGATTCCTCTACGTCGCGCTCGATCTGTTTGGTGAGCGCGTTCATCTCGTTTGAGGTGGTGCCCATGGACCGCAGGACCTCCTGCTTGGCGACCTCGATCCTGCTGGCGATATCGATACTGTGAAACCGCGTGACCAGGGTGTTAAAACTGCGGAACTGGTCTTCGAGTGCCTCCACGTCGGTGGTGATCGTGGTGGACCGGTCCACCAGGACGCCCTTTTTCTGAACGTTGCGGTCCAGGTCCGCCAGAAGGTCCTGAAGTAACGCCGTGGCCTGCACGAAGCGTTCATCGAGGCTCTGCGGTTCGTCGGCATTCGCGTCCGATCCGTCGGCCCGGTGGGCGTGTTGTCCCTCAACAAACGTGCGCCGATCGCGTTCGAGCCGTTCCCGTTTTCCCTCGGCCTGCTCGATCAGCTGCATGAACGTCGCTACGCTGTCGTCGATCTGACCCGCAACGTCCTCGATCAACGACACCGCCAGGCCTGGAATCTGGCGGAGAAACGCCAGCTCGTCCAGCAGGTCGTCGGCGTCCGTCAGCGACTCCTCGGGCTTGATCGCTTCGAGCGCCAGCACGATGTGATCGATCGACTGGCGGATGAGATCCTGGAGCTGGATCGCTTCCATCATACCGTTGACCGGGTCGCGAAGGGCACGGGACTCGTCGTGGAGGGTCCGCAGACCATCCACCGTGGCCTGGACCGCCCCGCGGAAGTCGTCAAAACTGGAAAAGATCCGGGTTTGAAAGGACTCGATAAGCGCCCCCTGAAACTCGCGGGCGTCGTTCAGGGACTGTTCGAGCTCCTGGAATGCGTGGAGCAGGTCGTGCCCCCGGGTGGAGATCGACTCCGCCAGCGTGATCGTTCGATTGGCGAGGCGTTTGAGCTCCTCGGTGATATAGCTGAACGCGCGACCGGCGTTACCGGCCTTGAGGGCCACGGTCATCGCGTTCAGTGACACGAGCTCCATGTCCTCGCTGTCCATCCTGATGCGGTCGATCGACGCGGAGATCGTGTGGAGTTGCTCGATTCCGGTCTGCAGCTGCGTGAACAGTTCCCGGTCGCTCTCGGACATCGCGTGAAACTGATTTGAGCGAGTTTCCATTTCCTGCCGCGTCTCGTCGAGGAGCGAGGTGATCTGCAGTCCGTCGCTACAGCGATTGCTTCCGCTGTCCATACATTCGATCGCGGACTCCGATCGGGCGATACTGCGGTTCATTTCGGACACGAGCTTCGGAAGGCTCTCGGCCAGAACAAGAAAGATATCCTCGGTCTGTTGCGCGGTATCCCGAAGAGCCGCGATCAGCTCATCCCGGAGAGAGAGGGGAATGGAACTCATATACACCCAATATAAGATGCAGCGACCCGGGATCGCAACTCAAAAAAAGGCCGTTCCCCGGGGGGAACGGCCCAATGAACTCCGTCGAGGGACGAGTTACTGCTGAAACTGCTCCACATCAACGTTGAGCGCCTTTTCGGTCTCCACGTCGAAGAGGATAGCCCGATTCTGATCCGGCACGAGCCGGACACCGTCGCCGACGTTCACGGTGACCGTCGGGGGAATGCGGGCGATGATCTGGTGGGAGCCGGTACCGACGTACACGTGGATCTCGGCGCCCAGTGGTTCGACGACTTCGATGTTCGCCGTGATCGCCTTTCCATCGGGAGCTTCCGGCTTGAACTCCATGTCTTCCGGACGAATGCCGAACACGAGTTCCTTGCCCACGTACTCCCTGGCGACCTCGGCGAGCTTGCCCGTCAGTTCAAGGGTGAAATTGCCCTCGTCACCGATGATCTTGCCGCCTTCTTCCTTGATTTTCATGCCCATGAAGTTCATGGGAGGCGATCCGATGAAGCCGGCCACGAATCGGTTGATGGGGCTGTTGTACAGGGTCAGCGGGTCACCGATCTGCTGGATGATTCCGTCCTTCATAACCACGATCTTGTCGCCCATGGTCATGGCCTCGACCTGGTCGTGGGTAACGTAGATCATCGTTGCCTGCAGGCGGTTGTGAAGTCCGGAGATCTCGGCGCGCATCTGCACGCGGAGCTTGGCGTCCAGGTTGGAGAGGGGTTCGTCAAACAGGAACACCTTGGGGTGACGGACGATCGCGCGACCGACGGCGACGCGCTGGCGCTGACCACCGGAGAGCTGCTTGGGCTTGCGATCCAGCAGGGACTCGATGTCCAGGATCTTTGCAGCCTCGTTGACGCGACTCTCGATGTCTTCCTTGGCGAACTTGCGGATCTTGAGACCGAAGGCCATGTTGTCGTACACGCTCATATGCGGATACAGCGCGTAGTTCTGGAACACCATGGCGATGTCACGATCCTTCGGGGGGATATCGTTGACCCGCTTCTCATCAATCAGCAGATCGCCTCCGCTGATGTCCTCGAGTCCTGCGACCATGCGCAGCGTGGTCGTTTTGCCGCACCCCGACGGGCCGACAAGGACCACAAACTCTTTGTCCTTGATGTTGACGTTGGCGTCTTTCACCGCGTGAAAGCCGTTGTCATACACCTTGTTCAAGTTCTTCAACTGAACCGTTGCCACAAGGCACCTCCTCAGAGATTATGTTATTCCCCGTCAGTGTAGGGGCACTTTTCTGAGCTGTCAAATGCGGAATGGCCGGCGGGGCGGCGGAGATCAGTCTCCGCGCTGCCGGTACCAGAGCTCGAGGGCGTCCGTGAGGCGCTCCGGTTCGGTGTTGTTCCGCAGATACGGTTCCACCACGTCGCGACGCGCCTCGTCCCAGTAGCGCGGAAGCGCTCCCGAAAACTGCAGTGCCGCCGTCCCCGGAATCCGACCGGCGAGTTCCGGGTACAGCTCCCGCTCCATGGCGCGGTTGGTCGCGGTGAGGGTCGAGAACCCGTCAAGGAAGCCGAAGCTGTCGACGCGGGCTTCGATTTTGGCTCGCATGAAGTCAACCTGTGCCTGCGTCGTGGTGAGCCAGGAGAGCATGCGCACGGCGGCAGCGCGTCGGGTACTGCTGTCGGGAACGCCTCCGTATACCACGTCCTCGTTGGCGGTGATCGTTCCGTCGGTACCGGAGAGCCAGCGAAAGTCGTAGCGCCGTTCGTCGAAAAAGCGCCAGGTGAACAACTCGTTGGAGGGCATGTAGACGACGCTGACCCGGTTCTTGTCGAGCTGACGAAACCGGTCCTCGTACAGGTAGCGCTCCACGTACACGGATTCGGCGGCGTTTCCCCCGTTGAACTCCTCCTGCCACGAACGGACTGCGTCCATCGCTGCGCCGAGTCGGGCGGAGTCCCAGGCGGGACTGCCGTCGGAGGCCACGGACGGTACAAAGCCGAGGCTTCGGTGCAGGGCGTACATCGTTTCGGGGTTCGACAGTGGAGCGAAGTGCACCGGTGGGGTATCGGCGCGATAGAGCGCTCCCAGGTCGGCGAGCGTCGCCGACACCGCGGAATCCGATACATCGGTACCCGGTCGCATCACCAGAGTCGGCAGGCTAAAGGAGAGGGGCACCCACTGCGGGCCGCTGTTCAGCAGCGCCTCGGAAGGACCGCCGTCAATCTCCGACGGCAGATCGAGGGATGCGGCGTAGGACTCGCGGTCCTCCATGAGCGCATTGACCGGCGGGGTGTTGACCCACCGACCGATCACGAGGTCCGCCTCGGGTCGTTCCTGAGTCAGCGCCTGGGTGAGGTTCTCGACAAAACGAAAACGGGCATCGGTGTCGTGGAGGAAGTTGTAGCGTTCCACGACGAAGGAAACCTCGGGAACGTTGCTCCACACCACGAGCGGTTCTGTCGGTCGGGAACAGGATGTGGCGAGGGCCGCCGCCGCCAGCGCGGCGGCGACCACACGGATCAGCAGCCGGGAGCTCAAGCGAGTGCTTCCGCCGCCTGAAAGATCTCTTCGTACAGTTCCGGCAACCCCTGGGCGTCGATGCCGGCGAACGCGACCCGCAGGTACTCGTTCCGCACGGCGATCGTGCCCACGCCGCGATCGAGGAGCGCGAGTCGCAGATCCTCCGCACTCAGGCCACGGCACCGGAAACTCATAAAGTACCCGGAGTTGCACGGCAGGGGTTCGAGCATCGGTGCGCGTCCGCTGGACCGCTGTTCCGCCAGGATGCGCTGCAGCGTGTGAAACCGGTCCTCCAGCAGCCGGTAGGCGTCCGCCTTCTGTTCGTCGTAGCGCGAGTCCTCCAGTGCCCGCAGAAGGAGCGACTGCGAGAGTCGGCTGGAGTTACTGACCATGGAGCGGATCGCGCCGGTGAGTTTCTGCTCCAACGCGGCGGCGTGGGCGGAGGTCATGCCCCGAAACGCCATGGTGACGAACCCCACACGAAAGCCCCAGACGTAGTCTTCCTTGGTCGCGCCGTCCACCTTTACCGCCAGCAGGTTCTCGTGGGCATCGGCGAGCTGGCTGAACAGGGACTCGCGGAACGCATGGTCGTCGTAGAACAGGCCGAAGTACGCGTCGTCGCTGAGCGCTACCACCGGCACCGAGTCCGCGAGGCCAACGAGCGTCTCACGAATGAAGGCCACGTCGGCGGTCGAGGGCGTAAACCCCGCCGGGTTGTTGGGAAAGTTCAACAGGACGATCAGTTTTCCCGACTCCGCCGCGGACCGGGCGCCCTCGGCGAAGGCCGAACGGTTGAAGACCCCGTCGTCATCGAAGAACGCGAACTCGCGAATCTGAACCTGCCGTCGTTCGCCGAACATGAGGCGGTAGTTGCCCCAGAACAGATCCGGCAGCAGGAGGGTGTCTCCCGGTTCCGCGAGCAGGTCGCCGACCACGGCGAGACCCGCTGTGAGGCCGGGGACCACCGCCGGTCGGGTGGTGGCGACTCCGTCCAGGGACGGGTTCTTGCGCAGCATCTCGGTCTTCCACCGGTCCCGGAGCGCGGGAATCCCGGCGGTGGGGGCGTAGGCGACCGACTCCTCGGACGGGAGACCGTTGGTCAGTTCGCGAATGAGCGGGAGGGTCATGGGGTGACCGTCGGCGTACGCCATGCCCACCGTGGCGTTGAAACGGTGAGCCTTCTCCTTTGCCTCCGCGGCCTGGGCGACGATTCCCCGGGGAAAGTACATCCGCAGTCCGAGATCGGAGAGAACGCGGGGTACCACGGTTCCTTCGAGAGCTGCGTTGAGCTCCACGGCAAGACTGTTCATGTCGCGACTATAAACGGTATCCGAATTGACGGTAAAGGTCGGTATGCCGTAAGGTTATGACGTGTCCGACGATAAAAGCTCGCAGGACTCGGGGTTTATGGAGCGCATCCTCGCGGTTCTTTTCGGTATCGGCGATCCCGAACGCGAAAAGCGTCGGATGCTCAAGACGATCGGCAAGGATCTTTCCAAAGACCGCTACAAGTTCTATAAGCCGCGGGGTTCCGAAGTCCAGCCCAATCTCGCCCGTCTGCTGTACGAGACGTACAAATCCGTCTCGGCGGTGCGCAAGCTCGTGCAGCCCAGCGATACCACCGGAACGCTACGCCTTCTGGTGATCGAATCCAGTCTGGATGAACGCCAGGTGGAGATGCGCGAGCAGCTCGACGAAAAGGTGATTCGCGAGCGGATCCGCGCCGGAGCGGAAATCAAGGCGGTGGGCGAGCAGGTGAAGGACACCATGCTGGATTTCGTCGGCACCTTCGACGCGGTCAAGGTGAAGCAGATCAATACGGAGTACAACAACCTCCGGGCTTTCATTCAGTTCTGCCATTTCGATTTCTACTTCACCCTGAAGAAGTTCGACTCCGCCATCAGCGAGGACTCGTTCACCTACAAGCCCCGTTTCGAGCCAATCGAGGCGGAGTACGTGGTGGACGACATTCGGGATTTCCTCGAGGTTGCCGAGGCGCTGCCGCAGGACGCGGACTGGGACCGGGTGTTCGACCTGCTCAAGGTCTACCGGTCGGTGGAGGTGGTGGACCGCGATCAGTGGCGCAAGGTGTCCAAGACGCTCTTTCAGGTTCTCGGGAGCGGGGTCCTGGAAAAGATCGTTCAGCACGCCTCGGAGGACCCGCAGTGGGTTGCAAAACGCAGCGCAGGGTCCAACCGCATCGTGGAGCCCTACCTCAACGAGATCAAATCCAACGTGGAACAGACGTTGCAGAAGATCCTGCAGGAGCGACGGAACACCAAGATCGAACAGCTGGTAAAGCAGGTGTTCGGAACCACCGTCGTCGCCCGGACGAAGCACTACACCGCCAAGGCCAACGTGAGTTTCCAGCGCACGGACACCGGAGGGTTTCTGTACACCGACGCCCTCAACTACCTCAAGGCGTACCTGCTGGACTACTTCAAGAAGGATGTCCGGGAGATCGTGCAGGACCTGCTGATCGTTCGCGGAAAGTGGACCACCCAGATTCAGGCTCAGCAGATATCCGACGCGTACCATGGCGTGCTGTCGGTGTCGGATCAGATCATCAAGCTGGACGACAATCTGGCGGACGAGGGAGAACTCGGCCAGAAGCTCCGCAGGGCGATGGGGCGGGTTGTCGACCGTGACCCCAGCAGTCAGAAGCCGCTCAACGACCTGTTGCAGCAGATCAACACCGAGGTGCTGCGGCTGGTGAACGAGGCGGCGCAGAATCTGATCATCATCGGGAAAAACCTGAAGAACCTCATCACCGACTTCGACCGCAAGGAACACCAGATGGTGATCAACTGGCGCGAACTGGACGGCGAGATCGAGGACTCCCTCAGGGAGCGCATGAGCACCATGTACCGACAGCTGTACTATCTGGTGCAGCTCCTGCAGGTGTACGCCGGCAAGAAATCGCAGTAACCGCCGGGCGTCAGCGCACCGCACCTTCCAGACGCAGCAACTGCTCCTTGATCGCCCGTCCGTGTCCCGCGTCCAGACTGCGTCGGGCGTAGGAACCCAGCTCGCCGCTGGCGTTAATGATCCGGTGACACGGTATGACGATCACGATCGGATTCGAGCCCGTGGCGTTGCCAACCGCCTGGGCGGCGTCGCGACGGCCGATCTTCTGCGCAAGGGTGCTGTAACTCATCGTGGCGCCGTAGCCGATCTTGCGCATGCGGTTCCACACCGCTTTCTGGAAGTTCGTCCCGTCGATGTGCAGGTTTACCGAGAAGTGAATGCGCGTCCCGTCGAAGTACTCGTCGAGCTGGTACTCCAGCTCGCCGCACGCGTACTTATTGGTTTCCCAGTCCCCCGACGGGAGATCGGGTCGAAAGTCGCTGTAGCTCACGCGGTAGACGGTGCCGCTGCGGTCAACGGCGAGAAAAAGCGGACCCACGGGGGAATCGTAGCGGTGCGTGTAGAGATACTCCACGAGCGGGGATGGTAGCACCCCGGGGCGGTGCATTCAATCATCCCCGGTGAGTGCTTCGGCGATCAGCTCTCTCAGGGTGTCGATACCCGTTCCGTCCCTGGCGGACGTGCGCACTTCGGCGAGGATGTCGCTGTTGAGTCCCACCGTGGCTGCAGGGTCCGGGAGCTCCCCGTCGGGATCCACCGCGTCGATTTTGTTCAGAACCAGGATTGCGGGGATCTCGCCGGCGCCGATCGAATCCAGGACGCTCCGCGTGGTCTCGAGCGATTCGGCCGCCCGGGGATCGGCGGCGTCCACAACGATCAACAGGAGGTCGGCCTCGGTGACCTCCTCCAGCGTGGAGTGAAACGCCTCGATGAGCTCCGGCGGCAGGCGGCGCACGAAGCCAACGGTGTCGCTGAGCAGAACGGTCTCCTCCGGTGAGAGGTAGAGGCGCCGGGTCGTGGGATCCAGGGTGGCGAAGAGCTGATCCGCGGCGCGGACGCCGCTGGACGTGAGACGGTTCATGAGGGAGGATTTCCCGGCGTTGGTGTATCCCACCAGCGCCACGCGCCGCATGCCGTCGCGGCGGCGGCGGCGCAGCTCCCGCTGTCGGCTGACCCGCACGAGTGCCGCCTTCGCCCGCTGTACCCGTCGGGCGAGCTGGCGCCGGTCCATCTCGATCTGCTTCTCACCCTCGCCCCGGGCGAGCCTGCTGCCCCCGCCCTGTCGGGAGAGGTGTTGCCACATGCCGGCGAGGTGCGACTGCGCGTATTCCGCCCGCGCCAGTTCCACCTGGAGTTGTGCCTCCCGGGTCCGGGCACGGGAGGCGAAGATCTCCAGGATCACGGCGTGGCGGTCGTAGACCTCCAGCCGGCTCCGGCGTCCCCAGTTGCGCAGCTGCATGGGCGAGAGGGCGCGGTCGAACACGACCATGGCGGCGTCGGCGTCGGCAGCCGCGGCGATGATGCGGTCGGCCTGACCGGTGCCGAGGTACAGCGCCGGTTGCGGTGCCCGAACGCGAACGACCTCGCCACCGACGGGACGCAGTCCGGCGGCGCGGCACAGACGCTCCAGTTCCTGGAGTCCCGCCACGGCCTCGTGGCGCGGCTCCAAAGAAAATGAGCCAACCAGATAGCACTGGTTGGCCCGATTGTCATCGATGCTGATGGAAGCGGTCACTTACTGTTCGATGATCGCCTCGAGCCGCGGCTGGGGCACGTCGACATCGACGTTAAACGACAGTTCAACGATCGAACTGACGTTGCCGAGGCGGTCGGTGGCGCGGGCGCGGATCGAATGAAAACCGGACTCGGTGAACGAGATCGGGCCCGAGTAGGTGATGAACTCCTGACGGTCGATCGACACTTCCACGGTATCGATTCCGGCCACCTCGTCGGTGGCGCGTACCACAAACTGGTTGCCGCTGGACGTGTAGCGGTCGCCCTGCACCGTGGTGAGCCGCCGGCGGGGCACAACGCGCACATCCGGCGCGGTGTCGTCGACGAAGGCCCGCATGGAGAACGTCTGGGAACGGTTGCCGACGTTGTCCACGGCGTAGGCGTACCCGCGGTGTTCACCCTCTTCGTTGACGTAGGCAACGTCGCTGAAGCGAATGAAATTCTCGTTGTCCAGGCTGACGAAGATACCCTGGAGGCCGGAGGCGGAATCGTTGGCGTTCACGATGATCGCGGTGTCACCGCGGAGATACGCGGCGCCGTTCTCGACAAAGGCGTGCCCTTTCGCGGTGGCGGACAGCCCCGGTGCCGTGTCGTCGATAACGACCGTATAGGCTTCCTCCGCCGAGACGTTCCCGGTCACATCGGTGGCCCGGTAGGTGATGACGTGACGGCCCTCTTCGGTGAGCTGCACCGGCCCGTCGTAGACCATCGTCTCACCTCCGTCGACGCTGTACTCGATCTCCGCGAGGTTCGATTCGAGCTCGTCGGCGGTCAGGACGAAGCGGGCGGCGCTGGGCGCGAAATCCACCTGTCCGTTGTTATAGATCCGCAGTTGCTGCGCGCCGACGGCACCGACCACCACCGTCGCGCAGAGTGCGAAAACCAGAAACTTGCGCATTCGATTTCTCCTTCCGTATTGGCGATTATAGACACCGGACGGCGGAATTGAAAGGACCGAGCCTCTCAGAACACCATCGCCGAGCGACCCCAGTCGTAGTGGTCGCGACGGATCGTATCGGCATCGGGCATCGGATAGAACACGAGTCCGTCGCCGTTGCCGACGTAAACCCCGTCCCGGATGATCTGGTACGAGAACGAGCTCACGGAGCGTTCCACGTTCTTGTTGGGTTTGTCAGCCTTGGTGGTGACGTCGTGAACGCAGGACTTCAGGTGTTCCAGATTGCGGTCGTAGGCCCCGCCGATGTTCCCCGTCGCCTCCGGGTTCTCGAAGTCGACCACCTTGAGGTCGCTGAAGACGACCGACGGTACCGACACATGGTTGTGCGGGTCGGTCATAAACCCGGCAAACTGCTTCGGCGTCAGCGCGCTGACCACCAGCGGTGTCAGGGGACACAGCTCCTGGTACACGTAGAACGGGCGCGTATGGTTGGGAATCCGGTCCGACGGTTCCAGCGGCAGACTGCGGCCGTCCTTGGTGGTCAGGTACATCGTCTTCATCGCCGTCAGCGGCACGTGTTCCAGCACCCGGTACACCCCCATCCAGACGGAGTGCTTGGGGTCCCCCGACGCGTGGGCGACACAGCGTTGCCTCGCGTATTCCCAGTCGAAATGGTCCCCGAATCCGCCCTCGAGCTCGATGAACATGATCCGCTCGTAGGAACCGTTCTTGGACCCGATCGCCATGTACTGTCCAAACTGTTCCGGTTCCAGCTGCGACGCGATGAGCGCCTCGATCGGCGACACCGACAGATAGAAGTGAGTTTGCATTGGCCCGATTACCTCTTGGTTTCATCGTAGGCCATGGTTTGCGGATTTGTAAAGTTTGGACCGCGTGATATATCTATGGACACGATGGAGTACGGTCAGCCCCCCGATCACGCGCCCAACTGCCTCCAGTGCCGGCACTTTACCGTGACCTGGAACGCGCGCTTTCCGCGTGCGTGCACGGTATTCGGCATCAAGACCCGTCGATTGCCGAGCCACGTCGTGTACGAAAACACCGGGCACCACTGCCCGGCGTTCGAACCGACGGAGGCGCACCGGCGGGAATAGCCCGCCCCGAGCCTATCGGCGGTATACGCTCCAGCTCGTCTCCACCAGGGAGTCGACGTCGCTCTCGCGGGCCGACCAGGAGAGGAGCTCGCGGGCGGTGGCGGCGGATGCGACCAGTTTGGCCGGGTCACCGGGACGCCGATCGGTGATCTCGGCGGCGATCGGCTCGCCGGTGATGCGCCGCGCGGCTTCCACGATCTCCATCACGCTGAGTCCGGACTCGCTGCCCAGATTCACCACCAGCGACTCGTCACGTTCATCGATCGTCCGCAGCGCCGCGGTATGCGCCCGGGCGAGGTCGGAGACGTGGATATAGTCGCGAACGCCGGTGCCGTCGGGTGTGTCATAGTCGTTGCCGAACACCAGCAGCTTTTCACGCGTCCCGGCGGCGACCTCCATGATCACCGGGAGCAGGTTGGCGGGGTTCTGCTCGAGACCACGTACGCGACCGCGGCGGTCGTAGCCGGCGGCGTTGAAGTAGCGCAGCGCGGCAAACCGAAGACCGCGGAGGCGGTCGTACCAGTCCATGACCCGTTCGATCTCCAGCTTGGTGAACCCGTAGAAGTTCTCCGGCCGGGTTGGGTGCTTCTCGTCGATCGGCAGGTATTCCGGTTCGCCGTACACGGCGGCGCTGGAGGAGAACACGATACGTCGGACTCCGGCGGCGGTGGCGGCGTTGAGGATGTTGATCGTTCCGTTGAGGTTGTTGAGGGCGTACTTCTCCGGCCGGATCATCGATTCGCCGGCGGCCTTGAACGCCGCGAGATGGATGATCGCGTCGTGGCCCTCCATCGCCGCCGCGAGCTGTTCGGGCCGCATGATGTCGCCGTGGATGAACGCGGCCTCCGGTTGCAGATTGATCCGCAGACCGCTGGAGAGATTGTCGAAGACCGTCACTGAATACGACTCGTCGAGGAGTTCGCGGACCACATGGCTGCCGATATATCCGGCGCCGCCGATTACGAGGACTTTCACGGTGTGTGAGCGTAGCCGCTCCCTGCTGCTCGGTCAATCCCGGCGGCGTCGGCGGTACACCACGGTTCGTGGCGGTCGGGTATTCAACGGCGTATGCGGTGTACTATCATATTTTCATGGCCTACGATTTTTCCATCCCGACCCTCGGAACGCCGAAAATCCCCTCGCCGATCCCGTACTCCCACGTCCGTGGCGACGAGATCGCGAACTACTGCAACGACCAGGAGCGCGTGCTCTTTGACGTGGACATTCCCACGCCGGAGGCGGCGGCAGAAAAGGACCATGGCCTGCTGGAGAAGGCGGGGCCCCGCGAGAAGATCTTCTTTACCCCCGGCCACGTTCACGCCGGGATTGTGACCTGCGGCGGTCTGTGTCCCGGCCTCAACGACGTCATCCGCGCCGTGACGCGCTGCCTGTGGTACCGCTACGGGATTCGGCGCATCACCGGCATCCGCTTCGGCTATCGCGGGCTGTTGCCGGAAACCGCGGGCCCGACGATGGAACTCGACCCCGACGTGGTCGACGACATTCACAAGATCGGCGGAACCGTGCTGGGGTCCAGCCGCGGTGGTGGTGATCGGACCGAGGACATCGTCGATTCGATCGAGCGCCTGAACCTGAACATTCTGTTTACGATCGGCGGCGACGGCACGCAGAAGGGGGCGCTGGCGATCGCCCGCGAGATCAAGCGACGCGGGCTGAAGATCTCGGTGGTGGGCATCCCCAAGACGATCGACAACGATTTCAGCTTCATCGAACGATCCTTCGGCTTTGAGACGGCGGTGTCCGAGGCGACCCGGGTGGTGGCGGCGGCTCACACCGAGGCCAAATCGGCCGTGAACGGCATCGGCCTGGTGAAGCTCATGGGGCGCGAGAGCGGCTTTATCGCCGCCCACACCGCGCTGGCGAGCCACGAGTCCAACTTCGTGCTGGTGCCGGAAGTCCCGTTCGACCTGGAGGGGGAGAAGGGGCTCTTCGCACTGCTGGAACAGCGTCTGGAACGGCGCCGCCACGCCGTGATCATCGTTGCGGAAGGGGCGGGGCAGGAACTGCTCCCGGAGAGCGAGCAGACCGACGCCAGCGGCAACCGGAAAATGGGTGACATCGGCGTGTACCTCAAACAGGCGATCTCCGATCACCTGGAACGTCGCGGTATCCCCTTCAGCCTCAAGTACATCGATCCGAGCTACATCATCCGCAGTGCCGTCGCGGTTCCCACCGACAGCGTCTACTGCTCGCGCCTGGGAAACGCCGCCGTGCATGCCGCGATGGCGGGCAAGACCGAGACGATCGTGGGGCTGGTGAACGACCATTTCGTGCATATACCCATGGAGGTCGCCGTATCGCAGCGCAAACGGGTTGACCCCGAGGGCAATCTCTGGCGCGATGTACTGGAGAGCACGCACCAGCCGATCAGGATGTGTGACTGCTGAAGGAGGCGATACTATGCCTCGACCGATTGACGTCGAGACCCTGAAAGCGAAAATCGACCGGGGAGACCACTTCCACCTCGTGGAAACGCTGCTCCCGAGGGAGTACGAATCGTGGCACCTTCCCGGGGCGATAAACATTCACTTCAACCGCATCACAAAAGCGGCGCGGGACAGGTTTTCCGCGGACGATGAAATCGTGGTGTACTGCCACAACCCGGAGTGTCGGGCGAGTACGATCGCCGCCCAGAAGCTCGAAAAGCTCGGATACACGAACGTGTACGAGTTCGCCGGCGGCAAGGACGCCTGGCGCGACGCGGGCTACCCCGTGGAGCAGGGCGAGGGCTGATTACAGATCGTCGATGTGGAGGTAGCGTCCCGCCGGCAGGTCGTCGCGGTTCACGAGGGTCGCCAGCCGCGCGGCAACGGCCGCCGGTGACGCGAGTCGGCCGTCGGCGCGCCAGCTACGGTACTGATCCCGCTCCGGAAGCCGGTCCGTTCCACGTGTGCGCAACGTTTCCTGCATCCCCGTGTCCACGAGCCCCGGAGAGATCGAGTAGATCGCCACGTCCCCGAGTCCGCTGCGCACGGCCTCGTCCTGTGCCGACCGGGCAAAGGCGTTGAGCCCCGCTTTGGCGGCGGAATAGACGGAGAGCCCCGGCATCACCCGTTCCGACGCCCCCGACGACAACAGAACAACACGCAGCGGGCACCCGAAGCCGGCGAACCCGGCAACGAACCGCTGGGTGAGGGTGATGGCCGCGGCGAGATTGAGCCGGAGGGCGGCATCGACGGCTGCGGAGTCCAGCGTCCCCACGGGGCCGATCGGGTCCAGGGTGGCGGCGGCGACCCACAGCGCCGCAATCTCCGGTGGCCGGTCGCCCACCGTCGCGGCAATCGAATCGATGAGTGAGTCGGCACCCGACGGATCGCGCAGGTCGGCGGGAAGCCAGTGCAGCGGGAGGCCCTGACTTCGGGCGCGATCCACGAGCCGGTCCGGTGTAGTGCGTGAGATGCCGAAAACGGAGGCTGTCGGGGTGAGGAGCTGTTCGACAAGCGCAGCGCCCACTCCCCGGGATGCGCCGCTGATGACGTGGTACTGCATGCCACGCCCACGGTAGCACGGCGGGAGCACCCGGCGGAAGGCGCGCACCAGGCACGGTGGTCGGAAGGCGCGTGTCCGGCGCGGGCGCCGGGGCATGTTCGGACGGCGCCGTGCGCCGGGGACACAAAAAAAGGCCGGTACTCACTACCGGCCGTTTGAGTTTCCTGGGTGACAGACACGCGGCTGCGCGTCTCCCTGGAATCAATTATCGTCACCGCAACGCGGCTGCAAACCAAAGGGTTCGAGCGGCTGACCGGCGATCCGTTTCACCGGTCAGCAGACTCCATCCGGCGGAACATTCTCCATAGTGTCCTCCCTGAAGCGCCGCCCATCGGCGCTCCCGTTACCTATAGTCTCGTGACAGCCGGCGGAGAAGTCAAACGTTTTTGTGAAGAATTTTCGCCAGCCCCGCGTGGCCCTGTTGCCTGATCACGTGACGCCGAGAAGCGCGGCGTACGCGGCGAGCTGCGGTCCCGGGTTTCCCCCCAGTACTTCTTTGGTCAGGATCTTCCCGAGCTGGACGCCCTCCTGATCGAAGCTGTTGATGTTCCACGCCAGGCCCTGAAACATCACCTTGTTCTCGAAGTGCGCGAGCAGCGCGCCGACCGCTTCCGGGGTGAGCCGCCGACCCACGATGAGGGTGGACGGCCGGCCTCCGGCGAAGCGCTTGTTCGGGTTGTCGTCGTCCTTGCCCACGGCGAAGGCCACGATCTGGGCTGCCAGGTTGGCGTTGAGCTTCGTCTGGCTGGTGGACCCGTCGAACTCCGTGTCCTGCCCGAGCTGGGAATCGAGGAAGCCGACGAACTGAAGCGGCACGACGTCGGTCCCCTGGTGCAGGAGCTGGTAAAAGCTGTGCTGTCCGTTGGTGCCGGGTTCGCCGAACACCACCGGACCGGTGGCGTAGTCAACGGGCTCGCCGTCGCGGTTGACGCTCTTCCCGTTGGATTCCATGTCCAGCTGCTGCAGGTGCGCGGGAAACCGGCTGAGCGCCTGGCTGTAGGGGAGCACCGCCGTGGCGGGCCAGCCGAGAACGGTGCGTTCGTAGAGCCCGATCATGGCGTCCATGAGCGCCGCGTTTTTTCTGATGTCCGGTTCCATCGCCGCCCGGTCGGCGGCGTGGGCGCCGTCGAGGATGCGCTGGAACACCTCCGGGCCGAAGGCCACCGACAGCACCACGCCACCGACGGCGCTGGTGGCGGAATAGCGCCCCCCGATGAAATTGTCGATGAAGAACGCGTCGCGGTAGGCGCCGCTGGTCGCCATGGGACTGCTCTGCGAGGTGACCGCCACGGTTTGCTTCAGGAGGTCGATGCCGGGGGCGCGCCGCGCTGCGAGTTCCTGCACGAACTTCTCGTTGGTCAGCGTTTCCTGGGTGGTGCCGCTCTTGCTGACCAGGACGAAGAGGGTCGACTCGAAGTCGACGTCCGAAAGGACGGCGGCGGCGTCGTCGGGGTCCACGTTGCTCACGAATCGCGCCTCGATCTGCGGATCGATCCCTTCGGCACGGGCCCACTGCTCCAGGGCCAGGTACAGCGCCCGCGGCCCCAGGTCGGAGCCGCCGATACCGATCTGCACGACGGTACGGTAGCGGTTGCCGGAGGGAGCGGTCTCGGCGCCACTGCGGACGGCGGCGGCAAACTCCGCGACTCGACGCTGTTGCTCCACGTAGAACTCCCGCTGGTTGCGTCCCTCATGGATCACATCGGCGCCGAGTTGCCCGCGCAGCAGGTGGTGCAGCACCAGTCGCTGCTCTCCGGTGTTCATTACGGCGCCTTCGGCAAGCATGCGGTACTTGGCGATCAGCTCCTGTTCGCCGGCGAGTTCTCCGAGGCGCTGCATGACCGAGGCGTTGACCGGGGTGGCGGCGTACGAATAGGTGAGGTCCGCAGCGAGCGGTATACGCATTTCCGTCACGCGCTCCGGCGAGAGTCCGGTGACGTCGAAGGGAGTTGTGTCTTTCAACGCGGCAAAGGCCGCGGTATCGGTCAGATTCCTGAACGTGGGCATGAGTACCTCCGGGCCCCAAGCATACCGGGGCTGCCGGTCCGTCGCAACGGGAGCGCGGGGGTGACAGGCGCCGCCACCGGCGCTACTCTCGAGGGCATGAAACCGACACTCTTGGTACTCGCCGCCGGCATGGGTAGCCGGTACGGCGGGGTAAAACAGATCGACCCGGTGGGCCCGGGGAACGAGGCGATTATCGACTACTCGATCTACGACGCCATTCGCGCCGGGTACGGACGCGTGGTGTTTGTGGTACGCGAAGAGATCGAAGCGGATGTCCGGGAGTTTTTCGCCGGCAAGTTCGACGGACAGATCGACGTGGACTACGTTCACCAGGACCTCTCCGACGTTCCGGACGGGTTTTCGGTGCCCGAGGGGCGTGCCAAGCCCTGGGGAACCGCCCACGCCGTCCTCGCCGCCCGCACCGCGATCGACGCACCGTTCGCCGTGATCAACGGTGACGACTTCTACGGGCGTGCCGCGCTCCAGACGATCGGCGATCACCTGGCGTCCTTGCCGGTGGACGGAACCGACTACGCCATGGTGGGCTACCGCCTGGATCGGACGCTGAGCGACAACGGCACCGTTTCGCGCGGGATCGTGAGCCACGACGACGAGGGGTGGCTGCAGTCGATCGAGGAGCACACGAAGCTCATCGCCCGCGATGGTCGGGTGGCGAGCCTGGACGAGTCCGATCGTGTTCGGGCGTGGTTCACCGGCGACGAGGCCACCAGTATGAACCTGTTCGGGTTTACCCCGCAGGCGATGGCGCAGTTCCAGGAGCGGTTCGCCGCGTTTTTGACGGAGTTCGGCGACCAGCCGAAGAGCGAGTTCTACATCCCCTACGCGATGAACCTGCTCAAAGAACGGGGCGAGGCACGGATGACGGTGCTCCGGAGCGATTCGGAGTGGTTCGGGGTGACCTACCGCGAGGATCGTCCCGCGGTGGTGCAGCGGATTCGTGAACTGGTCGACGCCGGGGAGTATCCCGAGCGGTTGTGGGGTTGAGACCGGCCCCGGGGTGGGCGTGCAGCGGCGGACCGCTCGGCCCGCCGGTGTCGTCACGCCCGATGTACGGTCACTACCGCGCCAGGCGCTCCTGCAGCAGCGTGTAGCCGGCGGCGTTTCGCGCTTCGGCGCGGATCGCCCGTTCGGCGCGTTCCACGCCGGCCTGGTACTCCGGGTTGCCCGGCATCGCGTCGAGGGCCTTGCGGTAGCAGCGGAGCGCCTCGTGCGGCTCACCCGCGTCCTGCCACGCTTCGCCCATCAGCCCCTGGACCCAGCCTTCCTGTTCCCGTTCAAACGCATTCCGGTAACAGAAGATCGCCTTGTGGACGTGGTGGTGCTCCTGAAAGAGCTGCCCGAGGCGCAACCACGCCCGGGAGCGGTCGGTGTCGTCCACGGCGCGTTCGATCGCCCGCCGGAGGGCCGCGGCGGCGCGCCACACCTCACCCCGGGCGTCGAGCTCGTCGGCGCGGTGGAGCCAGCTGGTCGCGCTGAAGCGTGAGGGATCGCGCATGAGCTGCCGCACCTCCGGCGACGGCTCATCCGGGGCGTCGAAGAGGTCCATCTGCTGGCTGGCGTCGGCGTCGTAGAGCTGATACGCGAAGACCTCGTGCTGCGGCGTTTCCACGATGTGGAACTCCGTGGGCAGGTCGTCGACCAGTTCCGCCTCGAAGTACCGGAGCCCGATCCAGGCGGTCCATCGCGCGTCGTCCTCCGATTCGGGCGCCGCGAACGTCTCAAGAAACGCACGGTCGCGGTACCCGCCCCGGATCCAGCCACGGCGGGCTCCGGGAATCGTGGCGAACAACGGCTTGACCCACCACCAGTAGGGACCGAAATGGCGGTGGTCCCGGCGCTCGGCGATAATCCGCGGCGCCAGGTCACTGAGGTACTGCGCGATGTCGGCGTCGCGTTGGTCGCGGGTGACGCCGGTGAGCAGTCTGTCTATGTCAGCGGGAAGGAAGTACACTGCTGCTCCTTTCATGTCCCCCCTTTATCGGCACGGGACAGGGTGGTGATGAGGTCGCGCAGCGAACGCCGCGGGCCGTCCGGGAGATCGGCGTCAAACTCCTCCAGTACCGCGCGGAGGCCGCGGAACTCACGGTCCGAAACCATGACGGTACCGTCATCCATCTGACCCGAGAACAGGTCGATCAGGGCCGCGGAGATCTCCTGGGCCCCATCCATATTGAACTGCTCCACCAGACGAGCGTAGATCCGGGGCCCCAGCTCGGGCAGCGCCACGAAGCGGCCGAAGGCGGCGCCGCTCTCGGTGGCCAGTGCCTCGAGGTGGGCCGTGGTGCGGGTGCGCAGCTCATCAAGAAATGCCTCGCGAGGTGTCATGGGGCCACCTTAGCGCCGCGGCGGAGACCGGTCAATCGGCGCGTGCACCCGTCTCGGGATCGATGTCGGCCCCGGGGGTGGTGCGTACGATGGCGCCGACGTCCCGCCGTTCCAGTACGAATATCCCGGGGAAGACACCGCCGATTTCGATGAGGTGAACGCCGCGGAGCCACCACTGCGGCCGGTCGGCGATCACGTGGTTGAGCCGGCCGCGGCGGCGCGAACTGAGCAGCACGAGGCGCCCGCCGGGAGGCAGGACGGCGGCGGCTCCGTCCAGGAGTTCCCGGTAGAACTGGTCGAAATTGAGCCGCCTCCCGAGGCGTACGCCGAACGGCGGGTTGCATACGATAGCGCCGATGCCGCGGTCAACCCAGGTGTCGGCGAGGGCTGTGGCGTCGGCGCGACGCACCACCACGGCCCGGTCGAGCGCGTTTGCCGCCAGATTGGCTCGGGTGCCCGCCACCGCCTCAGGGGCTATGTCGGCGGCGTATACCGGAGCCCACGGAACGTCCGGATCCCGCACACGCCGCGCCGCCGCCTCTATGGCGATCGTGCCGGACCCGCAGAACGGATCGAGGATCGCGCCGGCGGGGAGTGCCGGATCGTGGGGATGTGCGCCGGGGTGCTGCGGGTCCGTGGCGGCGGAAAGCCGGAGGCACGCCGCCGCCACGACCGTACTGAGCGTGATTCGGGGACGGTACGCCCACGTAAACCGGCGGTCGCGGGTCGGGGAACCCAGCAGGCGGCCGATCGTCAGAAGATCGTCGTCGAGGTCCGCGCGAATGGTGACATCCGGAGCCGACAGGTTGACCCGGGCGCCGGAGGCGCCGGCCACCACGCCGCCCACGGTGCGTTCGACATCGGGGCTGTTGACCGGATGGTTCCCGACGCGGAGACAGCGTACGGCGAAGGACTCCGCCGGCCGTGGCCACGGCAGCGACACCTCGGCGGCGAGGTCCCGGATCATGGCGAGGTAGCGGTCGCCGTCGGTGGTGGCCGCCGCCGGTACAGGAACGGTTGCGGCCACCTCCAGTACCTCGTACACGGTGCGCAGCTCGTCGAAGGCGACCGCGGGCAGGGGCTCGGGGCTCGTCACGGCGACCCAGCCGCGCCTGCCGCGGGGGACCTCCTCCGTACGGGTGTCGGCCCACACGGATCGGCCGGCTGCGGCAGCGTCCGGCACGGAGGCGGCAGTGGTGAGGCCGGCTGCGGCAGCGTCCGGCACGGAGGCGGCAGTGGTGAGGCCGGCAGCGGTGAGGCCGGCGATTTCGGCGGCCAGAACGGGTTCGAGGCCCGGGTTGGTGCGCAGATGGTAGCAATTCATCGGAATCCCTCGCTATCCTACCGGAGACCGGTCATGCGTGTATCCCTCCTTCCTCCGGTGCTCTCACCGGGGCGTGTTCACGACCTCCTCGTTGCAGGCGAACTCTCGGTTGCGGTCGAGGTGTCCGCGCACCCCGCCGAAGGCGATGTCGCGTTCCGTCTGGTGGGGCGCCTCGACGGGCGCGGCGTGGTCGCGCGTCCCGCGGCGGGCCTGGCGCGCCTGGTGGCGGAGATCGCACGCGCGGAACGGGTGGAGGCGACGCGAATCCCCGACGGTGAGGCGTTCGCGGTGCCGCTTTCGGAGACCGCCGTGGCGTGGCTTACCGATCGCAGGCTCCTGTGGACACTGCTGGCGGGCGCCTGGGGACACCCCGCGGGGAGCGAACCGGCGCCGCCGCGGCGCGTGGACAGTACCGAGCTCCTGGTCGATTCCGGCCGCGACGGAGTGTGGACGATCCATTTTGGCGAGCCGGGATCGAACGGTGCGCTCTCGTGCCTGGTGGTGGAGACAGAACCGACGGGGGACACGATCGGACGGGCGGTGGCCGCGGGGATTCAGCGGCTGAGAGAGACGCTGCGCCGCGCGGGATGGCCTCAGGTGTCGGCGCAGGTTCGGCGGCGGGACGCATCGGACGTATCCGGTGGCGCCGCCCTCATGCGGATCGATGGCCCCGCCGCCCGGGTCTACTGGCCGGTGCGGTCCTTTCGGGGACTGCTGCAGGTTCTCGCCGGCGGGACCGGCGAAGGCTCTTCGGACGGGAGCGCCGGGACCGGCGCCGGCACGTGGAACCATCTCCAGGCGACCGCTCTGCTGCGCGTGCTGGACGCGGAGATTACCCACGGAGGTCTTCTGCGCCTGATGCGGCTGGCCCCGCGCACCGCCGTCGAGCGTCGCGCCCGGCATGCTATTCGGACGATCGCCGAGCTCATTCGCGAGGACGGCGTGGCGAAACGCAGCCTCGTTGATCTGGCGTACCGTTCCGGCCAACTCTACCGCGACCTGTCCCTCGTTGCACTGTGGTGCGGTCCGGCGGAGCAGGCGTCGCTGCGAATGGGATTCGGCACGCGACGGTGGGAGCAGATCGTGGCTCACGCGGAGCGGCGTCATCCCGGCGCCGGTGCACGGCCCCCGTGGGACCAGGTTGCCGGTGCCGCGGACCGGGTGGTGGCGGAACTGGCACGGCGGACGAAGCAGCCCGGTCAGCGGCCGCCGGTGGCAACAGCGGAGATCGTTCGGCGGTACTATCTGGAGCCGCGGGGGGATCGCCTGTACCGCGTGTGGCGCGCCCAGATCGCCGACGGCGCCCTGGCGGCGCTCCTGGAGGATGTGTTCCTGTCACAGCTCAAGCGGGATCTTCCGCGTCTTCCGCGAACGGCGCTGGTCCACGCCGCCGTGGGTGAGGCATCCACGATGCAGCAGCGCATCGCGGCGGTTTTCTCCCGTCGGGGCCGGCAGATGTTCCTCGAGGATGTCCGGGTGGTGGAAGCGGCGATCGACGCGGATCGCTTTCGCGAGTGGGACCGGCTCCTGGCGGCACGGCGGCTGGTGTGGAGTCGCTACAACCGGCGGTCCCGTGCCCGATCCAGGATGAGTCCCGCGTGACGGACGCTCCGTCGCAGCCACCGCGCGAGAATCACGCGGCGGTCGGTCGCGGTCAGCTGCCACGGCAATGACGAGGCGCGCAGTCGCGCGGACAGGGTGCGCATCGATACCGCCGCAGAGACGGAAATGTTCAGGCTCTCAACGAAGCCGTGCATCGGAATGCGCATGTATTGGTCCGCGAGGCCCAGGGCGGTGTCGCTGAGTCCCTCTTTTTCGCTTCCGAACATCAGCGCCACGGGACCCCGCGTCAGATCCAGTTCGTCGAGGGTCACGTCGTTGCGGTGCGGGGTCGTGGCCACCACGCGGTACCCGAGACTGTGCAGCGTTGCCACGGCGGTCCGGGTGCGAGGTGCCGGGTCCGCAGGTTTCGCGTTGTCCTCTTCCGGTATCGCCGGGCGCGTGTAGCGGTACATGCTCAGCCACTGGGCGGTTCCGAGTTCCACCCCCGGGTTCACCTGATACCGGTTCCGGTTCTCAATGATGTGCACGTCCTGGACGCCGAAGGCGTCGCAGGACCGCAGAACCGCGCTCGCGTTGTGCGGTTGATAGATATCCTCGACCGCCGCAACGATGTAGCGGCTGCGCTGGTCCAGTACCTGCTGCATGCGCCCCCAGCGCGCGTCGGTAACGTGTTCGCGAAGCACGGCGATCGTGCGATCGAGGTCGTGGGCGTCGGTGGCGACCTCATACGGATCGAGACGGGGTCTGTCGGTCATCGCATCAGGCTACCAGAATCTGCCACCGGCTTGTAGATCCCCCGGAGAATGCGGTACAAGGCCAGACGATGAAGAAAGAACTCCATGCGGTGGCGATCGAGCGCCTCGACAGTCGCGGACGGGGCCACGGCTCCGCCCTGGCCGGTGACGATACCCCGCGCCCGGTGATCGTCACCGGAGCCTACCCCGGTGACACTGTGGACGTTCGGGTGCGGCGACGCAAGGCGGGTGCGTTCCTCGGTGAGATCGAGGCGTTTCACGACGCCGGCGTACCGCGGCAGGATCCGTTCTGCCGTCACTTCGCCGACTGTGGCGGGTGTACGATTCAGGACATCTCCTACGAGGCGCAGTGTGACCTCAAGCACGCCATGGTGCAGGCGGCGTTTGCCGAGGCGGGCTTCTCCGGCCAGGCGCCGCTGACGCTTCCCGCGATCCCGGCGGTCCTCCCGGCGCCGCGGGGCACACGTTACCGCAACAAGCTGGAGTTCTCCTTCGGCGCGCAGCGCTGGCTTTCGGAGACGGAGATCGCGGAGGCAGACGCGATCGGCGACCGTCGCGGTCTGGGGTTTCACGTCTCCGGACGCTTTGATCGCGTCCTCGACCTGCAGGAATGCCACCTCCAGCCGGAGCCGTCGGAGTCGGTGCGTCGCTTCATGCGGGACCTTGCGGAGCGTCGCGGCTACAGCTTCTACGATGCCCGGGAGCACCACGGACTGCTGCGTCTGCTCATCGTCCGTACCTCGCTGCTGGAGCAGACGATGGTAATCGTGATGTTCGGTGAGGACCAACCGGAGGCGATCCGCGAGGTGATGACGGCGCTGGCGGCGGAGTTCCCGGATATTTCGTCGCTCTGTTTTGTCGTGAACACCAGTCGCAACGACAGTCTGTTTCCGCACGATGTCCAGGTGTGGCGCGGCGACCCGTGGATCACGGAGGCCTCGGGTCCCAACCGCCTGCGCATCCGCCCCAAGGCGTTCTACCAGACCAATCCGGAACAGGCCGTACGATTGTACGCCGCCGCCGTGGATCTGGTGGGGCTTTCCCCGGACGACCGCGTGTTCGACCTGTATTCCGGTATTGGGAGTATCGCGCTCTTCGTGGCGCGGTCGGTGGCCTCGGTGGTGGGAATCGAATCGGTTCCCGACGCGGTGACGGCGGCGCGGGAGAACGCCACGCTCAACGGCGTGTCCAACGTGACCTTCGAAGAAGGCGAGGTGGAGACGGTTCTCCCTGCGGTTGCCGAACGGCACGGGGCGCCGGACGTCGTGATTCTCGACCCGCCTCGAGCGGGACTGCACCCTGCGGCGCGACGGGCGGTGCGGGACCTCGACGCGCAGCGGATCCTGTACATCAGCTGCAACCCACGCACCCAGGCCAGCGACATCGCCGAACTGTCGGACCGCTACGAGGTAACGGCGATGCAGCCGGTGGACATGTTTCCGCAGACGCGCCACGTAGAGAACATCGCGGTTCTGCGCCGTCGCGCGCGTTGACATGGATTCCCGCGGTCCGTATCGTGGAGCCATATGAACACAACGCAACGGTGGGCGGCGCGACGGGGCCCGGTTGGTCTGGCCCTTGGCGGCGGCGGGGCTCGTGGTATCGCCCACGCAGGCGTTCTGGAGGCGCTTGACCGCTATCCCGCGCTTCGGCCCCGGATCTTCGCAGGGACATCAGCCGGTTCGGTGATGGCGGTGCTCGCCGCCGCCGGACTCCCGGCGTCCGAAATCCGCTCCTTCTCGGTAGAACTCGACTGGTTCAAACACGTGATCCGTGTTTCCGATCTCATGGATATTCGCAACGCGAGCCGCGCGGGGCTGTTTCCCAACACGCGTCTGGCGGAGGTGGTGGAAGAACGCATCGACGGAGCCGGATTCGACGACCTGCCCCACGACGTGGCCGTCACCGCCACGGACCTCGAATATCGCCGCCGGGTGATCATGACCTCTCGGCGGGTCGCCGACCGGATCGATCACGATGAACTCGAACGGTTCCTGCCGCCGGCGCGGGGGGAGCTCCCGGGGGCCGACACCGTGGTGCTTTCCGATGTGCCGGTGGGGCTGGCGATCCGCGCCAGCTGCGCGGTGCCGGGGTTTTTCCGGCCCGTCCCGGTGGACGGCATGAATCTGGTTGACGGCGGGCTGGTGGACCAGACGCCGGTGGACATCGTCCGCGCCATGGGGGCGCGCTTTTCCATCGGTGTGAGTCTGGCGCTCTCGTTCATGCCCCAGAAACTCGCGAGCGCCCGGCAGGCGCTGAGCGGCACGGTGGGCATGCTGGGGATCCAGCAGCTGCGCAAGGCGCTCGAGCTCGCCGACATCGGGTTTCAGGTTTCCGGGATCGACACCCGGAGTCCGGTAAAACCGCACCAGATCGATCTGATAGAGGTTGGCCGCACCGACATGGAACGGCAGATCGCGCGCCTGTTCGGTCCCCGGCGCGCGCGACGCATGCGTGCCGTCGGCGACGCGCACTTGACGCGGCACTCACATTCGTTACCTTCTGCATAACGGAGGCCCACAATGGCGACACAATCGATCATCCTCGGAGGAGGGTGTTTCTGGTGCATAGAGGCGGCGTATCGCCGACTGAACGGCGTCGTGAACGCCGAATCGGGCTACGCCGGCGGACACGTGGAACATCCGTCGTACAAACAGGTGTGCACCGGCACCACCGGCCACGCCGAGGTGGTCCGGGTTACCTATGATACCGACGTGATCTCACTGGAGGACGTGCTTGAGTTCTTCTGGCGCGCCCACGACCCGACCACGCTCAACCGGCAGGGCGCCGATGTCGGTCCGCAGTATCGCTCGATCGTCCTCTGCAGCGACGAAAGGCAGCGCGCATCCGTTGAGAAGAGTATGGCGGCGGCGCAGGAGCGTTTCTCCGATCCGATCGTCACGGAGATCGTACCGGCCGGGGCGTTCTACCCGGCGGAGGATTACCACCGCGACTACTACGAACAGAACTCGCGGCAGGGGTACTGCCGCCTGGTGATTCAGCCCAAACTCGAAAAGCTGGGGTTTGACAGTGCGCCCCTCGGATGAGTTCTCCCTCGAGGGAGAGGCGCCGGCGAGCGGCGCCGACGGTGAGGCGGCCACCTCGGGGGCTCAGTTCGGGCAGACGCTCTTTTTTCAGAACGAGCTGTCCGCCGAGGAACTCCGGCGACGTCCCGTGCCGCGACCGGAGGACGAGCGCGACCTGCGCGGACACTTCTTCCGCGACACCACCGCGATCGTACACAGCTATCCGTTCCGGCGGATGAAACACAAGACGCAGGTGTTCTTCGCGCCGCAGAACGACCATATCTGCACTCGTATCGAACACGTCATGCACGTCTCCACGATCGCCGCCACGATCTGCCGTGCGCTCAATCTGAACCCCGACCTGGCGTGGGCGATCGGCATGGGACACGACCTCGGCCACACGCCGTTCGGCCATCTGGGTGAGAAGATCCTGTCGCGCCTCCGCGGAGTCGATGGATTTCGCCACGAGATCTACAGCCTTCGGGTGGTGGACAAGCTTGCCAACCACGGCAAGGGACTCAACCTGACCTACGCGGTTCGCGACGGTATCATCAACCACTGCGGTGAGAAGTTCGAGCAGGAATTGAGCCCGGACCACGAGGTCAAGGATCTGTCGGCGATTACCCGCCGCGACCGTCTGCCCAGCACATGGGAAGGTGTGGCGGTGCGCATGTCTGACAAGATCGCGTACCTGGGCCGGGATCTCGAGGATGCCATGCAACTGGGACTCGTCCGGCAGGAGGAAATCCCCGAGGCCGGTCGGCGGCTGCTGGGGATCAACAACTCCGAGATCATCGACAGTCTTGTGAATGACCTGATCGCCCACTCCCTGCGAACCGGGGTGATCGGCTTTTCCGATGACGTATACCACGCGTTTCTCGACGTCAAGAACTTCAACTACGAGCGGATCTACACCAGCCCGCCACTCCAGACCTACCATCAGTACTTTGAGCGCATACTGGAGACGCTGTACCACTACCTGGTCGACATGTTCGATCGGTCAGGAACGGACCAGCGCGCCTACGACGCCGAAGGGAACACCCTGGCGGCGCGTTTCGGCGACTACGTCGCCAAGATGCAGGCGTTCTACGAATCCGAGGACGGTCGGCCGGAGGACGTGGTCTTCGACTACATCGCCGGCATGACCGACGACTTTGCCATCGAGAGCGTACGCGAGATCATGGTGCCCAAACAGTTCAGCGTGCAGTTCGACCGGCTGGAGCTGGGGCTCGGTGGTGCCCCGGGGGCCTGAATCCCGGGGGGCGTGAATGCCCGGGGGCGTGAGCGCGCGGTGGCGGACGCCTACAGGAGTTCGCTGCGGATCGGAATGCCGGACTTGACGGCGACGCTCTTGATCGCCGCCACCTGGTCGTTCCAGGCATCCAGCTCGACCACGACCTGATAGTGCTGCAGCGGCCACGTCATCTTGGACACCGCCCGCAGGACCGCAGGGCCCCGGCGACGCAACCGGTCGGGGTGATGGAGCCGGAACGCGATCATCGGGCGTTCCAGAAGCGCGTAGATGCGCAGCTCCTCGATTTCGTCGAACTCGATCAGGCCGAACGGCTGGGCAGGATCGTCGATCGAGAATCCACCCTCCTGGATATTCATCACGACCACCCGCCGCGCAGCACGGCGCCAGGCGTAGAAGAACAGCGCGGAGAATCCGATGAGTCCAACGATGCCGACGGAACTCATTCCCACGCCGCGTTCGATATCCAGAAAGGACACAACGATCGCCGCCACCGCCAAAAGCGCGAGGGTTCTGTATCCCCGGGAGTGACCGTAGATCGGCGTATGGTGACTCATCGTTTCCACAAGATACCGCCGCCGTGGCACTTGTCGCAACGCCCGGTGATGCGTACTCTCCTCGCAGCATGAAACGTTTTCTGGTCTGGTCCGCCGTCGCCGTGGCGGTCATCGTCCTCGCCGGCGGTGCTGCGGCGTGGTACGGCTGGACGACGCTCAACACCCCCGCCGGAACGGGGGACGAAACGGTGGTGGTGGAGATCCGGCCCGGCGACTCACTCCGAACGGTCAGCCGCACCCTGGAGGGGCAGGGACTGGTCGGCAACGCCCGGTTGCTGGAAATCTACGCCCGCGGCGCCGGCTACGCGGCCCGTCTGCAGGCGGGCCGGTACGCGCTTGACCGCACGATGACCCCGGTGGGGATGCTGGACATGATCGTCTCCGGAGACGCCGTCTTCGACGAGCTCACCGTGACGATCCCGGAGGGCTGGAGCCTGCACGAGATCGAGACCTACTTCGAGGACCAGGGGCTGTTTACCCGGGAGCGATTCCAGCAGGCGGCGGTGATGCAGCAGATCTACCGCGATCATCCGTTTCTGGCACCGCTGGAGGACGATACGATCCTGGATGGCTACCTGTTTCCCGATACCTATCGCGTATTTCCCGACAGCACACCGGAGACGCTGGTCGATCGCATGTTGGAGAACTTTCAGCGCCGGGTTCCGCAGGAACTGCTGGACGACATCGCCTCCCAGGGCCGAACGCTCCACGAGGTGCTGACACTGGCGTCGATCGTGCAGCAGGAATCGGCGAACGACGATGAGATGCCGCAGGTTGCGGGCGTGTTCTGGAATCGCCTGCAGATCGGAATGCGCCTGGAGTCCGATGCAACGGTGAACTACGTCCTGGGGACCAGTAAGCTTCAGCCGACGTTCGCCGATACCGAGGTGCAGCACCCGTACAACACCTACGAGAACACAGGCCTCCCGCCGGGACCGATCGGCAACCCGGGACTCCCGGCGATCCGGGCCGCCGCCAACCCGGCGCAGCACGACTACCTGTTCTTCCTCCACAAGCCGTCGCGCGAGATCGTCCTGTCCCGGACGTTCAGCGAACACCTGGCGAACAAGGCGCGCTACCTGGACTGATCTGCGGCGGGCGTCGGTCGGCGGCCGGGGCGTCAGTCGGCGGCCGTGGCGCCCTCCGTTGCGTCGCTGAACTGCGGCGAGATCGGGTCCCGCATGTCCCGCCACCCCTGGGGGCCGCGGTCGAGTTCCGTTCCGCTGAGGAGGCATGCCCGCAGGTTCCGGAGTTCGCGCTCCACGGCGTCGGGAACGCCGATCACCACCAGCGACTGCCGGCGATCGCCCCAGGCTCCTGCCTGCAACGCTTCCTGCACCTCCGGCGCGTCGGGGCGGTCCGCTTCGGGGATCGCGGCGTACCACGTGCCCTCCATCCCCACTTCGCGCTGCTCTGCCGCGGCGTCCACCACGAACACATGCTCCATGTCCGTGGCGAGCCACGCGAAGCCCTTCACGCGCACAATTCCGGGCCACTCGGCGTCGAGCCATTGGTGCAGGCGTTCGGGGTGAAAGGGGCGCGTTTCGGTCAGGTGGCGTGCCACCACCGGCTGGAATCGGGCCGCGGCGTCGGCGCGGGTGTCGGTGTCCGCGCCGGACGGCCGGCCGACAGGCGCGCCCTCTGCGCCGTCGGAGGCCGGACGGGCGGTCCGCCGTCCGGTGGCGATGATCTCTTCCACCGGCAGGCGACCGAACTCCGTCGTGCCCACCTCGGCGGCAGGGTTGGCGCGCCGCACCGCCGCCAGGGCGCGCCGGCGGGCCCAGAACCCGGTACGGTCGATCTTGTTCAGCACCACGAGATCGGCGTGGCGCATCTGGTCTTCCAGGAGGGGTCGGAGCTGCGGGTCCTTCCAGTAACGCCCGAGGCTGGTACCATCGACGATCGCCACGACGGTGTCGAGGTGCGCGATGCCGGACAGGGCCGTACTGGACCGCAGCGCCTGCACCAGTCGGCCAACCGGCGAACTCCCGGAGGTCTCGACGACGATCGCTTCCGGTGCCGGGTTTGTCGTGGCCAGTTCCGCCACCTGCGTGACGACCGCCTCGAGCTTGCCGGCGCCGGCGCGACCGCCGGAGACCGAGCGAAGGAGCGGAGTATCGGACACGGTGATATGCTCGCCACCGTGGAGATATGCGGAGTCAATGCTGGAGTGCGCGAGTTCGTTCACAACGACGCCTACGCGACGGTCCTGCGTGCTGTCCAGGAGATGTGCGATCAATGATGTCTTGCCGGCACCGAGAAAGCCGGTCACTACCGTAATGGGAACCATGCGCTGAAACGTAGCAGAAAAGACTTGACAGGCATAGCGGGAGCGCCAAGGGTATGGGGCATGGGTGACACCTTTCCGTTCCGCCGGTCGTTCTCGCTGGCGTTTCTTCTTGAGCATATGCGGCGGCGTGCCGACACCGTCCCGGCGGACGTGGCCGCGCGACTGGAGGAGGCGGCGAGTCGCATTGAAGCGGTCCCCGGCCTCGCGGAGCCGCGCATCCCGCTGCAGCGCGCCCGGGACAACGCGGCTGCGATCGAAGGTGCTCTGGCCCTGGTGTCTGCCGTGGGGAGCGATGAACCACTGGCGGTCGTTGAGCCGTTCTCCTTCGATACCGCTCTGGCCTCACCGCAGTTCGATGCGCTTTCCGGGTCCTATTTCACCGAGGAGAACGCCGACGAACGGGAAGCCGACGTGGACCGGGAGGCGATCTACGCCTTCGGGTTGATCCTGGCTCACGTCTACCGGTTGCCGGTGGAGCCGGTGTTTGACAAGGCGATCCGGGTGGTCGACCCGGAAAGCGGCCTGCCGAGGTACTTCCAGCTGAACGTGGACGAGCGCTTTGTGTCCATCGACGCAGACGACCCGCCGCCGCTGTCCGATTCGATCCGGGAGGAGCTCCTGGATAACCTGACCGACAGGGAGGTGCTGGCCGCCCACATCGACGCGCGTCGCTTCGAGTTTCGCGGGTTCCTGATCTTCCGCGCTATCGAAACCACCGACCAGACGCTGGAGAACATGATCAAGAACGAGGTGCTCCGGCCGCGGGCGATTACGGACCGCACGCGGTTCGGGGTGGTGCAGGAGCACGTGCGGGCCCTGCTGCGGCGACCGGAAGTCGAACTCCAGGTCGCGGCGGTGCACCGTGGTGATGTCCTGTTGCACCACGCCACCGGCGACGCAAGCAGTGACTGCATCGTCCACGACGCGCTGCGGCAGGCGATCGACACCTTCGCGGACTCGGTGTTCCTGCAGGTGTTTGAACGCGGCAGGCCGGTGGTGATCCGCGATCTGCCGAAGACGATGGAACACAGGGGGGCCCGGAAACGGCGTGCCTCCGACGGTCCGACGAGGGCGGCGTACGAGGAGCACCTCCTTTCCCGGGGAGTGCGATCGCTGATCGCAGCGCCGCTCGTCCGAAACGATGAGCCGATCGGCGTCCTGAGTCTCACCGCCCACACCGAGGGTGCCCTGACGCCGTACCATCTCCAGACGCTGCAGCCCGTTCTGCCGCTGTTTGCGGAGAGCATGCAGCGGGCGATCGACGATTTCGAGAATCGCGTGCAGCGGGTGATCCGTGAGGAGTGTACGGCGATCCATCCCGCGGTCGTCTGGCGCTTTGAGCGGGAGGCAACCGCCTATCTTGAACGGCAGTACGCCGATCCCACCACCGCAATGGGACCGATCGGGTTCGATCGGGTGTACCCGCTGTACGCCGCCACCGACATCCGGGGCTCCAGCGTGCTGCGCAATCAGGCGATCCAGGCGGACCTCCTGGTGCAGCTTCGGGACGCGACGGCGGTGCTCTCGGCGGTGAAGGAGCGGCGAGGCTGGCCGATCGTCGACGAACTGTTGTTCCGTACCGGCGAGTTTCAGCGGCTCCTCGCCGAGGGGCTCGGTTCGGGCGAGGAAGTCTCGGTCCTGAGCTTCCTGCGAAACGAGGTGGAACGGCACTTTGACCACTTTGTGGAGGCGGTGCCGGAGGCGGCCGCGGCGGTGGCGACCTATCGGGGACGGATCCATTCCCAGGCAGGGGCGGTGTACGACCGACGCGCGGCGTTCGACGAGAGTGTCCGGCAACTCAACCACACGATATCCCGCCTCCTGGACCGGGAACAGGTTCAAGCGCAGGAGATGTTTCCCCACTACTTCGACAAGCAGACGACCGACGGCGTGGATTTCAGCATGTACGTCGGTGCCTCACTGGTGGAAACCCGCAGCTGGGACACCCTGCACCTCAAGAACCTGCGCCTGTGGCAACTCCTGGTGCTGGTACGCATCGGTCAGGCGTGCATGACGATCCGGTCGCAGCTACCGGTTCCGCTGGAGACGACGCACCTGGTTGTCGTTCAGAACATGCCGCTGGATATCGCGTTCCGCTACGACGAGAAACGCTTTCACGTTGAGGGGGCGTACAACATCCGCTACGAGATCATGAAGAAGCGGATCGACAAGGCCACGGTGGAACCGGACGGCTCGCGGCTCACGCAGGTCGACACGCTCTCCGTGGTGTTCAGCCAGAAAGAGGAGGAGCAGGAGTACCGTCGCTACCTGCACTTCATGGCGGCGCAGGGGCTCACCGAGGGCGAACCCGAGGAGATCCGCATCGGGGAACTCCAGGGGGTCTCCGGCCTGCGGGCGCTGCGGGTCTCGCTTGCCGCGCCCTCCGACGATCAGGCGGACGTGCGAACCCTGTTGCAGGAGGCACAGCGCATCGGGTAGCTCCCGATGCGGTTCGCGCCGCGGCGGACGGTGCGGCCGGCGGATGGCGCAGCCGGCGACGCGCCGGGGCTACCAAAATGGCCGGAGTGGGTCTACACTGACGCCACTACCATGAACGCACATACCTCACCGATTCTGATTCTCGGCGCCGGGGCCCTTGGTGCCATGTACGCACAGCGCTTTCACGAGTCCGGTCTGCCGGTGGCGTTTCTCGCCGAGGGCGAGCGCGCGAAACGGCTGCGGACCGAAGGCGTTGCGGTCAACGGGACGCGGCTTTCGATTCCCGTTGTCGAACCCGACGGCGTCGCTCCCGGGCCGGCTGAATCGCCGGCCGTCGTCATCGTCGCCCTCAAGGATCAGCACGTGCCGGCGGCGCTTCCGTCGCTGGCGGCCGCCATCGGCGCCGACACCACCGTCTTTTCGGTAATGAACGGCATCGACAGCGAACGGCAGATCGCCGAGGGGATCGGCGACCCCGTTGACGGGGGCCGGGTGCTCCACTGCATGGTCGCCGGCATGGACGCCGTGCGCGAGGGCAACGCCGTGGAGTACACGCGCCTGGGAACGGTGTTCATCGGCGAGCGACGCAACGACCCCGGCGCCCCGACCCCGCGGGTGGCGGCGGTTCAGCGGCTGCTGGACGCCGCGGGCGTGGCGTGGAACACGCCCGAGGACATGGAGCGGGCGATCTGGAACAAGTTCATGCTCAACGTGGGGATCAACCAGTGGTCCGCGGTCCTCGGGGCGCCGTACCGGGTGTTTCATCGGCAGGACCACGCGCGCAACCTGATGCGCACCACCATGCACGAGGTGCTCGCGGTGGCCCGGGCGCGGGAGGTGGCGCTGTCGGACGAGGACCTCGAACACTGGTTCTCCGTGGTCGACACCCTCGGTCCCGACGGAAAAACCTCCATGCTGCAGGACGTGGAAGCCGGTCGCAAGACGGAGGTCGAAATGTTTGCCGGTCGGATGGTTGAGATGGGCCGGGAGGCGGGAATCCCGACGCCGCTGAACCAGGCCCTCCTGGACGCGATCCGCGCCGTGGAGGAAGAGGGGTTGCGGCGCCGGTAGGTCACCGGCGGACGAGCGGACTGAAGACGGGGGCGCGGATGGCGACCCCGCGAAGCGGCGGACCCGCGCGGTGCGGGCCGCACTACCGCCTCGCGCCGTCCGTCTACCTTTTGGCGTGCGCCTCCCGCAGCGCCGCGGCACTGTGGCGCGCGGCGTGCCAGAGCATGAGTCCCACCACCACCGTTGCGCCGATCGCCCAGGGATTGCCCTGGAAGAGGTGAAACAGCCAGAAGCGCACGTGGTTGCCTCCGTCGGTGAAGGCCGTGATCTGGCGCGTCGTCTCGAACTCGACGCCGGCGCTTGCCGACAGCTCCGTATAGAGCGGGGCGAGGACGCTGGCGATCCAGAGGTAGCTGGCGACGATCGGAACGCCGGTCAGGACCCCGCGAATGACGTTTCCGCGATGGGCAAGGGTGATCACCGCCATCACCGAGATGAGGTTCGGCAGGTCACCCAGCGGCAGAACCCGGTTGCCGGGGACGATGAACGCCAGAATCAGCGCCACCGGCATGAGCAGCAGACCGGTGGCGATCACCGACTTGTGGCCCATGACGACACCGGTGTCCATGGCGAAGTAGAGCTCGTGGTTCTCGCCGAATCGCCGCGCGAGGCGTTCCTTGAGGTGTTCCCCCAGCGGCCCGAAGCCTTCGCCGATGAGCCCCGCCGCCTTCGGCAGCAGGAACATGACCGCGGCGATGTGCACCGCCAGTTCCAGCGTGTCGCGGACGGAGTACCCGGCGGCAATCGCCAGGCCGAGGCCAACGAGCAGTCCCAGGACCATCGGCTCCCCGATTAGGCCAATCGATTTCCCCTCCTTCTCCGGGTTGAACTCCCAGTTCCGAACGCCGGGAATCCGGTCCCACACCCAGTCCATGACGGTGGCGAAGGGCAGCATACCCGTCACCGATACCGGTGAGACCGCCACGCTCCGCAGCCCCATCTCGCGCTCCACGTAGGCTCCGGAAAAGTCCGCCGTCTTGAACGTGTACGCCGCGATCACCAGCGTTGACGCCATGCCGAGCCACAGCGACCCGGTCACCGCCTGCAGCAGGGCACCGATAAGGGCGAAGTGCCACACGTTCCACAGGTCGATGTACACCGTCCGCGTCCAGCGCAGGCTGACCATGATCACGTTCAGCAGCACCACGAACGGAATCGACAGTGGTCCGATCAGGCTCCCCCAGGTGATCGCCGCCAGCGGTGGCCAGCCCACGTCCAGGACCGGAAAGTCCAGTCCCCGGACCTCGCTGATCGCCTCCACCGCGGGGGAGATGTTGGACACAAAGAAATCGAACGCGATGAACACACCGGCGAATCCCACGCCGAGTCGCAAGCCCACGAGAAACGCATCCCGGAGCTTCATGCCGACGATCAGCGCCATGACGAAGATGATGATCGGCAGCATGACGTACGCCGGGAACGAGAAAAACGAATCGATGAGTCGTGAAAAGGTTTGCATTGCCCGTATGATCGCGGGAGAGGGGGGGGAAATGTCTACCGTCGACCGGTCCGGACCGGTCCGGAGCGATCACACGCCATCACCGTACCGGAACGCCGGTGCGGGGTGTATACTCCCGCTCTCACATATTCTGCATCACGGAGGAATACAATGGACGAAAAACTCGTCGTGGTCTGGTCGAGCGGGGACCGGGAGGTCGCCCTGAAGATGGTCTTCATGTACACGCGCAACGCGCGCAAGCGCGGGTGGTTTGACGACGTCACGTTCGTGATCTGGGGCCCATCGGCGCAGCTGCTCGCCGCCGACGCCGAGATTCAGGCCGGTGTCGCCGAAATGAAGAACGAGGGCGTGCGCCTCGAGGCGTGTCGCGCCTGCGCCGATGGGTACGGCGTCTCGGCGGACCTGGAGAGCCTGGGCGTGGACGTGCGCTACATGGGCGAACCGCTCACCGGGTACCTCAAGGAGGGGCGCAGGGTCCTGACCTTCTGAGGCCGCCGACGGCGGCTACCATTCCACGATGAGGCGCACAACAAGCGGACGAGCCGTTGACCGGCCGACGCGCCGAACGTGGTACCCACTGCCGTCGTGGCGCTCTTCATACTCCGCGAACCCGTACCTGTAGCCGAGTGTGAACGTCGTTACGCGTTGGAACGGTGGAATGCGAACGCCGATATCGGCGGCCGCGCTCGGCAGGACGAGGAGTCCTGCGTCGGGATCGAAGAAGTCGGCTTCCACCGTCAGTCCAGCCTCGAACAGATGGACGGACGGCAGCGTGAACGCCTGTCGGACCGACACCGCCGCGCCGACGGGAAACTCGTCGGAACGGAGGTGTCGCGTGACGAGAATACCGGTCTGTGTCCGTGTACAGCGGCTGCCGTAGTCGAGCAGGACACCGCCGCCGGCATCTCGCGGGCCGATCTGTACAAACGGCGACAGCTCGAGTGCAGCGATCGGTGGTACCGGACCTGCGAGAATCGCGCACACGACTATCAGTATCGATCGCCGCATCGTCACGTGGATCATTCGTTACCTCCCACCTGCACTGTGGCGTGGTTGATGATACGCAACGCCGAGTCGATGCCGGCGAGATCGTCGTAGACGGTTCCGACGCCGATATCCCCCGGTTCGCTGTGACCGGTCAACTGCATCGTACGGGAGGCCCCGGGAACCGTCGTGTCGACGCCTGCGCAATAGATCAGCGCGGGCTGACCGCTCCCTCCGGGCCCTCCGGAGTAGCCGGACGTGCCAGGCCCGGCCCCGTCGGGATACGCTGCCGTGTAGTCCACGGAGTGGTTGATTTCGAGCCACACGTACACCTCCGCGGGGGGCGAATCCCATGAGACCACGTACGCGCTGTCGTCGACCGGCGTTGCTCCGGTGACACCGTCCGGGGCCGGTGACGAGGATGTCGGCTGGCCTCCCCGCGCCAGGGACCACACCGGGAGCGCCTCCGGCCGTCCGTCGTCGGCGCGGATCCACGATGCGTTTCCCATTTTCGCCGTCACGAACACCGTACCGACAAAGTCCAGCGGGTCCGCCGAAGCTGTCATCCACACCGCGAACGTGGGTGGGTTCGGACGCGAAATCGGCCCCAAGATTGGGTAGTCATGAAGCCACTCATCGCCCACCGAAATTTCGATGAGCATTTCGCCGCTCCCCACCGGGACCGGATCCAGGGTGCACCCGGCGCAGATGCACACGATGAGCGCAACCCCGATGGTGGGCCCGACGACACGGTTCATCTGTCGCCCGCCGCGGCGCGCCGCACAGACACCGTCGCGCGATCCACGATGGAGCGTGCGGTGTCTACCGACAGGAGTTCCGATCGGATGTCGCCGTCGCTGCCGGAGGGCGACCCGTGTCCCACGAGCCGCAATTTGATCGTATCGGTTTCCGAAAGATCCACCGTGGCTGCATACACCAGCGACGGTTGTCCGCTGCCCCATTCGCCGCCGTTGTAGTGCGGATCGTTTGTGTCGAGGTCGGGGCGGTACACGGCGTTGAAATCGAGGGAGTGGTTCACCTCGAGGAACACGACGACCTGCCGGTCGGTTCCGGTATCGAACGTGGCGTTGAGATCGAACTCCTCCGTCGGCGTGGCGAGGGTTACCGCATCCGGCATCGGGAGGTCTCTCGTCGGAAGCGGGTTCCCGTCCTCGGCAAACTGTCCACGCCGATGGGTCCAGACCGGAAGCGCCTCGGGTCGACGAATCTCGTCCGCCGGAACGTCTCCGGGGGCACGACGCCACGACTGGGTCGCGACTCTCTCGGTGACGAACAACGTGGCGAGGTAATCTCCCGAAGGCGACTCAACCCAGGCGGCCATCTGGGGCGGGTTGTTTTTGTGGATGAAACCCAGAATCGGGAAACGGTGCAGGTGTTCGGCCCCCGGTGTGACCCGTAGATCGAAGACCGCAGCCGACGCTCCGTAGGAACGGGTATCACTCACAGGCGTCTCTCCGGCGCCGCTGCCGTAGGCTGCTCCGATTGTCGTGACGATCAGTCCCATCACACATGCCCATCTCATGGTATACTCCTTTTGTAACCACCTGGTTACTTATGTCGGTGCTTCGAACAGTGAAACACCCGCCACATCACAATGCGTTACCGTGAGGCGGGCACCTGTTTCGCGGGCGCATGACCGGGGAGGCGTACCGATGACGGAGTCCAACAAAAAACGGTCGCGGACCCGCAACCGCGCGCGCACGCGAGGAAAGCTGATCGATGCCGCGATCGCGCTCATTGAGGAACGCGGAATGCAGGCTGTCGGCGTGAATGCGATTGCCGCGCGGGCCGGTGTCAGCAAGGTTCTGATCTACCGGTATTTCTCAGACATACACGGGCTGTTTCGGGCGGTGGCCGAGCGCCTGGCCGAACGGGGGACCGCGCCGGTGGATGTCCCTGCGGGGCTGGGTGACGGAGAGCCGTTTCGCCGGTTCGTCCGCGATGTTCTTGTGAACACGCACACGGCGCTGGATGAGGATGCAGTGACCAAACGAATCATGGTGCAGGAGCTGGGGGAGGATAACGAACTGACCCGAGCGATCGCCGCGGCCCGGGAAGCGCGCGGGCTGCGAATTACCGCGGCGATCCGTGAGGCGGTGAGCGCCGAGGTAGACTTCGAGGCCCTCGTCGCGGTGGTTTCGTCTTCGATCTTCTTTCTGACGTTGAAATCCGATCGCGTTCGGATGTTCAACGGGATCGACCTTCACTCGGAGGAAGGATGGAACCGGATTTGCGATACGCTCGCCGGTCTCGTCGATGCCTTCCTGGGTTCGAGCTGACACCGACGTGCGTGCGCCCGCGTGGGAGTCCTCCGTTCCTCCTACGCGGCACGGTGTGTTCCGACCGGTTGCGCGCTTGCGGGATTCCGCAGCCCGGGCGATGATACTGGTATGGACGCCCGACTTCCCACGGCTCTCCGCGAGAAATACCGTCTGGTTCATGTACCGGGACAGCGTCGATGCCGGGACTGGCTCCGCGCCACCGGAACGCGCATCGATGAGGGCCTGCCGGCGGAGCAGGCGGGGCTCGCTGCGGCGCAGGCGGTGTTCCCCTACGAGGCGGCCCGCACCGCACGCCCCGACTCGCCGCCGGTCACCGAGCTACTCTCACTGGGCGGTGACGAGACCGCGGCGGGAGGGACCCCGTCATGAACGGCCCTGACCCCACCGTACAGCGGCGCATTGACCGGATTCTCTCCCGGGTTCGCGATCCCGAAAGCGGACTCGCAATCGCCGATCTGGGTCTCGTACGGCGGGTGCGGGTCGCCGATGCCCATAGTGTCATCTATCTGGATGTGCCCTTCGATGCCCACGCCCCGGGCTGCCTCACCTGTGCGGGAATTGCGATGACGATCATCATGGGTATCCGGCGCGATCTCTCCGCCGCGTTCGAGGAAGAGTTTCCGGGTTACCGCGTCGAGTTCATCTGACCTGCCGGGTTCGAGCGGATCGCAGTATCTTCGATGCGGAGGTACTCCTCATGGCCAGTGATCCGAAAACGGTCCCCACGGACATCGACCCCAGACACCTGCTGGAGGCGGTGTCTGACGAGCGGCGCAGATCCGACGCGCTGCGGTTGCTGGACATCGTGGGCGAGGTGACCGGTGCGAAGCCGGAGGTGTGGGGTGATTCGATCATCGGATTCGGTCGATACGCGTACCGCTACGCGAGCGGCCGCAGCGGTGAGTGGATGCGCGTCGGGTTCGCCGCCCGGGCCCGCAGCCTCTCGGTGTACCTGATGGATGGCTGCCTGGGCTACGGCGACGACCCGGAAGTCTCGGCGCTCCTCGAGCGCCTTGGTCCTCACAAGACCGGCAAAGCGTGTCTGTATATCACACGCCTGGATCGGGTTGACGAAGCAGTGTTGCGGGAGCTGATCGGGCGCTCGTGGCGGGCTCCGGCGATCGGCGAGGAGCCGGCGCGCGATCGCGGAGACGGCTGAGCCGGCGCCAGGGCGCGTCGGTGTGCTCGCCGGTGAACGTCCGCGCGCCCGCCCTTTACAAAGCCCCCACGCCTTCTGCATGATGCCGCATGCAGCCCCACGACATCTTTCGAAACCTGTCGCCTCTCGATCACCGGTACTGGCTCGCCAATCGCGAACTGTTCGACCGTCTCGCCGACGTGCTGAGCGAGGAAGCCGCCGTCGGCCAGTGTGTTCGCGTCGAGTCGATCCTGCTCGTCCATCTGATCCGCCATCTGACTCCTGAAGGCCCCGACCGGGACGCGTGGATCGCCGCCGCCGAAGCGCTCCCGGAACGTGTTACGGCGGCGGAGGTGTACGAGGAGGAGGAAACCACCCGTCACAACATCCGTGCGATCGTCAATGTGATCCAGCGGCATCTTCCGGAGGAGATCCGGCACCTGGTCCACCTCGGGGCCACCTCGGTGGATATCCTCGACACGGCGGCGGCACTCCGCTATCGGGCTGCGGTGCGCACCGTCGTCCTGCCGGTTCTCATGCAGGTGGAGGAGCTGCTCATCCACCTGGCGGACACCACCGCCGACACGGTGTCGATCGGGCGAACCCACGGGCAGCACGCGGTGCCGATCACGATGGGGTGGACCTTTGCCGAATACGTCTCGAGGCTGGGGCAATCGATCGTCGAGATCGAGGCGCGCAGCCGCGGCCTCCACGGCAAGCTCGCCGGGGCGGTGGGGGCGTACAACGCCACCAGCGTGCTGCACCCGGACCCCGAGCGCCTCGAACGGGAGGTGCTCGCCGATCTGGATCTGGAACCGGGGGAACACGCCACCCAGATCGTCAGTCCGGAGCCGCTGCTGCGACTTCTGCTGGAGATGAACACCGCCTTCGGCGTTCTGGCGAACCTGGCGGACGACCTGCGCCACCTGCAACGCAGCGAGATCGCCGAACTTGCGGAGTACTTTGCCGCCGGTCAGGTGGGCAGCTCCACCATGCCCCACAAGCGCAACCCCTGGAACGCCGAACACGTGAAAAGCCTCTGGAAGACGTTTGCCCCCCGGAGCATGACGTGGTTCATGGACCAGATCTCGGAACACCAGCGCGACCTGTCCAACTCGGCATCCGGGCGCTTTGTGGTGGAGTTTGTCGCCGGTCTGGTGGCGGCGGCGGAACGGATGAGGAGCATCCTGGAGCGTCTCCACGTGGACGAGGACGGCATCGTCCGCAACCTCTCCGCGGGAGTCCGCCGGGTGCTCGCGGAGCCGCTGTACATCCTCCTCGCCGCGGGCGGGGTGAGCGACGCCCACGAGCAGTTGCGGCAGCTGACCCTGGCGGCGGACGAGTCGGGAACGGGGATTCTCGACGCCGCCCGCGCGCGACCGGAGCTGTGGGAGGTGGTCACCCGCACGTACCGCGAGCTCACCGGCGATGATCCCGACGTGTTTTTTGCCGATCCCGCCCACTACATCGGTCGCGCCGCCGAGCGAACCCGGGCGATCTGCGATGCCCACCGACGGTCGCTGGTCGCGTTGCGGGAGGTGCTGTGATGCCGGCTCTCGAGGCCGACCGGACCAGCGATGCCGCTCGGCGGGTGCTCTTTGTTGCGCCCCGGGAGTCGTTCGACGTGGTCTCACCGCGACTGACGGCCGAGTTTCGCGAGGAGGGGCTGCTCCACAGCGACGAACGGGTCTCCGTGCTGCGGCGCTACGCGGTCACGTTCGGTGGGTCCGAGCCGGGGCCGGAGCAGTGGGACCGCGCCGTGGCGGCGGTGTTTGCCGACCCCGCCGACGAACGGATCGTGACGCATCCGGAGGATGTACTCTCGCCCGACGGGGGCCAGGATGGAGCCCCCCGGTCGATCGTGTCCCTCGCCGTGCGCTACCACCGGGAACAGTTTGACCAGCGCGCCGACGCCGCGGAACAGGCGCTGCGGCTGGTTGGTATCGACGGAGCGCGGGTGACGGTGGCGGAGGTCTACGTTGCCCGGCTTCGACCCGGCGATAAGGACGTGATCGCCGAACGACGCCGCGAGTTGATCGCCCGCGTTGTGAATCCCGTGGATTCCGAACTGGTGGAGGACGACGATGCCGCCGGTTCTGCGGGCGAACGCGCCGCCGGCGATGTCGCTGCCGCCGCTCCAGCCGCTGATGTCCCGCCGGCGGAGACCGCCGAGGGGTCTCTCGAGGGTACGGCCCTCAACGCGGCGGACCGCACCTTTGTGGCGGAGTTTTTCGCCTCCCAGGACCGCGCGCCAACCGCCACGGAACTCGCGGTCATCGATACCTACTGGTCCGACCACTGCCGACACACCACCTTCCGGACCCGTCTGGACTCGGTGACCGTCGCCACGCAGGCAGGCGACGCCGACGCGCGGTCCGACACCACGCACACCGACGACGCGGACGCCGCGGCCATCCGGCGGGCGGTGGAGGAGAGCTGGTCGTGGTACCTCGCCGAACGCGAGCGTCGCGGGGAGACCGATCGCCCCGTCACCCTCATGGATCTCGCCACGGCGATGATGCGCTGGCGCCGCAGCGACGGCACGATTCCGGAGGTCGAGTTCTCCGCGGAGATCAACGCGTGCACGGTTCGTATCTCGGCCACGACCCCCGGTCTGGCGGAACCGATGGCGGAGGCGGCGCCGTGGCTCGTGCTGTTCAAGAACGAGACGCACAACCATCCCACGGAAATCGAGCCGTACGGCGGGGCCGCCACCTGTCTCGGCGGTGCGATCCGCGACCCGCTCTCCGGGCGGGCGCTGGTGTACCAGGCGATGCGCGTGTCCGGCGCCGCAGACCCACGCCGCGAACCGGGAACCCCCACGCTTCCGGGCAAGCTCCCGCAGCGGCGCATCACAACAGGCGCGGCGCGCGGGTACTCCAGCTACGGCAACCAGATCGGCGTGGCAACCGGGCTCGTGGATGAGGTCTACCACCCCGGATACCGCGCCAAGCGGCTCGAAATGGGGGCCGTGGTGGGCGCCGTTCCCGCCGGGCAGGTGCGACGGGAGGAACCGGTCGCCGGTGACGTCGTGCTTCTCATCGGCGGGCGCACGGGCCGTGACGGCATCGGCGGCGCGACCGGTTCCAGCCGCAGTCACAGCCGCTCCTCCCTGGAACGCGCCGGCGCCGAGGTCCAGAAGGGGAATCCACCCGTGGAGCGAGCGCTGCAGCGCCTGTTCAGTCGCCGGGAGTTCGCCGCCCTCGTGAAGCGCAGCAACGACTTTGGCGCCGGAGGCGTTGCCGTGGCGGTCGGGGAGATCGCCGATGGCGTAGAGATCGATCTGGATGCGGTGCCGTTGAAGTACGCTGGACTCTCACCGACGGAGATCGCAATCTCGGAAAGTCAGGAGCGTATGGCGGTCGTGGTCGCCGCCGCCGATCGTGAGGCAACGATCGCCCTGGCGGCGCAGGAAAACCTCGAGGCGACGGCGATCGCACGCGTTACCGCCGAGGATCGGTTGGTCATGGTCACCGGCGGACAGCGCGTGGTGGACCTGCCGCGGGCGTTCGTAGACAGCGCCGGCGTCCGTGGAACCACCGACGTCGAGCTGGCAACGGTGCGTTCCGACCGGGTGGGCACGGCGACCGGCTCCGTGGTGGCGCCGGCGGGGGCGACCGTCGGTGATCTCGCCGGCTCCGCGGGCGGACAGACCGCCGCGCCCGGCGTTCTGGAGCGGCTCCGGCGGCAACTCGGTGACCTGCGCTTCGCCTCCCGCCTGTCGCTGAGCGAGTGGTTCGACAGCTCCATTGGAGCGGGAACGCTGCTCGCCCACGCCGGTGGACGGCTGCAGCGCAGCCCCGTTCCCGCCATGGCGGCGCGCCTCCCGCACCGCTTTGCCGGCGCCGGCGATACGCCGCCGGAGGTGGCCACGGTCATGGCCTACGGCTTCGACCCGGACACTGCAACCGCGTCACCGTGGCGTGGCGCCTACCTGGCGGTGGTTGAGAGCGTTGCGCGGCTGGCGGCGGCCGGTGTGGCCCCCGGGGCGATCTGGCTCTCCCTGCAGGAGTACTTCCCTCGTCCGGGGACCGATCCCGGCCGCTGGGGGCTTCCGGCGGCGGCGCTCCTCGGTGCCCTGGCGGCGCAACGCGACCTGGGCGTCACGGCGATCGGTGGCAAGGACAGCATGTCGGGCTCCTTCGAGGAGATCGACGTGCCTCCCACCCTGATTTCCGTGGCGTTGGGGGTGTGCCCCGCGGACGGCGTGGTGCCACCCCACCTCACAGCGCCGGAGGCGTCGGTGTACCTGGTGCCGGTGCCGATGCGCCCGGAGGGAGTTCCCGACGCCGTGGCGGTGACGGCGGCGCATCGCTGGCTGCACGACGGTGTCGCCTCCGGGGTGATCACCGCCGCGGCCCCGGTCCGGGGCGCCGGCTGGCTGGCGACGGTCGCCCAGATGTGCTTCGGCGAGAACCTGGGGTTTGAGGCGGATCCGCTCCACGTGGAGCGAGCGCCCGATCCGTTCACGGCGGGGTACGGTACGATCGTGTTCGCCACCGACGGGTCCCTTCCCGATGTCACGGATGACGGTCCCGGAGCGGGAGGCGCATCAAATGGGAGTGGTGGGGTTCCGCGGCCTCCAGTGGTCCGGATCGGCGTGACCACCGCCGACGGAGTGATTCGGTGGGGGCGGGAACACGGTCGTACCGCCGATCTCTTTCGTGTCTGGTCCGCGCCGCTGGAGGAGGTGTTTCCGTCGCAACCGGCCCGGCGAAGTGGCGCTGCGTCGGCGGTGGAACGGGAGCGTTCTTCCAGCACCACCACCCCCGCCAGCACCACCACCCCCGCCAGCGCCACCGCTGCCGGCGCCGTGGTCCGGCCACGCCGACCGTCACGATCGGTGGCGGTCCCGCGGGTGGTGCTGCCGGTGTTCCCGGGCACCAACTGCGAGGACGACTCCACCGCCGTGTGGCGCCAGGCGGGAGCCGAGGTCCGGGAGGTGCTCATCCGCACCGGTTCCCGCGAGGTGCTGGAGGATTCGCTTGCAACGCTGGCGCGGGAACTCCGGGACGGTCAGATTCTCATGCTTCCGGGGGGATTCTCCGCCGGTGACGAACCCGCCGGGAGCGGCAAGTACATCGCCGCGGCGTTGCGCGCCCCCGTCGTGCGGGAGACGGTGGAACGCCACTTCGTGGACGGAGACCGGTTGATCCTGGGAATCTGCAACGGGTTTCAGGCGCTGGTACGCACCGGGCTCGTACCCTACGGTCGCTACGTGGACCGGGTCCCCGGGGCGCCGTCGCTGGCGCCGAATACGATCGGCCGCCACGTGTCGCGCACCGTACTCACCAGGATCGATGCCGATCGTGGGCCGTGGATGGCGCAGGCGACGGTCGGGGAGATCGTCTCGGTGCCGGTATCCCACGGCGAGGGGCGGTTCACGGCGGACGCGTCACTGGTCGCGGACCTCTCACGGGCCGGGCAGGTGGCGGCGCGCTACGTGGACTGGCAGGGGCGCCCACGGCAGGACCACCCGTGGAACCCCAACGGCTCGGACGACGCGATCGAAGCGCTTCTCTCACCGGACGGGCGATTCCTGGGGAAGATGGGGCACACCGAACGGGAGCGGCCGGGGCTGGCCCGTCATCTGCCGTCGGTGGGTTCCTGGGATCTGTGGCGCGCCGGGGTTGCCTGGTTCGCCTGACCGCGGCGCAGACTCCACCGCGCGCCGCGCGCCGCGGGCCCGACCCGGCCGGCGTCCTACACGCCCATGCAGGTTCCCAGCCGCTGGGCGCTGATAATCGACGGGTGGTCCGCCGGCACGATCTTCTTCTTGCCGGCGACATCTTTCAGCGGCACCGGTTCCGAGCGGTCGCCCTTCACGGCGATCATGTTGTTGTAGTTGCCCTCCGCCAGGGCGTCGGCGGCGGCGGTCCCCAGGATCGACGAGATAAAGCGATCCCGGGGCGAGGGACTGCCGCCGCGCTGCACGTGTCCCAGGGAGGTGACACGCGCCTCGGTTCCCGTGAGCTGCTGCAACTGTCGGGCGATCTGGCTGGCTTTGGGTTCCTGCACCAGATGGTAGGGCTGTCCGTCGGCGTCCCGTTCCACCACCACTTCCGCTCCCTTATCCTTTTTCTTCTTTCCGTCGGCGGCGGCTTTGGCCTCCGCCTTTGAGATCGCACCCTCCGCAACGGCGATGATGGAGAACCGTTTGCCGCTCATCCGGCGCTTTTCGAGATGCGCCGCCACCGCCTTCAGGTCGTAGGGAATCTCGGGGATCATGATCACGTCGGCGCCGCCGGCGATCCCCGCGCCCAGGGCGAGCCAGCCCGCGTTGTGGCCCATGATTTCGCACACAATGATCCGGTGGTGGCTCGTGGCGGTCGTGTGAAGGCGGTCGATCGCGTCGGTGGCGATGTTCATGGCGGTGTCGAATCCGAAGGTGATGTCCGTCTCGGCCACGTCGTTGTCGATCGTCTTTGGCAGTGTCAGCACATCGATGCCGCCCTCCTTGTGGAGGTGGTAGGCGTTCTTTTGCGTGCCCCCACCGCCGAGGCACACGAGACAGTCGATGTGGTGTTTGCGGATGTTCTCCACGGCGGCGTCGGTCATATCCATCTTCTTGCCACCCACCGGCATCTTGTGGGGTTTGTCCCGCGCCGTACCCAGGATGGTGCCACCCTGCGTGAGGATCCCGCTGACGGCGCGATCATCCAGGGCGATCGTCCGGTTCTGGACCAGGCCGCGAAACCCGTCCAGGAACCCCACGACCTTGATGCCGTAGGAGCCGATCGCCGCCTTCACGACGCCGCGAATCGCCGCGTTGAGTCCGGGGCAGTCGCCGCCGCTGGTCAGAATCCCGATACACTTCGTCTTGGAAGCCGCCATGAGTTCCTCCTCTGCAGCTTCCAGTATAGGGGGAGTTCTACGATCGGTGCGAATTCCCGTCCCGGCGGGGCAGACCGAAGGCGCGGTCCAGGTCCGCGATCTCGTCGTCGCCGATCGCCACGACCGGCCCGAGGTCCCGTGCTGAGAGGATCGATTCCGCGGTGTACTCCGCAACCTCGAGGCGGTCGAACGCCTGCAGAAGACTCCCTCCGGTCACGAAGAGCGCCTCGTTCTGCACGATGAGATTGGGCGTCGCGGGGTGGATCGCCCTTACGACGGTGTCGTAGTCGGCGTAGGAGACGCCGTAGGGCAGTTGTCGGATGTCGCGGAGGAGAATATAGCTCTCCGGTATCACACGTGAGTCGAAGGGATGGTGGGTTACCGCAAACGCCATCATCGCCGGGGGATGCGCCACGATGATCGCGTTGAGCTCCGGATGGGCGGCGTAGATCGCCTCGTGAAGCCGTGCCGACCGGCTCGCCGGGCGCCCCGCTTCCGCGCGGCCGCCCCGGATCAGCACCATGTCGGCCGGTTCCAGAAGCTTCCGGTCGTAGCCATAGGGTGTAATCAGAAACGAGTCTCCGTCGAGGCGCGCGGAGACCGTTCCCTCCGTGCTGGTCATCAGCAGCTGGTCGTAGGATCGGTGAACGATGTCCGCGATCTCCCGTCGCAGCTCCTTTTCCGGGGTTGTGTGTTCTTCCAGGGAAAACGTCTCGATCACAGGGGTTTTGCGGTGCACCTCCGCGATCTCGTTGTCGTTGAGCAGGCGCACGTCCCCCAGGCGGGCGGCGCGGACCTCGAGGCGGGCGCAGAAGTCGAGCGTTTCGAAGCGCATGAACGCCTCGAAGATGTCACTGCCCACGGTCACCGTCCCGTGGTTCTCCAGCAGGACCACGTTGTCGCCCTCGCCGAACTGCCGTGCGATGTTGCGGCCCAGTTCCTCGCTCCCGGGGAGCGCGTAGGGGACGACGGGGCATTCGCCGCAGATGAGGTAGGCGTTGGGTACCACGCGGGTCTGCACCGGCTTGCGCACCGCCGAGAAGCTAACCAGCGTGGGCGGGTGGGCGTGAACGATCGCGCGAACGTCGGGACGTGCCTCGTAGATAGCGCGGTGGAACGGGTACTCCGACGACGGTTTGTGACGGCCGCTGATCGTCCCGTCGGGAAACACCTGAACGATGTCGTCGCGCCGGAGTGCGCCTTTGTCGACGCCGCCGGGGGTGATCCACATCGTTCCGTCTTCATCCAGGAGGCTCAAATTGCCGCCGGAGGTGGTCGTCATGCCGTAGCGGTAGACGCGGTCCATCATTTCGACCAGGAGGTCCCGCGGATGGGCGATGCGGTGTTTGATTCCCGTGCGATGGTCGGTGTTCATGCCTTCAGTCTCCGGTGCCGTGGCGGCATGGTCAAGTGGGCGCTGTGATGCTGACAGACGTGTCGTGACGATCGAGATTGACCGGCGCGGCGGGAGCGGGTACCGTGGGTTCGTGGAGCATGACAGCACCCGGCTTGCGGCCCGGGGACGAACGATCGTCGTCGCCTCGTGGATCGGGATCGTCGGGAACGGCGTCCTGGCGATATTGAAAACGGTGGCGGGTTTCGTTTCCGGGAGCGCGGCGGTTCTCAGCGACGGGATCGACTCAGGGCTCGATGTTCTCACAAGCGGCATCACGCTGGTCGCCGCCCGCATCACCTCCAAGCCGCCGGACATCAACCATCCCTACGGGCACAGCCGGGCGGAAACGATCGCCACCAAGTCACTGTCGTTCGTGATTTTTTTTGCCGGCTCCCAGCTGGCATTCACCACGTTGGGGCAGCTCCTGCGGGGGGAGACGCGTGCGCTGCCCGGAAATGTTGCGCTCTGGGTGACCGGCGTTTCCATAGTGGGAAAGATCGGCCTCGCGCTCCACAAGCACATGGTGGGGCGCTCGGTGAACAGTCCCATGCTGGTGGCTGATGCGAAGAACATGCGCGCCGACATCGGGATCTCGATGGGCGTGCTTGTGGGCCTGGTTCTGACGGTGCAGCTGGACACGCCGGTACTGGACTCGGTGGTGGCGCTGCTCATCAGCGTGTGGATCATGTTCGTGGCGTTTCGCATCTTCCTGCAGACCAATACCGAACTGATGGAGGGCTACCACGACGAAGAGGCGTACCGTCAGATCTTTGACGCCATCGATTGCGTGGCCGGCGCTGAGCACCCCCACCGGACGCGCATTCGCTCCGTGGGAGCGATGCAGATCGTGGATCTGGATATCGAGGTAGACGGCGAACTGACGGTCCGGGAAGCTCACGAGATCGCCCAGCGTGCCGAACGGGCGATCAAAGCGGCGGTGGAAAACGTCTACGATGTCCTGGTGCACGTCGAGCCGATCGGCAACGTGGAGGGCAGCGAACGCTACGGGGTGTCCCGCAGGGCGCTTGACGATGCCCGCACCTCCGGCGACGGTTGCACGGACTGATTGACACGGCAGCCACCCCCGGGGAGGATGCCGCCATGAAGCACTCCCGAATATCTGTCGTGGCCGTTCTGGCTGCATGTCTCGCGTTGGCGGCGGTACCGGTCTGGTCCCGCGGCGTACCCGAGGAACCGCTGCGAACGATTTCCGTTCAGGGCATGGGGTCCGTGACGGCGGAGTCCGACACGGTGATCGTGGATGTGGGTGTCGCCGTCGTCGCCGACTCGGCGATCGAGGCGTCCCAGGCGGGGCGTGAACAGATGGCGCGTATCTACCGCGCCCTCGCCGACGCCGGCATCCCGGAGGGAGCGATCGAGACGACAAACGTCTCGCTGTACAGCGAGCCGACACCCGCAGGGCCCGATTCCCGGGAAACGCGTCAGCGCTACCGGGCCCGCAACGCCGTGCGCGTCACCAGCGACCGTATCGATGACGTCGGCTCCCTGGTCGATACGCTCGTGGGCAGCGGCGCAAACCAGCTCATGGGCGTGCGGTTCAGCGTTTCGGATCCGCAGCCGTACCAGGATGCCGCGTGGCGGGTGGCGGTTGCCGACGCGCGGCGGCAGGCAGAGCTGGTTGCCGCGGAGCTGGACCTCGGCGTTGGCGAGGTGGTGCGAGCCTCCACCGGCTCCCCGGCGGGAGGGGCCCCGGTCGCCTACGCCGCCATGGGCCGCGGCGGCGAGAGCACGCCGGTGTCGCCGGGCAGCATCGAGTTCCGCCAGAGCGTCACCGTGGAGTTCGCATTGGAGTAGTGCCCGCAGGTGGCCGGTGGCGTTCTACAGCGGGGCGCGCGTCCTGCACGGGAGTCGCCCCGTTGACCGGCACCGGCGCCGGCGCTACACTACCGGTCAGAAGCAAGGAGTCCATTCGACGTGAAAATGCAGGGCGAATAAGAGCGAAACCCCGTTTCCGGTTCCCGCGTACCCAGCGGGTACCCCGGCTCGTTGAGTCGGTACCGACAAACGGCCGGCCATCTTGTTCGTGTCCCGCTGCAATCACGGCGTTGTGGGCCGGGCCATTCCGGACTCTGTCGGAGGGCCTCTCGTGCTTCATCTTTCCCATCTTTCGTATTCCTATCCCGGCGCATCGCTGCCGGTATTCTCATCGGTAGCCGCAGTCCTCGATCGAGGGTGGACAGGCGTCGTCGGCGCAAACGGCGCGGGCAAAAGCACGCTTCTCAAGGTGTGCACCGGCCTGCTCGAACCCACACAGGGGACTGTCTCGCCGTCGGGGCACGCGCTGTACTGCGACCAGCGCACCGAGGAGCCGCCCACCGACTGGGAGGATTTTCTCAACGCGTGGGATGAGCGCTCCATCGCGCTGATGGATCGCCTGGGCATCGAGTACACCTGGCAATACCGGTGGTCAAGCCTGAGCTTCGGCGAACGGAAGCGGGCCCAGCTGGCGACGGCGCTGTGGGTGGCCCCTGAGGTTCTGGCGGTGGACGAACCGACCAACCATCTCGACGGTGACGCCCGGCGGATGATCGTTGCAGCCCTTGCGGACTGGGACGGCGTCGGACTCCTGGTCAGTCACGATCGCGCGGTTCTCGACGGACTCTGCCGCCGGACACTGTTCCTGGCGGAGGGGACCGCCGTGCTGCGGCCGGGCGGCGTCTCCGCGGGGCTCGCGGAGGAGGCGCGGGAGCGCACCGCGGCACTCCGGGAGCGGGAGGAGACACGGCGCGAGGTTCGGCGCCTCCGGCGGGAGGCGCAGCGACGCGACGCGATATCCGAGCGTTCCCGCGGGCGGCTCTCGAAAAAGCGCGTGGGTCGCGCTGACGCCGACACGCGGGCGCGGATCGACCTGGCGAGACTCACCGGCAAGGATCGGCGCGCGGGGACGGCGGCCCGGGAGATGCGGGCACGGGCCGATGCCGCTGAAGAGACGCGGCGGTCGATATCGGTGGCGCCGGCGACCTTCTCCCCACCCCCGGGGGCGCTGGGTATCCCGGCAACGGTGGCAGCCGGTGACACGGTGTGCCGACTTCCGGCGGGTGAGATCGTGGTGGGCCAGGACCCGCCGTTCCGGGTGCGACACCCGGAGCTATCGGTGGCCCCCGGCGAACGGGTCGGCCTCGCCGGGCCCAACGGTGCCGGCAAGTCGACCGTCCTGCGGCACCTGTCTGCGGCGGCTCACCATGTCCCGGTTCAGGTCCTGGCGCAGGAACTCGAGACCGGCGAGGTGCGCGCGATTCGCAGCGCGCTGGATAGCCTGTCCCGCGACGAGCGGGGGCGCGTGGTGTCGCTGGTGGCGCAGCTCGGAAGCGACCCTGAGCGCGTCCTCGATACCGGGTTTCCCAGTCCGGGGGAGGCGCGGAAGATCCTGATCGCACTGGCGGTGGTGCGGCCACCGGCGCTCATGGTGCTGGACGAACCGACCAACCATCTGGATCTGCCGTCGGTGATGGCGCTGGAGGCGACGTTGCAGGTGTTTCCCGGGAGTCTCATCGTGGTGAGCCACGACGAACGGTTTCTTGCCGGTGTCTCCGATACCCACTGGCGCCTCGATCGTGAGGGGAACACGGCGACGCTGACGGTGCAATCGTCCCCGCCGCGGGATGATTCTCGTTGAACTGTGGCTGCGGTCGGGGTATTCTGGGGAGACCGCGCTGGTGTTCGCCCCGTGAAACAACTGATCAACCGTGTGTCGCTGTCACTGCCGCTTTTCCTCACGATCCTCCTGCCGATCGTGGGGACCGTGGTGTTGTCGGTCCTGGTGGTGGACGCGTTCGACCGTGCCAGGGGCGTCGCGATTACGGTGCAGGAGCAGGACCTCGACCAGCTCGTGCAGCTCACGGGGCGCGCGATCGACGAGCTGTGGATCGAGCCGCGCAGCGAGATGATCGAGCGGCTCTCCCGGGCGGACGTTCTGCGACGACGGCTGCAGGGAGCGGCATCGTTCGACGAGCTCGTTCGTGAATGGCGGGCGGCGCGCCCGGCCCTCGGTGACTACTTCTACATCTACTACGGACTTCAGGACGGCCGGATCGAACTGTATCCCGATGATCCGCTGCCGCCGGGCTACGATCATCGGACCCGTCCCTGGTATCGCCGCGGTATGGCCTCGGAGGGGGGGGCCGTGTGGACCGCGCCGTACCGCGAGATTATCACCGGTCAGGTGATCGTGAGCACGGTGGTGCCGCTCTTCGCCGACGGCGCCGAACCGGGAGATCGTCCGATCGGAGTCTTTGCCGCCGATGTGACCTTCGAGGATCTGACCGCCATTCTGCACGCGGTGGACCTGCCCGGCGGCGGCGCGGTGTTCCTGCTCGACGCCCTCGGCAATCCGTTTGTGGGGACCGACGCGACGTGGGTCAACGCGCGTCGGCTGCCCAGCGCGGGAACGCGGCTGTTCGTGAATACCGGCGAGCCGTTGTCCAACGGCTGGCGCGTCGCGGTTGTGGTGCCGCGCTCGTCCCTGGCGGCGACGTTCGACCGGCTCCGCCGTCCGATCCTGGGGTGGGCGGTCGCCGTGGTGGCGGTAGTTGCAGTGGTGCTGGCGCTGCTCGTCATGCGCACGGCGACGCGGGCGCACCGCCTGGCGCGGTACTTTCAGCTCGTGGAGGACGAATCGGTTGCCCCTCGCACGCTCTTCCGGACCCGGGACGAGTTCTCCTTTCTCAACGAACGCTTCAACCGCGCGGTGGATGCCGCCCGGTCCGCGCGCAGGGAGACGGTGGCGCGGGAGGAGACGTTCCGATTCCTGGTGGAGGATGTGCCGGTGGGTTACTTCCGGTGTCGCACCGACGGGCAGCTGCTGGACGTCAACCGTCACTGCGCGGAGATGCTCGGCTATTCCCACGACGCGGTGCCGCAAGAGGTATCCTCGATCACGGACCTGTACCACGACAGCGCCCGACGGCGGGAGATATTCCGCGACCTCATGGCGGACGGGGAGGTGCACAACCGCAAGGTGCGGTTCGAGTCGCGGGACGGGCAGCCGGTGTGGCTCTCCATGACGGCGTGCCTCGACCGTGGCGCCAGCACGGCCTCCTCCGAGATTCGCGGGTTTCTCATCGACGTCACCGCCGACGTGATGGAACGCAACGAACTCCATACGCTGGCGCAGTACGACGCCCTCACCGGCGCAGCGAACCGGCGCGCCTTTGACGAGGCGATCGCGCGTACCGTCGACGCGGCGGTGGACGCCGGTGGCGCGGTGGGACTGGTGCTCTTCGACATCGACGAGTTCAAGAGGATCAACGACACCTGGGGCCACGACGTCGGCGACCGGACGCTGAGTGCCGTGGTGATCTCCGCCGGCGGCATTCTCCGGAGTCAGGACACGCTGGCGAGGCTGGGGGGCGATGAGTTTGCGGTGTTGCTCCCGGGTGCCGACGAGGACGCTGCGTACGGACTGGCGATCCGTATTCGCGAAGCGGTTCGCAACGCCGCGTTCCCCTCGGACCTGCCGACGGCACCGACGTTGAGCATCGGCGTTAGTGCCGCCACCGGAGCGGTGATCGAGCCCGGAGATCTGATGAAACGCGCCGACGTGGCGCTGTACCGGGCGAAACACTCGGGCAGAGACGAGATCGTCCGCGCTTCGCGTTCCGACGATACCTCCGACGAGCGCTGCAGCTAGCCGCGGCGACGCGCCCCGGTGGGTTGGTCGCCGGCTCCGGATCGCCGGTCTGTCAGCGGCGGGCACGCCCGCCGGTTGAGACGCTGACCCCGATCGCGCCACCGACGGCAACGCCGGAATCCACGCCTGCGTCGACTCCTGCAAGCGAGGTGACGGCCGTTTCGGGCTGGTCGATCCGAAAGAGGAGGTCGCCGGCCTCCCCGGGAGCGCCGCCCGCGAGGACGTTGATATCGGCGTACAGCGTTCCCACGACGCTCAGGCGGCGAACGTGCACCCTCGACGTCACCCCGATGCCGACGATCGCCTCGAGGAGCCCGGCGTCGTGTCTACCGTCGGCGTACTGCAGTGTCGAGACCCAGTCTTCTCCGATGTAGAGCGATTGCAGCCACGCGTCGAACCCGAGGCGAGCGGTCGGCACCAGATCGATCCGTACCGGTCCCCGTTCCCGTTCCCACACGCGGTAGCCGGCGGCGAACCGAATCGCGGTGCGGCTTTCGACGATCGCGCGGACCTCGCCGCCCGCCGAAAGCAGCCCCAGGACATCGTCGATGCTGTCGGACTCATAGTCCTCACGGGTCCAGTTGATCGCGCCGGCCTCAAACCCGAGAAACAGACCGCCGGCGAGATCGACACCGAGATTCAGGAACGTGGGTATTCCCGGTACGGGTGCAGCGTAGACCCGTTCGTTGGCGGGCATGTACAGACCGTGCGTGGCCACGCCGTAGGAGACGATCGGTCGGCGAGCGATCCCCGTTCGGGTGTTCCGTGACCACGGTCGCGGGTTGGGCGGGACCGTCTCCGGTTTGGGCGTCGACTCCACCGCCGCCGGTTCCTCCTCCGGCGCGATCTCCGCGAGCTCTGCGACCTCCGCTCCCGTGTCTCCCTCGGGCTCCGGCGCCGCCGGCGGCTCCGGAAACGTGAAAGCCAGCGCCGTTCGGGCTCCCTCCATGACCGTGACGGTCTCCGAGAGCAGCACGTCTCCCGCCGACGGACCGTTGGTGGCGATGACCGTCACCGTCCGGTCGCCGATCAGGACGTTCGATACCGACGTGGCGTTCACGGCCACCTGCGTGCCATCGACCAGGACCCGATACGAGCCGTCGGTCCACCCGTCGTTCCTCAACTGGAGCGAGCCGAAGGCGATCCGCTGACCGCTGAAGGCGGACAGGAAGCTGACGGCGAGCTCGTCGGCGACGGTGAAAGTATCGAAGAGGGACGTGGCGGTACGGGTCTCGTCCACCGTGACGGCTCCGGCGCCGCGGTTCCACACGGCCGCCTCGATCACGATGGCGTCATCGTCGCCCTGTTTCACCGACCCAAAGACGATGTAGTCCATCGTCTCAGCCTCCGCAAACGCCTCCAGGGCATTCGGGTCTCCGTCGATCACGTCAGGAGGAATCCGTTCCGACGGGATCGACCGGACGTCGAAGTCTCCGAGGATGCGCAACGAGGTGTCGATTGTCTGGGCCACCGAGGCGCCCACCGGATCCAGGGCCGGATTGCCGGTTTCGTTGGCGGCGGGGACCACCAGGACCCAGGGAGCGAGGTCCTGCTGCGCCTGGATCACCGGTCCCGTGCATACCGCCAGGACGATGGCGATCGCGTGCGTCAGTCGCGCCGACGGGGGCTGTCGCGTGTCCATACCAGCTATAGTAGCTTGATGAGCGAATAAGTCAACAATTTTGTGGCCGGAGTCAGGGATCAGGCGCGACGTGCCGCACGGATCACCGTTCCCGCGGCGAGGGAGTGCGCCACCTCCGGTGACGGCACGATCGCACCGTGATCGGCGTTCGTGACGCGGTCGGTGGGTGCGCCGTCCGGCGTCAGGAGTGTGAACGAACGATCCGTCACCCGCGTCGGAGACGCCGGGTTTTGCGGCAGGTACTCGATCGTTGTTCCGGCGTGAATCGTGTTTTTCACCGTCAGACGCCACGCGTCCGGCCCCAGGTGAGGAGCGCGGTCGTCGACCACCGCCATTAGCCGATGGTCCCCCGGAGTGTCCCCCTCCGCCGGTTCGTGGACCGTACCGTCTCCGAACAGAAACCCGGCGGTGTACTCACGGTGGGCGATGCGGAACAGCTCCTGGCGGTGGGCGTCCAGGTCACCGACCGGCGTTCCGGATGCGACGTCCGCGCCGGCGCAGGCATCGATCGCGGCGCGATAGCTGCGGGTGACTGCGGCGACGTAGAGCGAACTCTTCATGCGTCCCTCGATCTTCACGGCGTCCACGCCGGCCTCCATCAGTTCCGGGATGTGGTCGAACAGGTTCAGGTCCCGCGACGACAGGATCGTGGTGAAGCGTCCGTCGGATTCCACCGGGATGAACCGGCCCGGTCGCTGTCGTTCCTCCAGGCGGTACTGTTCCACCCGGTATTTCCAGCGGCAGGACTGGGCGCAGTCCCCGCGGTTGGCGGAGCGACCGGCGAGTTCGTCGGAGAGAAAACAGCGCCCGGAGTAGGCCATGCACATGGCGCCGTGGACGAAGACTTCGACCTCCAGCCCCGGAACCGCGTCCTTGATCGCGCGAACCTCATCCAGGGAGAGTTCCCTGGATGGCACGATTCGACTGAACCCGAGGCGGTGGTACACGCGGGCGGCGGCGGCGTTGGTGCAGTTGGCCTGCGTCGACAGGTGTAGTTCCACTCCCGGCATGGCGCGGTTGACGGCATCGATCAGTCCGATATCGGCGAGGATCACCGCGTCGATCGGCAGCACCGCCAGACGGGAGAGCACATCCGGCACCCGCCGGAGATCGTCCTGGTGGGCGAACAGGTTGAGGGCGGCGTACAGCTTTCTGCCCCCTGCCTTGAGGCGGCGGAGGTCGGCGGCGAGCGCCTCCGGGTCTTCCCCGGGGATCGCGTCTGCGTGAGTCCGAAGGCTGAAGCCGTGGACGCCGATGTATGCGGCGTCGGCGCCGTAGCGGTACGCGGTCGCGAGCTTCTCGAGCGACCCCGCCGGGGAGAGCAGTTCCATAGCGTGGCGCGTAGCGTATCGAGGTACCGTGGACGGTGCAAGCGCGTCGCAATCCCGTGCTCCGCGGCTTGTCCCGTGGTGACCGAGTGTGTACACTGCGGGTACCGTATAATCCCGATAATCGGTTCGGGAGTTTCTACCAGGGCGCCGGAACGCTCTGACTACGGGCAGAAATTCCCTCCTCGTCGCGTACCACCCCGTTCGGTGGTGTTTCTGCTTTGTAGCCGATGTGTTCCCGCCCCCCGGCCCCACAGGAGGAGCCATGGAACAGGGACGCCTGCTCTACGAGGGCAAAGCCAAGCGAGTCTTCGCGACCACCGACCCCGATCTCGTCATCTTCGAGTACAAGGACGACGCCACCGCCTTCAACGGAACCAAACACAGCCAGTTTGCCGGCAAGGGCGAACTCAACAACCGCCTCAGCGGTCGGCTGCTGGAGGCGGTCGCCGCCGCCGGTGTACCGACACATTTTGTCCGGCTCCTCTCGGCGACGCAGCAGCTCTGCCGGCGCGTGGCGATCGTGCCGCTGGAGGTGGTGATACGCAACCGTGTCGCCGGCAGCATGGCGCGCCGGCTCGGCATCGAGGAGGGCACCACGCTCAAACACCCGGTGTTCGAGCTGTGCTACAAAAACGACGAACTGGGCGACCCCCTTGTGGCGCCCTCCCACGCCGCCGCAACCGGCATGGCCACGTGGTCGGAGATTCGCTGGATGGAACGGTCCGCCGCCACCGTCAACCGTATCCTGTCCGAGCACATGGCAGCCGTGGGTATCGAACTCATCGATTTCAAGCTGGAGTACGGGCGCCGGGACGACGGGAGCCTCCTGCTGGCGGACGAGATCAGTCCCGACACCTGCCGCCTGTGGGACCGGACCACCGGGGAGCGCCTGGACAAGGATCGCTTCCGGCGGGACCTGGCCCCGCTCCTGGACGGCTACCGCGAGATCCTCCGGCGCCTCGAGGAAGCGACCACGTGAGGCGGGGGCACAGAGATGACCTGCGACTGCAGGTGACCGATATCCACGACCCCGACGATCGGCTTCACGAGGAGTGCGGTGTCTTCGGGATGTTCGTTCCCGACCGCGACGACCCGATCACCGAGTCGATCGGTCGCGTGGTGTACTACGGACTCTATTCCCAGCAGCACCGGGGTCAGGAGAGCGCCGGGATCGTGGTCGCCGGCGACGACGGGCTGGAACAGCACCGCGGCATGGGCCTCGTGGCGGAGGTGTTCTCCGACCGCCTGCTCGACGGTCTTTCGGGGCGGGCGGCGATCGGCCATGTGCGCTATTCAACCGCCGGTTCCTCCACGATCGCCAACGCCCAGCCGCTGATGGCGCAGTCCAAGCTCGGCACGATCGCGATCGGTCACAACGGGAACCTGGTGAACGCCCCGGTGATCCGGGACCTGCTGGAGGACGCCGGCGTCATGTTTCAGACCTCCAGTGACTCCGAGGTGATCCTGAACCTGGTGGCGCGGAGCGCCCGCCACGGTCTGCGACGGGCGATCCAGGACGCGATGCGGGCGATCCAGGGGGCGTTCTCGCTGGTGCTGCTCACGGAGGACAGTCTGATCGCGGTCCGCGATCCCAAGGGGATCCGGCCGCTGGTTCTGGGAAAACTGGGCGAGTCAACGATCGTGGCCAGCGAGTCCTGCGCCCTGGACGCTGTGGGAGCGGACCTCGTCCGGGACGTGGAGCCCGGGGAGATCGTAATCGTGAGCGGCGAGGGCATCGAATCGCTGCAGCTCAACGAGCGTACGCAGAGCCAGGTCTGCTCCTTTGAGTTTGTCTACTTCTCCCGCCCCGACAGTGAGGTGGATCAGGTAAGCGTCTACGCCTCCCGCATGGAGGCGGGCCGCATCCTGTGGCGGGAGGCGCCGGTGGAGGCCGACGTGGTGAGCGGCGTACCCGACTCCGGCGTGGTCGCGGCCCACGGCTACGCGGAGGCCTCCGGAATCCCCTTCGGGATGACGCTGATCAAAAACAAGTACGTGGGGCGGTCGTTCATCGCGCCGACGCAGGAGCTGCGGGAGCGGGCGGTGAGCGTGAAGCTGAACGCTCTGCGGCGAAACGTGGCGGGGAAGCGCATCGTCCTCATCGACGACTCGATCGTCCGCGGCACCACGATGCGTCGCCTGGTGACGATGCTGCGGCGCGCCGGTGCCGCCGAAGTCCACATTCGCATCGCCTCTCCCCCGGTGCAGCACGCCTGCTACTTCGGCATGGACTACCCCAGCCGCAACGAACTCGCCGGCCGCCGCGGCGTTGAGGCGGTGCGGGAGATGATCGGCGCGGACTCGCTGGCGTACCTGTCACTGCCGGGCCTCCATGCGTCTCTCGGCGACACGGGTCAGTACTGCGTCGGCTGCCTCACCGGGGTGTATCCGGTGGCGGCGCCGGTGGGGCTGGAAAAGGACGAACTGCCGCCGGCGATCGCCGAACGCGACGCCGCAGCCGGGAGGCGGGGATGAGCGGCGACCCGAACGACCGTGGCTCCGGCGCGATCGACTACCGCGCCGCGGGGGTGGACGTGGCGGCGGGGCAGCAGGTTGTGCGCGACATCGGCGCCACCGTGGCGGCAACCCACGGGCCGGAGGTCCTCGGGGACCTGGGAGCGTTTGCCGGGCTCTACGCCCTCGGTTCGTACCGCGACCCGGTGCTGGTCTCCGGTACCGACGGCGTCGGCACCAAGGTGGAGCTGGCTCGCGCCGCCGGGCTCTGGGACACGATCGGCATCGACCTGGTCGGTATGTGCGTGAACGACGTGGTGTGCCACGGCGCGCGCCCGCTGTTCTTCCTTGACTACATCGCTGTGGACCGTCTGGACGCGGTTGAGGTACCGGCGGTGGTATCCGGCGTTGCCGAAGGGTGCCGCCGCGCCCGCTGCGCGCTGATCGGTGGGGAAACCGCCGAGATGCCGGGCGTCTATCGCCCCGGGCGTTTCGACCTCGCCGGTTTCTGCGTGGGTGTGGTGGAGCGCGAGGCGCTGGTGGACGGATCGGCCCTCGAGCCCGGCATGGCGGTGGTGGGGCTGGCGTCCAGCGGGTTTCACTCCAACGGGTACTCCCTGTTGCGACGCCTGTTTCCGGAGATCGAATCGGCGGATGGCACGGTCGGCGGAGGCGCGGCGTCGGACGGTTCGATGACGGCGACGGCGGCGGCGCGACTGCGGGACGAGTTGCTGACTCCCACGCGCATCTATGCAGCCGTGGTGGCGGACCTGATGCAGAGCTGCCGGGTGGCGGGGCTGGCGCACGTGACCGGTGGCGGGTGGTGGGAAAACCTGCCCCGCCTCCTGGGTACCGTCCGGGACCGACATACCCTGCGGGTGGACGCCGCCGCCCTGGCGCCGCCGGCGGTCTTCGACGTCCTCGCGGGCACCGCGGTGACGCCGGCGGAGGCGTACCGCACGTTCAATATGGGGTTGGGCATGGCGTGCGCAATGCCGTCGGAGGACGTGAACGGGGCGATGGAGGTTGCCGCCTCCCACGGCATCGACGCCGCCGTGATCGGAACGGTGGCACCGCGGGATGGAGATCGCGAGATTGTCGTCTCCGGCGTTCCCGACTCGTGGCAGACGTGGCGGGCGCAGTTCGCATGACGGTCCCCGCGCTGGCGGTCTTCGCGTCCGGTTCCGGCACGACGTTGCAGGCGATCCTGGACGCCGTCGCCGACGGCATCCTTCCACTCCGGGTGAACGTGGTGGTCGTTGACCGCCCCGGGACCGGCGCGGAAGATCGCGCTGCCACCGCCGGGGTCCCCGTCCGCCTGGTGGATCGCAGCGGTCACGACCGACGCTCGCTCTCGGCGGCGATCGACGCGGTGCTGCCGGCGGACACCGCCGCGGTGATGCTCGCCGGCTTTCTCTCGATCGTGGCGGAACCGCTCCTTACGCGCTTCTCCGGCCGCATGCTCAATCTGCACCCGGCGCTGCTGCCGTCCTACGGGGGGCCGGGAATGTACGGGGAGCACGTCCACCGGGCGGTCCTCGCCGCCGGGGAGCGTACGACCGGCTGCACGGTCCACGAGGTGGACGCCGGTACCGATACCGGGCGCATACTCCTCCAACGCCGTATTCCGGTGCTTCCCGACGATACGGTGGCCTCTCTCCAGCGGCGCCTGCGCCCCGTAGAGCACCGCGCCGTCATCGATGCGCTGCTGACGCTCATCAGCGACCTGCGGTAGTATCGGTGCCTCAAAGGAGTGAATCATGAAGGTCCTGGTCGTAGGTTCCGGTGGTCGTGAGCACGCCCTCGCGTGGCGCCTCGCCACCAGTGAGAGTGTGTCCCGCGTTGTGGTTGCCCCCGGAAATCCCGGCATCGCCCTCGACGAGCGCATCCAGTGCGTGCCCGATCCCGTTTCCGCCGAACTGGTGGCCGATCACGGGATCGACCTGGTGATCGTGGGTCCCGAGGCGCCCCTTGTGGACGGGATGGCGGATACGCTCCGCGCCGCCGGTGTGGACGTGGTGGGGCCCTCTGCGGCTGCGGCGCAGCTCGAGGGAAGCAAGGCGTTCGCCAAGGACTTCATGCAGGCGAACGGGATCAGGACCGCGGAACACCGCGTGTGTCGCAGCGTGCACGAGGCCCGGGCGGCGGTTGCGGAGTTCGGTGTCCCGGTTGTGGTCAAGGCCGACGGCCTCGCCGCGGGCAAGGGTGTGTCGGTGTGCGAATCCGAGACGCAGGCTCACGCGGCGATCGAGACGATCATGAACGAGCGCCTCTTCGGCGACGCCGGTGAGACGGTCGTCGTGGAACGGTTCCTGTCGGGGTTTGAGGCCTCGGTGATCGTGCTTGTCGACGAGACCGCGCACCTTACACTCCCGGCGGCTCAGGACCACAAACAGATCGGCGACGGTGGCGTCGGCGCCAACACCGGCGGTATGGGGGCGGTGGCACCGAACCCCGCGATCGACCCCGAACTTCATCGGCGGATCGGCGCGGAGATCGTGGAGCCGAGTGTCGCCGCGATTCAGGCGTCGGGCTGGACCTTTCGGGGGTTCCTGTTCATCGGTCTGATGATCGACGACGACGGTCCCCGGGTGCTCGAGTACAACGTTCGATTCGGTGACCCGGAGGCGCAGGCGATCCTGCCGCTCCTGGACGGCGATTTCGGAACTCTGATGCGGGGGCTGGCGCAGGGCCGCCTCCGGAAAGCGGCGTCGGAGGCCGGATACGCCGTCCGCGACGGCGCGAGCTGCACGGTGGTGGCCGCCGCCGGAGGATACCCGGGGCCGTACACCAGCGGCGACGAGATCGAGCGTCGACCCGTTCCCGCCGGCAGCGATATGGATGCCTCCACGGAACTGTTCTTTGCCGGCGTCTCCGCGGGACCGACGGCGGGGACGCTGCGAACCGCCGGCGGACGCGTGCTGGCGGCGTCCGCCGTAGCGGCAACGATGGACGAGGCGCGCCGCCGCGCCTACGGACGACTGCTGCTCGTCTCCTTCGACGGGATGCGTTTTCGCCGCGACATCGGCGGTGCCGACGTAACCGCGCGGGTGGTCGAGGAGAGCGACGCACTCATGCTGCAGTTTCGCAAGCGCGGTGGCCTGCTCCCGGTGGTTGTCCAGGACGCCGAGACTCAGGACGTGCTGATGGTGGGCTACGCCAACGCCAGGGCGGTGGACGAAACGCGGCGTTCGGGGTACGCCACCTTCTGGAGTACGAGTCGCAGCGAGATCTGGACCAAGGGAGCCACCAGCGGTGACTGGCTGAAGGTGGAGGAGATCCGCGTGGACTGCGATCAGGACGCGCTGTTGTATCGGGTTCGTCTGGAGGGGCGTGGGGTGTGTCACACCCGCGACCGGGAGAACCACCCGCGATACCGCTGCTTCTACCGATCCGTCCGCCCGGACGGCTCCCTGCAGAACGACGCGCCGTAGCGCCGCCGACGGTCAGCGCGGGGCGGCCGCGCCCGACGGACGCAGGATCCGTCCCGCCCCGGTCGTTCACCCCGGGGCGATCAGAAGCCGCAGGGCGGCGGCGGCGGTCAGCGAGAGGACGATCACGCGGAACGTGTTGGCCGGTACCCGCGGAAGAAGCCATCGTCCGGCGAACGTCCCCACGATCGCCGCCGGCAGCACCAGCGCGCTGAAGACGAACATTTCCGGTCCCACGGAATGCCATACCCACAGGTGCAGGGGGATCTTGGAAAAGTTCATCATGAAATAGAACACGCTCGCGGTCCCGACGAACGCCTCTTTCGTGAGCCCACCGAGGATGAGATACAGATTCACCACGGGGCCGGCACTGTTGCCGATCATGGTCGCGAATCCTGCCGTCACGCCGATCGGCGGCACCGCCCAGCGGGGGACGCGGCCGGTGAGGTTCGACGCATCACCGCGCCATACGAGCGAGAGGACGACGGTCACGAGGATCACGGCGCCGAGAACCCGGTTGAAGACGTGGGCGTTGAGGTGATTCCCCACGATCACGCCCACCACCACGCCGGCGATCGTGCCGGGCAGGAGGCGAAGGGCCGTGCGGAGCTGAATCCCGTGGCGGTACGACGTGATCGCCACCAGATCGGCGAAGACGTAGATCGGCATGAGAATTCCGAGGGCGGTGCGGGCGCCCAGGTACGCGGCGAGAAACGGGACCACAACAACCCCGGCCGATGGGAACGAGGTTTTCGCGGCACCCAGCACGAAGGCCGCGATCGCCAGCGGCACGAGAAGCGAAGGTTCGAGGGCGGGCATCGATCAGGCCCCTTCCCGCTGTGACGCCACCGTCTCCAGCTGATCCTCGAGGATGACCGCCACGTCGGCTGCCTCCTGAATCGCCTCGGCGATCGCATCCATCGACTCGGTGATCTCCGCCGTGACCGACCCCAGGGTGGTCCGTGCACCGTCCAGCTGTTGTGCCGCCTGCGTGACCTCCCCCTGGGTAGCGCGGGTGTCTTCGCTGAGGTCGCGGACGGCGTTGGTGATCTCCCGCAGCGCGGAGATCGCCTGCAGGACTTCGTTTCCGCCCTGGGTGAGTTCCTGATTCGCCGAGGCGATCTGGGAAAAGGCGTGGCGGACGTTGGAGAACCCCTCCGCCGCCGAGCGGTACGAGCCGGCGGTGCGTTCCACCGCCCCCCGCGCCTCCTCGATCGAGGAGGTGATCGTCTCGACCTGATCGTGGATCTCGTTGACCTCGGCGCTGGTCTGCTCCGAGAGTTTTCGGATTTCGCCGGCCACCACCGAGAACCCCCTGCCCGCGTCACCGGCGTGGGCGGCCTCGATCGCGGCGTTCATCGCCAGGAGCTGCGTTTGCGATGCGACGTTGGCGATCACCGAAACCATCTCGTGAATCTGCTCGCCGGCGTGGCCGAGGCGGTCAACCGTGCTGGACAGCAGGTTGGCATCCTCCTGCGCCCGGGTCACGTCGCGGGTGACCGTGTCGATGTTGTCGTTCTGTTTCTGAACGATCTGGTTCACGCTCGAGAGGTTGGCCACCATCTCCTCGACCGCAGCGCTCGATTCGGTGACGTGGCTCGCCTGATCGTTCGCCTGATTGCTGAGCGATTCCATTTGCCGGCCGGTGTGCTCCGCGGCGCGGTTGATGTTCCTGTTCGCCTCATCGACAACGTGTTCGGTGGACACCAGGTTGTCCAGCGCCTTCCTGACTCGGCGCAGGGTGTTCAACGCCTGTTCGGTGCTCGTGGTGAGCTCCGACCCGGTATTGAGCTGGTCCAGTGTCTGGGCGAACAGTTCGTCGGTGCGGCGTTGTACTGCCTCCCGATCCGCTTTTGTCTCGGCGATATCCACCATGCGGCGCACCTGGTTGGACACACCCATGAGCAGGAACACATCCTCGAACACGACCCAGCCGATGTGGACAAACGAACGCAGCAGCTGCGGCGAGGTGAGGCCGTAGATCGACTGCGGCAGAAAGAGACCGCGCAGGATGTGGTCCACACCGGTCACCGCCGTCGCGACGGCGATCACCTTCCAGTCCCGGTAGAACGCCAGAATCGCCAGGCTGCCGAAGATGTGAAAGTGGGACTCAATACGTCCCCCGGTCATGTGGATGATGACCGCGGAGAAGAGCATCTGCGCGGTGGCGACCACGTAGCGCGTACCGGCGGCGGTGGGTGCCACGCGTATCAGGGCCCAGGGGCCCAGCGCGAGCAGACCCGCGCCGGCGATGGCGCCGGCGATGTGAACGTTCAGACGACCGGTTTCGGCGATCCAGGTTCCCGGAGTGACCAGCAGGCTGAGGACGACGACGAACGCCCACTGACACAGCAGGAGCCACTGGACGATGCGGTTGGTCTGGCGGGTATTTGAGTCGAACGATTCGCGAAACAGGGACTGTGGCGCAGTCATTGGGTGCTCCTTGTTGATGTGCATGTGGCGGCCGGGCGTGGTCTATTCACCCGCGATCTCCCGGGCCAGGTCCTGGTATTCCTTCAGGGCCTCCGGATTCGCCATGGCGTCGGCGTTTGTCGCGATCCCCCCGGCGAGAATGTCGCGGACGGCGATTTCCACCTTCTTGCCACTGCGGGTATACGGCACCGCCGACACCGCGAACACCCGGGCCGGTACGTGCCGTGGACTGGCGTTCTCGCGGATACGGAGACGGATCCTCTCGACGCACGCGGCGTCGATCGTGATCCCGGCGGCGGGAACGACGAAGAGCACCACCTCCACGTCACCGCCCACGGGGCGGCCCACCACGAGGCTGTCGGCGACCTCCGGCATCGATTCCACGTGGCGGTAGATTTCGGCCGTCCCGATACGTACACCTCCCGGGTTGAGCGTCGCGTCGCTGCGACCGTACACCACAACGCCGCCGATCGTCTCCACGGTTCCCGTGATTTCCACGTAGTCTCCATGGGTCCACCAGCCCGGAAACCGCTCGAAGTAGGCGGCACGGTACCGTGACCCGTCGACATCGCCGTGGAACGTCAGTGGTCGCGACGGAAACGGGACGCGACACACAAGCTCGCCGCGCTCGCCGAACAGCGGTGTACCGTCCGCGGCGACCGCGGCGATGTCCATTCCCAGCCCCGCGGCCTGAATCTCCCCGCGGCGAACGGGCAGTGTCGGTACGCCGAGCATGAAACAGCTGATGATGTCTGTGCCGCCGGAGATGCTCGCGAGCTGGACGTGCGGCGCCAGGTCGCGGTACACGTAGTCGAACTCCTCCGGCAGCAGCGGCGCGCCCGTGGAGAACAGGACCCTCAGAGAGGCGGTCCGGTCGACGGCGCTGACCCCGCTGGCGCGGCACGCCGAGAGGAAGCGCGGACTGACTCCCAGGTGTGTCAGGCGTTCGGAGGCCGCAAGGTTCCACAGGTGGTCGGGACCCGGTTCCACGGGCGAACCATCGTACAGCACCACCGTCGCCCCGGTTCCCAGGGCAGATACCAGCCAGTTCCACATCATCCAGCCGCAGGTGGTGAAGTACAGGACCCTGTCGCCGGCGTGAATCTCGCTGTGCAGGATATGCTCCTTGGAGTGCTGCAGCAGGGTGCCGCCGACCCCGTGGACGATACACTTGGGCGTCCCGGTGGTTCCGGAGCTGAACATCGTGTACATCGGATGGTCAAAGGGGAACGTGGGGAGGGCGGCGAGGGAGGCGGCGCGCTCGTCGGGAGTCCGCTCCCGCGCGTTCCACGGCGACGGGAACGGGTCGAATCCCACCGAAGGCGATGACGCGGAGCGAGACGCCTCCGGAAGGCTTTCCACCGCCAGGGCCCGGCGAACGCCCGGCAGTCGACGACGCACTTCCTCCATGCGATCGGCGACGGTGTAGGTTCGGCCGCCGTAGCGGTAGCCGGTACAGCCGATGAAGACAACGGGATCGATCTGCGCAAAGCGGTCAACGATCGCCTGGACGCCGAAGTCCGGCGACGCGCTCGACCACACGCCACCGAGGGATACCACCGCGAGCATCGCGACGACCGCCTCCACACCGTTGGGTACGACCGCGGCGACGCGGTCTCCCGGAGAGATCACCGTCTGGAGGCGTTCGCGGAGGTCCAGGACGGCGTCGGCGAGGCGCCCGTGGGAGAGACTGTGCCGCGACTCCGTCTCAGTGACCGCCACAAGGGCCTCCCCGGCCGCGGTCTGCGCGTCCGCGGCGTGGCGCAGCAGATGACGGGCCGCCGAGAGTCGCAGCCCCGGAAACCAGCGTCGGTGCTGGAAATCACCGCCGTCGTGGGGCGGGGTCGCCTCACCCTCGACGTCGATTCCCGAGTGCTCGAGCCACAGACTCCAGAACCGATCGGGATCGGATACGGACCATTCGTGGAGATCGGGGTAGCGGTGGAGATCCCGCCCCGCGACCCGCGACGCGTGCACGGCGAAGCGGTGTAGCGCGGTACGTTGCGGCGACGGGGGATCCCAGAGGACGGGAGAAGGCGCGCGTTTCACGCTGACCAGTGTAGCCCGGGGCGGCGAAAATCGCCACGGAGGGTCCGCGGGGTCCGGGCTACTCCACCGCCGGGAGCCGAACCAGAAACCGTGCTCCGGAGCGGCCGTCGGGACGATCCTCGACGGTGACGCGGCCACCGTGCAGCGTAACGAGGTTGCGCACGATCGAGAGCCCCAATCCGCTGCCGCCGTGTTCGCGGTTGCGGTCCGCGTCGAGCCGAACAAAACGGTCAAAGACGCGATCGCGCTGGGTCAGGGGTACCCCCGGGCCGCTGTCGTCCACGGTCAGCCACACCCCGCCGTCATCGTCTCCGCACGCGAGGTCGACGCGGCCGCGGGGCGGTGTGTGCCGCAGGGCGTTCGAAAGCAGGTTGGTCAGAATCTGCTGGAGGCGGGCGGGGTCGGCGCTGGCGGGACACGGTGTGTCAGCGGTCACCTCGATCGCGATGCCGCGGCGCTCGGCGTCCGGCAGGAACTGGTCGCGGGCTTCCTCGAGAACCGCGGACAGGTCGATCCGGCGCAGGTCCAGCGCGACGCGACCCGCATCGAGACGCGCCAGCGTCTGCAGGTCCGCCACAAGGTCCGCGATGCGGCCGACGCTCCGGTGGAGTGCATCCCACTGCGCACCGTCGGGGGTGTAGACGCCGTCACGGAGCATCTCGATCCGAGCCGAGAGCAGACTGATCGGCGTTCGCAGTTCGTGGGCGGCGTCGGCAACGAAGCGGCGCCGCGTCTCCTCCTGCATCTCGACGTCCCGGGCCATGGAGTTGAAACTCTGCGCCAGGGAGCGGAGTTCGTGGTCCGCGGCGGGTTCCGCCACGCGTACGGAGTAGTCTCCGGTGGCGAGGGTGCGACTGGCCGCCTCGAGCGCGCGGATAGGGCGCAGCAGCCACCGCGCCCAGAGCGCTCCCACGATCAGCGCGCCGATCAGTACGCTCACACCGGCGGCTGCGGTTGCCCGCACGATGCTGCCCATGATTGCAGCGTGGATCGGGTTGTCACCTCCGCGGATCATGGACCCGACGAACAACCACCCGAACGGCGCGGAGGCGGGGCCCAGGGGAACGCCGTCCTCGGGGGTGAGCGGTGACTCCACAGTGACCGGCATACTGGATGCGACGGGAACGCCGCGGGCGTCCACTACCACGACGGCCCGGTCGAGGAAGGGGGTCACATCGCGATCCGGTCTCGGGGCCATGCGACCGCCCTGCATCATCGGCATCGCCGGCATGTGGCCGGAGCGTTCCAGGAGGCGATTGACCTCGTTCCACGACCCGCGGCGGCGGTACAGGTCCTCGATCAGCGGCGCAAGACGCACGGCGGTGGCGCGGTCCACACGGTCCCCCGTATCCACGACATCGCGACGGGTCACTCCGACGACGACCAGGGAGAAGATCGTCAGGGCAACCACAACCAGAAGGACGTGGCTCGCCGCGACCCGGGCGGTCAGGCCGAGTCTCACGGTGACGCCTCCATCCGGTATCCGACGCCCCACACCGTTACGACGCGGCGCGGTTCCCGGGGATTCTCCTCGATGAGTTTGCGGATGTTCTTGATGTGCACGTCGATCGACCGCTCGTAGCCCTCGAAGGCGTCCTCCTGAAAGCTCTCGAGGAGTTGCAGCCTGGTGTAGACGCGCCCCGGGTGGGCCGCCAGTCTGCTGAGGATCGCAAACTGCGCCGCCGTCATGTGCACGGGCCGGTCGCCGACGTGCACCGTACGCCGGTCGGGATCGATGACCAGGTCTCCCACCACGATGCGGGCCGGTGTGCCGGCGGACCGTCCGTTCCCGGTACCGCGACGCAGCACCGCGGCGACGCGCATCGCGAGCTCCGGCAGGCTGAACGGTTTGACGACATAGTCGTCGGCGCCGACCTCGAACCCCCTGAGGCGGTCCTCTTCCTCGCCCCGGGCGGTGACCATTATGACCGGCGTTGTCGTCTGCGCCCGGATCGTGCGCGCCACGTCGATGCCGTCGAGTGTCGGGAGGTTGAGGTCCAGAATCACCAGATCTGGGGCGCGCTCGAACACGGTTCTGAGGGCCGAGGCGCCGTCGCGGGCTTCGATCGTCTCGTAGCCCCGATGCGTCAAAAAGTCACGGACCATCTGATTGAGTTCGGGCTCGTCTTCGACGACCAGGATCGTGTGCATCGTCTGCATAGTATCAGGGTGCGGGCGCCGGGACCACGGGCGGACGCAGAAACGGGGTCGGCGCGTGCCGACCCCGTGTTCCGCGCGGTACGCGCCGGTCTCAGGCACCGGTCGTGGCGTCTACCAGCGCCCCATCATGCCGCCGTGGTGGCCGCCGAAGCCGCCCATGGGGCCGCCGAAGCCGGTGCCACTCGGAAGGACAACGCGGGTCCCGTCGACCTCGATTGCGGTGACCCGTACAAAGTGGTCTTCACCGAGCAGATCCGGCGATGCCACGTTTGCCACGTATCCGGTCACGGTGATCGTCTGACCGTTCCGGACCGAAACCTCCTGCGCCAGGGCGGGGTGAATATGCAGCACATAGTCGGTGCCGCCGCTGGTGAGGACCGGGGCCTGATCCTCGGCGAGCTGCAGGCGTCCGGTCAGCTCCGTTTCCTCGGCGTCCTGGTCGATCCAGCCGGGTCCCCATCCCATCATGTCATCGGCGTCGTAGCGGGGCCCGTACATGCCGGCGCCGGGAGTCGCGGCCCGGCCCTGAGTCTGCTGCCGTCCCATCGTCCCGGGTCCACCGGTCCAGCCCTGCGCGCTCGCTATCGTTGCCGTCAGAATGACCAGTGTGGTGGCCAGTACAATTCGCTTTGTCATGTCGTTACGCCTCCTGCGTTGAAGTGATGGTCCCAAGCTATCCGAGAGGTATGAACGAAGTTTGAACGGGGTCTATTGATTGTCTGAACGCTGGCGTGTAGCGTGGCGGACATGGAACACGCCGACGGCGGTCTCGGGGAGCTTCTGGACCGCGCGATCGAATACACCGAGCTCAAAGACGTGGACCGCAGCGGCTGGGTCCTCAGGGGAGTGGAGGACGCGGAGTCCGTGGCCGATCATTCCTGGGGAACCGCGCAGCTGTGCCTGCTCTTCGCCTCCCACGCCCTCGTCGACCCGGACCTGGCGCTTCTGGACCCGCATCGTGCGGTCTCCATGGCCCTCGTCCACGACCTGGCGGAGGTGCGGGTGGGAGATATCCCCCGGCGGGCAGCAACCGACGCCACCGATGTCGTCGACAAGGCGCGGAAGGAGTCAGCCGCGATCATGCACCTGACCGCCACCGATGCCGCCGACGAGGACGCTCCCACCGCCGTGAGTCTGCATCTCGTTCACGACCTGTGGCGGGAGTACGAGGAGGCGGCATCTCCCTCTGCGCGTTTCGTTCGTGACATGAACCTGATCGACATGTGCCTCCAGGCGCTGATCTACGAACGCGACCGCCGCTACGACGGCGAGGATCGGCAGGAGGAGTTTCCCGACTATCCCCGCATGGATGAGTTCTTTGAGACCAGTCGGGCGCGATTCTCAACGGATCTGGGGCGCCATCTCCACCGGATGGTGGAATACCGGTACCGGACCGTCGTGCGGTCGAATCAGGAAAACCGAATGGTGTAGGACCGACCTGCGGCCGTGTCGCGGTACTCGCCGGAGCCCCCGAGCTGATCCGCAAGGAGGTACGGTATGCGGTCGGTCTCCAGCGGAACCGCGGCGGCAGCGCCGCCGTCCTCCGCGGCGTCCCCGGCGTCGTCCACCCCGAGGCTCAGGCAGAACCCGTCGTCGACCTCTGCCAGCGACACGTGCAACAGCCGCGAGTCGAACTCCGGATACGCCCTGCCGAGATCCTGGACCAGCTCGTTGACCAGGAGCGCTACCGGTACCGCCCGCCGCATGGGGAGTGACGGCACGGTGATCGAGAATCGGTCGGTGTCGACCGCGTACTTCCCGAGGTTTGCGAGCGCCGTGTGCGCCACCCGTTCCACCAGCGCCCGCGGATCCACATCGGAGAACGATCGTTCCCGGTACAGTTCGTCGAACACTTCGCTGAGCGCCGCGATGCGCGTCTCCAGGAACTCCGGCCGACTCAGTCGTGCCAGGCTTCCGATGAGCTGCAGATTGTCCCGAACACGGTGGTGAACCTCGTGCAGCAGCGCCTCCTTCTCGTCCATCAGGTTCCGCTGTTCGGTGATGTCCGAGAGCGTTCCCTGCAGTCCGATGATCCTGCCGGCGCGGTCTTTGAGCGCCGAGGTCCGCGTCTGAACCCAGCGCAGCTCTCCTTCGGTTCGGTGGTGCTGCCATTCGCTCACCGCGAGTGTGTCCAGCGTGCCGTTCCGGGCGGCCGCCAGCAGTCCTTCCACCTCGTTGCGGAAGCTGTCTGGCTCCACCATTGAGGAGGCGGTCCACAGGGGTCTGCCGAGGAGCGATTCCGGCTCCACGCCCACGATCCGCCCGGCGGCGCGGCTCACGTAGGTGAGGGTTCCGTCGAGATCGGTGGTCCAGATGAGGTCGTTGGCGCTCTCGACGATATTCTCGTACTGTTCCTCCAGCAGGAGCCGCTCGGTGACATCCAGCCACAACAGCGCGGCGTAGCCGTCGTCCTCCTCGAACGAGTACAGCAGCGTAGCACGGGCGATGCGTCCCGGTTCCAGTGAGACCTCAACCGCCCGCGGCGCGTCGGGGTCACGGCGCTCGGCGAGGTAGAGGAGGGACTGCATCTCGTCGGTGGTGATCACGCGGTCGATTCGTCGTCCCAGGATCGCCTCCTCCGGTTTTCCCACCAGGGTGGCGAAGGCGCGGTTCACCCACACCAGCGTGAGTTCGCGATCGATCTTGCAGACACCATCGGAGATGTGGTCCAGGATCTGGTCGACATCCTCCTTGAACTCCAGGAGTTCGCGGGTGATGTGCCGGGAAAAGATGCCGTCGGCTCCGATCGTGCTCGTCCTGCCCATCTCGGACATGCGATCGAAGTTGCGCAGGGAATCCTTGAGGTACTGCAGGGTGGAGGCGATCGGCCCTTTGGCGATGTATATGTCACAGGGAGTGCGGGCGCGCAGGTCCGGTGCCTCGATCGCCACGCCGGAGATCACGATCGTGCGGATGGTTCGCCATTCGGGAACCGAGTTCACGATCTTGAGGAGTTTCTCCCCACCGATATTCGGCATGATCAGGTCGGTGACGAGGACGTCGGGAATCGCCTCCTCGATCGAGCGGAGCGCCTCGACACCGCTGGTCGCGGTTCGCACCTCGTAGCCCTCACCCGTCAGGCCCATTTCAAGGAGTTCGAGAATATCCGGATCGTTGTCAACCAGCAGGAGATGTCCCATTCACACCCATTCGCGCAGAGGTCTGCCTATGTACCATACTTATCGGCGTTCTTTCCAGCCCACTGGATGATGGAGTTCACCGACCGACCGGTAGCGGGCCGGTCGGTGACACAATCACCGGAGGCCGGTGTTCCATTCCGGTACCATGCACAAGCTCAGTCTCGTTATTCTCCTGGTTGCGGCACCGGTGGTGTCCATCCTTGCACAATCTCCGGATCCGGAACCCCGTCACTGGGGCGTTGTTCCGATTCCGGTTCTCGGCTATACCCCCGACTTCGGCGGGATCTTCGGCCTTGCCGGGATCGGATTCTACGGTCCCGACGTGAACGTCCCGGACGCGCTCAAGGAGGGGCGTCGAACCAACACCGCAGCGGTCAACGGCCTGGCGACCTCCAATGGATCCTTTGTTCTGGCGCTCTCATCCGATACCTACTTCGTCCGGGATCGCTACCGCATGGAGGCGGGCATCGCCGCGTCCCGAACCCCGCGGGAGTACTTCGGTATCGGCGATGCCACACGACGGGACGACGGTGTCGGGTACACGTCCGCCAACGGTGAGCTGAGCCTGGCCGTAAGTCGTCGGATCGGGCGCAATCTCTTTGTGGGGCCGATGCTCGACGGAGGCACCGTCGATATTCTGGAAAGCGACGACCGGGCCTACCTGGCGCTCGATTCGTGGAGCCGCCTCGGAGGTGGCGTGCGGCTGGTGTGGGATTCCACCGGCGGCGCGTTCTATCCGGACCACGGAACGGTCGTTGATACGGTGGTCACGCAGTACGCCGGGTTCGGGACGTACACGTTCGATCTTCGCGTCTTCCGTTCCCCGTGGCGGGAGGGATCCCGAGCTGCGGAGCACGTGGTGGCGTTCCAGTCGCGATACCGGCACAGCTGGGGTGACCCGACGTGGGACCAGCTCGCTACCCTCGGCGGCGACGGCGTGTTCCGCGGCTACCTCGAGGGACGCTTTCGTGACACCGCCGCCGCCAGCGCCCAGGTGGAGTACCGTATGCCCCTGGGGCGACGGGTCGGCGTCGTGGCCTTTGCATCGATCGGCCAGGTGGGTGACAATGGAATCGACATGGACTGGCTCGATCCCAAGACCGCAGCGGGTCTCGGCGCCCGGGTGACACTCAACGCCGACCAGAAACTCAACCTTCGCATCGACATCGCCTTCAGTCCCGAGGGTGGGTCTCCGTACATCAGCGCCGGGGAGGCGTTCTGATGCGCCCCGTCCGTCGTCGGCACCGCGAATGGCGAGGCACTTACGCCCCACCGGGACTCGACCCGATCCCCGGGGGCGGAACGGACGAGGCGCTGGTGTGCGACTACGGCCCCGCCGGCGTCTCCCGCGACGACATCGTTACCGCCGACGAGCTCGGGGCACTTCCCGCGGCGGCGGGAGGACGGACCGGCGCGGTGCGGCTGGTGGTGATCACCGGTGTGGAGGTGGGGCCGGCGGCGCTGGCGGTGGTCGACAGCCTGAACCTCAACAGCCTGGAACGGGAGGACGTCCTGAGCGACGGTCATCAGGTGAAGATCGCTGCGCTTGAGTCGTCCCGCGCCGCCGGTGACGGGTTTCTGGCGCTGCTGCCGTTCGCGGTCGTCGACGGTGAGCAGGTGGTGCACACGCGTCTTGCGCTGGTGCAGCGCGGATCGACGGTGGTGGTGCTGCAGGAGACCGAGCTCGCGCCGGTGGCGTCGGTTGTGGCGCGAATCCGCGACGGGGCCGGCCGCGTGCGGCAGATGTCGGCGAACTACCTGGCGTATCTGATGATCGACGGCGTCGCCGACGCCGGGAGCAGCGTATCGGCATTGCTGCTCGATCGTCTGGAAGACGTGGAGGAGCGAATCCTGGAGGGACACACGGGCCGAGCCCTGTTCCGGGAGGTGCAGGACCTCCGGCTTCTGAGCGTGTGGGCGCGGCGGACGGTCGCGGGACTCCGGGATGAACTGGCCGCGGAGCTCGGTCCCGGGGAGGGCGTGTTCGAGGCTGCCGTCCGTCCCTATGCCTCCGACTGTCTCGAGCACGCGTCGATGGTACAGGATGGCCTGGAGAGTCGCAGGGAGCAGGCGGCGTCGCTGGTTCCCCTCTACACGGCGATTTCGGGCGCCGCGATGAACGAGGTCATGAAGACGCTCACGATCATTGCCACGATCTTCATTCCCCTGACGTTTATCGCGGGTATCTACGGGATGAACTTCGCCACCATGCCGGAGCTGGCATGGCGGTGGGGGTATCCGGCTGTTCTTCTGGTGATGGCGATCGTTGCGGGAGGGATGATCTGGTACTTCCGTCGTCGGCGATGGATGTAGCCGCCGCGAAGACAAGCCGCGTCCGGCGGTGCCGCGTCCGGGGCGGCCACGCCCGGTGGCGCGATCAGACGCTCAGGTCTACGCGCTGACCCAGGTTGGGGTCGGTCATGGCGAGCCCCTGCTGAATCTGTGCCTCCGTTGCGCCGGTGGACGCGGCGCCGGCGCTCGTGATCAACCGGGCGACCTGCTGTCCCTGACTCGCCGCCAGGTCGATGCTGCTTTTCAGCACCGCCATGCCGGCATCCTGTTGTACCTGCGCCTGTTGCATGCCCACATAGGCTGCGGTTACAGAATCGATCATATGACAAAAGATAGCGCGCGCCGGCGGTGCTGTCCAGCGTGCCGGCGCGCGGGGATGCGGTGAGTCGCGCGGGGCTCCGAAAGCCGCGGGGCTCCTGCGACCGCGGGGCTCCTACAACCGCGGCACGTAGTCGGTGCGAGCGTCCAGCAGTTCTCCGGTGTAGGTCTCGCCCATCTCGTTGTCGTAGGAGAACTTCACCGTTGTGCCGGGGACGGAGTCGACGATCCACCACGCCATGTTGATCGGCTCACCGGATTCCTCGTCCACCCCGCGGGCGCGGACGATGTCGGCGGAGTAGCTTCCGGCGGGGACGGTGACAGATCCGGAGGACCGGTCGACCGTGAGCCCGTCGGCTTCACCATCGGCGATCGCCTGGGCCATCGTGCCGAATCCCTCTTCGCTCTCGTAGGCCCCGATGTTGACCGTTACTGCGGCGGTGCGGGTGTCCGCGTTCTGGGAATCGCGGTACTTGAGCCGGGTTACCATCCCGTCCGGCGAGACCAGGTACTCGTACTCAATGCGGTAGTTCTCGTGTGAGAGGCTGATGTACCACCAGCTGCCCGTGTCATCCCGGGAGAGGAGCGCCCGTTCGATTTCCATCTCATCGCGGGCACCGGCGCCGTCGGTCCAGACCAGGCGCCAGTAGACGCCGTCGCCGGGGGAGTAGCCGGCGGTGCTGCCGTTGTAGCTGGTGAGAAACACGGTTTGGGCCCAGACGATCTGGAACGCCGCTCCCGGCGGGAGCATCATGAGACTGCCGTCACCGGCGCCGAAGGGGCTTTCCGCGGCGTCGGCATCGCCGGTGGATCCAGTATCCTCCGCCGGCTCCGACCGGGGAGTGGCGGACTCCGTGGATTTTCCGATGATCGCCGCGCCGAGGGCATCCCCCGCCACGGACTCCAGGGTTGTGCAGCCGACGAGCGTTGTTATCAGCGCCGCCGCTGCAAGCACGCGCAGATTGAGTGATCGTTTCATCACTCAATCATACGCGCTTCAGACGTACTGTTCCAGAATTGATCGGATCTGCGAGGCAGATTCCGCCGCCAGACAGCGCGTGGCGACGTCCCGGCACTCCTCACGGGAGAGGTGACGGAGTCGGTCCTTCGCGTCGGGAATCACCGACGGCGACATGGAGAACTCGTCGAGTCCGAGTCCCAGCAGCAGGGGCAGGGCGAGCGGATCGCCGGCCATCTCGCCGCACATTCCCGTCCAGATTCCGTGGGAATGGGAGGCGTCGATAACCGCCCTGATCAGATCCACCACCGCCGGTTCGAAGTAGTCGGCGATTGGCGCGACGGTCTCGTTGGTGCGGTCCGCGGCGAGCGTGTACTGCGTGAGGTCGTTGGTCCCGATCGAAAAGAAATCCACCAGCGGTGCCAGCCTGTGGGCCGCGACGGCCGCCGCGGGTATCTCGACCATGATGCCGACCTCCACGCTTCCGTCGAAGGGGGTTCCCGCCTGTTGAAGCTCCGTACGGACGCTTGCGACCGCCGCCTTCAGCTGCCGGATCTCGCCGGCGGTGGCAACCATGGGGAACATGATCTTGATGTTGCGACCGTCGGAGGCGCGGAACAGCGCCCGCAGCTGCGGATAGAGCAGCCGGTCGGGGTCGGCGAGGGCAAGGCGAATCGCGCGCTGGCCGAGAAACGGGTTCTGCTCGGGGGCCAGGTCGATCGACGGGATCGGCTTGTCGCCGCCGACGTCCAGCGTCCGCACGATGAGCGGACGGGAGCCGTAGGCGTCGGCGATCTGCCGGTACATCGTGTACTGCTCATCCTCCGACGGCAGGTCCGGCCGGTCGAGAAAGAGAAACTCGGTGCGCAACAGGCCCGCGCCCTCGGCGCCGAACGCCAGGGACTGTCGCGCCTCGGCGACAGATCCGATGTTGGCGACGACCTCGACGGAGACCCCGTCGGTGGTGACCGCCGGTTCCAGCGCCGACGCCAGGAGCCGGTCGCGGCGGGCGTCCCAGGCGGCTTTCTCCCGGCGGTAGCGTTCCAGCGTCTCCTCGTCGGGATCAACGATGAGCCGTCCCTTGATCGCGTCGACGATGACGGTGGCGCCGGGTTCTTCGACCATCGCACCGAGGCCCACGATACTCGGAATCCCCAGGCCGCGGGAAAGAATGGCGGTGTGGGAGGTGGCGCTCCCCACCTCCGTGACCAGGGCAAGCACGCGTTCCGGGTCCATGGAGGCGGTATCCGACGGCGTCAGGTCGTGGGCGATCACCACCGACGGCTCGGTGAGGGCATCGAGGGGGGTGTCCGTCACGCCGCTCAGGGTGCGGATCACCCGATCTCCCAGGTCCTGGATGTCGGCGGTGCGCTGGGCAAAGTAGTCGTCCTCGATCTCGGCGAACTCGGCGACGAGTTCATCGGTGACGGTGCGGACCGCGGCCTCGGCGTTGGTCGACTCCTCGCCGATCCGGGTGTGGACGGCATCGCCGAAGGTGGGATCCTCGAGAAACTCGAGCTGGATCTCGAAGATGCCGGCCTCCTCCTCCTTGCCCGCCGCCTCGAGGCGCTCCGCCATCTGACGGAGCGTCTCGGCAACCGCCGAGCGGGCGGCGTCGTAGCGCACCTGTTCGGCGACGGCGTCCCTCACGGTGCGCCGCTCCACGCGAACGTCTGCGGGCCGGTACACAAAGAGCGGGCCGATCGCGATACCGGTGCTGGCCGCGAGGCCGGAGCACGTCTTCACTGTTCCTCCTCCGGGACCTGGGTGAGAAACTCCTCCAGCGCCGCGAAGGCAGTCTCCTCGTCGGAGCCGTCAACGGTGATTTCGATCTCCTGGTGCTGGGCCGCGGCGATTTTGATCACCTTGACCAGGCTCTTGGCGTCGACGGTGTCACCGCCACGGGAGATGTTCCGAACGGAGATCGTCGACTCAAAGCCCTTGGCGAGCTTCACGAACTTGGCCGCCGGCCGGGCATGAAGCCCGACGGCGTGTTTAACGGTGAACGTCTGCGTTTTCATTGTGCGCTCCGGCGAAGGTCCTGTTCCTGAAGGTTCCTCAGGTAGTGGATCGTCGTGTCGGTCTTGAGCTCCACGTCGGCGTAGGTGACCGGCTCGCCGGTCTTGACGTCCCGCTTGAGGACCGCTCCCGGCGCGAGTCCCAGCGGCAGGTAGTCGTGCTCGGCGGCGACGGCGGATCGCTCGATCATGCCGTACACGGTGAACCCGCCCAGGGCGTCGATCGTTTCACCGGTCTTGAGGTCTCGTTTGGCGAAGGCAACCGTCTCAGCCTTGGGCGGGATATCGGTTGCGATCGTCGTTTCGCCCTTCAGAACCGCCCGGGCGATGGAAATCGGAGTTTCCAGGCTGGTCAGGTGGTACGGCCGGTACAGCGCCCAGTTGGGGCCGGCGCCCATGCTCAGATACTTCAGGTCGCGGACGATCTTCGGCTGATCGGTGGTGAAGATGACGAAGACGCCGGGGGCGACGCCGCGTCCGTAGTCCACCACGCCGGTGCCGTTGAGAATACCGCCGTCCTGTTTGGTGGAAAAGACCTCGGCAAGCGTCTTGGGGGTCACCTCGGGGCCGTGCATCCCCTGTACGTCCGGTACGAATCCCGCGGCGTTGGCGAAGGATGTCATTTCCACCATCGTCTTGGTACCGTCGACGAAGGAGGCGAGCATCTTGGGGTTCATCATCTGCGCCTTGGCCTTTTCGGCGACCGTGTCCGGATTGGCGCTGCGGTCCAGCGGGTTGTTTTTGCCCTTTCCGGCCGCCACGATCTCGAACCCGAGGCTCTTGGCGAAATCAAACAGCTCCATCGTGGTGCCGGGCTCGTCTCCCGCCGTGAGCGTGTACACCACGCCGGCGGCACGGGCCATCTTGCGCAGGATGTAGCCCACGGTGGCGTCGGTTTCGACGTTCATCTGCAGCACGTGCTTGCGGTTGAGAATCGCGTCGAACGCGACCTGCGCGCCGATCTCCGGGATGCCGGTCGCCTCGACCACGATGTCCAGACCCGCGATGCGCGACAGCAGTTCCGCGCGGGTCGTGGCCACGCGCTTCCCGTCGGCGACAGCCTGCGAGGCGACGCCGGCATCGTCGGTCTCGACGATCTGGGAGTCCTCGAGCCCCGCGGTTTTCAGCGCCTGCTTGGCGCGGCCGGGCAGCACGTCGGCGATCGCGAACGTGCGCATTCCGTGCATCAGTTCCATCTGGCAGGTGAGCCCTTCGCCCATCTGACCGGCACCCACCAACCCCACCCGGATCGTCTTCCCACTCTGTTCGTGCGCCTTGAGCGCGTTGAAAAGTTCCATAGTCCTCTTAGTCTCCGATTATTTCGAGTTCGGTACCGGGAACGATCTCCGGGATCGCCTCCTCCGGCACGTTTACGTCACCCTGCATCTCGGCCTCGCTGGATCCGTTGAACTTGAGGACGAGGTGCCCGAGGTTGCGCAGGTTTTCGTTTGCCACGTCGCCGACGGCGAGAACCGGAAACCGGTGCTCTCCGATCCGGATCGTGTCACCAACCTGGACATCTTCGGACTGGCCGTTGCTGTTGTCGTGGACGACTGCGTGTTCCTGAAGCTCCTCCGGAGCGGTGTTCGAAAAGAACACGAGTATCCCTTCCGCGATGAATTCGCCGGCGAGTTCGCCGATCGACGTCACCCGGGCCACGTACTTCTGTACACTCATGGCTGTTCCTGTACTGTGTGGAATGTCGGGGGCAGCGTACGTGCTGCCCCGACGCACGATGCCTCAGGCCTCTGTTACGTTGTCTTCTTTTACACCGGAGACGAAGTTCGTCTCGTTGATGTATTTGGCCAGAGGGCCCGACGGCGTCGCGGCATGTATGTCGATCGTCGGGATACCCTTCATGGGGTACACGCCGACGCGGGCGGTTCCGCCGCAGTCGATGACCGCACACGCGATCTGTTCAAAGTCCGCCTTGGATTTGAATCCGTCGAACGGTGACGCACCGGTGAGATCCGCGATCTTCTGCGCCACGGGATGAATGCCACCGCCGGTGACGGAGTAGATCAGGTTGCGCTGTTTCGTGGGCTGGATGGTAAGGGGCCCACCCCAGCCGCGAAGGCCGTGCTCGACGCGCACAGACTTGAAGTCACCGATCTCCTCGGCGCTCGCACCCGCCGCCGGAGCGGCGGAGGCAGCGCCGGCCCCCGGGGATTTCTCTCCGGAGGCGGCGGGGGCCTTCTTTTCTTCGGGAGCCGGTGAGTCGCCCACCAGGGCTTTTTTCATTTTGTCCCAGAAAGCCATATCTACCTCACTTCAGTTCTCAGTCCGTATACAGACCGGCGCTCGCGAGCCACGCGAGGACGACGGCGATCGGACCGGTGATCATGCGCGAGAAGAGGATCGCCGGCACACCAACCTCAACGGTTTCGGGCTCGGCCTCTCCCAGCGACAGACCAACAGGGATAAAGTCACAACCGACCTGCGGGTTGATCGCGAACAGCGCCGGCAGAGAATACTGCGGCGGGATGTTGCCACGACCGATCTCAACACCAATCAGCGTACCGATGATCTGCGCGATGACGGCACCGGGGCCCAGGAGCGGCGAGAGAACCGGAAAGCCGACGATCACCGACAGAATCAGCAGTCCGACGATGTTGTCCGCAAGTCCCGTGAGGCCCGACGCGATCAGGTTACCCACGTTGGTTGCCAGAATGATACCGATGATCAGGGAGATAAACGCCATGAAGGGCAGGATGTTCTTGATGACCTGATCGATGGAATCACGTCCCGACTGGTAGAGCGCGCTGACGACGACACCGACGCCGCGTCCGATTTTTTCCAGGAACTTCGTCATAATCGTCCTCCTTATTTGCTCTTCGAGGCCCACATGACCGCAGTGATCCGTTCAGTGACGATACCGCGGATAAAGATGACCACGAGTCCGACCAGCAGGTAACGGACCGCCAGGTCGCCCAGTCCGAGACCGAGCTCGGTGATACCGGCTGCGATACCGGACCACACGAAGATCTCACCAGGGTTAATGTGCGGGAACACGCCCAGGGGCGGGTGCACAAACGATACCGCCGAGTCGTAAAAGGCCGGCTTGAACTTCTCGGGCAGGAATCGACCCATCGTGTAGGCCATCGGGTTGGTCAGGAAGAAGACCGACAGGAACGGTAGAATAATGTACCGAATCGGGTAGAACAGCAGTCCGTCACGGGCGGCCCATTCACCCACCTTGTCGATCCGCTCGGGACCGATCATGGCGATAATTGCATTGACAAAGGTCATCAGAACGATCAGGAGTGGCACGATTCCGGTCACAAGACCCATGAACGTGTCGCCACCCTGCTGGAAAAGACCGATAAAGCCTTCGGCAAGATTCGCTAATGCTTCCATACATCCTCCTCGCACTGTGTGCATGCCCGTCAACGACGGGGTTTTACATCAAACGTGTGCAGCATCAACTGCTGTGAACCGCCTCCTTTCCTGCGTCAGCGACGACACCGGCTTCATCCTCCGACGGGGAGTCCTGCTGCGCCTCGCGGGCGCGCTTTTCCTCGTGCGAGCGGATGTAGCCCGCGGCGTTCTGGAACGCACTCCAGAGTTTCTGGGAGACGCCGGTGACCGGGGTCTCCTCTTCAATTCGATCTAGGTGCAGGCCCGTGACCTCCGAAACCGGTTTCAGACTGGCGAACACGGTGAATCCGGAGAGCTGACCGGCACGAATGACCCTCAGATCGGTATCGACCACGAGTACGCCGTAGACCTTGCGCTTCCACGTACTGCCGGCGAGGCCGATGGCGCTGGCGTAGCTGCCCTGACGCAACTGAGCGACCTGGCGATAGAACCGCCGGGTCTGGAGCAGTGACAGCGCCAGCTGGCCGATCCAGGCGAGGGCCAGCAACAGGAACACATATCCGAACTGATTCAGCATCGTTTCAACCTGCCTCTCGTTCCGGCGACGGCCCCGCCAGCGCCAGGAGTTGCGTCACGGTGGCTTCGTCGCTCACCAGAACGTTGAACCATCCACCGCGAATCCCCGCGAGGATGGAGCGGGCTTTCTCGGACCCGCTGGAAACGGCGATCACCGTGGGGATACTGCGAAGCCGGTCGGGGTCCAGACCGACGACGCGGTCGTTGAAGCCCACCGGCAGCAGATCGCCGTTGATATCAAATTGGCGGGCGATGATGTCTCCGGCGACGTTTTTGCTCACCAGGTCGTCGTACGTCTCGGCGTCGAGGAGACCCGAGGTTCGCAGACTCGACTCGGCGTTGGTGATGTTGCCGATCCCCACGATCGCAACATCCGTGTTTCCGGCTGCGTTGAGCGTATCTGCGATGGAGGCCTCCTCCATCAGGCTCTGTTTCAGCCGTGCCTCCCGCACCACCAGGGGGGCGGGAAAATAGCGGTACTCGGCGTCGAGCTTGTGAGCCAGCGTGCGCACCAGTTCCGGGCCGTCGAATACGGGGTTCTCGCTGGACACGGACCCGGAGATCTGCACCACCATGGCGTCGCGGATCGGTTGTTCCGGGACCTTGACCACCAGATGATGGAGCGTTCGGGACCACGCCACGCCGATCTTCACCCCGTCGCGGATATACCGCTGCAGACAGGTAGCGGCGGTGCGTCCCAGCATCCGCAGCTGCATATCGCGGTTCCACGAGTCGGGCCGGTTGATCACCCAGGCACCCTTGAGTCCGAAGCGCTCAACCAGGACCGACTCCAGCTGTGTGTTTCGACGGAGCGGGTACTTGACCCGGATTTCCACCAAACCGAGGTCCCTGACCTCGTTCAGCATGCGCGAAACCATCGAACGGGACTTCCCGATCCGGCGGGCGATCTCCGCCTGGTCGAGGCGATCCTCGTAGTACCAGAC